>Ga0308418_1000066_pt1 | contig 73737 bp, 66 predicted proteins | sample HotsprSampleR4cd_FD_203517 | JGI IMG/M metagenome (GOLD analysis project Ga0308418, IMG submission 203517) | Hot spring phototrophic mat microbial communities from Mushroom Spring, Yellowstone National Park, Wyoming, United States - 20090729_R4cd ... | reverse complement strand
ACCAGATCGCATCCACACCCAGCGAATTGGGCGTGCCGTCGTTCAAGTGATCCAAATGGGCGAGGATACCCTGTAAATCCCCATTGCCATCGCCATTGCTATCGGCAAAACTGCGCGGATAAATCTGGTAAAACACCCCTTCGCGCCACCAGTTAGAAGACGAATCCTCCATAAAAAGCTCCTTGATAAGAAAAAGTGACTGTCTACTACCACAAGCCGCAGGTTGTTTTCTGAGAGAACCGTCTATGAATGGGCCACGAATAAACGAATGAGAGCGCTATTCGTGCATTTGGGTAATCTTCGTGGACGGTTTGCCAATACACCCAAAGGTTGCAGGTAGACAATTTCTACTAGACTTTCGCCTACCAGAACAACAAAACTGATCTTGCCTTTCTGATTATAGTCGAGTTCTGGACCACAATTTGTTTATGAGGCTTGCTTTTTCAAACCTTCTACCGGGTTATCATTGACGTCCTGAATATCTTACTTTGTACGATGTTCCTGAAAACGGGTGACATTCGGCTATTCTTTCACGAATCGCAATCATGAGTCCATTGCGAAATGAACATCAGCGAGCACTAAGGTAGCAAAGTTTTCCATTCTGAAAATTCTCTGTGGGTCTGTTATGAAACGACCTTTTGGCAGAGGAGTTAATCATCTATAAACTTTGGATAAGTTTTCCCTTCAGGCTCTCTACTTCGTGGTATGATTCGAGCCACGGAGAGTTGGTATGGACGATAAAATAACCATCATCGAGGGGCCGCCCCCCGTTTTTGAGCTTGCCCAAGATGGCTGGGCGTTGGGTGTTCATGAAGGACCCAACCAATCGGCTCTGGTGTTCACCCGCTTGCGCGCCTTTAACAGCGCAGCTCTGGTTGAGCGTTGCTACAACGCCTGGCGGAATAAAGGCACAATGCGTTTGGAATATCGTTCCCTGGACGGTTTGCAACAGCAGACGCCGATTATCGCTGCCCGCGCCATTGAGGTGGAGGAAGGCCCGATGTTGCTGCTCTGGTTACGCATTCCGGCTCAGGATGCCGAACTGGAGATCGGCTTCGACGACGATAGCGAAGAGAACTAACCTGTTTCTTCATGTCCTTTTGGACACCCATCCGAGATTTTTTTCTAAACCTGCGCAACGGTGCTGATTATCCGTTGCGCCAATTTTTTCGCTGGCGGAGAGGAGATGTCCACTGGAAGAACGAGCCTAAAGACGATCTTTTTGCCGATTTGCCTGCGGCTGAACGTCAGCTCGCCGAACAGATGGCGCTAAACCTTTGCCAAACCTATCATCTTGATCCATTCTATCACCACAGTCGGGCACGCATTTACCGCGAGAATATCTATTACCTTGCCCTGCTGCAGGAAGCCTTGCGGAGGGCAGAAGTGCGTTTGGGGGATGCCATCACCTGCGCGGATGTTGGCCCTTCGGACTGGTTCTATGTGCAGGCTTTATCTGCCCTCTTGCGCTGGTACGATTCAGCACAGGGTAGAAAAGTCACCCTGCTTGGCTTTGAGCGGGATGCCTTTCGGGTTTATGCCGACTTTCATTCGCGCTACGACCATGCTCTCACCTATCTCAAGGGGTTAGAGGGGGTAACGTACATTCCAAAAGCATTCGAAGCGCAACCACACCGCTACGACCTGATCTTTATGCTCTTTCCCTTCGTTTTTCTGGCAGATCATCTGCGTTGGGGATTGCCCAAACGCCTCTTTCAGCCTCATGCCTTGCTCACGGCGGTTTGGGAAAGCTTGAAAACCAACGGAGGATTGGTCATTGCCAATCAAGGGCTTGACGAACACGAGGAGCAACAACGATTGCTCAACGAAGCTGCCATCCCCATTCGGGCAGCATTTCGCTTCGATTCGCCCCTCTATCACTATGCGATGGATCGTTATGTCCTGGTTGCCATCCACCCCTGAACAGATTGAGCTGTGCGCCAGGCGAGCTATGACTCATATTGAGGTCCTGGCAAGCAGCATCGGCGCTCGGCCAAGCGGTAGTTCCGCTGAACGGCAAGCCCTAGATTATGTGAGTGGCCTGTTAAGCGGCTGGGGGTATGAGGTACAGCGAGAAGCGGTGGCATTTGCGCCCGTCCCGTCTTTGAATTTGCCTTATGTGCTGGGGGCAATGGTGCTAGGGTTAGCCGGGTGGGTTAGCCGCGGATTTCCCTGGTTAGCGCTGGCTTTGCCTTTTTTCTTGATGATCTTGCCCCAGTGGTCACGTTGGTGGGTACAAAATCGCAAACCAACCCGCTCCAGCGAAAACTTGTTGGCAAAGCTTGACGGAAAAAGATTAGAGCCGCCGGCTTTGCTATTCTGTGCCCACATCGATACGGCGCGAGCTGTGCCGTTGCATCACCCGTGGCTTTTGCGTCTCTATAGTCGCACCCTCGATATCCTGCAACGCTTTGCCTGGATGATCTTCGCCCTGGCGCTGCTAGAAGCGTGGGGATGGCAGGTAGCACAGGGTTTCTTGTACACCGTTGCCGCCTTGGGCAGCCTGGGAGGCCTGTGGCTGGCCGGTTTACAACTGATTCGGGCACCGGCTGAAGAACTTGCCTATTCACCTGGCGCCAATGATAATGCCTCTGGCGTGGGTGTTTTGTTAGCCGTTGCTGAAGAGCTGACAAAACAGGCGCCCTTACCACTACCCATCGCTTTTCTTTTCACCACCGCTGAAGAGAGTGGCCTCTACGGCGGACGGGATTTTGTCCGGGCTCACCCCGAATGGGCGAAGACAACCAGGGTGGTTTGCGTAGATATGGTAGGAAAAGGCGAGATCTTGTACTATGTTGCTAAGGAGGGCATCTTCAATCCCCTTTACACAGACCGGGAATTGCAACAGGCTGTTCTTCTGGCTAATCCCTCCTTACAGCCGCTGTGGCACACCCTGCGCAGCGGCGATTATGCCCCCTTCTGTCAAGCCGGTTTTCGAGTGATCAGTATAGAAAGTGGGGGAAAATCCTTAACCGACTGGAGCTATCATACCACCTTTGACACGGTGGAGCAGATCAGTCCAGAAATGCTGAAACAGGTTATCTCAACATTGAGCGCCTTTCTCGAGCAGTACAAGGCTGAATAAGTCGCCTGAGGAATCAACGCTCAATTCAAGAACGGCAAAACGACCCGTTGGGTAACCAGCAGGAAAAAACTGCCGATCATACAGGTAATCATGAACAGCAAAACAGAGAAGATGAAACGTTGAAAGGCAGTCAAACCCAGGAAGCGCCGTTCGCGGTATGGTGAAGCCGGTTCGGGATCTGGCGATTTTTCAAAGAACGTTTCTGAGCCGGCTTGCTCTCTTAACTCATCAATCGACATCTCACTACCCTCCATTGGATGAAAGCGGGCGTAAACGAATTTCGCCAAAGTTGACGATTTGGGTTTCTCCGTTCGTCAGGCGCAAGATCAAGTTGCCATCAGAGTTCAATCCTTCCAACCTGCCCTCGGTGAGCAAACTGTCTTCCTCGTCTAGAGCCTTGAAAATTTGGACAGTTTTGCGGCGATATGCCAGCCGCGCCTCCCAGCTTTGGATGAAGCTTTTCGCTTGCAGGCGCGAGCGCCAGACAAGGAACCGTTCCAAAATGACAGCCAGCAATTGAAAACGATCGACTTCCAGCGGCGCTCCCGATTGGGCACGGAGATGATCCTGCACATAGGTGGCTGGGAAGAGCGCGGCGTTTATAGGAGGTACGGAAGAGGGTGCAAGGTTGATGCCAATGCCCATGACCACTCCGCTGAGGTGTTCCCCTTGCCAGTGGGATTCGGCCAAGATGCCACAGACCTTCTGATGATTTAGAAGAACATCATTGGGCCACTTGATTTGTGGTTGCAGGCGGTAAAGGTTCTCCAGGGCTTCGCAGACTGCCAGAGCGCCTAATCCCGTCAAGAGCGATGGCTGGCGCGGGTCAACCTGGCGTAAAATGAGGCTGAAGGCAAGCGAGGCTTTGGGTGCAGTGAACCAGCGTCGCCCGAACCGCCCCCGTCCGGCCGTTTGTTCATCGGCAATCACCAGGGCGAGGTCTGGCGCGCCGGCTTCTAACCAGACGGCAGCTTCATCCATGGTGGAGCTTGTGCACTCGAAATAGCGCACCCCCCCGAGCGGTAAGCCGGCCAGGGCTTGCTGGAGTTCTTCCTGATCGTGATTTGGAATCATGGACTTGTCACCTGTTAAACTGACGAAGTGTAAGACGACAGAATCAACAGCTCTGCCTTTGCTCGAATCATAGCATAAAAAGACGGTATAATCTTTACAGGGTTTTATCCGCCGCCAGGAGCCTTTTATGAATTCTTCTTCAGAAGATCATTGGATACAAGAACCTTCGCAAACTGCGTACTCCCCTCCCATTGGGCAATTGCCTCTCTTAGAGTGGTATCGTCTGACCGCCCCGCAGACGAAAATCCAGCCCCTGCGGTCAAACGGTAAAGAGGTAGAAATTGCCTTTCGGGAGCTCGTCCCCTACATTCCATCAACGACCTACGGAACTTTCGGCTTATATCGTTACCCGTCCAAGTTCATTCCTCAAGTCGTAGCTTATGTAATCGAACACTATGGGGCGCCTGGTCAAACCGTGGTGGACCCCTTTGCCGGATGTGGCACCAGCGGGCTAACAGCCCGTTTGTTCGGTCTAAACTACGAGTTGTGGGATTTAAATCCTCTGTTGGAAATTTTACACGAAATTGCCATCACGAAACCTATTCATATAGAAATTGCAGAGCTGACTCAGGCAATGCTCAATGCCTCCACGGAATGGTTGCCAGATTGGAAGAATCTATCCTATTGGTTTCCCCAAGAAGTGATTCCTTTTCTCAGTCGCCTGTGGGGGTATTATCATACCTGCTCAGATCCGTCGATCAAGAAGCTGATTACGGTACCACTGCTCAAATTGACCAGAACTTTTTCATACAATGATGCCCAACGCCAAAAACTATCCCGTTCCCCAAAAGCTATAGCAAGAGTAACCAGCATCCTGAGCGGTGATTGGCAAAGTCAGGCAAGCACAATGTTACAATCCGAGATCAAATCCGTCATTACCAAACAGCTTGAATATCAAAATCTGATGCTCGATCAAGGCAACCTGACTGCTACAATTCGAGCTGGTATTGACACGATCCAGAGGGCAAATGAGCTGAAAAATCACCGTGGGGTCACTTGGCATCTCCTGATCACCTCTCCACCCTATCTTCAAGCTCAAGAGTATCTTCGCGCCTCCAAAATCGACTTATTCTGGATGGGATATAGCGAGGAACAGATCCGCGCCTTGAGCAAAAAAGAATTGCCCTATCATGAAGTTGAGCAAGTGCCAATTTATTCCCCAACCTTTGAGCAGATCCGCCGCTCTCTCAATGAACCTCAAATTCTACAGGTTTATGAGCGCTATTTTTATGGTGTACTGGGCGCTTTAACGGCCCTCTCTGATCACGTGCAAGATTACCTGTTTTTATTTGTAGGACCGGCCAGTCTGCGAGCGCAAGCGATTCCCATTGACCGAATCTTTGTCGAACATTTTGTTTCGATGGGGTGGATACATGAAGTTACCTTGATTGACAAAATCGTTGCCCGAGTGCTGTTCCGCTCTGAGAAAAATCCGGCAACAGGTTTAGAAGATCAGCGAATGAAAACGGAACATCTGGTTATCCTCAAACGAGATTGAACGATCTAATCCCAGATGGTTGAGGAGGATGAGCTTTGTCCCGTGATACCGAAACAGGAAAAGAAGCAGCCGTAATAGGATTTGCCCACGAACATATTGCCGTTGGACTTTTGATGAAGCGCTATCAAAATGTCTCCCTGGTAGATTTGCCGTTATCTACTTATGACATTATTATCGTGCGCAAAGGCATGGATGGAAGCGAAGATATCCTGCGCGCTCAAGTGAAAACCGCACCTAAAAAACTGAGTTTTACCGGAGGACAGCGCGGCGGTGTAGATCGCCAATACAAGTCCGATGTGAAGAAATATTGCCAAAGCACCCAGACGGCTGATGTGGTCATTGGGGTTCATGAAAATGATGATGGAAGCTACAGCCTTTACATTTTTCCCACATGTCTCATTGAAGCCTTAAACCAGGATAGTATTTCACTGGCAAAAATTGAAGCTCTCAGAGACAATTTTCAAATGTTTGAGCACTGTAAAGAACGAGCGTGGGTGCTGGCAGAAGCAAGAAAAGCCGGTATTCTCAAGCAGGCTTCTTGAAATTGAGCGGTGAAAACCATTTTGGCACTGTGGAAAAAGACTGTCATCCAGAAATCATCCTGTATGATGCGGTTGAGGCAAAATGGTTGCGTTTTTGCCAACCGCAGATAATTTTCCAAACCGATCAGGTCGATCAGATTCCTTCGATCCTACAAACGATCGAACAGAAAGTATCTACTGAGAAACTCTTTGCGGTTGGTTTCCTGAGCTACGAAGCAGCTCCGGCATTCGATCCGGCCTTTTGCGTCAGGGAAGACCCGAGCAAATTTCCGCTTCTCTGGTTTGGTTTGTTTCCTTCCTGTGAAGTCATCAATTTAGCTACCACCCAAAATTACCCTTTTCGAATCAGCAACTGGTCTCCAACGATTTCGCGTCAAGAGTACGAAACTGCCATCCGAAGCATAAAAAGCCACATCGCCCAAGGGCTCACCTATCAAGTCAACTACACCATTCGACTACGCACAGAATTTGAAGGAGACCCAAAGGGCCTTTTCCGCCAGATTGTGTCTGCGCAAAAAGCCAGTTATCCTGCCTTTCTGGATTTGGGAGACTTTGTCATTTGCTCTGCCTCTCCTGAACTTTTCTTCCATTACCAGGCTGGTCACGTTGTGTGCCGTCCGATGAAAGGCACTGCCAAACGCGGTTTATCCTCTCAGGATGATCAGTCTCGAGCAACGGCGCTCTTCCATTCCGAGAAAAACCGTGCTGAGAACGTGATGATCGTGGATATGATCCGCAACGACCTGGGAAAAATCGCGCACATCGGCAGCGTGAAAACCACCCGTTTGTTTGAAGTTGAACGCTATCCCACCGTTTGGCAAATGACTTCAACGGTTGAAGCGGATACCAGTGCCAGTCTCACAGAAATCTTTACGGCTCTGTTTCCGTGCGCCTCGATTACAGGCGCACCAAAAATCAGCACGATGAAGATTATCGCCCAACTGGAAACCGAACCGCGCCGCATTTACACCGGCTGCATTGGCTTCATAACCCCACAAAAACGCGCTCAATTTAATGTTGCTATCCGCACAATCCTTATCGAGCGCCGAACGGGGATAGCCGAGTATGGTGTTGGAGGCGGGATCGTATGGGATTCAACCAGCGAGGGTGAGTATGAGGAATGTCAAATTAAAGCTCGCCTGTTAACTCATGTTGAGCCCGCATTTGACCTTCTGGAAACGATTCTGTGGACACCGCAAGAAGGCTATGTTTTTTTGGCTGAACACTTAAGTCGCCTGGAGGCTTCGGCTGCTTACTTCAAATACCCCTTTTCGCGAAGCTCGATCGAAAAAGTCCTGTTCGAAGCTGCAAATTCTTTTCCCTTATCTCCCCAGAGGGTGCGCTTGCTTCTTAATGCAGAAGGGAAAGCATGGCTTCAGTCCCAACCCTACTCACCCTCCATCGAACCCCAACCATTGGTGTTAGCCAAACATCCGATTGACTCCAACAACGTTTTTCTGTATCACAAGACAACCTTTCGAGAAGCCTACGAAAAAGAGCGGGCAAACAACTTCCAATCTACACAGGGTTGCGAAATCCTGTTTTGGAACGAGCGTGGTGAGGTCACCGAAAGTGAAATCTCAAACCTGGTGGTGCGGCTAAAAGGTCGCCTGCTCACCCCGCCGCTGACGAGTGGATTGCTACCCGGTGTGTTCCGCCAATGGTTGTTAGATCGCGGAGAGATCGAAGAGCAAATTATCCGCCTTTCCGATTTAGCCCACTGCGAAGAACTGTTCTTGATTAATTCTGTACGGAAATGGCGCCGGGCAGTGTTGCTTTCAAAATAAGGTGAAAAAATCAACGGTTACTTCAAAAAGTCTCCAGAGGGACAAACCTGAATCCCTACCTTTTTTTGCCAGCTTGTGTTATACTACCGCTCGCTCCAGGAGCTGGAGCCAGGATCACTCACGCTTTCTGACCTGCTCGTGCGTGCCGCTGTGGGGAAAACGCCTTGCAGCAAGCGGTTGCGAGCGGGGACGAAGAAAGCGGAGGAATAACGCAAAAAAGGAGTTGTTTTATGTCGGTTGTTTCCATGAAAGCGCTTTTGGAAAGCGGTGTCCATTTCGGTCATCGCACGCAAAAATGGCACCCAGCCATGAAGCCGTACATTTTCACCGAGCGGAATGGCATTCATATCATTGATTTACAGAAGACTTCCAAAGCGATCCAGCAAGCCTACAATCTGGTGCGCGATACGGTGGCTGAGGGAGGGACGATACTGTTCATCGGCACCAAGCGCCAGGCTCAGGAGACCGTGCAAGCCGAAGCGATCCGCTGCGGCATGCCCTACGTGACCGTGCGCTGGCTGGGCGGCATGCTCACCAACTGGCGAACGATCCGCCAACGCATCAACGAGCTGGAAAAGTTGGAGCGCATGCGCGATAAAGGGGAATTTGGGCGCCTGACCAAAAAAGAAGCTCTGGTTCTCCATCGCAAGATTGAAAGATTAGAAATCTTGCTGGGAGGCGTGCGCCAGATGGTGCGCCTGCCGGAATTGGTCTTTGTCGTCGATGTCCATCGCGAAGCCACGGCCATCCATGAAGCCAACTTGCTCAACATTCCAGTCATCGCCATGGTGGATACCAACTGCGATCCGACTCATGTGGATTACGTTATCCCTTCTAACGACGATGCCATCCGCGCCATCAAACTGGTTGTCTCCAAGATCGCCGATGCAGTGATCGAAGGGAAAGCGCTCCGCAAAGAGTTGCCCGAGGAAACGCTGGCTGCGGTGCCAACGACAGAAGAGGAAGAGCTTTCGGATGAGGAATTACTGGGCGAGGCGACCCTGGCGAAGATCAGTGGGCGCATTAAAGCCCCTCTGGATGAAGATGTGTTTGGCGAGCCTGAGGAGGACATCTATGACATCGATTGGGGGACTGAGGATGAAGACGAAGAAGAAAGATTGCGGGCGAGAGCCAGCCGTGAAGCTGAAGATTTGGAAGATACAGAAGAGGATGAGGAATAGACATGGCAATCACAACAGAACAAATCAAAGAGTTACGCGAAGCCACCGGAGTGGGCATTCTAGAGTGTCGTAAAGCCCTGGAACAAGCCGGCGGCGACTTCAAGAAAGCGGTTGATCTGCTGCGGGAAAAAGGTTTAGCCACCGCAGCCAAGCGCGCTGATCGCCAGGCTTCTGAAGGCGTATTGGAACTCTATTCACACGGCGGCGGCCGCGTGGGCGTGATGGTGGAGGTCAATTGCGAGACAGATTTTGTCGCTCGTTCAGAACCTTTCCGCAATTTTGCTCACGAAATAGCCCTGCAAATTGCTGCTGCAGCGCCGCGCTATATTCGTGAGAGCGACATCCCTGAGGAAGAACTTGAGCACGAGCGCCAAATTGCCCGTGCCCGCGCTCTCGAAGAAGGCAAACCTGAAGCGGTGGTAGATAAAATCGTCGCCGGTCGGCTTGAGAAATTCAAAGACGAAGTTTGCCTCCTGCGCCAACCCTATATTCGCGACGAAAATCTCACTATCGAACAATTGCTTTTACAAAATATCGCTTCGATGGGTGAAAATATTGTCATCCGCCGTTTCGTTCGCTGGGAACGGGGAGAAAGCACAGAAGATTAGGTCAGCAGAGCCAACCAACGGGTTGGCTCTTTTTTTGATCAGGAGAAAATATGTCAAAAGAGATCCTTTATCATCGCATCTTGTTAAAGCTGAGCGGTGAAGCTCTTGCAGGAGCGGATGGTTTTGGGATTGATCCCTACCAGGCCGAAGAAATTGCCGAACGGGTGAAAGAAGTATGTGATGAAGGGGTTACAGTGGCGATTGTAATCGGGGCGGGCAATTTGTGGCGCGGCCGCATCGGTTTGGACCGCGGCATGGACCGCGCCACAGCCGATTATATGGGCATGTTGGCCACCGTCATGAACGCCCTGGCTCTGATGGATGCCATGGAACGGCGCGGCATGATCACCCGCGTCCAATCGGCCATTGAAATGCGTGCCGTCGCAGAACCCTACATCCGCCGGCGGGCGATTCGCCACCTCGAAAAGGGGCGCGTGGTCATTTTTGGCGGTGGCACCGGCAACCCCTATTTCTCTACTGACACCGCCGCTGCCCTGCGAGCAATGGAAATCGGCGCCGATGTACTGATCAAAGCCACCAAAGTGGATGGCGTGTACGACTCGGATCCGGTCAAGAATCCCAACGCAGTGCGCTTTGAACGACTTAGCTACATGGAAACCATTAACCGCCGTCTGGAAGTGATGGATAGTACAGCGATTTCATTATGCATGGACAACCATCTGCCAATTCTGGTGCTGAACCTGTGGCAAGAGGATGTGCTGCGCAAAGCCATTTATGGAGAGCCGGTTGGCACGCTGGTGAGCGATTGAGGATTGCTCTTCCAAGCCAAGCACAAATGCAAGGAGTGTCGAAGCCGGGATGAAAAGTCTTTTCTGCGCCATGTTAGCTCATCAGGCCGTTAAGTGCTAAAAACTCATTATGCCTGAAAGAAACTAAGGAATCGGGGAAGTTAATACACCCCAAATTATTTACCTGTCGTCTATTGATAAAATATCTATAGTATGCTAAACTATAGGAACATGGAAACGATCACGCGCTTTGGACGAGGATTTGCAGACGAAAGGGCAAACTTCTGCTCATTCATTGTATATTTGTTCTGACGCTCCGGCGGTCGTCAGGCGGCGGACGCGCCTATCGTCGCCGCGCCCGCTATGGCCGTCAGGAGATGGAACGAAACCAGGGCAGGCGGTAATGAATTCTTCTGGAAAGGAGGTGAATGCGATGCCACGCGGTGATGGAACTGGACCGATGGGTATGGGTCCTCGCAGCGGACGCGGCGCAGGCTATTGCGCCGGTTACAATATGCCCGGCTTTGCCAACCCAGGCTTTGGCTTGGGAATGGCCTGGCGGCGCGGCTGGGGCGGCGGTTTCGGCTGGCGGAAATCCCAGGCCTGGACTCCGCCAACAAAGGAAGAGATGCTGCAGGCCCTCAAAAATCAGTCGGAATGGCTGAAAGCTCACCTTGACGCCATTAACAAACGCATTGAAGAGCTTGAAAAACTTATCAATCAGGAGGTCTGAAATGAGAATTGCAGTAACCGCAGAAAACAACCATGGGCTCGAAAGCGTGGTGGCACAGCACTTTGGGCATGCGCCGTACTTCATTCTGGTCGAGGTGGAGAACGGCGAAATCAGCGCCGTGCAGGCGGTGGCTAACCCCTATGCCAGTTCGCATCAGCCAGGGCAAATTCCTCAATTCATTCACGCTCAAAAAGCGGACGTGATTTTGAGCGGTGGGATGGGTGGCCGCGCCATCGAGTTCTTCGAGCAGTACGGAATCAAAGCAGCCACAGGCGCATCCGGCACGGTACATCAAGCGCTGGAGAATTACTTCGGCGGCAGGCTGAAGGAAGCCGCGCCATGTGACGACAGTGTGGCGCACGGGCATGGATAGACTGGGGATGTGAATGCGCAGCTCATCAAGCAACTGGTGGGATTAAAAGTGTTGGTGCCAGCCGCTTTAGAGTATACGGAATTCGTTGACAATGGCCGTGGAGCAAACTCATGAACTATGTATTCGGGCCTGTTCCATCCCGCCGTCTTGGTCAATCGCTCGGCATCGATACCATTCCGCTGAAAACCTGCAACTGGAATTGCGTTTACTGCCAGTTAGGGCGCACCGTCCCATTGACCAATGAACGCCGCGAATATATTCCACGTGAAGAGATCCTTGCAGAGGTAAAATCCATGCTGGTATCTCACAAACCCGGCGAAATTGACTGGGTAACCTTCGTTGGGTCGGGCGAACCAACCCTGCACAGCGGCATCGGCTGGTTGATTCGCCAGGTGAAGGGGCTGACCGAGATTCCCGTGGCAGTCATCACCAACGGAGCGCTGCTATACCTGCCCGAGGTGCGAGCGAAACTCTCCGCCGCCGACGCCGTTCTACCGACGCTGGATGCCGGCAACGCAGCCCTGTATCGCAAGATCAACCGTCCGCACCCGGACATCACCTTCGAGCGCCTGCTGGATGGGCTGATCGCCTTCCGCAAGGAGTATCGCGGCAGATTGTGGGTCGAGGTGATGTTGGTGTGCGGGCTGAACGACGGCGGGCAGGCGCTGACCGAACTGGCTGCCACACTTCAAAAAATCCAACCCGACGAAGTTCATATTCTTCAGCCGACGCGCCCACCCGGAGAGACCTGGGTTCAGCCGCCCGATGACGAAGGTCTCTTGCGCGCTCGCGCTTTGCTCGGTCAGGTTGCCAGAGTCGTTCATCCTGCCAGCGGGACGCTTAACCTGAGCGGATTCACCTCGCTGACCGAGGCGGTGATCGGCATCATCACCCGTCACCCTCTGCGCGAGGAGGAATTAATCCAAGCGCTCAACCGTTGGTCGTCCGCCGATGTCAACCAAACCTTGCAAGAACTCAAAAACAGCGGCAAAGCCCAGGTTGTGGAACGGTATGGCTGCCGCTTTTGGAGCGCAGCGCCATCGCATTATCCTGGCGAAGAACAAAGTCGGCGGACAGCCCCGAAACAAGCGGGTTCATAGCTGCCTATCATTCATAAAACATTCGGCTATCCGGCCAGGGCAAAGGGCTGAAGCATCGCACATGCATGGGTTTTAAGAACATTCTACTTGCTTTCAGCCGTGTCACACAATAGCTAACCGATTGACGCGGATGCAACGGATTGACGCAGAGTTGCTATCCGTGTTCATCCGTGTCCCATTCTCTGGCACACAATCGGAAAAGAGGCAACTGACAATCAGCCGATCCCTACCTCTCAGGAGGTTAGCGTTCTCTTATTGCTGCCGTATCCCAAGCCTTTAATTGTCATCATTCGTAATTACCTACCATAGGTCTAATTGGCCGAGCAGACCGTCCACGAAGTTTTCACGAATGCACGAATAGCCCTGTCATTCGTTTATCCGTGGTCCATTCGTGGACGGTTTTCTCAGCAAATTATCAACACTACTTGTGATGGTTGGTTGTTACCATTTTTTAGGGGAGATCAATAGCGACAGTCTCCGAGTATAATTGCCTGTAAATTTTTCAACGCTCCGCAAGCAGGGAGAAATCGATTCTGACGCCAGGTAGGGAGTTTTGAAAATGCAAAAGGGTTATGCTGAAAAACTGTTGCGCCAAATGTTGGGTGCAAATGCTTCTTTTCGCCCCGATCAATGGGAAATCATCGATCATCTTGTCCGTGAAAAACAACGCATTCTGCTGGTTCAACCAACCGGATGGGGGAAGAGCATCGTTTACTTCCTGGCAACCAAATTGTTGCGCGAGCAGGGACGCGGTGCCACCTTGCTGATTAGTCCCTTGCTATCTTTGATGCGCAATCAAATCCAAATGGCGAAACGAATTGGCATCCGCGCCGCAACGATCAATTCAGCAAATGTTACGGAATGGAAACATATCGAGAACGAGCTTCAACGAGATGCGCTTGATATTCTGTTGATTGCCCCAGAACGCCTGAATAATCAGCATTTTGTGAAGGAGTTATTGCCTCAATTTCGCAATTCCATTGGAATGTTTGTCGTTGATGAAGTGCATTGTATTTCTGACTGGGGGCATGACTTTCGTCCGGATTATTTGCGCATTGTCCGCGTTGTCAATCTGCTGCCGAAAAACGTGCCGGTTCTGGGGACAACTGCCACCGCCAATAGCCGCGTAGTAGTGGACGTTACGAATCAATTAGGATCCGATTTGAAAATTTATCGCGGTCCTTTAAGCCGCTCTTCACTGAAACTCCAGAACCTTTCAATCCCTGATCCAAGCCATCGCCTTGCCTGGCTGGCGAAAAATCTCCTCCCTTTGACCCGTTTGGGGAGCGGAATCGTCTATTGTCAAACCGTTCGTGATGCCGAGCGAGTAGCCGATTGGCTGAAATTACAACGTTTCAACGCTGAATCCTATCATGCCGATCTCAATGCGGAACAGAGAGAAGAGCTGGAAAATTGTTTTTTGCAAAACCGGGTCTCCATTCTGGTCGCAACCATTGCCTTGGGGATGGGCTTTGACAAACCCGATGTGCGCTTTATCATTCACTATCAACGCCCGCGCTCAGTGATAGAGTACTACCAGCAAGTCGGGCGAGCAGGCCGCGACGGGTGCGATGCGTATGGCATTTTGCTCAGCGGCGAAGAAGAAGACGACATTCACGCTTATTTTATCGAAAATGCCTTTCCGAAACGAACTGTGTTTGAAGATATTTTAGAAGCTCTTGAAGAAGTGGATTCGCTGACTTTTGATCAACTGCAGGCAAGAGTTAATGCAAGCGCAAAGGTTATTCAACAGGCCTTGCGGATCATGGAGTTGGAAGGCGCAGTCGATCAGTTAAGTTACAATCACTTCTCCCGAACAATCAATCCTTGGCAGCTAAACCTTGAGCGGATTGGACGGGTCTTAAGCATTAAGCGCCAGGAAGTTGAGCAAATAAAGCGCTATGTTGCCCATTCGGGTTGTCTGATGGAATTTTTGCTCAAAGCTCTCGATGACCCTTATGCAGGTGCCTGCGGGCGCTGTGCCAATTGTCAACACAAAATGTTTGAGACACAAGTTCCTCAAAAGCTGCTGGAACAAGCACAGGAGTTTATCCGCAACTATTCCATTCCCATTCCTCCCCGCAAACAGTTTCCGGCCGGCGTGATGAAGGACGGCCGAAGCCAGATTCCGTTCGATACGCGGGCAGAGATTGGGCGTTGCTTATGTCTTTATAACGAAGGACACCTCGGCAAGGCAGTCTATCAGGGCAAATATCAAGATGGCCGCTTTGCCGATGAATTGGTAGAAACTGCAGCCGACTTTATCTGCAATACTTGGGGCATTCGGGATGAGGTTACTTGGGTGACGGCGATTCCATCCTTGCGTCACCCGCAGCTCGTCCCGGACTTCGCCCAGCGCCTGGCAGAGCGGTTGGGTTTGCCTTTCAGGATGGTCTTGCGCAAAAAGAAAAATGTGCCCGAACAGAAAACCATGCAAAACAGCGCCATGCAAGCGCGCAATGTGTTAGAATCGTTAGCCATAGATGATTCTCAACGCCCACTCCAAAGCCCAGTTCTTTTGGTAGATGACATTTACGATTCCGGTTGGACGCTGACCATTGCCGCTTATCTCTTGAAAAAGGCAGGAAGCGGAGCGGTCTATCCTTTTGCAATTGCCAAAGCCTCAACCCGCGGAGGATGAAACAAATGGAACTTTCTGAAAACGCCAAAGTGGTTTTACTGCTTTGTTATTCTTTTCAGGCAAACAATGATGTAGATGAAAAGAACCGGGTTCTATCTCCAAAAGAGTGGCATCTGGTCGCCGATCTTTTGAGGCGACATTCCACTGAACCCCAAGCGTTGTTGAATTATAGCAAGCCGCAGCTACAAGAACTGTTCAAGGGTACGAACCTGACGACCAGTGTGGATGAAATACATAACCTGTTAAAGAGGGGTGGCACATTGAGCCTTCCCTTAGAAAATTTGATTACAAAGGGAATTAAAGTGCTAACCATTGTAGATGCTGATTATCCAGAACGTCTCAAGGAGCGTTTGGGGAATCAAGCGCCGCCCTTCTTGTTTTATGCCGGAGACAGGGAGCTGCTTGGTCAACCCGGCATTGCGGTGGTTGGGTCACGCCACATCGATCAAGAGGTTTTACAAAACACGCAGGAGTTTGGGGAAATCTGTGGGCAAGCAGGGTTGGTGGTGTATTCCGGGGGAGCGAAAGGGGTAGATGAAACCTGCATGAAAGCCGCGCTAAGCGCTGTGGAGGGCTATGCGGTTGGCATTCTGGCGCATCCGCTGACCAGTGTGATCCGCACGGTTGAATATCGGAAGGCGATTGGCAAGAATAGACTGTGTCTGGCAACGCCCTTCAATCCAGACAAGGGCTTTCAAGTCTGGAAGGCAATGTACCGCAATGCTATCATTTATGCTCTTGCCGACTATGCCGTGGTAATTCAAAGCGACCTTGAAAAAGGCGGCACGTGGGCAGGAGCAAAACAAAACTTAGATAAAGGGTGGGTCCCATTGTTTGTTATCGACCGAGGCGAAAAAACCCCCGCAGGCAATCAGAAGCTGATTGAGCTAGGAGGCATTCCACTTCCCTATCCCTATCCCTTTGACCACCGCTCGATCAGAAACTGGCTGGAACAGCGCGTTTCAGATAGGAAAGCAAAAACACCTCAAGGAGACCCTACCCCTGATAAAACCGGGAAGCATATAAAGAAGAAATCCGCAACCAGGGCCAATCAATTATCATTCCTTGACTAACCCGGCAATCATCCGACAACGAACAAATGAGCAGAGGGCATTGGCAGGAATTTTAGTCTCGGGTTACCGCCACGTTTAATTGTAGAGTATAATCCCCATAATTATCCTATGAACATAGCTGGCATGGCCTCTCTTTCACCCACCTGGCTGCTTGAATAGGAACTTCTATCCCATTTCCCGGAGGTATCTATGGGCTCGGCGCTGTCTCTCTCGGCTCTCCTTCCCATCGTGCAAGGCGGGCTGGCAACCCATTATCCCCAATCCTCGCCCAAGCGCATCCTGATCGCCGGCGCAGGCCTGGCCGGCTTGTCTGCCGCCTATGAATTGATCAACGCCGGTCATCAGGTGTTGATTCTGGAGGCGCGCCAACGACCCGGCGGGCGCATTCACACCCTGCGCGAACCCTTTGCGCCGGGCTTATATGGTGAAGCCGGCGCCATGCGTATTCCCCGCTCGCACTTGCTGACCATGGCTTACCTGGAAAAATTCAATTTGCCGACCACCGATTTTGTTATGGACAATCCCAATGCCTATGTTCATCTTGGCGGGGTTAAGTGGCGGCGCTTCGAAGTTGAGTCCAATCCCGATCTCATGGGCTTCGACACCGCCCCCAACGAAAGCGGAAAACTTGCCGGCGCCTACTGGGAAGAGACCATTCGCCCCCTCGTGCAGCTTATTGAAACAGAGGGAGAAAGCGCCTGGCAACAAATCTACGCCGAATATGATCAGTATTCGGTGCGAGAATTCCTGGAGTTGAAGGGTTGGTCAGAGGGGATGATCGAAATGTTCGGCTTGTTGAACAATCAGGAAGCCATGATGAACTCCTCTTTCCTCGAGCTCTTTCGCGAAGATGCCGGCAATTACTATACCAATATGTGCCAGATTATCGGCGGCATGGATCGCCTGACCGAAGCATTTTTGCCCACCGTTGCGCCATTCATTCGCTACGGAGCTAGAGTGATTGCTATCGACCAGACAGCCGATAAGGTCATCTTTCATTACCAAACCGCTGCCGGACGGTTTGAGGCGCAAGCTGACTATGCCATCCTGACGATTCCATTTCCGGTTTTGCGCCATATCGAAATCCTCAAACCCTTCTCGCGTCCCAAGCAGCGCGCCATTCGCCAGTTGCATTACGATGCCTCGGCGAAAATTTTTTCCAAACCCGCCGCCGTTTCTGGGAAACCGATGAGGGCATCTACGGTGGAGGCAGCGTCACCGATTTGCCGATCCGCAACCTCTATTACACCGACTATGGAAAAGAGACCGGTCGGGGTATCTTACTTGCCAGTTATACCTGGTCGGAAGATGCTCAGCGCTGGGGTTCTCTGCCCCCTCACGAACGCATCGAGCAAGCCATAGAGAACGTGGCTGCCATCCACCCCCAGATTTTGCAAGAATTTGAGGTCGGCGCTTCGTATATGTGGCATGACGATCCGTTTGCCGGCGGCGCCTTTGCTCTCTTTGATCCCGGTCAGCAAACGCTCTTGCATGACGAGATCGTCAAACCCGAAGGGCGCATCTACTTTGCCGGCGAGCACGCCTCTCTCTATCATGCCTGGATTCAAGGCGCTTTTGAATCTGGGTTACAGGCTGCGATGGCAATTCACACCCTCGAGACCTAGGCTTTGCCATTGATCCCCACCGCAATCAGGCGGCGATTCGACGTCCCTTCCAGACGCTCTGACCCTGCCAATGTTGCCAGATGGATTGAGCGGCGATCAGGGTCATCAGGACAACCGAGATCGGCAGGAGAAGCGCATCGCGGGCGCGCTGGCGACTGATGACAGCCGTCAACATGCGGGTCAGGACTCCTATCATGCCGAACAGCGCAGCCTGCCAGCTCCTTTGGGCTAACGCCAGAACCCACGGCACGATGAACAACCACCAGTGAAACGCTGCCGAAAACAGTAAGAACCAGACCGAATTGCCGTGCCCGGCCAGGATGTTCTTGGCGAAACCCTGGCGGGCTTCTTGCCAGTTGGAATACATGCGGGTCTTTAACAAGCCGTTGGCGTCGCAGGCGCGCAGTCTTAGTCTGGCAGCTTTGGTGGCGTATGCAAAAGCCATGTCCTCCACCACGCGGCTACGCATGGCTGCATGACCTCCGATCTGTTCATAAGCCGTTCGTCGAAAGAGCAAACATTGCCCCATGGCGGCGGCAAAAACCCGAAAGGGCAGGTAATGAACGGCCAGCACCGGTAGATACCCTAAAATGGTAAAAGCCATCAGCGGCACCGTCAATCGTTCCCCCCAGGTGAGGGTTTCTTGGGTTGGCCAGCACGTCAACAGATCAGCGCGGCTGCGTTGGGCTTGTCCAACCAGGGCCGAGAGCGCTTGTGGATGCCAGCGGACATCTGCATCGCTAAAGAGAAAAAACTCACCGCGGGCGTGTTGGGCAGCTTGATGACAGGCCCAATTCTTGCCCAACCATCCGGCTGGCAAGGGTGCGCCAGGGATGATTTTTAACCGAGGATCGCCTTGAGCAACCGCTCTTGCTGCTTGCGCCGAACCGTCTTCGGACTGGTCATCCACGAGGATGATCTCAAAACAGGGGTACGTTTGGGCAAGCAAGCTGCGCACCGTTTCGCCGATGCGCCGCGCTTCATTGCGCATCGGAATCAAGATTGAGACCAGGGGCGCGATTTGAGGTGGCGAACTGGGCTTTAGGCGAGGGAAGGTAAAGGCATTCAGCACCGCCACCAAAGCAATTATCAGCAATGGAAGGAACGAAAGGGTCAGCCAATCATTCATGGAGCGGCTTTTGCCAGGGGAGTTGACGCAAATCCTGGCGATGCTTCCAGAGCAATAGAGCGCTTTGCAGGACGAGGACGCTGAGATACAGCGGATTGGGATCGAAGAGCAAAAGGTAGCCTCCCACGGTTGAAAGAGTCAAGAGAAGCGCCCAACCGGAGTTGCGCAGCCAGAGGTAAAAGATCGTCAACGCAGGCAGGGCAATCAGCGGCACTCGCCACAAGGTCAAGCCAATCCATACCCCTAGCGCAGTCGCAATGGCTTTGCCGCCGCGCCAGCCCAGGAACGGCGAAAAGGCATGGCCGAGCATGGGAGCAATGGCAATGGGCACCATGCGCCCGCCGCGCCACCCAAATTGGTAATAAGCAAGGCCGATGGGCGCAGCGGCTTTGGAGACATCCAGGAGCAAGACAGCAATCCCCACCCATTTGCCGCCAGCCCGAAAGGCGTTGAAGGCGCCCGGGTTTTGATCTCCCACAGCGCGCACATCCGTACCTTTCAATCGCCCAAGCCAGACGGCGAACGGCAAGGAGCCGCTCAGGAAGGAAATCAGAACCCACAGGAGGCTTTCAAGCATGGAGCATGGTCTCCTTTCATCTACTTGCCAATGGCCTCAGTCCTGCTCAGCCAGGATAGTTTTCCCAGCCTGGGCTGTAGACCGCCAGGCTCTCATTGCCAAAGCAACAAACAACCCCATGACCCCGAAGCCGATCAGGGCCGGAGCGGGCTGCGACCAGAAAATCCCCAGGCCAATGCTCTGCAAAATCCAGGTAACGCCATAAATGAGTACAAGTGGCTGGCTGGGCAGGTTTGCAGGCCTCACCAGGGCTGTAATCAACCCCGAGACCAAAATCCAACCACCAAAATTCACCAGCGGGATACCAAAGTATGCCCCTGGCTGTTCCCAAATCCAAAAACCCCAGGCGGTCATCTGAGGATCAAGGAAGAGATCCCAGGCCGTAAAGGCAAGCGCAGCAAGGAGAGTTGCCTTCCATCCCCCTGGGTGCGATTTCTCGCCTAGGATGGTTTGGGCGACTGCCCAGGCTGGTGGCAGCATCATCATCCACGCCAGCGGAATTAACAACGGCACGCCGGCTAGTTGAGGTTGAAGCAAGGAGGTGTAATGATATTTACCAAACGGAAAGCCACTGGTCGAACCCAGCCACTCGGCAAGGAAAGCCACTCCCATCACCAGGAAGAGAATTCGGCAGGTGCGTTTCCAGCCCCATTTTGTCAGCAAGGCTGCGTTGACCGCGGCAAATTGCATCAACACCCCCAGGGACATGCCCGCGCGTAAGGCGGCTTCCCCCAACGTCCAGCCAACAATCGGGAGGGCGATCATGGTCAGAACCCAAAGGAGGAGAAAGGCAATCACAGATAAAGGAAATGCGTTGCAAGTCGTTTTCACCATGTTGATCAAGATTTTATCTTAAAAATTCCTACTCCCTGCCAGATTTAGGGTAAACTTACCCTACGATGACGGTTTCCACGCAGCCTGTAACGATTCTCGGTGGCGGTGTTGGCGGTTTAGCGGCTGCAATCTCTCTGGCAAGCGCCGGCCGCCGCGTTGTCCTCTTTGAGCAAAATGAACAGATTGGCGGAAAGATGGGGGAACATCGCGCCGCTGGTTTTCGTTGGGACAGCGGCCCTTCGGTGATTACCATGCGCACTGTATTTGAATCTCTTTTTGCGTCAGCCGGGCAACGGTTGGAAGATTATCTCAGTCTGAAGACGATCGATCCGCTAACGCGCTATTTCTTCTGGGATGGCGCTCAGGTGGATATTTGTCGCGATCTATCCCAAACCCTGCAGCAAATCGCCGCACTCGAAGAGCGGGATGTCGAGGGATACCTGGCTTTTCTCGCCGAAGCGGCGCGAGTCTACCGCATCGTCAGCCGGGTTTTTCTCTTTGGGCCGCCGCCTACCTTTGCCAGTTTGCGATTGGTCTCGCCAAGAGATGCGCTCTCGGTTGATCTGGTTGGCACCTTACAAAAACGCATCGAGCGCGCTGTTCGCCATCCTCACTTACGCCAATTGCTGGGTCGCTTTGCCACCTATGTTGGCGCCAGTCCCTATCTTGCCCCGGCAACCTTAACCTCCATTGCCCATGTGGAATTAGCCCAGGGGGTATGGTATCCGCAAGGAGGCGTGTACGAGCTTGGGCGCGCCTATGAACGCCTTGCCACCCAACTTGGCGTCGAAATTAACTATCAAACGCGGATCAAACGCCTGCGCGTTCAAGACGATCGTCTGGTAGGGTTGGAACTAGAAAATGGAGAAAGCCTCACTACAGGTATCGCCATCTCCAATATCGATGTCACCACCACCTATACGCTGATCGATTCGCCCGTTGCGCAAAAGCAATTTCGCAAATTGAGTCGTCGAGCCACCTCTTGCTCTGGCTTCATTCTGCTGCTGGGAATTGAAGGTTCTCACCCTGCGCTTGCCCATCACAACGTCTTTTTCTCAAAGGACTATCGCCGGGAATTCGAGCAGATCTTTCGCCAGGGTCGCTTGCCAGATGACCCGACGATTTATGTAGCGATTACCAGTAAATCCGATCACGATCACGCTCCAGCAGGTTGTGAAAACTGGTTTGTTCTGGTCAATGCTCCGCCGCTGAACCCACTGCCCACTGAGGCGCAAAAAGAAGAACCACTGGCTTATGCCGAGCACCTCCTGCAACATCTGGCCGAACGCGGCTTTGACCTGCGCTCCAAAATCCGCTACCAAAAAGTGCTCACGCCACGAGACCTGCAACGCCTCAGCGGCGCCTGGCGAGGCGCTTTGTATGGCATTTCTTTCAACAACCGCTTTGCTCCCTTCCTACGCCCTGGCAATCGTTCCCCTGTGCGCGGTTTGTACTTTGCCGGAGGCAGCGTTCACCCCGGCGGCGGTGTGCCCCTGGCAACCTTATCCGGAATGCAGGCTGCCCGTTTCGTCCTGGAAGATGCAGGCAAGGTTTGATCGAGCGCTGAACCAGGCAGACATAAGCAAGGATCACTCATGACGTATTTCGGCTTTTTATTGCGATTTCTGGTGCTGCCGATTTTGGCTTTGCTCTTCATCATCTTACGCGATGAACGGCGCCAGCCGCCACTGCAGCATTTTCAAAACGGGCGCAGGGTGTGGGCAATTATCGCCCTGCATATTGCCCTGGCTGTGATTTACACTACCCCATGGGATAACTATCTGGTGGCAAGTGGTGTGTGGACATACAACCCTGCCCTGGTTAGTGGGATTTTGCTGGGTTATGTCCCCCTGGAGGAATACCTCTTCTTTGTCCTTGAGACCTTTTTGGCCGGCTTATGGTGGTGGTTTTTGGCGCGGCGGCTTCCTGAACCCTCCACCTTCAAACCCTCCACCCTGGGACGGTGGGTTGCCTTCGCGGTGCTCTTTCTGGCGTGGATGGTCAGCACATCCCTGCTCTTTTTTGGGCACCTGCGCTGGACGTATCTCAGCATTATCCTCTTTTGGGCGTTGCCGGCCATCTTTCCTCAATTCTTGATTGGGGCAGATATCCTCTGGCACTATCGCCGCCTGGTTGGCCTTGGCATCCTGGTGCCTGGCGCCTATTTATCGCTGATGGACATTGTCGCCTTACGCGCCACCACCTGGTCGATTTCCAAACTCCATACAACGGGGGTGCTTTTCTTTGGTATCTTACCGCTTGAAGAAGTGGTCTTTTTCTTCATTACCAATATATTGATTATCTTTGGCATGACCTTGATGTTATCTAACCGGTGTCGGGAACGCTTCTTTGCCTGGAAAGCCCGTCGCTTTCGGGGCTTCCCTTAGAGCGCTGTTTAAAGCTGATATTTCCTGAAAATAGGTTAAACTATCTTTAGGCCTGGTCTCGAGCGACCTCGTTCGTTGATTTCTCCAGGCGAAAAGGAGAGCGTATGCGCCGTTGGAATGGTTGGGGAGATGACTCTGTAAACTATCCGCTAGGAGGAATTGCCCGTCAATATCTGCAGGAGCAATTAGGGGAAGGCATTTCCATTACAGATGTTTCCCTGGAAGCTGTGCTTGCCAAAATCCCTGCCAGCCGCCTGCCTGCGCATCCTTTGATTTCCCAAGACCCTTTGGATCGCCTATTGCATGCCCGCGGCCAAAGCCTGCCGGATTGGATTGCCTTGCGAAGTGGACGCATTGGGATGGTTCCCGATGGCGTGGCTTATCCTGCTTCGGATGAAGAAGTGCGCCAATTGTTGACGCTTGCCCCCCAGGTTGGCGCACGGGTGATTCCTTACGGCGGTGGAACGAGCGTAGTCGGGCATATCAATCCGCTCGCCGCAGGCGCCCCCGTCTTAACCGTTGATCTCTCTCGCTTGAAACGCTTGCTGCACCTCGATCCGCTCAGCCAGCTAGCCGAATTCGGCGCAGGGGTGAAAGGACCTGACCTCGAAGCCCAATTGAATGCTCAGCGAGCTACGCTCGGGCATTTTCCTCAATCCTTTGAACTTTCTACTTTGGGTGGGTGGATTGCCACCCGCTCCAGTGGACAACAATCGCTGTATTACGGGCGCATCGAGAACCTCTTTGCCGGCGGTCACCTGGAAACGCCGCTGGGGTCTCTGGACATCCCCCCGGTGCCTGCCAGCGCTGCCGGGCCAGACTTACGTCACCTCGTCTTAGGAAGCGAAGGTCGTTTTGGCATTATCACCCGCGCCATTGTGCGCGTTCGCCCCTTACCCGAGGCTGAAGCCTTTTATGGCGTTTTCTTCCCGCATTGGGAAGCCGGACTTGAGGCAGTGCGCAGCTTGGTTCAAACCGGTGTGGGCCTCTCGATGCTGCGCTTGAGTGACGCCATTGAAACCCAAAGCACTCTGGCGCTATCGGGAAAGGATCGCCTGTTGCCATGGATCGAGCGGGGCTTGAAGTTGTTTGGCTACAACGCAGAGCGCTGTCTGCTCGTCTTTGGCGTGAGCGGCAGCCGCAACCATGTGAGAGTGCTCACCCGCCAGGCTGTTGCCATCTGCCGCCAGTGGGGTGGTTTGTTTACCGGTTCAACGATTGGGAAGACTTGGCGGAAAAGCCGTTTTCTCACGCCCTATCTGCGCAATACCTTATGGGAGCTGGGTTACGCCACCGATACACTGGAAACAGCCGTCCCCTGGTCTGGGGTGAAGGAAACCGCTCAGGCAATTCTGGATGCCCTGAGGACAGGATTGCAGGCACAGGATGAGCGGGTGTTGGCGTTTGCTCACCTCTCGCATGTCTATCGGGATGGAGCCAGCATTTACGCTACCTACCTGTTTCGGCGCAGTGGCGATCCTGACCAAGACCTGGAACGCTGGCAAACGCTTAAAACGGCTGCCAGCCAGGCCATCCTTGCCCGTGGGGGCACAATCAGCCATCAACACGGGGTGGGGTTGGACCATCTCCCTTATCTCCCAAACGAAAAGGGCGCTCTGGGGATAGACGTACTCCGGGCTGTCTGTCGGGCTTTTGATCCGCAGGGAATCATGAATCCGGGCAAACTTTTAGGGGAGGAATGAATGCTCTCTGTTGCCAATGGCGTTGATGAGGTTGGCTAAGGAAACGGAGAAAGAACATGTGGAACACCCAAAACCGAGAGCAAATCTGGCAGCAATTGAGTCGGGCTTGGGATTTGATTATCATTGGGGGGGGCATCACCGGCGCCGGCATTTTGCGCGAAGCCACACGGGTTGGTTTGCGCGCCTTGCTGATTGAAGCGGATGACTTTGCGGCCGGTACCTCCAGCCGCTCCTCGAAGCTGGTGCATGGCGGTTTTCGCTATCTGAAAAACGCCCAGTTGAAGATGACCCTCACTTCGGTGCGTGAGCGCGAACGCTTGTTACAGGAAGGCCGTGGTTTGATCACCCAGCTTGGCTTTTTGTTCGTTCACTATCGACGTGACCACTTTCCGCCATGGTTGTTTGGGATGGGTTTGGCGTTGTATGATTTGCTTGCCATGCGCTGGAATCATCGCTATTATGATGCTTATGACATTCTGGAACTCAGTCCTTATTTGAAAAGCGAGGGATTGATCGGGGGGTATCGGTATTTTGACGCCCAAACCGATGACGCTCGCTTGGTTTTCCGTCTGTTGCAAGAGGCCTGTGACCAGGGTGGTTGGGCTTTGAATTATTGTCGGGCAATCGAACTATTGCGTCGGCAGGATGGTCAGGTGTGCGGTGTAGCCGTTCGCGACGAAGCTCCTGTGCGGCAAGGCCGCACAGCAGAAATTCAAGCGAAAGTGGTCATCAACGCCAGCGGCGCCTGGGCAGACGAATTGCGCGCCCAATTAGGATGCAGACGCCGCTTGCGCAAACTGCGCGGCAGTCATTTGATCCTCCCTCGGTGGCGCTTGCCGATTCATCGCGCCGTTACCTTTCTGCACCCCCGCGATCGTCGCCCAGTTTTTGCCCTACCCTGGGAAGGTGTCACCCTGTTTGGCACGACCGATGTTGACCACCAGGAAGCCTTGAGCATAGACGCAAAAATCAGCCCTAAAGAGTTGGATTATCTGCTCTCGGCTTTGCAGGATGTCTTTCCCGTTCTGGAATTAAGCGCAGATGATATCCTGGCGACTTTTGCCGGGGTACGCGCCGTTGTCGATACCGGCAAAGCCGACCCTTCAAAAGAATCGCGTGAGCATGTGTTATGGCTGGAAAACGGATTGCTGACCGTGAGCGGCGGAAAGTTAACCACCTTTCGCCTGATGGCTCAGGAGGCGTTGCGGAAAGTCGCTGCTCTCCTGGAATTTCCTCATCCTTTTCCGGCCCGCCAAAGGGTGCTGGATGAGGTAGTTCTATCTGTCCTCGCAGAAAAAAGTCTCCCTGTTACCAGCCGTTTGCGGCTGGCAGGCAGGTACGGGGCTCGCGCTGCGGAGGTGTTGAATCTTGCCAGGCAGGGCGAACTTGAACCAATTGGCGATACCCCCTCGCTCTGGGCAGAATTGCGCTGGGCGGCGCGTTCCGAAGCTGTCGTTCATCTGGATGACTTGCTCTTGCGCCGCGTGCGCCTGGGTTTAACCCTACCACGGGGAGGAAGCGACCTGATGGAGCGCATTCGAGAGACAGTGCAGGAAGAGCTTGGCTGGAGCGATGACCGCTGGAAGACTGAAGTAACCGCCTATCAAGAGCTGTGGAAAACTTGCTATGGAGTGCCGTCGGAATGAGTGAAAAAGACCTACTTTTAGCGATCGATCAGGGAACGCAGAGCGCACGTGCTTTGCTGTTTGATCCCCGTGGCAGCCTGGTTGCCAAAGCGCGCCTCCCGATTGAACCCTATTTTTCAACCCAACCGGGCTGGGCGGAACAGCACCCGCAGGTCTTTTGGGAGGCGATCTGTCAGGCTTGCCAGAAGCTCTGGACAAATCCGGATGAACTGCAGGAAAATGTCCGCTTGTCTTCCCTGCGTCAACGTCTGGCGGCGGTGGCATTGACCACGCAACGCGCTACAGTGATCAATCTCGATCGGCACGGACAACCTTTGCGCCCGGCGATTTTGTGGCTTGACCAACGGCGCACCTCAGGCTTGAAGCCCATTGGCGGTTGGTGGGGGCTTATCTTCCATCTGGCCGGTCTGACCCAAACCGTTGCCTATCTGCAAGCCGAAGCAGAAGCCAACTGGATTGCCACCCACCAACCCGAAATCTGGCATCAAACGGAAAAATATGTCTTGCTCTCCGGCTACCTGACCTATCGTCTGACCGATCAACTGGTCGATTCGGTTGCCTGTCAGGTTGGCTATATTCCTTTCGACTACAAGCGCTTTCGCTGGGCGGAACGCCGCGATTGGAAATGGCTGGCTCTACCGCTGAAGCCCTCGATGCTGGTGGAGCTAAAACCACCCGCCAGCTTACTGGGCGAAATCACGCCGGCTGCTTCCGAAGCCAGCGGTATCCCGGCCGGCTTACCATTGATCGCAGCCGGGGCAGATAAGGCTTGCGAAGTCATTGGTGCTGGTTGCTTGCAGCCCCACGTTGCCTGCTTAAGTTATGGCACAACAGCGACCATCAACACCACCCATCGTAAATATATTGAGGCCATCCCTCTGATCCCCCCTTATCCTTCGGCGATACCCGGCGCCTACAATCTCGAAATCCAGATCTACCGCGGCTTTTGGATGGTCAGTTGGTTCAAACAGGAATTTGGACAATTTGAACAGCGTTTGGCGGAGCAGCAAGGCAAGCAAGCCGAGCAGCTCTTCGACGCCCTGGTTCAATCCGTTCCGCCAGGCTGTGAGGGGTTGGTGCTGCAACCGTACTGGTCGCCGGGTTTACGCTTTCCCGGTCCGGAAGCGCGTGGCGCAGTGATCGGCTTTCGCGACGCCCATACACGTGCCCATCTCTACCGCGCCATTTTGGAAGGTCTGGCTTACGCCTTGCGCGAGGGAGGCGAAAGAATTGGAAAACGCAGCGGTGTCCCCATCCGGGAACTGCGCATTGCCGGCGGCGGTAGTCAGAGTCAAGCTGCCATGCAGATCACAGCCGATATTTTTGGTTTAACCACTGCCCGCCCGCATGTTTACGAAGCGTCCGGACTTGGGGCAGCCATTGATGCAGCCGTTGGGATTGGCCTTCATCCCGATTTCGACACAGCTATTCGGGAGATGACTCACCTGGGCGATACGTTCGACCCCGATCCCAAACGCCATAAACAATACGACGAGATTTACCGCCGCGTGTATTTGCAAATTTATCACCGTCTGCGACCGCTGTATGAGGCGTTGCAAAACCTCAGCTAAGCAGCTTTTTCCTGCTCCATAACGGCATTGGCGAGCCAGGTGGTGACTTCCGCCTGGGTCGGAATGCGGCCGAAGCAGACCAGCTTTTCATTGATCACCAGGCCAGGGGTAGAAAGAATGGGATATTGCATGATTTCGTTGTAGTCGGTCACTTTGACGACGTCGGCGTCAAGACCCATCTCACCGATCACTTTCTGCACAATCCCCTCAACTTTTTTGCAATTTGCACAACCTGACCCTAATACCTTAACGGTAATCATATTTGCCTCCGCAATGTTGGAATTTTGAAGTTTTAGGACAGATTATAATCAAAATATTCGATTAAATGAATATGATAAATGTCACGATATGTCAATCCCTAACATAACCTTTGTGGGTGATGGTAAACCATTCACGAATATTGCCCGAATGCACGAATAGCGCTGGCATTCTTTTATTCGTGGTTCATTCGTGGACGGTTTTCTCAGCGAACTATCACCACAGTTGGTGATGGTAGGTTGTTACGTTTTTTTCCCGTTGCATGAAATAGATTGCTCCCCCTTTGGAAGTGATCTGAAAAATCTTTTGGCAAATTTTCTCGATCCATTCCCAATAAACCGCATCGGGTAAATGGTCATTATGGTTGGGGTACTCTTTGCCCTGATTAAACGGGGGGTCAAGAAAGGTCAAATCAACCGTTTGAGTCAAGCGGTCTAAAATTTCTGTACAATCACCAATGAGAAGCTGACAGGTTGTGTCCATTTCACACTTTTTGGATTCCCTTCTATTATAACGTTTGATCCGCCTATCTGAAATAACTTTTATTAATGCTCAAAAAGCCGGTATCGACCATTCCTAAAATCTAGCCAGAGGGAACAAACGAAAACGGACAGACGTCTTTATCTCAAATCGTACTAAAAGGAGTCGCCCGATGAAAAGCGGTTTTTCTCTCCTGATGATTGGAATCCTTCTATTCGGTCTCTTTGCTTGCGCCGCTCCTCCACTCAAACCGCCCCAGGTGGCGCGAGCGGAAGTCGTCCAATCTGATAAGCCGCGCAACCTCTCGCCGAATGTCCCCTCCGCAGACCTCGCTGAGCTTGTTTCCGGCAACACGGCTTTTGTGCTGAGTCTTTACCACTTGCTGAGCGCAGAAAACCCTGCCAGTAACCTCTTTTATTCTCCCTATAGCATCTCGGTTGCTTTGGCGATGACCTATGCCGGCGCACGCGGGGAGACCGAGCAGCAGATGGCAAACGCCCTGCACTTCAGCCTGCCGCAGGAACGCCTGCACGCCGCCTTCAACGCTCTGGATCAACAGCTCAATACCCTGGCGCAAGGTGGGCAGGGAAGTGAAGAAGGACAGGGTTTTCGCTTGCATCTTGCTAACGCCTTGTGGGGCCAGCAAGGCTTTGAATTCCTGAACGAATTTCTGGATACCCTGGCGCAAAACTACGCTGCCGGCCTGCGGTTGGTGGATTTTCGTGCTGACCCCGAAGCGGCTCGTCAGGTAATCAATCAATGGGTCAGTGACCAAACAGAACAGAGGATCCAGAACCTGATTCCTCAAGGCGCTCTCGACCCATTAACGCGCTTGGTGCTGACCAATGCCATCTATTTCAACGCTGCCTGGCAATATCCTTTCCAGAAAGAGGCAACGACCGAAGAGCCTTTCTTCTTGCTGAACGGCGAGAAGCTCACGGTGGCAATGATGAAGTTAAATAAAACCCTTCTCTACGCTGAGGGAGCGGACTTTCAGTTGGTGTCCTTGCCCTACGAAGGCGGGCGCATCGAAATGGTGGTGATCCTGCCTGCAGCCGGGCAGTTCGAAGCACTGCAGGCAAAGATCGACCCGGCCTGGCTCACAGAGGCGTTGGCACAACGCCAGTTACACACGGTCAACTTGAGCATGCCCAAATTCAAGGTTGAATCCGATTTCAGTCTGGTCGATGCCTTATCTACCTTAGGCATGCCGGCGGCGTTCCAGCCGGATCAGGCTGATTTTTCAGGTATGGATGGGCGACAGGATCTGTACATCGGCGAAGTGTTGCACAAAGCGTATGTCAACGTGGATGAAGCCGGCACCGAAGCCGCCGCCGCTACGGCGGTGATCATGGAGTTAACCGCCGCCCTGCCTGAGCAACCTGTCATCATGACCGTCAACCGCCCGTTCCTCTTCCTGATCCGGGAAGTGCAAAGTGGAAGCTTGCTGTTTGTTGGCCAGGTGACTCAACCCTGAAAAATTTTACACCGATTTTATTCCCGAATCACCTGGTTTTAGCATAAAATAAACCTGATTTTCCTGCTCCATCGAAGCACCCTGCGTGCCGAATCTATCCAAGGATGTCGTCCCGATGACCGTTATCCTGGCTGTCAGCAATCAAAAAGGAGGCGTCGCCAAGACGACCTCTTGTCTTTCGCTTGGCGCCTGTCTTGCCGAGCTCGGTTGGCGTACATTGGTGGTTGATTTTGACCCACAAGGTCACCTCAGCCTTGCCGCAGGAACTGACCCGGATGAACTGGAGGTCAGTGTCGTTGACCTCTTGCTCTCCGATCCACCGCCCGACCCTCAATCTCTGCTTCTCCCCACCGTTATGACGAATCTAGATTTGCTGCCCGCCGACCTGCGTCTGGCAACGGTTGAGCAGAGCCTGACCGATAGAGAGGGGTATGAAGTTACCCTTTTACATGGTTTGCAAAGGCTCTCGCCACTGCACCGGGACGATGAAAGCCTTGCCAAAGAAAAATATGATGCTATTCTGATCGATTGCCCTCCCTCGCTGGGGATGCTGACCATTCTTGCCCTGACCGCCGCCCAATGGGCGTTGATTCCGGTTCAATGTGAATATTTCGCCTCGCGGGGCTTGTTGCGCTTGTTAGATGTCATCGAGGCCGTGCAGCAACACACCAATCCCTCCCTCGATTACTTCATCTTTGCCACGCTGTTTGATGTCCGCAATGCCATCTCACGCCGAGTTCTCGAGGAATTACAGGCGCACTTCGCCGGGCATCTTCTTCAAACGGTCATTCGTCTGGACACGCGTTTGCGCGAAAGCCCGATGACCGGTGAGCCGGTGATCGTCTACGCTCCCCGCACGCGCGCCAGTCAGGAGTATCGCGCCCTTGCCCAAGAGCTTGTCGAACGCCTCCAAGAGAAGGAGCACATCCAATGAGCGAACGAAAGAAAAAAATCGAATCAGCCCTTAACAAGTTGTTTTCCACCTCAAAATCGAAAGCCACCACACAACCAGGTTCTACGAGCGAATCGGCTGGCGAAACCCCATCACAACAGACGGAAATGGAAATCGTTCAACCCGGTCGGGGGGCAAAACCTTCCACCACCCAACCATCTTTAGCCTCCACGCCAGAAGCCGTTTCCCCACAAAGCTTAGCAAGCGATCTCCCAACAGTTGGAGAAAGAGGAATCCAGGCCGAAGAGGTTGTTGCGGCAAGGTTTGAAGCAATGCCTGGTCAGCCGCTTTCTGGGATGTCTTCCACCTCTACGGCAGAGGCACATTCCTCGGCTTCCCAAAGCGCCTCAGAAGCGCGCCTTCAGCCATCCGCTCCTTCTACGCCGGCTCCATCAGATACGAAGAAAACAGCAAACGACGGCCGCACTAAGAGTAGTGAGGAGGGCGATTTCTTCTTTACCCGGGAAGCCGCCTCCGAAGAGATTTGCCAGTTGGTGATCTTTACCCTGGCGGGTGAGTCTTTTGGCTTACCTATCGATCGAGTGGAAAGCATCATCAAACCACAGGCGATTACCGTTGTTCCCCACGCCCGTCCCTATGTGGTTGGGGTAACCAATCTGCGCGGCACGGTCTTGCCGGTGATCGACTTGCGGCGCCGCTTTCGCTTAACCACTGCGGAACAAACCGAAGATCAGCGTATTGTAGTGGTGCTTTTCAATGATGAAAAAATTGGATTAATGGTCGATTCGGTAACCCAGGTTTTGCGCCTGCCCCAGGCAGCCATCGAACCGCCCCCACCGATTGTAACCGCTTTCGTCCACTCGGCATTCGTTACCGGCATTGCAAAAGTCGATGAACGGCTGGTGATCTTGTTAGACCTGGAGAAAGTGCTGCTGCCTGAGCATGGAAATTGATTTCCGTCAACTCCCCCATCGCCGTTATAATCCGCTGAGTGGTGAGTGGGTTCTGGTATCGCCTCAGCGCGCCTTACGCCCCTGGCAGGGTCAGGTCGAACGGGTGACGGAAGCCAGACGTCCCACCTATGATCCGCAATGTTACCTTTGCCCGCGCAACCTGCGCGCCAGTGGAGAGCGCAATCCCAACTACCGCCATACCTTTGTGTTCGTCAACGATTTCAGTGCCCTGTTGCCCGATACACCGCGAGTGGAGATCGAAGCGCATCCCTTGCTCCGCGTCGTGACCATGCCTGGCGAATGTCGCGTCATCTGCTTCTCACCCCGCCACGATTTGAGCCTAGCCGAAATGGAAGTCGAAGACATCCGCCGTGTGGTGGACGTCTGGATTGAACAAACCAACGAGTTGGGCAAGCGCTTTCGCTGGGTACAGATCTTTGAAAACAAAGGGGAGATCATGGGCTGTTCCAATCCGCATCCGCATGGACAGGTGTGGGCATTGGACGCTGTCCCTAACGAGGTGATGAAGGAACATCGTCAGCAAACGCACTATTTCCAAGAACATCAGCGTTCACTTTTGTTGGACGTTCTTTCCGCCGAGCAGCAGCTTGCCGAGCGCATTGTGGTTGAAAACGAATACTGGCTGGTGCTCACCCCTTTCTGGGCAATCTGGCCCTTTGAGACACTGCTCTTACCCAAGATTCCTCTGCTGCGCCTGACCGACCTCAAAAAACCGCACCGCTGGACCTTAGCTGAGATATTGAAGCGTTTACTGACCGCTTATGATCGGCTCTTTAACATCTCCTTTCCTTACTCGATGGGCTGGCACGGCGCGCCGTTTATAGAGGAAAGTGTTTTGGGCTGGCAATTGCACGCCCATTTTTACCCGCCTCTCTTGCGCTCGGCAACGGTCAAGAAGTTCATGGTTGGTTTTGAGATGCTCGCCGAAGCGCAACGCGACATCACCCCGGAACAGGCTGCTGAACGATTGCGAGAGGTTTTACCCTTCTAAAAAATCGCCGTCCGCATTTAGAACATCAGAAGTAGATTGCTTTAAACTATTCTGGAAAATTGGGGGTGATCTGAATGTCCTCCAAGAGCCAGGTAAACGAACTGGGTTGGTCCGCTGAAGTCCCGTCAGGCCCCTGGAAGTAAAAGCGCACCCCAACGGTATTGCCAGCGTAATCGAGCAACGGGATATAGACCCGCTCCCAGTAGTCTTTCGTCCCACCAAAGGATTGGACCCGGGTATAGCCGACCTGACCCTGGAGTTCCAGCTCTACATAACCGAAAGTATAACCATAGAAAGACTTATAGCGTGTCCAGAAGACGAGGTGAGGGAAGGGCCAGGATGGATCGAGAAACACCTGATCTTTACCAATAAGGGTGATGAATTGGGTGGTTTTTACGGTTCCCAACCAGCATCCCTTTTGTCGATCCTTGCATTGAGAGGATTGGATGAATGACCAGCCGCTGCCGGAAAATTGGGTTAGCGGAATGGCGTCCGGTTTTTCTGCGGTTGGAGACGCCTCATTGGTTGGAGTTGGAGGCTCTCCAGCGGTGGGTGATGGTTCCGTGGTTTGTGGGGCGGAATGGGTGCTTTGAGCGGCAATTTCCGTTTTCAAGCGGTCTAGAGCAGCCTGAGTGGCTTCGATGGCAATCTGGGCGTTTTGTTGCTCAAGAGCAACCTGGGTGGCGGCTTGAGCTTGAATCGTCCTCTCCAGGTTCGCGGCAACCATGGTCTGTTGCACACTCTGATCACCGCTGAGGGACAGGCTACATGCTATGGCGAACAGGACCAGGCAAACCATCAACACAGAAAAACGAAGCTTCGCGGAAGGGCTTCCGCTCGAGCGTTTAGCTTTCATCACGCACCTCCTGAACAAATGCCCTTGCAGAGATTGTAACATCATCCCTGATTGGGAAAGCTGCCCATATTATGGAGTGCGCAAGCCACGCTTGCGCAACAAACCTGCTGAAGCACAAAATTCTCTGCCACACTAAATCCTATGGAGTGCGCAAGGCACACTTGCGCAACGAACCCGCTGAAGCACGGCTTCAACACTCCAGAATAAATCAATACCCATTATAATAAAGTAAATTCTATCGAATAGAGGTGATTTAGCATGGCTCTCACTCCTCGCGAACGTGTTCTCGCCGCGATCAACCATGAAGAACCCGATCGGGTTCCCATTGTGATCGGCGCCAGCAATGCCACCGGGATCAAAATGCCTGCCTATCGACGGCTGAAAAAAGCCCTAAACTTTGAAGCAGAAGAACGATATATCTACGATTGGCCAGAGCTTGGCACAGCGCTGATTGATGAGCCGATATTAGAGCGTTTAGGCGCAGATGTACGGGGTGTGCTTGATCGCTTTCCGGATTTTGTCTATGAGCGCAACCGAAATCGGCCACCCCATAGTCCCTTTATCGATGATTGGGGCAGTGGGCAGATCGAAATCGAGCCAGAGGTTTGGTTTCCGGGAGTTCATCCTATGGCTGAGGTAACCACCATCGAGGAAATCGAGAACTACCCCTGGCCGAATATGGACGATCCTAGTCGCGTCGCCCATGTCCGTGAACAGGCAAGGCGTTTAAGAGAAGAAAACCGCTACGCTATCATGGGCACACCATGGTTGCTCTTTCCTTTTGAGCGGGCTCATGCCATGCAAGGCCTGGATAAGTTCCTCTATAACATGGTAAAAAATAAAGATTTCGCCATCGCCCTCCTGGCTAAGATTACCAGTTTATGCAAACAACTGATGGGACATTTTCTGGAAGAGGCTGGCGAAAACCTGGATATTGTTAAGATTGGCGATGACCTTGGCACCCAGCAAAGCTTAATGATTTCCCCTAGGATGTATCGGGAAATGCTAAAGCCTTTCCATGCTGACTTGATCACCTTTATAAAAAGTCACTCCAAAGCCAAGGTGTTCTTCCACACCGATGGCGATGTCTTTGATCTGGTGGATGATTTTATCGAGATCGGGGTCGATATCCTCAATCCCATTCAGACATCTGCCGGGAAAATGGCAAACCTGGCGGAATTGAAAAAACGATATGGAAAGAATATCGTCTTTTGTGGAGCAATCGATACCCACCGCATCCTGCCCCATGGTACGCCGCAGGAGGTGCGCCAGGAGGTCAAACGGGTCATTGAACTCCTCGCTCCTGGTGGTGGCTACATGGTGGCTTCGGTGCATACCATTATGAATGATGTTCCGCCGGAAAATATCCTGGCGATGGTGGACGCGGTCGAGGAATTCGGGCATTACCCGATAAAGATTTAAATATAATTATCTGCTATCGGCTCTGTTTGGCAAGGCAGACCGTCCACGAATTTCTCACGAATGCCCGAATGGTACTATCATTCGGTTATTCATGATTCTTTCGTGGACGGTATTACTCTGTAAAGTTGGTGCGTAACGTATGGTGGCAGGTGGACACGCTGTACTTGTAATACTGATTTGACAAACTCATCCCTATTGCCGCGGAATGGAAGAATGATGCGTCGAGCTGCTTCGACCACTCATGGCAACTGGATGATAGGTTGGCTCAGGGCGCGTGTAGATGGGCTCACCTTCGCTATCATTGATGGGTCGAGCTACACGAGGTGTAGCCGATATTGGACGGTTATTTAAGCCCCGGCTGGGATTGGTGATCGGGCGTAAAATGGCCGGCTGGCGTTGAGAAGGTGAGGGGATTTCAGTCTGGGCAAACAATCGCTGCCCCGCCACTGAGAAAGATCCAATAATCAACACCCGGATCAACCAAACCAGAATGGCAACAAATATGGGTACCACCCGTAAAAGGGTCTGTCGCTCAACCACCGCATTGCCCAGTGACTGATGTTCTAAAATAGCAATCGAAACACCCCACCAGGTGAGCATGGCGTTCATGGTGGCTGCCAGTAACCAGGCGCCAAAGAGATACCAGACCTCGTTTGGGGACTCAACCGTATCGTTTGGGGTGAATAAGCGGGCAATGCCGGCAAAATCGATACCACAAAAGGCAAATGCCAGAATGGTCGCCCAGCGAATACCGGCAAAAGTCAAATCACCCAACAGATCGGAGAGGGCAAATTCGGTGGTTGAATAGTTGAATACCTCGAAGGCGATCAAGGCTGCCAGGAGGATCAACCCAAAGGCAAGACTACGTCGGATGCGAAAATGATGACTCACCTCCGAAAGCGAAAATTGATTTAACAAGGTTTGGTTCATTTTTACCTCCAATTCATCAATCTCAAATCCATTGACAGAACATGCGTTCTTGTATATAATAGTAGAACAAAAGTTCTGTTTTGTCAAGAGTTAATTTGTCCGGAAAAGAAACCATGTTTGAAAATTCGTATCGGCTCGGCCCGAAACTGATTTTTCAGGGAGTATTATTTGGAAGTCTGATGGTTTGTCTGGTCGGATTCTATCTGACCAGTCAGATGGTCGTTCCAACGCGGGCAGAAGAAATTATGATCCTTGAGCAAACCCCAGAAGTTCTGCTTGAGAGTCAGGCAACAAAAACCCCTGAAGCTTTCCCTGTCTCAGCAACGGGTGATGAAACCGTTGAATGTCAGGTAAGCAACTTGTTTCCCAAAAAAGTTCGGCAATGGTGCTCATTAATCACCACGGCAGCTATTGAACACGACCTCCCTGCAGATTTGATCGCCTCTGTAATCTGGATTGAAAGCGGCGGAAACCCTCTCGCTTACTCACACAGTGGAGCAGTTGGGTTAATGCAAGTGATGCCCCGGGATGGACTGGCAAGCCAGTTTCAATGCATTAATGGGCCGTGTTTTGCAAACCGACCGACGATTGAAGAATTACAAAATCCGCGATTTAATATTAATTACGGCAGTAAGATGTTGTCTTCATTGGTTAAGAAGCATGGCAACTATCGCGATGCCCTCAAAGCATATGGTCCCATGAAGGTAGGCTACGCTTATGCAGATAAGGTTCTGAGCATTTACGAGCGGTATGGAAAGTAATTCACCCTGCGGAAGCAGAGATAAAACCGCGGAAGCAGAGATAAAACCCTATAATAACGGGGTTTAGGTATGGTTGTGACTCACAATCGAAGTTAATTTTTTGAAAAAACCCCAATTAATCACAACTCCATCATATCGCCGTATCATGGCTATAGGGCACCAAATAGTATAGATTAGGGAAGCTACGCTTCCGAATCTTCACTGGCGACACAATCCGCTGTAGCACGGCTTTAACTCTCCAAAAAAAATAGGAATTTTTCGTAATTACCTACCAAAGGCTCTATTTGGCAGAAAGACCGTCCACGAATTTTTCACGAATGCACGAATAGCGCTATCATTCTTTTATTCGTGGTCAATTCGTGGACGGTTTTCTCAGCAAATGATCAACACGATTTGTGATGGTAGGTCGTTACAATTTTTCTATCGTTCAAATGCTGTTGCGATTACCCGACTCACTATGGGTGATTTTCTCCATTCCTCGCTCGTGCTATAATTAGGTCACCAATCCGGATCACTCCCTCTGATTTACGCCAAAGGAGGTTGGGATGTACGATCGGGAGAAACTTAACGAACTCCACCATGCCCTTCAAATCTGGCGGAATGAAGCGCTGGCTGAAAGCCTGAAGCGCTTGCCAGAACGGCAGGCTCGTTTCATGACCACCTCTTCCGAAACCGTTGAACGACTCTATACCCCCCTGGATGTGGCTGAACTCGATTACCTGCAAGATTTGGGCTTACCAGGAGAATATCCATATACCCGCGGCATTCACCCGACCATGCACCGCGGTCGCTTGTGGACGATGCGCATGTTCGCCGGTTTTGGAACCGCTGAAGAAACCAACGCTCGTTTTAAATACCTTTTAGAACAAGGCCAAACCGGGCTTTCGATTGCCTTTGATCTACCAACTTTAATGGGATACGACACCGATGCTCCCGAAGCCGAGAGGGAGTTCGGTAAATGTGGTGTTGCTGTTTCATCTTTAAGGGACATGGAAATCTTACTGGAGGGAATCCCCCTCGACAAAGTCTCTACCAGCATGACGATTAATTCACCCGCAGCGGTCATCTGGGCGATGTATATCGCCACTGCCGAGAAGCAAGGTGTTCATCCCGCCCAACTGCGCGGCACGATCCAAAACGACATCCTGAAGGAGTACATCGCCCAAAAAGAATACATCTTTCCCCCTGAGCCTTCCATGCGGTTGGTCGTTGACACCATTGAATATGGCTCTCAAGCGCTTCCGCAGTGGAATACCATCAGCATTTCCGGTTATCATATTCGCGAAGCCGGGGCAACCGCCGCGCAAGAGCTGGCTTTTACCCTGGCGGATGGCATGGAATACGTGCGCTGGACATTAAAGCGCGGTTTGCAGATCGATGAATTCGCTCCACGTCTCTCTTTCTTTTTCAACGCTCACAACGATTTCTTTGAGGAAATTGCCAAATATCGGGCAGCGCGGCGGATCTGGGCGCGCGAGATGCGCCATACCTTCAAAGCCCAGAATCCGCGCTCCTGGTTGCTGCGCTTTCACACCCAGACAGCCGGTGTTTCGCTTACCGCCCAGCAACCCGAAAACAACATCGTGCGCGTTGCCATCCAGGCTCTGGCGGCTGTGCTGGGTGGCACCCAGTCCCTCCATACCAACAGCATGGATGAAGCCCTGGCTCTGCCCTCGGAACAAGCGGTCACCATTGCCCTGCGCACGCAACAGATCATCGCCGAGGAATCGGGCGTGGCAAACACGATCGACCCGTTAGGAGGCTCATTTTTCGTTGAGGCGCAAACGAATCGTTTAGAACAACAGGCGTATGACTATTTTCGGCGCATCGAAGCCCTGGGCGGCGTTCTTCCGGCGATTGAGAAAGGCTTTTTCCAGGCGGAAATCGCCGATTCGGCTTATCGCTATCAGCAAGAGATCGACCAGGGTGAACGCAGGATCGTTGGCGTGAACGCTTATCAAGATGAAAAACCGATCACCATTCCAATTCTGGAAATGGACCCGCAGGGATACTGGCGACAAATTGAACGCCTGCGAAAATTGCGCCTGGAGCGGGATAATGGACGGGTTGGACAGGCTTTAGACCGCCTGCGGATCGCTTGCCAGGGCTGTGAAAATACGATGCCTTACATCTTAGAGGCTGTGCGCGCCTATGCTACCCTGGGCGAAATTATTGGCGTGATGAAAACCGTTTTTGGGGTATACCGCGAACCAACTTGGGTGTAAAATCTGTTAAACAAGATGGCGCCAGACGAGGAGAGACAAACTAAAAAATCGCCCTATGAGTCGACCGCATCGGAGGAACCCCAATCTACGACAGCGGAGGCGGTGTGGACTTATCGCGGGTATCGTCTGAAGGCAAGCGAGTTCACCACTGCCATGGTGCATTTCTTCCGCGCCGAGATCCAGCGCGCCAACGTCTGGCGGCAGCGGTTGGATGCGACCACCAACTGGGCGGTGATCACCACCGGCGCTGCCATTGCCTTTGCTTTTGATCCAAACGGTTTTCATGGGGTGATCATCTTGAACACGCTTCTGATCACCCTCTTTCTCTACATCGAAGCCCGCCGATACCGGTACTACGAGTTATGGTCCTATCGGGTGCGCCTGATGGAGACGGATTTCTACGCCGCCATGCTGGTCCCGCCCTTTCATCCTGCGCCAGATTGGGCGGAGAGCCTGGCCGAGAATCTGCTCCACCCAGACTTCCCCATCTCCTTGTGGGAAGCCATTGGACGGCGCCTGCGCCGCAACTATTTGTGGATTTATTTGATTTTAGGCATCTCATGGTTAGCCAAGCTGACCATGTACCCTACCATGATCGCACATTGGGACGAACTGATGCAACGGGCTGCCATCGGCAGCATCCCCGGCATCCTGGTTTTAAGTGGTGGGGTACTCTTCTACTTGCTCATGGTGGTGATCAGTCTGGCAACGGCGTCGCTGCAGCAGGCAAGCGGCGAAGTCCTGCCCCGTTATCTGGAAGAAGCGCGCGGCGTGCCGCTCAGTCAACCAACCGCAGAGGCCGGCAAACCCTGGTTCCGTCCGTCTCGCCGCCGCAAGCAACTGGTGGCAATGATCATTACCGACCAGGCGGAAGCCATAGCAGACATCATTTTAAAGGACATGCATCGCGGCGTGACGGCGATGGCGGGCACCGGTATGTACACCGGCAAAGAACATCGCGTTTTGCTGTGTGCTTTGACCGTAACCGAAATCAACCAGCTCAAGTCATCCGTCCGCAAAGTCGATCAAAAGGCTTTTGTGATGGTCATCCCGGCGCAGGAAATTCTCGGCCGAGGCTTCTTGCCACTGGAGGAGAGTCAAGAGCGCCAAGAAAGGGGGTAGAAGGATGCACCTTGAAGGTCAAAAAAAGTGGCTGCGCTTGAAATTCCTGACCCAACTGGCGGTCATTTTCATTCTTACGGCAACATTATTTGTCCAATACCTCTACGATCGCTCGCTTTGGCGACATTTGCTCCATTGGATCATCGGCAGCATGGTTGCTTATGGGATCATCGAAATCATTTATCGCAAATATTCTTCCTTAAGCCATCGCCTTGAGGAACAGTTACTCCAAAGCGAACGCCGCATTAGCAACCAGAAGGCGTTGATTGACTTGAGCTCAAGTCTGGCATTGCTGAGAGACGAAGAGCAAATCTGTCGGGCAGCGATCCAGACCCTGGAGCAAGAATTCGGCTACCAGCGGGCTTCCATTATCCTACAAGAGCCAGGCAGTGGAAAACAACGGAGCTTTTCCCGCTCTGAGGAACTTCCCCAAGAGTCTGAAAGACGACCAAGATCAGGATTTCGAGGAGAGCCTTTCTCACCGTCATCCAGTCCATCTAAGTTGCCTCCCTCTACACAACCTGCCGCGGCGGGATTACGCATCCGCGCCCCCTTGCGGAACACCGCTGCTCAGTTTGGGCAACTGATGGTCGAAAGCAACCGCAGCAGTCCGTTCACTCCTGAGGAACTGAGTGTTGTGTATGCGGTTGCCAATCTGGTTTCCATCTCGCTGCAGAATGTTTTCCACTATAAAGAACAACAACACCGCCAAATTGAAGCCGAGCAACGCCAACATGAATTAGCCCAACGGGAACAATCGCTGGCATTGCTCAATCAGATTAATCGTGAAGCCTTGCAAGCCCGCGGCTTTCATTCCATGGTTGCGGCCATCAGCGCTCAAATCTGTCATTTGTTCTCGGCGGACACCAGCCTGTTTGCCTTGTGGGATGAACAGCAAAAAACGCTGCTCATCCACCACGCTCACGGTTATCAAGCCGAATGGATTAACAGTCCTCTTCGAGAGCCGGCAATGAAGGTGCTCGGTGGCGCTTTAATCAACAGCGCTCGCGTGATCCCCATTGCCGAACCCTCCATCTCGCCCTGGATCAACCCCCGTTTGGTCGAGCGTTTAGAGAGCCAGAGCATGCTGGCTTTGCCGCTGATTGCTGATGAGAAAAAACTGGGGGTGATCCTGATTTCCTACCGCATCCGCCATGCATTCAGCGCAGTGGAGCTTGCCTTTGGAGAACAAGCTGCCACTCAAATTGCCCTGGCGATTTCTAAAGAATATGCCCTCGAAATCGCCCAACGCCGCGCAAAGGAGCTAGATGCCTTACAGAAAGCCACTACCGCCTTACTCTCCACCCTGGAACTGGACGCCTTATTAGGCCAAATTCTAGACGCTGCCCTTAGCGCTATTCCGGCTGCAGAGAGCGGCATCTTGCATCTGGTTGCACCCGAGACAGGAGAGTTACAGGTGCGCGCCGCCCAGGGAGGCGAAGAATCGCGCATTCGTTTATTTAAACCGACCGCGGTGGAGAGTTATTCCGCCCGCGCCGTTCGTCAACGCCGCCCTTTCTTAATTGAGGACGTACAACTGGACATTTCTATCGGCGTCGAAGCCGATTTTCCCAACATGCCCCACATCGCTTCCCTGATTGTTGTCCCACTGATCACTGAAGAGCGTGTTTATGGCGCGCTAACACTCGGTTCAACCCACAAAGCAGTCTTCACGGCTGATGACTTGCGTTTGCTGGCAAGTTTTGCCGCCACAGCGACCACTGCCTTGCGCAATGCTCAACTCCACGCGGCCGTCCAACAACAAGCCATCACCGATCCTTTGACCGGCTTGTATAACCGCCGTGGTTTTTCGGATCTGGCTGAACACGAGCTGGTGCGCGCTCAGCGCTTCAATCGCCCTCTTTCGTTGATCCTGATCGATATCGACCGTTTTAAGGAAATCAACGATACGTATGGTCATCTGATGGGGGACAAGATCTTAGCTGCAGTCAGCGCCAACTGCAAGGCGGAATTACGCCAGGTTGACATCGTTGCTCGCTATGGCGGCGATGAGTTTGTGGTTCTTTTACCGGAGACTTCATTACAGGATGCTTTGCCGGCTGCCGAGCGCCTGCGGGCTCGCATCGCCGCCTTGCGTTTTCCTCATAACGAGGAGATCATCCATACCACAATCTGCGTCGGTGTGGCTGAGTTACAAACGGGAGACACCTTGAAATCGCTCATCGAGCGCACTGATCAAGCTCTCTATCGCGCCAAACAGAGTGGCCGCAATCAAGTGGGGATTGCCGGAGAGTTGAACGAACCAGCATAGCCAGGTTTTGTAAAGCAAAGCGGGCAAAATTGCTCTGCGTTTGGGGTAGCCTCACTCTCCTGATATAATTGATCTTGAGGACGTGAAAACTTGTCATGCATGGTATTTTCTTAGAAGGTGGAGCCACATGAAAGCAATCTGGAACGGACAAGTGATCGCCGAAAGCGATCAAACCATCTTACTTGAGGGCAATCACTATTTCCCGGCCGAGGCAGTTCGATGGGAGTTCCTTGAGCCGAGCGACACGCACACCACCTGCCCGTGGAAAGGGGTTGCCAGCTACTACCATGTTAAGGTTGGCAACCAGATCAACCGCGATGCAGCCTGGTACTATCCCGAACCCAGCGAAGCAGCCAAACAGATCAAAGGCTATATCGCTTTTTGGAAAGGCGTTCAGGTCGTAGAACGCTAGGCATGGCATTCCATCGCTTTACCAATCGGCAGTTAGCGGAAATCTTTGACCAGATCGCCGACCTTTCCGAGATTAAGGGCGAGGTGATCTATAAAGTGCTTGCCTATCGCAAGGCAGCCGAATCGCTCGCCGAGTTGAACCGCGAGGCGTACGACATCTGGCAGTCTGGTAAGCTGACCGAAATTCCGGGGGTTGGTAAGGCAATTGCTGAAAAGATCGAAGAGCTTTTCACCACCGGGAAATTGGGCTTTCTGGAAAAGCTGACGGCGGAAGTGCCACCCAGCTTGGCAGAAATGCTTCCTGTGCCGGATTTAGGCCCGAAAAAGATTGCCCTCTTTTGGAAGGAACTCGGTATTACCACCCTGCAAGAGCTGGAAGAAGCAGCTCGAGCGGGAAAACTGCGTGCCTTACCGGGTATGGGCGAAAAATCCGAAGCGCGCCTCCTAGCCGGCATTGAAGCCTATAAACGCCGCTCGGAGCGGATTCCAATCGGGCGTGCCTACCCCTTTGCCGGCCGATTGATCACGCGGCTTCAAGCGACATCTGGCGTACAACGGGTTGAAATGGCGGGGAGTCTGCGCCGGGGTCGTTCCACCGTAGGAGACATTGATCTTCTGGCTGCAGCCAGCAATTCAAAAGCTATTATGGAAGCTTTCTTGAGCGATCCCGAAGTGAGCCGAGTGATTGCGGCTGGCGAGACCAAAAGCAGTGTTGAATACGGGCAGAGCTTGCGCGCCCAGTTATGGGTTCACCCTCCCGAACGGTTTGGCACTGCCTGGCAATACGCCACCGGGTCTAAGGATCACAATGTGCGCCTGCGCGAGCTGGCGCTCAAGCAAGGCTTCTCGCTTTCCGAACATGCCCTCACCCGGAAGGATGGCAGTGAGGTGCTTTGTGCCACTGAAGAAGAAGTGTATCACCTGCTGGGCTTGCCTTGGATTCCGCCCGAATTGCGCGAAGACCGGGGCGAAATCCAAGCCGCCCTGGAAGGACACCTGCCACGCTTGATCGAGCTGTCCGACATCCGCAGCGAACTCCATGCCCACACCACCTGGAGCGATGGAAAACTCTCCGTGCGTGAACTGGCTGAAGCCGCCCGTAAACGCGGCCGCCAGGTGCTGGTCATCAGCGATCATTCGGCAAGCCTTGCCATTACCGGTGGACTAACGGCTGAAGCAGCTCTGCAACAGCGCCAGGAAATCCGCCGGGTGCAGGCGGAACTCGGTGACTCGCTGCGGTTATTGCACGGCATTGAAGTCGAAATCCGCGCCGATGGCAGCCTGGATTTTCCAGACGAGGTGCTTGCCGCATTCGACCTAGTTACGGCTTCCATGCATACCAGCCTGCGTCAACCCCGCCAGCAGGTGACCGAACGCTTGCTCAAGGCAATTCGCAATCCCCATGTGGACGTGATCGGTCATCCCACAGGGCGAATGTTCCCCAACCGCGAGGGGGCCGACCTAGATATGGAAGCCGTTTTACAGGCGGCGCAGGAACACGGCGTGGCGTTGGAGATCAACGCTCACCCCTCCCGCCTGGATCTGGATGATCTCTACGCCCGGCGCTTTGCCGAAATGGGGGGCTGGCTGGCGATCAACACCGATGCACATGCCGAAAGCGACTTTGATCTTCTGCACTTCGGCGTCACGATTGCCCGCCGCGCCTGGGTCACCGCCGAGTCGGTTATCAACACCTGGCCGACCCAGCGCTTGCTGGACTGGTTGGCAGGGCGCCGATGAAAAGCCTTCGCTTAGGGTTGCGCTCCGAATAAGGCAGCTAACTGCCCGATTTGCTGCGTGTGGGCAAGCGCAATAACCTCATCGTACGGCTCGAAGACCGTATCTCCCTTGGGGATAATCAATTGATCGTTGCGGAAGATGCCCACTAACGTGCAATTGGAAGGAAACTGGACATCCTTAATGGCCTTCTGAACTACAGTTGCCTGTGGATCGACGCGCTCTTCAACGATAGAAAACTCGCCGCTGCGCAAGCGCAGCAGGATCATCATGTCCCCGAGGGACATTTCTTCAACGATCAATTTCGCCATGATGTCGGTCTGATCGACGGCGATATCCACCCCCATTTCCTGATTAAATAACCAGGCGTTCTTGGGATTGTTCACCCGCGCAATGGTGCGCGGCACATGGAACTCGAAGCGCCCCAAGGTAGTGACAACGAGGTTGGTCTCGTCTTCTCCGGTAACGGCCGCCAATACCTGAGCTTCTTGAATGCCGGCTTGTTCAAGCATCCTTGGTGAGCTGCCATCTCCTAGCAAGACAACTTCGCGGCCGAACTCGCGGCTCAATCGCTCCACAATCATCGCCCGGTTTTCGATTAACCGCACGTGATGGCCAAGCTGGAGCAAATGCCCGGCTAAAAAGGAACCAGTCTTTCCACCGCCGACAATGATTACAAACATCTTCACACTCCTTCTGCGTAGCCCAACAACGCTTTCAACCGATTCAGCGCCGAGGTGAGGACAGCAATATAGATGATATCTCTCGCGTGGATGGTCGTACCCAATAAAGGCAGGATGGCTTGACCCTGGCGAGCGATCGAGATGACATGGATTTCTCCTGCTACAGTCAGGTCGCGCACCTGTTTTCCTTCGAGGATGGGCGAGGCTTCGAGATTGATCAGGGCGACTTCCCCACTGCCAAAGGTCATCATCGGCTCCAATTCCTGATAAGTCAACAGTTCGCGCACCCGCTCGGCGCCTAAGGCAGTGGAAGAAAAGGTTAACAGACCCAGGCGACGATAGATTTCTGCCCGCCGCGGGTCATATAGGCTGGCAACAACTTTTGGCACGTGAAAGATATTGCGGGCAATGCGAGCGGCAACGACATTGGCGTTATCGGAATTACTGGTGGCAGCAAAGGCTTCTGCCTGTTCGATACCGGCCTGGATGAGAATCTGGCGATCGAAACCCACTCCAACGATCACCCGCCCGCCGAAGCCCTGTTTCATCCTTTCCAGGGCAGTTTCATCGGTATCGACCACGGTGACCTCATGGCCTTCGGCGTCCATCAGGCGGGCAAATTGCTCACCTACTCGACCGCATCCCATCACGATAATCTTCATCTCAATCCTCCTTAAGTGGATAGATTGTTCGTCGGGCTTTCCCGACTTGTCCTCAGCCAATGGAAGAAGTGAACGAGTTGTTTGCGCACTCGATCCAAACCGTACAGCAACGGGCCGAACAATGCCAGGGGGAACCAATATTCCAACGGTAAGGCTTGATGATCGAACATTTCTGCTAGAGGTGGAACGTAGATTAAGATTAATATTAACGCAATTTCGGCTAAAATCCCCCACCAAATTAAGGGATTTGAGAACCAGCCCACCTCGCTCACGCGAAAGCGCTCGGAGCGACAGGCAAGGACATTGCCCACCTGAGCCATCACCACCCCGGCGTGAAACATAGTCACTGCTAAAACATGCACGTGGTGGGGGACGGCATGAAGCAGGGTTGGAATGGCGCTGCCGGCAGATAGAAACTGCTCCAGCGGCAGGTCATAGGTTCTGGCATAGACGTAGAAAAAGCCCAGATAACATAAGACTGCTTCGATCATCCCTAGCCAGGCAAAAGACCGCATCAACAGGTGGCGATCGATGAGGGGTTGACCGCGCTTTCGCGGAGGACGGCTTATGATATCCGGTTCGGGTTTTTCTGCCCCTAAAGCCAGAGCTGGCAAGATGTCGGTCCCCAGATCAATTGCCAGAATCTGGCGCACCGTCAGCGCCAGCGGGATTTGGGCAATGGCAGAGAGAATAAAAGGCACCAACTCCGGAACATTGCTGGTGAAGATATAGGTCATGAACTTGCGGATGTTGTCATAAATTGCCCGTCCTTCCTGGATAGCATCGACAATCGTGCTGAAATTGTCTTGAGTCAAGATGACATCGGCGGCCTCGCGAGCCACATCCGTGCCGACGATACCCATTGCCACCCCAACATCAGCTTTGCGCAAGGCTGGCGTGTCGTTGACGCCATCGCCGGTGACAGCCACTACCTCTCCCTTGTTTTGCAAGGCGGCAACCAGGCGCAATTTATGTTCGGGCGCCATACGGGCAAAAATGACTTCTCTATCCAGGAGGTTCTGCAGTTGCACCTCATTCATCTCTTCCAACTCGACCCCGGTGACAATCGTGGGATTGGGGGTTGTCAGCATTCCAATCCTTCGGGCGATGCTTTCGGCGGTCAGGCCGTAGTCGCCGGTGACCATGATGATGCGAATGCCCGCCTGTTGACAAATTTGAACAGCGCGGGCAACTTCGGGACGCGGCGGATCGTGCATGGCCATCAAGCCCAGAAAGGTTAGGTCTCGCTCCACGTTTTGCTCGACGTAACTGCTGCGCGGCGGTAGAAAACGATAGGCGAAGGCAAGGACGCGCAGGGCATTGCGAGCATAGTCGTCGTTGGCAGCCAGGATTTTCTCGCGCATCCCGTCTTCCAACGGCAATACCTGATCACCACACTGCCAGGTCTGGCAGAGTTGCAAGACTTCGCGCGGGGCGCCTTTGACAAAAGCGATTTCCTCTTTGCCCCAGCGATGAATGGTGGTCATCCGTTTGCGGCGCGCCTCGAAGGGAATCTCGTGCAAACGAGGGTATCTCTTTTGGATAGCATCATCGGAAATCCCGCCTTTGCGAGCGACCACCCGCAAGGCTGCCTCGGTCGAGTCGCCTAAGGCAGACCAGTAGGGATGCTCAAGGCTGGGAGGGATTAAGCGAGAGTTATTACACAAGCTGGCTGCTGTGAGCAACATGTTGAGACTGGATGGCAGCGCCACCGATTGCCCTTCAGAGATCAACTCGCCCTGCGGTTCATAGCCAATGCCGCTCACGCTCAGTTTCACGCCACTCACCCAGATTTCGCGCACGGTCATCTGATTCTGGGTCAGCGTTCCACTCTTGTCAGTGCAGATCACCGAAATGTTGCCCAGTGTCTCAACCATTGCCAGCTTCTTGACCAACACGCCGCGTTGCGCCAGGCGCTGCGCTGCCATTGCCAGAGAAAGGGAGAGCGTGGCCGGTAAGCCTTCGGGTACAACCCCAACCAGGATGCCCAGGGCAAAAAGGAAAGCCTGAATCAGGCGGTTTTGCGGTTCAAACAACTGCACTTCAGGATCAAAAGCGCCGACTAGGAAAACAACACTGCTGATCCCCAAGCCGATCACCGATAAACGCCGGGTGAGGCGGATAATTTCTTTTTGTAGCGCAGACGGCTCTTCTTCTACCGTGCCGGAGAGATGGGTGATTCGCCCAAATTGCGTTAACATCCCGGTAGCATATACCACCGCTTTTGCCGTTCCGCTGAATACCGAGGTGCCGGCAAAGACCAGATTTGGCCTTTCCAGTTCGCTGATTTCTTCACGCAGGGAGGCATCGGCGGTTTTACGGGCTGGCATGGCTTCGCCGGTCAAAATGGCCTGATTAACGCGCAAGCCATATTCCTGCACCACGCGCGCATCGGCGGCGATATTATCCCCCTCGGCCAGAACGAGGATATCCCCAGGCACGATTTCGGGTGTTGGGACTAAGATTTCCTGCCCATCTCGCAACACGCGGCTATAGGTGGGAAGTAAAGCTTTCAGGCTGGCAATTGCCAGACCGGCGCGATATTCGCGCCAGTGAGAAAAAGCTGCATTGACCACGACCACCGACCAGATGACAAAAGCCAGGCTGATTTCGCCGATAATCAGGGCTAAAATCCCCGCTACCCACAAGATGATTGCCATTGGGTGAAGGGTATGGACAAGAAGCTTACTCCACCACGGCGGCGGCGGTGGCTCCTGGATGATGTTTTTGCCATAGAGTGAAAGGCGCTCTGTCACCTGCGCGGCGTTTAGCCCCTGCGGCGAGGTTTCCAGAGCGCCATAGACTTCACTGGCGCGGAGGCGATAGATCGGTTGGGAGATCATGTGGGCGGATTGGCAGACGGCTCTTCCTTGGGCGGGGGAGTTGGCTGAGCAGGGGGTTGGGTTTGATTCAGATAGGACTCAAGGTAAGAATGCTGATTATGGCCAGCTTGCACCGCTTCTTCAAAATCGCCGGCAATCACCGGCGGTTCAAATCGCACCGGGCGGCGCACCCCGAACCATTCCCAAAATCTGGTAATAGCGACTAACAACTTATAACGATACTCTTGAATTTTAAGCGACTGCCATTCGACAATGGCGCCCATTGGTCCTTCGATCCGCGACTTGACCCGTACAATGCGATAGATTTGATCGGGGTCGCGATAGCCAATTGGGGAAATCAAAATGGCATGGGCCATGAGAATGATGACGATTAAGGCAATCAAGACCAGCCAACCACCTTCTTGCCATTTGCCGACAATCTGACCGACAAAGACAAAACTGGATAGGGCAATAGAGAAGTTTACCCCCGCCAAACCCCAGGTACGCTTGCGCCCGCTTTCGTGTTGGAGAATGTGCTGGCGCATGGCAAGCCCCATGGCGGTAATGGGTAGAAAAACTCCTACGCCATAGTAAGGGACAGCATGGCCGGTATCGCCGCGCACGAGAAATTGGATAATAACCGCTGCGATAAAGGCAGCCGTTACTGGGCGGGTAAAAGTACCTTTCGGGTTGCGATAGACCACAATTTCGGGGATTTCCCCAATGGCAACATTGCGCCAGGTGATGGCTTGCATGTCTTGATAGGCGGTCATCGAGGCGGCCGAGAGCAATGCTACGGCAAGAAACTGATAAAACCAGTAGAGAATGATGCCGCCAGGGAATTGATCGAAGCCGATATACGCCAGATTGCCAACCAGGGTGCGGCCAAAAGTGCCATCAAAGACGTTAAACCGCAATGAGAAAACCGTCAAAAATAAGGTGGTGAGACCGCCATAGAACAGAAAAGCAGTCTGAACCGTTCTGCCGATTCCCGATTTGCCGCTGTAGAAATTCCACAACCAGTTCAAACGCGGCAACCGGCGCTTGCCCCAGCGGATCAGGGGGTAATCTTCGTCGATCACAAATTGAATCCCGTTCGACATGGCCTCTAAGCCGGTTAGTGCCACCATACCTTTCATGCTGGCAGTGAGCATGTGATAAAGCGCCTGGCCGAGCGAGGCCGGCAGAGGTGGTTCGGTGGGAGCTGGCGGCATCCCTCGCAAATGGGCGAGGATCAAGCCAAGCAACATTGTCAGGGTCAAGCCGCCAAAAAGACCTAACAAGGTAAAAACAACCTGGGCCGATTCACCGCGGCCACGAATGGTCAGATACCAGGTGGTAAAAGCCAGCCCGGCCCCGATCAAGAAGTGCCAGAGCCAGTTAACGTTATAGGCCCCAATGATAGAGAGCAGTTGATCGCTTCCAGAAAGGGTGGATACTACAATGGTAAGCACATAGTCCTGAACCAGGACAACCGCCACAATCAAACTAATCGATGGCCCCAGGTAGCGCATCGCCGCAGTAAACGACCCCCCTCCCTCGTTGAACACGCCTAAGGAATACATGTACAACGAGCCAAAGACAAAATTTGCCAGAGCAATCACCGCCACACAAATAAAGGCATATCGCTCTAAGCCGTAGGGATACAAGGCGCTCATCATCTCGCCGGTTGCATAGTAGTAGGAGGTAAAGTAGTCAACTCCAAACAGCGCCAAAGCGGCAAGCATGCCAACTTGCCCGGCGCCGTGCACCAGGGCATCTTCCTGGCGTTCGCGCGGGGCAAAGCGATAGGAGAGAAAGAAAAAGACGATAATTAAACCAATGGCAAATAACATATCAACCTCGGGCAGTAAAATGCGGGGTGTTTCAGGAGCTTTGCAGGGAAAAGTTTAGGAAGTCTTGCTCAAGCATCTTGAGTTGCTTCAGAATGTACTTGCGCGTGGTGGGGTTCAGGCGGGTGTCTTGGGCGACTTTTACTTCTTCTTCCCGAACAGCGCGCACGACGAAGGCCGGGATAAACATAATTCGCCCGGCCGGGATAACCACAAACGGATAGATTTTCATCGTCAGGTCTTGATCGTCAAAATAGGGCAGGCGAATCGTGAGGCCGCGGTTAAGGTTTTGGGCACGGGCGCGTTTTTTGATGGTCTCGATGATTTGACGGGTCTGGTACATTGCTAGGGCGCGGCCCTGATTGACCAGTTGTCCCAACATACCGTAGCGCTTTTGCTGATAGACTTCATCGGCGATCAAACAGGGCGAGAAGGCAACTGCGTAGTGCAGCAGGCGCAGGTAGCGTTGCATCGAGGCGATGTGCGACTCGGCTTCTTGGACGCTGGATAGCAGCAGATCGCCGTTCTCATCAAAAGCCACCCATTGGGGTAAGAAGAAGCGTCGGGCGTAGGGAACATACGGGACAAGCAATTCGCCACGTTCTTTTTCTTCGCCTTTCTCTTCGGCAATCGCGTCGGTGGTGGCCGTCAAAGCCGACTCTACCTGTTCCTCTGCGGCTGGAATAGACGGAATGCTTTCCCCTTCCTCGGCAAGGTAATGCACCGAACGACCGGCAGGAAGCAGGTTATAGACGATGTGCACAGCAGTTGCATGGCGCATCAGACGGGCCGCTTCGCGTACCGCCTGATTCTCGCTTTGTTCAAGCTCCAGCATCCGTTGTTTTGCCAGCAGGCGCAATTCTTTGCGGCGCAAGCGTTTTGCCCAGCCCCCCACCTGTACGTTGCGCTGGTCAGCCGGGATGGTCAAGGTTTGAAAACCATCCTGCGTTGCAGGCACTACAAGCCGATCGGGAAGCATAAAACGCGCTTCAGAAGCGTTGGTGGTAATGGCATCGGCGAGGGTTGCAGCCTGCGATTCGATAAAGCGCTGCACCAGCAGGGGTTGGGCAGCAAAGAGCTGGCGCACTTCCTCCAACTCACATTGCAGCGGTTCGGTTAACTCTGCTGGCGGCTGGAGCAAGCTGCTGGAGTCTTCGAGAAAGGTTTGGCGGGGCAGTTCGGGCATCCTTAATCCTTGTGAGAGGATGAAAACTAAACCGACATTTTACCACGATTCAGTGGAGTGAGAAGAAGCGTTTTTGGCGTTTGGAGTCTGAAGCCGTGCTTCAGCGGATTACGGAAACGTGGCGGCCGCACGCCATAGTGCAGTTTGCTTGCACACAAATCGGCTTGCTCTGAGGAAATTCGAGTGTAATACCTTTGGTTTATGGAGGCGTAAACCGCTAAGACTTTAATCCACATAAGAAGAGGAGAAGAAAACCATGAATCGATTCGTAAAAATCCTGTCCCTACTCGTTTTGCTGTCTCTCCTGGTTGCGGCGTGCGCGCCTGCGGCGACCCCGACGCCAGCACCGCAAGAGCCCGCCGCCACCGAGGCGCCGGCAGCCACGGAAGCTCCGGCTGCTACCGAAGCACCGGCAGCCATGGAAGCTCCGGCTGCTACCGAAGCACCGGCAAAGAAACTACTGATTTGCCAGGTGACCGATGTCGGCGGGATTGACGACAAATCCTTTAACGCAACGGCCTGGAAAGGCGTCCAGGATGCTATGGCAAAATACCCCGATCTGGTCGAGGGCAAGTTCCTTGAATCGCAACAACAGGCTGACTACGAAGTCAACATCAACGCTTTCCTCGAGCAGGGTTGTGACCTGATCATCACCGTGGGTTTCCTGCTCGCCGATGCCACCGCCGCGGCTGCTCAGGCTAACCCCGATCAGCTCTTCGCCACCATTGACGTTGATTACCTCGAATTCTCCAACCTGCGTGGAAGTGGCTTTGCCATTGACCAGGCTACCTTCCTCAATGGCTATCTGGCAGCCGGCATGACCAAGACCGGCAAGGTCGGCACCTAAGTTGGCATCGCTTTCCCGGCCACCACCAAGTTCATGGATGGCTTTGCGCTGGGCGTCGCCGAATATAATAAGGTGCATGGCACGAACGTCCAGGTGCTGGGCTGGGATGTTGAAAAGCGTCAGGGCCTGGAAGTCGGCAACTTTGAAAGCACCGATGATGGGCGCAAGATGGGAGAGACCCTGATGGACGAAGGCGCTGACATCATTATGCCCGTTGCCGGACCGGTCGGTCTGGGCACCCTGGCGGTGATGGAAGAGCGCGATTTTGGTTTGCTCATCGGCGTCGATAACGACTGGTCGCTTGCTAACCCCGATAAGGCAAAGTACATCCTCAGCAACGCCATGAAGAACATGGATCTGTTCGTGCTGGAGACGATCGAGATGCTGATTAACAACAATTTCCAGAGCGGCAACTGGATCGGCACCCTACAAAACGGCGGCGTTGGCTTGAAGTACGGTTCGGAATGGGAAAGCCAGGTTCCCGATTCGCTCAAGCAGGAAATCGCCGATATTCTGCAAAAGATCATTAACGGCGAGATTGCCACCCTGCCGGAGGGCGTTTACTAAATCGTCTCTCTGGAAGGACGATACCTGAACCATAGCGATCGTAGGGCGAAAGAAGTTTCGCCCTACGGATTTTTTATCTCCCTCAGGATATGATATAATCAGGGCATCTGGATCGGCGGTCGGCGCAGGGTTTGCCTGCGTCGGCGTCGGAAGGGGTTCCGTCGAAAAGTGCCGCCGTTCTCATTTTATGGGAATAGGAGTGTTGCCGATCCATGTCGAGCTGGAATTTTTATCACCTTCCCCACACTTTGGACGAAGCGCTGGCGATTTTGCAAAATGAGCCGCAGAGTAAGATCATTGCGGGTGGCACCGATTTGCTGCTTGAACTTCAGCAGGGGCGTCATGCGCCGGTAAAAACCCTGGTCGATCTCACCCAAATTGCTGACCTGCAACGGCTTGAGGTTCTTGAGCAAGCTTTGTGGGTCGGTGCCGGCGTGCCGCTGAACCGTCTGGTTGCCTGGCAACCTGTGCAGCGTTTTGCTACGGCCCTTTTTGAAGCCGCAGCGTTGATCGGTGGGCCACAGGTACGCAACGTTGCCACCTTGGGCGGCAATGTTGCTCATGCCTTGCCGGCTGCCGATGGCGCGATTGCTCTGCTCGCTCTGGACGCTGCGGTGATTCTCGCTACACCAGAAGGCCAGCGCACGCAATCGTTGCTTGCCTGCTACGCTGGTCCTGGCAAAACCGCGCTTCAGCGCACCGAGATCATCGTTGCCTTTCAGGTGCCGCTCAGCAAGAAGGGCGAAGCGTCCGCTTTTCGGCGGGTGATGCGTCCCCAGGGCGTAGCAATCGCCATTCAAAATATGGGCATCTGGCTGTGCCGGGAGGGGGAAACGATTGCGGACATCCGCATTGCGGTGGGACCGGCCGGGCCTACACCGTTGCGCGCTTACCGCGCCGAAGAGACCCTGCGTGGGAAACCCCTAACCGAAGAAAATCTTGCCGAAGCAGAAAAAGTTTTGTTGTCAGAAGCGCGCTTCCGCACGAGCCCGCATCGCGCTACGGCGGAATACCGCACGCACCTGGCCGGCGTTCTCCTGCGGCAAACCCTTCAAACCGCCTGGGAACGAACGCAACATATCGAATCGGAAACAGTACCTTTAGCGGTGAAAGGATCATGAGACGATGGAACTGATTGTGAATGGAATGCGAGTGGAAGTTGAACCGCAGCCAGGCGAAATGCTGGCGCATTTACTGCGGGAACAGTTGGGATTAACCGGCACCAAAATCGGTTGTGAGGAAGCCGAATGCGGCGCTTGTACGGTATTGGTAGATGGCGAACCGGTCTTGAGCTGCACCTATCCTGCGGCGCGGGCGGCAGGGAAATCGGTGCTGACGATTGAAGGGCTGAAGGGTATGCATCCTTTGCAGGAGGAGTTCATCCGCCATGGAGCGGTGCAATGCGGTTTTTGCATTCCGGGGCAGATTATGACCGCCTATGTGCTGCTACAGAACCAGCCCAATCCCAGCGAGACCGAGATTCGCCAGGCATTGAAAGACACTCTCTGTCGTTGCGCGGGGTATCCCTCCATCATCCGCGCCGTGCAATCGGCAGCGCGCAGATTGCGCGGCGAAACGCCCTTACCGCCGGTTGTGGCACCGGTCATCGGCGAACAGGGTAAACTTCAACCACCTTTGCAGGTGGTCGGCACCCTTCAGCCGCGCCCGGATGCCCTGGAGAAGGTTAGCGGTACGGCAAAGTTCACCGATGATCTGAAATTCCCGGGCATGTTGCATGCCCGTGTCAAACGTGCCATGGTGCCCCATGCCATTCTCAAACGTCTGGATGTCGAAAAAGCGCGCGTCCTGCCCGGCGTACAGGCCGTGCTGACTGCGGCCGATATTCCGGGTGAGAAGAATCATGGCTTGGTGATCTTCGACTGGCCGATCATGGTTGGCATCGGTGAAAGGGTGCGCTATGTGGGCGATGCCGTGGCAATTGTGGCCGCCGAAACGCGCCAGATTGCCACGCAAGCTCTCGACTTAATTGAAGCCGAATATGAACTCCTCGAGGTGATTAGCGATCCGGTGCGTGCTCGTCAGCCTGACGCACCGCAACTGCACCCCAACGGCAACCTGCTGAAACACATCAAGGTGCGCAAAGGCGATATAGAGCAGGGTTTTGCTGAGGCAGAGGTCATCCTCGAGCATACTTTTTATACCGCCATCACCGATCACGCCTTTATGGAACCGGAATGCAGCATTGCCCGTCCAACTGAAGATGGGCGCATGGAAATTTATGTCGGTTCACAAATTCCCTACGCCGACCGCAATCAGGTCGCGCGTGCGCTGGGCTGGCCGGATGAACGCGTGCACGTGATTGGGCAGTTGATGGGCGGCGGTTTTGGCGGCAAGGAAGACATCGCCGGACAGATTCACGCTGCCCTTCTCGCCCACGTCACCGGCCGACCGGTGAAACTACTCTTCGACCGCCGTGAGAGTTTGCTGGTGCATCCCAAACGCCATGCCACTCAGATTCGGGTGAAGATGGGCGCCAAGCGAGATGGGCGTCTGACAGCGGTTGAAACCGAATTGTATGGCGACACTGGCGCTTATGCCTCTCTGGGTGAAAAGGTGCTTACCCGCGCCACCACCCACTCGTCAGGCCCGTATGAAGTTCCTCATGCTCGCGCCGATTGCTACGCCATGTACACCAATAATCCTCCGGCTGGCGCTTTCCGCGGCTTTGGTGTCACGCAATCGGCTTTTGCCATCGAAAGTATGATGGACATGCTCGCCCACACCCTGCAGATCGACCCGATTGAGCTGCGACGTCTGAATGCCTTGCGGGTTGGCAGCATAACCAACACCGGCCAGGTGCTGAGAGAAAGTGTGGGTTTGTTGGATTGCATCGAAATTGTCGCCAAAGAACTCAAACAACGCGCCGGCGATCAACCCTTTGCCGCGCGCTCTGTAGAAGGACAGCCTCATTTGCGCCGCGCCTGGGGATTTGCAGTGGCATACAAAAACACCGGTCTGGGCGGCGGCGCGCCGGATAAAGCCGGGGCAGAGGTTGAGCTTTACGAAGATGGATCGCTAGAGGTGCGCACCTCTTCGGCCGAGTTGGGACAGGGTCTGGTAACCGTCTTGCGCATGATTGTCGCCGAAGAGTTCGCTCTCCCTCCCGAACGCGTGCGTGTGCTGGTGATGGACACCGATCTCACCCCCGATGGGGGTCCAACCACGGCCTCTCGACAAACCTTCGTGAGTGGCAACGCTGCCCGTTATGCGGCTCAATCCCTGCGCCAGGCTTTGGCAGCTTCGCTGGCCGAAAAGTTCGATGTTGCTCCAGAACGCATTCGCTTTGTCGAAGGTCTGGCGCAAGTGAACGGACACAGCTTGCCGCTCAGCGAAGTCGCCAAAATCGTGCGCCAGGAAGGCCGAGCGCCGAAAGCCTTCTACGAGTATTGGGCGCCGAAAACACAACCCCTGGGAACGGGAGGCGATATGCACTTTGCTTTTTCCTTTGCCGCCCAGGCCGCTGAGGTGGAAGTCAATACCCTGACCGGCGAGGTGAGGGTTTTAGAAGTGATTTCAGCCATCGATGTTGGCAAGGTGATCAACCCCCTCGGTTTGCAGGGGCAATTCGAGGGCGGCATTATGATGGGAATCGGCAATGCTCTCACCGAACACTTCATCGTTGAAAACGGCATGGTCTTCACCGATCGGCTGGCGCGCTATCGGATGCCCTCGATAACCCTTACCCCGCAGATCACCGCCTATGCAGTGGAACATCCGGTCCAGGCTGGCCCGTATGGCGCCAAAGGGGTTGGCGAGATTGTCAGTATCCCCACTACGCCGGCCATCACCAACGCCATTTACAACGCCGTGGGGGTGCGCATCGACCGCCTGCCGGTTGACCAGGAAGTCATTGTGCGTGAGTTAACTCATGCCTGAAATCCCGCGTTGGTTGGAATGGGCGCGCGAAATTCAAGCCCTGGCTCAGACAGGCCTGCATTACTCGACCGATGAATATAACCGCCATCGCTATGAGCGCCTGCTGCAGATTGCCGCCGAAATCGTCGCTGAGGCGGGAAAATTAGACTCCAGCAAAGTCTATCGCCTGTTTCGCGAACCAATTGGCTATGCTACGCCGCGCGTCGATGTGCGCGCGGCCGTCTTTCAAAACCATCGTTTGCTCCTGGTGCGCGAACGCCTGGATGGCGGCTGGACAATGCCCGGCGGATGGGCAGATGTGGGCGATATTCCCTCCGAAGCTGCCGAACGCGAGGCTTTTGAGGAAGCGGGCTTTCGCGTCAAAGCTCGCAAAGTGATCGGCATTTATGACGCCAACCGGCTTGGCCCATTAGAGCTGTTCCATGCTTACAAAATCGTGTTTTTATGCGACCTCCTTGAAGGGCAACCTACGCCCAGCCATGAAACCACTGAGGTGGCGTTCTTCGCTCAAGACGAGATTCCGACTATTCTCTCCGCTGAGCGCACCCTGCCGCGCCATATCGCCGATGCCTTCCTCGCCTATCAAGACCCTTCTATGCCAACCGCGTTTGACTAGGTTTTTGGCCCTATGGAGTGCGATGCGCGATATGGAGTGCGCAAGCAATAACCCTTATGCAAAGAGCTGAAGCATGGCTTCGGCACTCCAAAGTATAATCGGTGATATACTCTATCCCTGAAGAACCCACTTCTCTCAGCCGAGGCTCAGCCTTTTCCAGAGCACTTGGGGAAAATGGATTCTAATCAAAGCTGGCAACACAAAGTGCGGCATTTGCTATTTGGTGACACAGCGCGGCAAGGGTATTTCGCCGCAGCCGACCAGGCATTGATCAGCCTGACCAACTTTCTCGCCACGGTGATGGTAGCACGCTACGCAACCCCTACCGATTTGGGCGTTTATGCGGTCGGTTTTTCTGCTCTGACGTTTGTCCGCAATACCATGGAGGGCCTGGTGATTCAACCTTTGAACGTCTATGGGGCCGGGATGGAGGACGATGAATTTGCCGCCTATACCTCCAGCACAGCCGTCAGCCAACTTGCCCTGGCTTGCCTGACAGCTCTGATCAGCGCTGTGGGTGGCTGGCTCTTGATTCTAAACGGCAACGATGTCGCCGGGCCGGCGCTGTTCCATTTGTGGTTTGTGCTTTCCTTCTGGCAATTGCAGGAATTTGTTCGCCGTCTGTTATACACGCGGCGCAGGGTTTTTGCTGCCCTGATCAACACCCTATTGGGAAGCCTGATGCGTTTAGGGCTGTTGTGGTGGTGGAGCAGGGCTGCCGTCTTGAATGGGATACGAGGTTTGGAGGCAATTGGTTGGGGAGCGGTTATCGCTTTACTGGCCGGCTTGTGGGCAAACCGCCACTGCTGGCGTGGGCGTGGCTTAACGCCGCTCCAGACCTGGCGACGCAATTGGAACTTCGGGCGATGGATGATGGGCAGCACGATAGCAAATTGGATCTCGGTCGAATTCTACCCGGTGCTGACTGCCGGGCTGGTCAGCTTTGCTGCAGCAGGGGCTTATCGCGCCATCCAGAATCTGGTTGCGCCGATTCACGCCCTTTTACGCGCCACCGACACCTTTCTCACTCCCCGCGCTGCCGAAGGTTTCCGGAGTCAGGGTGTATCTGCTCTGCAGCGTGTCTTACGCTTGAGTTACGTTTTCAACGGATTGCCGGTACTGGCTTTGCTGGGGTTCGCCATCCTGTTTCCGCGCCAAATTCTGGGCTTTCTGTATGGCGAGACCTATACCCCCTATAGCCAGGGAGTTGTTTTGATGGCGATTTTCTATGCCCTGTGGTTTGCCTACTGGCCACTGCAAACCGTCCTCAAGGCAAGCCGTCAATCTAAACCGATTTTCATCGCCAATCTGGTTGCCATTGCGCTGATGTTCAGCCTTGGTTTGCTGGCTATTCGCCTGTGGGGGGTTTATGGCACGCTTGCCGGGCAAATCATGAATGCTTTGGCGGTCAATGGGGTACTTTGGACAGCCTGGCGGCGTCTGCAGGCCGTCTGGCAGAATGCAACCAGCGGCGCGGCAGGTGTCCATCCCAACCCGGCTTCCAGCGATAGTAAAAGGTGAGCGCAAAGGCGGCGGCTAGCAGTCGCAAGTCATATCCCAAACTGGCATGGCGGATATACAGGCGGTCAAAGCGTAGTTTTTGGAGCGGGGTGAGGTAATAACTGCCGGCCACCTGGGCTAAACCGGATAAGCCTGGCGGTAAACGGTGGCGCTCGGCGTATTGAGGCAGGTCTTGGAGATAGGTATCCACCAGAGCTGTACGCTGCGGGCGAGCACCAACAAAACTCATCTCGCCCCGCAGGATATTCCATAACTGGGGCAGTTCATCCAGGGCGGTTTTACGCAACAGGCGGCCAAAACGCAGAGCGCGGGGGTCGTTCTCACGCGCCAACGTGGGGCCTTTGCCTTCCTCAGCGCCCTGGATCATGGTGCGAAACTTCAACTGGCGAAAGTTCTTTCCCCATTTCCCCACCGAGTTCTTTACGAAGAAAATGGCGCCAGGGTCTTCCAGCCAGATACCCGCCGCAATCAGCAGGGTTAAGGGAATGGTTAGCGGAAAACTCATCAGACAAAGGCCGATATCCAATGCTCGCTTCCAGACAGGGGTGGCGCATTCGTTCCCCAGCAGAAAACGATGCTGCTCCAGAACCCGATGTTGTGCTTCTGCTGAAGGAGGCAGATTTTCCTTCCACAAAGGCGTGATTCGCGCCGTAGCTACCAGCGAGCCGCCAAAAGCCGCTAGGAAGCCGATCCACATGCCTCCCAAAGCCAGAGGAAGCGAAACTTTCCAAAGGGAGATTGCCGCCAGAAAAGCAGCCAGCCACGCCCCCCAAAAGCCTGCTCGCAGGCTGTTTTTGGTTGAGAGGTGAGCGGCACGGAAGCTCTGTTGCAGGCTCAAAGCTAAGATACCCACGAAGAGAAATTCCGAGACGAAGGACAGGCTAATGCCAGACAGCGACCCTGGCAGGGGAAAACGTGCGATGGCAGCAGAGATAACCTGCCAGGTGATCACCTTTCCCAACAAGAAAACACACAACAGGCTTACCCCCACCGCAAAAGGCGCACGCCAAAGGTGATTCAAACGGGTGGATGAAGAGACGGGAGGAAGTGGCTTACTTTGCGACATACTTTAATGTCTGTTAAGGATATTAAGTATTATACTCATAGTGTTCAATTTTGATAACAAAAGGAAAGCCTTGAACAAGAAATCTGTCTTGCTGCTCTTGATTGTGCTTGTGCTCATTGGTTTGGGCTTTGGCTATCCGCTCTTCCTGCGCAAGTGGCGGGCGCCGTTAGGCCCAAGTTTAGGTTTACCCACAGCCACTTCGAGGATAGAAGTTCGCCACCCTACCGAGACTCCGCCCTCTATGGCGAGTGTGGTGGACATGGGGCAAGCGACCTCTCCCCCAACCCCAACCGCCACGGCGACAGCGGCACCGCTGTGCGGCGGGCCGCCCCTGATGTACATCCTGGCAATCGGCGCCGATAGCGGACAATCCTACGATTACGGCCTTGCCGATGCCATTCGCGTCGTCCGAATTGATTTTATTACTCCCAAAGTGACCGCCCTGACGTTTCCCCGCGATCTGTGGGTAGAAATTCCCGATATCGCTACGAAATATAACATTACCCAGGGCAAACTCAACCAGGCTTATTTTTACGGGGGGAAGGGCATGGGGTATTATCAAGGCGAAGGGGAAGGACCAGGTTTGCTGGCACGCACCTTACAACTCAATTTTGGCGTGCAGGTTGACCACTATGGAGCCATCAACATGAACACCTTTGTCAAGCTGGTGGATGCGGTAGGAGGCATCGATCTCTACCTGCCCGAAGCGGTGGATGGCACTTCCGAAGACCCTATGACCATCGATTTGGGTTACTTCCCAGCTGGGCAACACCACTTTTCCGGCGAGGAAGCCCTGCGCTTTGCCCGTATCCGCAAGAAATACAGCGATTTTGCCCGCCAGGACCATCAAACGATGGTGCTGTGCGCCTTGCGAGCAAAGTTCAAGGAACCCAGCGTGTATACCCGCATCCCCCAGATCATTTCTGCCTTTCAAGGCTCGGTACAAACCGATCTCAGCCCGCAGCAGCTTGCCCAACTGGCGTGTTTGCTGCCTCACTTGAAGCGAGAAAACATCCTCTTCGCCAGTTTTCCAGCCGAACTGCTACCGCCTTCGCGGGTGTATAATCCGTATTACAAGAAAACCACTTTTGCCATCCAGGCCGATAACCAGGCTTTGCGAGCCTATGTGGAGAAATTTATGGCCGGCACCTGGCCGGATCAACCTGAGGAACCCGCTTGTCCATGAACACACCTCCTTCGCCTTCCCCATCCGTTCCTCACCTGTTGCGCCGTTACGGATTGCGCCCCAAGAAACGCCTTGGACAAAATTTTTTGGTCGATGGAGCCAGCTTACGCAAGGTGGTCCAGACCGCCAATCTTGCGCCGGAGGAGAATGTGCTGGAAATCGGCACAGGACTGGGCAGCCTGACCGTTCTGCTGGCGCAGGCAGCCCATCAGGTGGTGACCGTTGAGCTGGATGCCGATTTGCACCCCCCCTTACAGGAGGTATTATCTCCCTATCCCAATGTGCGCTTGATCCATGGGGATATCCTTCAGCTAGACCCAGCCAATCTCTTTGCTGAAAGGCGCGCTTCGTTTAGTGTGGTGGCAAATATCCCCTATTACATCACTGCGGCGATCCTTCGTCACCTCTTAGAGGGGAAACAACGGCCGCGTCAGATGATCCTGACCCTTCAACTGGAGGTCGCGCAGCGCATCTGTGCCTTGCCGGGTGAGATGAGTCTGCTTGCCTTGAGCATCCACCTGTACGGCACGCCCTCAATCGTGGCGCGCATTCCGGCCGGAGCTTTTTATCCTAAACCGAAAGTGGATTCGGCGGTTTTGCGCCTTGCCGTTGCCGAACAGCCCCGCCTGGCTGATACCGGGCTGTTTTTCCGCTTAGCCAGAGCCGGCTTCAGTCAGAAGCGCAAGACATTGCGCAATGCGCTGGCTGGAGGATTAGAAATCCCTGTCTCTCAAGCTGTGCAGATGCTGGAAGCAGCCCAAATCGAGCCGAGTCGCCGCGCCGAAACGCTCTCGTTGGAAGAGTGGGGACGCCTAGTTGAGAGTGCCAGGGCTTACTTTATCGGGCGCAGGGAAGCATAGGCAAAGCGGATCAGCCACACCTTATAGGCGGCTTCGAGCTGAATGCGCAGTGACATTTTGGATTGACCTTGATGCCGATCGGCAAAATAAAAAGGAATTTCGCGAATAGCGAAGCCCAGTCGATAGGCTACATAAGCCATCTCAACCTGAAAGATATAACCTTGCGAGTTTCCCTGCTGGAAGGGCATCGCCTGAAGCGCCTCGCGGCGCCACATCCGAAACCCGCCAGTGACATCGCGGACTGGGATACCCAGGATGGTGCGGGCGTACCAATTGCCAAAAGCAGAAAGCCCTTTGCGCCACACCGGCCAGTTCCGATCAACGGCTCCCCCGGACACATAGCGCGAACCCATTGCCACATCACAGGTTTGCAAGGCGTCGGCCAGTTCGCTCAGTTTTTCGGGAGGATGAGAAAAATCGGCATCCATTTGGGCAATGTTTTGGGCGCCTTGCTGCAGTGCCCGGGCAAATCCCAGTCGATAGGCGCTGCCCAGGCCAAGCTTTGCCGGGCGGTGCAGAACCGTCATCCGCGCGGGATGGGCTTTCGCCAGTTCTTCTGCCAGCTTGCCACTGCCATCGGGACTGTTGTCGTCCACAATAATCAGGTGAAAGTCGTGGGGCAGCTTGCGGATCGCCTCAACCAGTGAGGGCAAATTGCGCGCTTCATTGTAGGTCGGAATGACAACCGCATACGTCATATCTGCCTCCAAAGAATGAGATACGGAGGCAGGCTTGCTGCCCTGCAGGTGCTGCGGCGGGGCTTAGCCAATCGGCTTTTTGGGGATGACAAAATCACAGGTGGGGTCGCCCTTGGCGATACATTTGGTCTCGGTCACGCGAAATTCCAACCCTCCGGAAACCCATTTCAAGCTGCCCTGTAGCAAGCCAACCGCAATAAAACAAACCGGTTTGTCCTCTCCGGAGCGCCCCCAACAGACCGGGCAGCGATGGATGGTATAAACAAATTCATCCTCAAATTCCTGCACCGTGCTGTGTTGATCGGTCAGTTGGGTGAAGATTTTCGCCATAGCCGGCAAGCCAATGCGTAGTTTGATCTCGAGGGGCAAGACCTTGAAGGCCAGATCGCCAACGCCGGCCAGAGCGCCAAAGTTGCGCAAGGCGTCGGCGAAGGTTGCCCGTCCAGCCCGCAGCGCTAACCCCCGCCCGCCGCGTGGGCCATACATTTCCTCCAATGCCCAATTGATGGCCGAAAAATCAGCAAAGTCAAACTCGCGTTCCAGATTGTCGGGAGGATACTGGTCGATCAGTTGGGGAAGGTGGGCAAGATTCAAAATCGCATTGACGCCATTTTTACCCATCACTTCTTCCAGGGCTTTTAGGGTGATGAGGGCAAATTTGTTGGCATAGTAGTAGCCGCTTTTGGGTATCGGTTCCATTGCCTATTCCTTAGATCAACTTTGTTAGGTCTGCCGCAGCGCGGCGCATGTCTAGGAAAATCAACCCTAGTTTAGCTTGCTCCCGCGCCAGGGCAGTAAGCACTGCCTCTTCCCCCACCGACATCAGAATCACGTAGCCTTGTTCCCCTTTGATGTACACCTGATCGAGTTGCCCTCGCCCGAGTTCCATCGCGATCCGCTCTCCCAACGAGAGCATGGCGGCCGACATCGCCGATACGCGATCTTCCTCAACCCCTTGGGGCAACGCCGAGGCGATGATCAAACCGTCCACACTGACCACCGCCGAGGCTTCGATATCGGGTGAGGAAGCCTGGAGGTCGCGTAACCGCTCTACCATCAATTGTGCCCGAGTTTTGCTTAGCGATTCCATCCCACGTCCTTATCTGGTGAGATTCGAACATACAGGGTTAATGTAGCACGTCCAAACGTCCCTGTCAAGCCGAATGGGCTAACAGCTCCGTAAGGGATGGGGAAAAGCTGGCAGTCATTTGGCAGTCAATCTTGATAAAAAACAGAATAAAAGACGGGTGTGCTTACCCGAAAGGCGACTCTCACCTCACTCAGCGGAGGCATCTTGCGCGTTGTCCATACCTTTATTCTGCGTCTGTTGGTCGATTCAGCCGAACCGCAAGCGCTGCGCGGCGAACTGCGCCCGGTGCCGGAAGGGGAAGCGCAGCCCTTCACTAATGAACAAGCCTTGCTGGCGCTGCTGCGCCGTCTGGCTTCGCCGCCCGGAGAATACCCTATGACAGACGAGAAATGGATTGAAAACCATTCAAAACCAGAAAGGAGAGAAAAATGAACTTTTTAATCTTAGGAGGGACGTCCGGGTTGCTGAAGAAGGTCTAGTCTTTGGAGGAGGAGGATGAACACAAGATTGTATGCTGGACTTTTGCTTATTTTCCTTGGCGTGGGGCCGATCTTATCGCCGCGCTTGACCACAGCGGACACCGCTCTTGCCCCCGCCGCCGGCAGCCGCATCGTCTGGTACGGCAGCGACGGCGACGACCAGCAGGTTGACCTGGGCACCACCGACCCCGACACCATCCTGCAGTACGGCCTGGCCGGCAACGATACGCTGTACATTGCCGGGCAACAGCACAACGACCGGCTGGAGCAGGACGGCGGAGACGGGCATGATGGCATGTCCATCCAGGGAGGGCTTGGGGACGACCAGATTTCTCAGCGGGGCGGCAACGGAGACGACACCCAATTTATTGGGGGTGGCGGTGGCGACGACTGGGGCTACCAGGACGGCGGCGCGGGTGGGGACAATCTGTATCTATCGGGTGATATTGGTAACGACTACCTCTACCAGACCGGCGGGACGGGGGATGACAGCCTGAGGGTGGATGCAGGGGTCGACAACGACCTGGTGCGCATCAACGGGGAAAGCGGCAACGACGCCATCACCTATTCGGTGAGTAATGGCGACGACCAGGCCTTCATAGACGGCGGGACGGGTTCCGATACGGTGACAATCAATGGGGGTCTTCAGTCCTTCACCGTGCTGGACGACCAGGGCCAGGTGCTGTACCAGCGCGGCACGGGCGGCTCCGTCATCACTGTGCGCAATGCGGAGTGCCTCCAGGTCCTCGGCACGGACGGGGAGGTGCTGTACGAGAAAGGATGTACCTATTGGGGAGCCTCCCTCGGCGGCACGGGGCACGGCTGCCCAGGCCGCGTAGCGGTGGACGGGAGCGGGAACATCTACGTCATCGGCACCAGCGGTGCCGCCTGGGGGCAGAACCCGGTGCGCGCCTTCCAGGGTGGCAGCGATGCCTTCGTCGCCAGGGTGAACGCCGACGGTGCGCTGCAGTGGCTCACCTTTCTCGGCAGCGCAAACAGAGATGACGGCGAGGACATCGCCGTGCGCGGGGACGCCGTCTTCGTCGTCGGCAGCAGTTACGCCCCCTGGGGACAGAACCCCGTGCGCCCCTTCCAGGGCGGCAGCGATGCCTTTGTCGCCGAGCTGAGTGCGGCCAGCGGCGCCCTGCTGTGGCACACCTTCCTGGGCGGCGCGGGGTACGATGAGGGCAACGCCATTGCCCTGGACGGCGGCGGCAACCTCTATCTGGCGGGCACGAGTTCGGCGGCCTGGGGCACGACCGTGCCGCGCCCCTTCGGCGGGCTGAGGGATGCCTTTGCCGCCAGCTTGAATGCGAACGGCGGCGCCCTGCAGTGGCACACCTTTCTGGGAGGCGCAGGTATGGACGTGGGCGCAGATGTCACGATCGACGGCAGGGGCAATGTCTACGTGGTCGGTTCCAGCAGCGACGGGTGGGGCGATGCTCCCGTGCGCGGCCACGGGGAGATGGGAGATGGCTTTGTCGCCAGGTTGAATGCCCCGGGGCTCCTGCAGTGGCTCACCTTCCTGGGCGGGGCCGGGGAGGACAGCGGCAATGCCGTCATCGCTGCGGCAGATGGGAGCAGCATCTATGCGGCGGGCAGCAGCACGGCCTCCTGGGGGGCGCCCCTGCGTGCGTACTCGGTTTGGGGGGATGGCTTTGCCGTCAAGTTGGACGGCAGCGGGGCGCTGCAGTGGCTCACTTTCCTGGGCGGGGCCTGGAACGACGGGAGCGACGGCCTGGTGCTGGACGGGGAAGGCAACCTCTACGTGAAGGGCAGCGGCGATGCGGGGTGGGGCGCGCCGGTGCGGGCCTACTCCAGCGGCTATGACGCCTACGTGGTCAGGCTGACACCGGCCGGGGCGATGCAGATGCTGGCCTTCGTGGGCGGGGAGGGGGACGATTTTGGCGACGGCATTGCGGTGGACCCCGGCGGGAACATCGTGCTGGCGGGGATGAGCGATGGCGTGTGGGGGGAGCCGGTGCAATCGTACGGCGATACGCCGCATGCCTTTGCGCTCAAGTTGAATGCGGGCGGTGCCTTGCAGTGGCACACCTTCTTCGGCGGCACGCCCTGGACGCTCTACCTGCCCCTGATTGTCAGGTGAGTAGGACAAATTAGAAATTAGTTATTTTCAAGGAGAGAAAAAATGAACACCCCAAAAACATCCAAACTGCGACGGGTAGCCTGGCCCCTGGTCGGGGCGCTGGCGGCCCTCCTGCTCCTGGCGCTGCTGGTCGCCGGGAATGCTGTGGCGACCTCGGCCGGAGCCGGGACATTCAATACCCTGCCAAACGCCGCCTCCCGCTGGCGGGCAGAGGCAGCAGAACAGCGCGGCGCAGTGCAGGCCGGGCCGGCTGCAGCCTATTCCACCGCCCTGACCTGGCACATTGAGTTTGTGGATGCTCCGAGCCGATTCAGGGATATGACGGACCGCAGCCTGCGCCTGGATGCCGCCGGCCATCCCCACATCGCCTACGGGGAGAACCACCTCTACTACGCCTGGCACGACGGGACGGCCTGGCACATCCAGATGGTGGATAGCGCAACATTTGTGGGCAGATATGCCTCCCTGGCGCTGGATAGCGCCGGGAATCCGCACATCAGTTACTACGACGAGACCAACAAAGACCTGAAATACGCCTCCTACGACGGGAGTTCCTGGCACATCCAGACAGTGGACGCGGCCGAGGATGTGGGCGCGTATACCTCCCTGAGGTTGGATGGCAGCGGACATCCCCATATCAGCTATTACGACAACACCAACTACGACCTGAAATACGCCCACTACGATGGCCTGGCCTGGTACACAGAAACAGTGGACAGTGCCGGGTCGGTGGGCGAGTACACTTCCCTGGCGCTGGACGGCGCCGGCCATCCGCACATCAGTTACTACGACTACACCCACGTCGATCTGAAGTATGCCTCCTTCAATGGGGCTTCCTGGGACATCCAGACGGTAGACGCAGCCGGGTCAGTGGGCTGGTACACCTCCCTGGCGCTGGATGGTGCCGGACATCCGCACATCAGTTACTACGACATAACCAACCACGACCTGAAGTACGCCTACCACGACGGGAGCGCCTGGCGCATCCAGACAGTGGACTCGGCCGGGGATGTGGGCTGGTACACCTCCCTGGCGCTGGACGCTGCCGGACATCCGCATATCAGTTACTTCGACTGGACCAACAGAGACCTGAAGTATGCCCACTGGACGGGGAGTGGGTGGGACATCCAGACTGTGGACAGCGCCGGGGATGTAGGCCGGGACACCTCCCTGGCGCTGGACGCTTCCGGCCGACCCCACATCAGTTACTTAGATTCCACCAACAAAGACCTGAAGTACGCTTTTTACGACGGGAGTGGCTGGCAGATCCAAACGGTGGATAGCGCCGGCGAGGTAGGCGAGCACAACTCCCTGGCGCTGGACGCTTCTGGCCAGCCGCACATCAGTTACTATGATGGTACCTTTGGCGACGCGGGCAACCTGAAGTATGCCTGGGGAGAGGTAATCGCGCTCAGATTTATCTACCTGCCCCTGGTGCTGCGCAACCGCTGAGCGGGCAGCGATGAGGTGACAACCATTTTTTAAGCGATTGTCACCTCCCACTTTTTATAGCTTGAAGCCGGGCAATGCCAGCCGTTTCACTTCAAGGCGTAAATGATTCCAATCGTCTTAGGCCCGCAGTGGCTGGAAATCATGCAACCAGCCTCGTTGATGATCAGTTCTTGGGGACTTGCTAGGCGTTGAATTTCCCCAGCCAGATACTGGGCATCTTGTGGGCAGGCGGCATGGGTAACAAATAGTTCTTATGACCCACTGCCGGTCAGAGTTTTGGCGCGGGCGGCCATCTGGCTGCGCAGGATGTGAACGTCATGCTCAATGGTAAATAAGGCGCCGATATAGATCACAAAGCACAACAGCCAGGCGCTGGTGCAGATGATCAGAATCGAACGCCCCAAACCGATCGCCACGGCTACTGCCCCAGCCAGGGCCGGCGCCAGAGCAGCGCCGCTGTTTTCGATAAAATATTCAACCGCCTGGGCAGTGCTGCGCACTTCTGGGGCGGTGACATCGAAAACCGTAGCAATGACATTCGCCGATGAAAACGGCATGAACACCGCCGTCAAAGCCATCATGACGAAAAATTGCCCGCGCGCTTCGATTGGAGTGGTCAATGCCAAGACGAGGAAAATCGCGCCCATGATGACCCCTAACGACGAAACCAGAATGCGCCCTTTGTTGGTGCGTTTGAACAATCCATCCCCTAAAGCGCCGCCGATGAAATAGCCCGAAGCCAGGATCAGGATGATCGGTGCCATGGTGAACAGCACAGCCTCGTTGTCATAGCCACGCTCGCGCATCAAATAGCCAAAGAAGAAATAGGTGATCACGTTCCAGGGGAATACGCCAAAGAAGCCTTGCAGAAAGACAAACCACATCGTTCGCTTCTTAAAGATTTCTCTGGCTTCAGCCCAGGAAAAGCGAAATTGTCCGATCTCGGCTAATCCTTCAAATTCGGGTTCGGCTTTGCCGCGGGGCATATCGCGCACGCCAAAGAAGATCAAAGCCGCAATCACAATCCCCAGCGAGCCGGTGAGATAGAAGACCGATCGCCAGCCGCCGATCGAAGGGGCTACCATCAGAGCGAGAATCATGCCCAGCAGGTAGCCCAACGGTTGCGCCAGTTGCAGGATGCCATAAATTTTGCCGCGCAGGTGTGGCCCGAAATAGTCGGCAATCAGACTATACAGGCCTGGGTAGGACGAGTCATCGATGCCGGTGGAGGCGCGCGTTGCCAGGAAAGCCGGGTAGGTGCGCACGATAGCGCTTAACCAGGTGGTAGCTCCCCAGATGAAAGATGCCAGGGCAAGCAGTTTGTCGCGCGCGTAGCGGTCGTAGAGGTAACCCCAGATAGGGTAGAGAATGGTCGCCACGATCAGCGACCCCGAGTTGATCAACCCCCACTGGAAATCATTCAAACCAAAGGTCTCACTGACCGGCAATTGCAGGGAACCAATCATCAACTTATCGGTTTGGTGCAGGAGCATGAAGAAAAAGAAAATCATCACCACAAACCAGCGGTAGCGGGAAAGCTTTTTGTCCATCTCCAACCTCGCGTAGCAGGATATAGCTGGAGTTTAGCCGAAAATGAAGAGAATGTCAAAGAAAAACCGTGGCGAAGCAGGGAAAAGCTTATTCAACAGGTTTTGGTTCCACCAATGGCAACACCTCGCGCGCGATTTGATCTTCCAGATGCTCCATAGCCAGCTCCAGGTCATAACGGAGTTGTAAATTGAGCCAGAATTGGGGGCTGCACCCTAAAGCGCGGGAAAGTTGCAGAGCAGTGTCTGCAGTGATGCTGCGCTTTCCTTGCACAATCGTATTGATGCGGTCTGGTGGTACCCGCATCGCTCGCGCCAGGCGATTCTGACTGATGCCCAATGGTTTCAGGAATTCTTCCAGCAAGATTTCTCCTGGATGAACAGGGGGAATGTCGCGCTCCATCATACACCTCTATTTGTGGTAGTCAACAATCTCAACCTCATAGGCGTGGTTTTCGCGCCATTCAAAACAGATCCGGTATTGATCATTAATCCGAATGGAATATGCTCCTTCTCGAGTACCACGCAATTTTTCTAGGCGATTGCCAGGAGGCTCTCTCAAATCGCTTAATTGGGTTGCGGCGTCAAGAATAAGTAAATTTCGTAACGCCATGCGCTGCAAGTGCTCAGGCAAGTGAGAATGCCGTTTTCCGTGAAACAGCCTTTCGGTAGCGCTGTCTCGGAACGTTTGGTTCATAAATTTAGTTTATCCTGTTTGACCTATCATGTTAAGGATGATATGGCGTTAAGAATACCGGTTGTCAGACGCGCGAAACAGTAAATTTTCGGAGCTTATGCTCTCCAGCAGAACTCAGGTTTTGTGAATATGACCTTCATCCCTTAATTTAATAGTGCAAAATACACTTGCTTTCTCAATATATTGGGTGTATGCTTGGAAATTGGGGGAGTAATGTTTTGGTCTGTTGTCCAGAAGAACTTTGTAAGGAGGTGCAAACCATGACTCAGCTCAAAGGACCGTTCTTAGAAGTCAACCCGGATTTGTGTTTGGGTTGCCACACCTGCGAGCTAGCCTGCGCAGTAGCGCATACCCGCTCTCAATCTTTGCTTGGCGCGGTGCTCAGTGGGGAAGCGCTGACCTCGCGCAATCAGGTGTTGCAGGTGGCCGATGTTCGTTTTCCCACCCAATGCCGGCAGTGCGAAGATGCACCGTGCGTCAAGGTCTGTCCGACTGGAGCGACCTTTCGCACCGAGACCTATACAGCAGTCAATGCCAACCGGTGTATCGCTTGCGGTCTTTGCACGATGGTTTGTCCGTTTGGGGCAATCCGTATTGCCACCGTCAAGGTCAACGGGCACACCAAACGCGCCGCCACAAAGTGTGATCTGTGCGTTGACCGTCCGGTTGGGCCGGCCTGCGTCGCAGCCTGCCCAACCAAGGCCATTCGGCTGGTTCTCCAAAGGGAAGTGATTCAAAGCGCCCGGCGCAGTACAGCCGAACGGTATCTGGAAGCCATTCGCGTTCAGAGAGAGCTACAGAAATAATTCAACTTTTTACTAAGGAAGGAAGGGATCCAATGAAAGGGAATGGGAAATACTCCGAAAAGATTTTGAATCGCAGTATTGACCCAGCCACGCATGCAATGCTGGCGCGGGTTGATGAACTTGGCATCCCAACCGCGTGGGATCGCTTTGATGCCATGCAGCCCCAGTGCGGCTTTGGCGAACTTGGGCTTTGCTGCCGTAACTGCAACATGGGGCCCTGCCGCATCAGCCCGTTTGAGGAAGAAGGACCAAAGCAAGGTGTATGTGGTGCAACCGCGGATATCATTGTTGCACGAAACCTGCTGCGCATGATCGCTGCTGGTGCCGCGGCTCACTCCGACCACGGTCGCGATATTGCTCACACCCTCTTGCTCACCGCGCAAGGGAAAGCCAGCGGTTATCAGATTAAGGACGAAGAAAAATTAAAAGCGGTTGCCAAAGAATACGGCATTAAGATCAAGGACCGCACCAAAGAGGAAATTGCTCTGGATGTGGCTAAAGCGGCTTATGGTGAGTTTGGTAAACAAGAAGGCCCGATTCAATTTACCCGCCGCGCCCCCGAAAAACGCCTTGCTCTCTGGCAACAATTGGGCATTGAACCGCGCGGCATTGACCGAGAGATTGTGGAGATCATGCATCGCACCCATATCGGGGTTGATAATGACGCGGTCAATTTGATTCTGCATGGTTTGCGCACCTCCATTGCCGATGGATGGGGTGGCTCGATGATTGCCACCGAACTTTCCGATGTCTTGTTCGGTACGCCGACCCCAATTAAATCAGAAGCCAATCTGGGCGTTTTGAAGAAAGACATGGTCAACATCATCGTTCACGGACATGAACCGGTACTCTCCGAGATGATCGTTGCCGCCACCTAGGATCCAGAAATGATTGAACTGGCAAAGAAATACGGTGCCAAAGGGATTCAGGTGGCTGGAATCTGCTGCACTGGCAATGAAGTCCTGATGAGACACGGCATTCCACCGGCAGGTAACTTCTTACAACAAGAGCTTGCCATCGCTACCGGCGCGGTAGAGGCGATGGTTGTGGATGTGCAGTGCATCTTCCCGGCTCTAGGCGCCGTGGCTGGTTGTTTCCATACCAAACTGATCTCGACCTCCCCGAAGGCAAAGTTTCCCGGCGCAACCCATATCGAGTTCCACGAGGAGCATGGCTATGAAGTTGCCAAAGAGATTGTGCGAACGGCGGTTGAGAACTACCGCTTCCGCAAACCTGGCATGGTGCATATCCCGGATGAAAAATCCGAATGCATGGTCGGCTTCAGTGTAGAGGCCATTGTGGCTGCCTTAGGTGGAAGCCTGAATCCGTTGCTGGATGCAATCAAGTCAGGGGCAGTGCGGGGAATAGCCGGCGTGGTCGGCTGTAACAACCCCAAGGTGCAGCACGATTACGGGCATATAAATGTCCTCAAAGCCTTGATCAAAGAAAATGTGCTGGTAGTCACCACCGGGTGCAATGCCATTGCGGCTGCTAAAGCCGGCCTGCTTCTGCCCGAAGCAGCCGAGATGGCTGGGGAGGGGTTAAAAGGCGTTTGTAAAGCCCTGGGAATCCCACCGGTTCTACATATGGGATCTTGCGTCGATATCAGTCGTATCCTGACCGCCTGCGCCGCAATCGCCAACGCCCTGGGAGTGGATATCAGCGATCTGCCGGTTGCCGGCGCGGCGCCTGAATGGATGAGTGAAAAAGCAGTCAGTATCGGTGCCTACGTGGTTTCCAGTGGCATCTTTACCGTGTTGGGGACCGTGCCACAGGTCTTGGGAAGTCCGCTAGTGACAAAGGTATTGACCGAGACGGCCGAGTCGGTGGTCGGAGCGATGTTTGCGGTAGAAACCGACCCGTTCAAGGCGGCGGCTTTGATGGTCCAGCACATTGACAAGAAGCGCAGCGCTTTAGGCTTGCCGGTGCCGGAGGGCGCCCTGGCCGGGTAGAGGGGGGCAGCCCCTCACCCCCAACCCCACTCCCAGAGGGAGAGGGGGGATTGACTCCCTTCTCCCTTAGGGAGAAGGGCCGGGGATGAGGGATAGGGCTTCAGGGGCATCAGTGCCTGAGCAGGCCAAGGGAGCGACCCTCACCCCCAACCCCTCTCCCAGAGGGAGAGGGGGGCAGCCCTCACCCCCGGCCCCTCTCCCAGAGGGAGAGGGGGGCAGCCCCTCACCCCCAACCCCACTCCCAGAGGGAGAGGGGGGCAGCCCCTCACCCCCAACCCCTCTCCCAGGGGGATTCAAGGGCGGACAGATGGAGTAGCTAAACGTGAGCATTTGAAGACGAAGGCGTAGGCATGGTGATTGCGAATTTGGGTTTCCCAGTTGGGTGCTTCCCAATCACACAGTTGCCAGCGAGGGTTACA
>Ga0308418_1000060_pt1 | contig 76930 bp, 70 predicted proteins | sample HotsprSampleR4cd_FD_203517 | JGI IMG/M metagenome (GOLD analysis project Ga0308418, IMG submission 203517) | Hot spring phototrophic mat microbial communities from Mushroom Spring, Yellowstone National Park, Wyoming, United States - 20090729_R4cd ... | reverse complement strand
TTCAACATTCTACCTGGGTTAGAGCTCTTGCACTCCATTCCTCATTCCATGATTTCTGCCCTTAAGTTAGCGCATATGGGAGGTGCAGGTGGGGGTAATAATCACTGCATGCTAGGTTTTGATCTAATCCCGAACTCACGTTAATTAAGCAAATATGGCGGGGGCAATCCCGCCATTAATTGTACCATGGTGCGTCTGCCTCAAAGAGAACGCAGGTTTTTAGGGGATGCGGATGACGTCCCCGACTTTGAGGGTGTAAGGCGCCTGCAGATTATTGGCAGCGGCAATTGCCATGGGGTCCACATCCCCAAAGTCGCAGGCAATCGAGTAAATCGTGTCGCCGGCTTTGACCGTGTAATCCGCCGGATGGGCTTTCAAGGCGCGCGGCCCCGAAGACCACGTTCCAGTGGCCGGGATCTTCAAAACCGTTCCTTCTGCCGGGCGGGAATTCATGTTGAGGTTGTTGGCGGAGAAGAAAGCGTTGAGATCCAGATTGTAGCGCCGGGCAATGCAGATCGGCCATTCACCTTTTTGCAGGGTGTAGGTTTCGGGGCGGCTGAGGGTTGGCAGAACCGGCAGGGTGGTGGTCGGTTGGGGCACCGGCGTGTCGGTGACGACAATGATTGGCGTCGCCTCGCCGGGTTCTTGCGGCGTCGTTTCCTGTGGCTGGGCGGTTGGCTGCTGGGCAGCCTGCGTCTGCTGGACGATTTCGGTCAGCCGCTGGTTTGGATCAACCGTAGCAATCGGGAACGGGATTTCGGAGGTGGCGGTGGCTTCGCCGGGTTGTTTGGTGGTGGCAGAACGGGTACAGGCAGCCATGCTCACCACAACCAGAATACTGATCAGCGCCACTACAAAAAGGTTCTTTTTCATCTTCATTCTCCTTCTGAGGTTACGAATTCCCGAATTTCGTGTGAACTTTCCTCAGGATTTCATCGCTTGCAATGATACTAGCATAAGCATTATCCTGCGTCAAGCGAAGATTCGGGGGCAATTTCATGACTCCATGCAATAAGTATGCCAGATTTTGAATTTTGAGTGTTGAAAAAATACGGGTAAAATTTAATCAAACCCATTCGATAGCAGGGATTTGCCCAAGAAAATGAATATTTACTTTTCCTGTTCCATCACCGGCGGAAGAAAGGACCAGCCGGTTTATGCAGCCATCGTTCAGGCTTTACTGGAGGACGGGCATCACGTCCCAACGGCTATCCTTGCCAGTCCGCGAATACTGGATATGGAAATCGTTGTTGACCCGCGCGAGGTGTACCGCAGGGATGTCAACTGGGTGCAGGCGTGTGATGCGTTGATTGCCGAGGTGAGTACTCCCTCTCATGGTGTGGGTTATGAAATTGCACTGGCTTTGATGCTGGAGAAGCCGGTGCTTGCCTGTTACCGGGCGGGGGCGGCGGTTTCCAAAATGATTCTGGGTAACGATCATCCGCGTCTTAAAATTGGCATGTACAGGGATGTTACTGAGGCTGTCATATTGACGCGTGACTTTTTACGGGGTTTGTAATGTGAATAAGGTCATCCAAAAACTATGATGAAACACAATAACCAATGTCAGACCTTTGCGGTATCATAACGCATGGAGACGCAGACATCCGGACACCTCCAAATTTAGCTCATCGCTGTCTCCTCCTTTGGCGAATGCCTCCGCCGGGTAACCTCACCGCCCCCGGCGGAGGCTTGCTTTAAATGCAAGCAGGATCGGTTTGGTCAGCCGAAAATGAAGGTGGAGAATCAGCTTTCCACAATCGGCAGGACAATGGTGAAAGTTGTACCCTGACCTACGGTGGATTCGACCCAGATGCGCCCTTCGTGACTTTCGACAATCGAGCGGACAATTGCCAGCCCCAGACCGGTGCCGGCAACCTCGTTGTTGACATTGCTGGCACGGTAAAATTTATCGAATATGAACGGCAAATCTACGGAAGGGATGCCAATCCCTTCATCCTTGATTTGCAGGATGATCTGATTTTGTTCCATCTCCCCGTAGATTTCGATTTTTCCACCGGGTTGGGAATACTTGATGGCATTATCTATCAGGTGTTCGAACATCTGACGAATCTGCACGGGATTACCGTAAAAAGGCGGCATGGGGGATGGCAGTTTGATTTCCAACGTATTTCCCTTGCGCGCCAGCGCCTTGCGGAAGTTATCTGCGGCCAGATCGAGAATCTGGCGCAGGTCAAAGGTTTCTTTACGGGTATCAAAACCGGCTTCAATGCGCCCCAGATTGACCAGATCATCCACCAGATGGGTGATGTTCTGCACGCTGGTTTGCACGCGGCGGATGAATTCCTGCTGTAATTCGTTGACCGGCCCCGCCCGTTCAATTAGTTCGGCGTATCCCAAAATAGCGGTCAGCGGGGAGCGTAAGTCGTGGGAAACGGTGCTGACAAACTCGCTCTTGATTCGGTCGAGTTTCTTGAGGTAGGTGATGTCATGCAGGGTCAGGGCGGTACCGACATCTGGAATGGGGGTGCGCTGTGCTCCGAAGACGCGCCCATCCTCCACGACCAGTTCAGTGCGGTTGGAAAGGCTGCGCGTGCTGGTGTCCAGCAATTCCAGCAGTTCTGGCTGGCTGATGACCTCTCGGTAAGGCTTACCAACCACATTCATGTGGTGAATGCCCAGAGCGGCTTCGGCAACCTGATTGATCAGAATGATTTCCCGGTTCTGCCCGATGACGATCACTCCGTCCTGAATTTTCTTCAAAATGGTTTCCAGTTTATTGCGTTCAGCCTGGGTTTCGTCAAACAGGCGCGCATTTTGCAGGGCGATCACGGCGTATTCGGCGAGGGTGGAAAGCAGGTTAATATCCCGTTTGTGGAAGGGCAAGCGGCTGTGGCGGTTGTCCACTCCCAGCACGCCGAAAACGCGATCCTGCACCTTCAAGGGCACGTAGATTAATGCGTGCACCAGATAGGAAGTTTTGATTTTTTGCGGGGTGCTTTCATCCAGAACAACCGGTTGAGAGGTGCGCAGCACCGATCCGGCCAGCGTATCCTGAATTGGCAGGCGAAACGTGCGCACAAAATCTTCCTGAAAGTTCTTGGCGGCGCGCATGTACAATTCGCCGCTCTCTTCATCCAACAACAACAGGCTGCCTTCTTCAGCACCGGTCAGTTCAACGGCGGCTTCGACAATGGCAGAGAGCACTTCATCGGAGTTGAGAGAGGAGGTAATGGACTGCCCCAGCCTTGCCAGGGTTTCCAGTTCATCCACCCGGCGGCGCAGGCGGTCCGTGGCGCGGCGAGCCTCCAAAAGCACCCAATCCCGCGACTGACGCACTTTATTCAGGCTTTCCTGCACCGAAGTGAGAATATCCTCAGTGCGCAGCGGCAGGCACAGGTAGTCGCTCACCCCCAGCCGCAAAGCTTTTTTGAGCAGTTCGGGGGTATCTTTTTGTACCAGCAACACAATGGGGATGGCAGGAAATTGATGTATGAATTTACCGGCAACTTCCAGACCTTTGCCCTGGTTGATGGTTTCACTGAGCAGAATTAGCGCCGGGTGATTGTCTTCGGTATATTGAAAGGCTGTTTCAACATCGGATTGAATCACCACCGTGAAACCGGCGGACTGCAGCACCCGTTCAAGCAAATAGGTGATCTGTGGATCGGTTATCAGGACGAGGATGGTCTGGTCTTTGTTTGGGTTATTCATGAAAGGATTCGTGCCTCAACAGGATCATACCGATTTAGCGGGCGGGCAGCATTACATGAAACTGGGTGCCTTGTCCCGGTTTGCTCTCCACCCAAATTTTACCATTATGTCGGTTTACCATTTCTTTAATCGTTCTCATTCCTACTCCCAAACCGCCGAAACGACGCGGTTGGGTCTGCTCGCTGCCCGCCTCGCTTTCGAAAAGATTGGCGGCAATTTGGGCATCCAGCCCCGGCCCGCTGTCACTCACGATAAGGTGAGCATCCTTCCCGTTGGTTTTTTCCAGTTTGATACGCACCTGTCCACCGCTGTTGCAGAACTTGATGGCATTGCTGACCAGCCCGCCAAGAATCTGGGTAATTTGACGTTCATCACCGGCTACATAAACTGGCTGGGGGGGCAGGTCGGTAATCAAGGAAAGGTTGCTCTTTTGTGAAAATGGCAAAAAATTACTGGCGGTCACTCGAACCAGCTCTGTCAGATTGACCTCACGGGCAGGCCGCTGGCTGCGCGGGGTTTGAATGGGGGTGATCGCTTCGCTTAACTGGTTTAAGGTGTCCAGCGATTGGCGTAAGGAGGACAGGTTTTCGCGCTGGGCAGACGACCAGCGGATGGTTGGGTCTTGAAGCAGGCGTTCCAGCGCGCCGTATTGAATTTCGACAACCTGTCGAAGCTCCTTTTTAACTTTTTGCAGTAATTCGATGGTTATCTTTTCACCGGTCAGGGCATTTTCAGCCAGTGATTGCTGGTGGCGGGCGCGTTCTTCCATGATTCGGAAAAGCCGCGCGTTGACCAGTGAAATTGAAGCAAAATCGGCAATCGATTCGACCAGGCGCTGTTCGTTTTCTCGGAACGGTTCGGGTTTGCGGCGGATGAGAGTCAGCAAGCCGATAACCTGTTTGGATACTTTAACCGGCACGATCAAAGCCGACTGACCCAGCGCTGCAACCTTGAATCGTTTGAGCGGTTCTCCGTGAATACTCAGTGGTTCGCCGGACATGGCTACCAGCGAACTGATCCCATCGTCCCAGGCCTGATTCAAGCGCACCGGCAGCGAAGGGGGTAATTTGTGTTGGGCAACCAGCAAAAAGGTTTTGCCAGCCTCTTCTCGCAGCAGGAACCAGCCGATGTCGGCATGGGTGATTTGGGTGACGCTCTCCAGTATTTTCTCGAATAATGCCGACTGGTCAGTGATCGAGGTGACTGCTTTGGCAATGGAGAAGATGGTGGTCAATTCGCGGATGCGCTGCTGCAGTTCCTGATTGGTTTGCTGCAATTGAACTGCCAGGCGTTCCCGCTCGCGGCGTTCCCGCACCTGGGAGAGGTTGCGTTCCACTGCGGAAAGCACCTCCGCTTCGCGTGCCGGCCAGATCAAATAATCGGCTGCGCCTAGCCGGAAGGCCTGAATGATCTCATTTTCGGTGCCTTTTCTGGCAATCAGGATTAGCGGAATGTTGACACCCTGTGAATTCAACCCGACCAGTAAATCTTTGCCACTCAAACCGGGCAGTTCGAGATTGGCGAGGATGACATCCGGCATGATTTGCATGGCACGCGAGAGCGCCGTGGCCCCATCGCTGACCTGATAGACCTGATAGCCAGCAGCCACCAGCGTCTGACGCGAGATAAAATCTGCAATCACCGGATCGCTTTCAGCGATTAAGATTCGATCGGTATTTTCTGCCATGTATTAATAATGATAGCACGGAACATTAAAAATAAAACACCGCCGACTATTCAATTCACTAACAATTTTTGTTTTTTTTTACTGCCCGTAAAACAACGTGGGGAGCGCAGACAGTAAAAAGTCAAGCAGGGCTTCGAGGGCTATTCCACACCCAGCACACGCCGGGTAGCGCGAAAAGCCAGCGGCGGGAGATTGCTGCGTGGAAAGAAAGCAGCCTGATCGGCGTCATCGCCGGCGGCCAGCGTACCACCGATCACCACAGCGCGATAGACGATGATAATATCGGCTCCGCGTTCATGTTCCCGTCCGTTGATGACATCTACCAGCCCGGTGATTTTGACTTCCAACCCGGTTTCTTCCAGACATTCCCGCAGAGCTGCCTGCTGGGGGTCTTCGTGGGCGTCCACAAAACCGGCCGGGATGCTCCACAACCCTTGCAGGGGTTCATTGATGCGGCGAACCAGCAGTACTTCATTGCCCTGTTCCACCAGCACCCCGGCGGCAACTTTGGGGTCGGCAAAGTAAATAAAACCGCAGTGCGGGCAAACCGGGCGCGGCTTGCCAAAGACAAGGCGGGTTTCCAGTTCCGCAGCACATTGCGGGCAGTAACGGTAAATGGTTGGGCTCATGAAATCTTTCGTTTGAGCAGGATGGAAAGCAGCCATAACCCGATTGCCAGAATTGCAAAGCCAGCTCCTGCCAGCCAGGCCGGACGGATCATGCCGCGCTCCTGTTCGCTTGGTGGAACAGCCGAATTGGGTGTTGTAGAACTCAAATCAGGGGTGAACAGCGTTTTACCCTGTTCTTCCGGCTGGCGTACGCCCAGCACCGGACCACTACCTTCCAGTGGCAACGGCTCAATTTGTGTAGGGATGGGGTTGAGTTGAATGTTGCCTGAGCTGGATTCGGGTATGCTCTGTGTTTTGAAGGATTGATCTGTTCCACCGCCCATGCCGTCAGCAGGCGGATACCCGGCTGCTCCCCCACAAAAGGCATCCGGGCAGCCCGGCGCAATGCCTCCCCCTCCCCCCATGCCCATGGCAGGAGGCGGTGGGCCGCCCCAGTACACGACCGGAGGTGTTTCCTGTGACATTTCAGGAGCAGCCATTATTCTGACAGTTTCTGATTCGGTGGCTTGTGATTCCATGACCGGCTCACTGGCGGTCATCGGGCGGGTTGCCATGCCCGGCAATAACTGGCTGACGAACATCCACACGGCCACGAGGGTTGCCAGAACGGAGGAAAAGCGCAGAGCGGGGATCAAGACAAATGGACGGCGGGGCTGCTGGACGGCTGCAGCGCTGAGGGTAAAGTTGCGCGGCACTTTGCGAAGCGGAGCATTCCGTAAAACCGCCCTGGTATTCTGTAAAGATTCGTAAGTTTCTTTTGCCTCAGGATTGGATTGGAGTAATGCCTCAACCCGCGCCTTTTCGCGCGGGTCAAGCTCTCCATCCAGATAAGCAGAGAGCAGAATCAAATCACGGGAATTCAACTGCTCTTTCATTGTAATTCAGCCTCTTTCCCAAGACGAAATTTTGACGGTAATAGTTCCGCAAAGCCGGAAAGACAATCCCGCAAGCGCAGACGGGCGCGTGCCAAACGGCTTTTGATGGTGCCGAGCGGCTTTCCAATAGCCTGTGAAACTTCTTGATAATCCATTCCCTGAATATCTACCAGAATGACCACGGCGCGGAATTCTTCCGGCAGATCCTGAATGCAGTGTTGAATGGCGGCTTCCAACTCGCGGGTTTCCATCTCTTCATCCGGCTGAGGGTTGTGGTCGGCGAGCCAGGCAGGTGATTCAATTTCCTCGTCATCTTCTTGATGAATGGGCTCCAGTGCAACCGTGGGGCGGCGCTGGCGGCGACGCAACTCATCGTAACAGGCATTGGTGACCATGCGCATCACCCAGGCGCGGAACGAACCTCCGCGGTATTGTTTAAGATTGCGGTAGGCCGAGATAAAGGCGGTTTGGGTGGCATCTTCGGCGGCAGCATCGTCGTTTAACATACGGTAGGCAAGGTTGAATGCCATTTGCTGATAGGCAAGCACCAGCCGGTTGAAGGCATCCAGATTGCCCTGCAGGGCATCGCGAATTAAGGCGGCTTCGTCCATTCAGACCTGCTTTCTGGTGATCCAGGCAATCCAAATCACTCGCCAAATCAACAAACCAACAGCCGAAACTGCCATCATCACCAGGGCAAAGACCGGCATGACCACATTTTGAAGCCACAGTCCACGTAGAACGGCTCCAAACGGGGCGGCCAGCGCTGCACAACCCATTACCCGCCAAAGTTGGCGGTAATCCGTGCTGATATCCGGGTGGAACACCCCGCCCAGCCAGCCGGCAATCAGCCATCCCGCCAGCATTGGCAGGAAGGTGGCCAGCCATCGGCCGCCAGCCAGAGAAGTGCTGTGCGAAGCAAAACCGATGAAGGTGACCAACAGCAAGATAATCCCGTCCATCAGGATCAAGAAAAGGATAGAGGAATACACCGGGCGACTCTTCACCCGTTTATCCTAACCCATCTGAATATGAACGTCAAGAAAATAATTACTTCAAGTAACGGTCAAAAAACTCAACCGTACGCTGCATGGCAAGGCTGAAACTGTTGGCAATGTTGTGATCGTCACCGGGGTAGGTGTAAAACTCCACCGGTTGACCGGCGGCCTGCATAGCTTCAGCCAGCCGCTGCGAAAAGAAAATTGGTACAACCGAATCTTCGCTGGCGTGGTGCAGCTGCAGCGGCCCGCTGATTTCATGGACAAACATGATCGGCGAGATTGAATCCCAAAAGGAGGGGTTTTCCTGCGGCAAACCGTACGTTTCTACCAGTTGTTGGGTAAAACGTCTTCCGGCAGTCGAAAGGGTGGGTATGGGGGTCGGCCGCCAACGGTACATCATATCCTCATAAGAGCCGACCACACCTGCCCAAATTACCCCGGCTTTAACGTCCGGTGTGGTCACCATTGCCCGCAGGGTAAGGTGACCGCCCATAGAATGCCCCCACATCCCGATTTTGTCCGGGTTGGCCTTGGGGTAACGTTTGATTGAGGCAACCGCATTCAACACATCCACGGTGTAATCCGGTGTGCTGTAAGCGCCGCGCGCTTCTCCTTCTGAATTGCCATGACCGCGGTAATCCGGGCGGAGGACGATGTAACCGCGGCTGGCAAAAGCGTTGACATAGGCTACATAGCGTTCCGTGGGGCGGTATTCGCGCGGGGGAATATAGCCATGATTGAAAACGATCACCGGAAAGCCCTTGGGGGGTGGTTCACCAAACGGGACGGTCATGAGGGCATAAATTTTCAGCCCATCCGAAAGATAAGAGACCAGATAGCGTTCGTAATTCCCGCCGGAAGCCAGTTTTTCTTCAAAGACGATCTCGCTACCGGGATAATCCCGCAGGCGCATGGATTGAATGGTCAGCGGATGCAGGGTGGGGGTTGGGGTAAAGGTAGCGGTGGGAGGCAACGTCGGGCTGGGGGTAATGGTTGGCGGCGGGCTGGGAGTCTGGCTGGGTTGTTGAAAATTTGCAGGCGAAGGCAACCGGTTTGGTTCATTTTGAACAGCGTTGCACCCGTTGATCAGCAATCCCAGGAGAATGGCAAGCAGAGTGAAAAGAAGACGGTTGAAATTGGACATTTATTATCCTGAATTGGATTGTAAATGGGTTTTTGGAAAGGTGTCAAGGCGGGGTTTGTGGTTTGAAACAGGTTGCGCAGGCTGACAATCTGGTCTACACTAAAGGTATGATGGTCAGCGAGCGGACGGTATTCTTGGGAATTGACCCCGGCAGCGGACGGGAGGGGATGACCTATGTTGCGCTGGATGCCGAAAAACGGGTGCTGGCCATTGGTGGAGGAAAAATTCAGGATGTTCTGGCTTTTGCCGCCGGCCAGCTGGATGTGCTGGCAGCGGTTAATGGGGTCGTCAAGCCATTGAAAGAGCCTTCTTCAAGCGAGGTGCAGCAACGGCTTTTTCCTGAGTATGCAGATGATCTGTTTGGGCGGCTGAGAAAAGAGGCTGCTGAACGGCTGGAAACCAGCGGCGGGGGTGGAATGTCTGGTCTGGTTGAAAAAGACAGTCGCAGCGCTCGACAACGTTCGGAAGTCCTTGTGCAGCAATTAAAAGAACTGGGCTATCGTGCTTTCCCCGATGAAGACCAGAAGCGGCAGTGGCTGCGTTTTTCGGCACAGGCCGCTTTTTTGTCCTTGTGCGGTGGTCGTTTGTTTGAGTCGCGTTCGCTGGAAGGCCGTTTGCAGCGCCAGTTGATTTTATTCGAGGAAAAATTGCCTCTCAAAGACCCGATGGATTTTTTTGAAGAAGTAACCCGCCGCCGACTGCTGCTCGGCAGGCTGCCCTACGAGATGATCTACGCATCCGGTGAATTGAATGCGCTGGTAGGCGCTTATACGGCCTGGCTGGCAGTTTTTGAAGAACAACGGGTGAGCAAAGAGGAAGACGGCAGCGAAGGCGGCTGGATGCTGCCGTTACCCCCTGCGCAAGCCGAAAATTAAGTGCTCGGCCCATCCGCCCTCTCCATAAGCCTTCTGAGAATCGGCAGGTTTTAGAGGCCGTGGTTCCTGATAAAGACACAGCCCATCATTAAGATTGAATTAGAGTTTTGGGAAAAGCCTTTACATCTGGCTGCTTTCCGAGATAATAACCTTTAAGATAGAAAATGTGAGGTAATCATGGTCAACGTCAAAATGTGGGTCAAAGCCTTGCAGGTCATCCCGCATGTTGAACGGGATGAGTGGGAGCGTTTGGATGTCATTTCCAAATGGTTGATTTCCACCCGCGCAGCAGTGCTGATTATGACTTTCATCTCGGCTGCGATTGCCGGTTTGCTTGCGCTGCGTGCCGGCGAGTTTGACCTGCTGCGCTGGCTAATGCTGGTTATCGGATTAATCTTCGCTCACGCCACCAACAATTTGCTCAACGATCTGACCGATTACTCGCGCGGCGTGGATACCGACAATTACTACCGTACCCAATACGGGCCGCAGCCTTTAGAGCAAGGACTGTGGAGCCGTAAAACACACCTGCTCTATGCTGCCGTAACCGGGCTGATCGCTCTGGCAGCCGGGGCTTATCTGGTCGCCGTGAGCGGAATTTTGGCATTATGGCTGCTGCTGGCGGGTGCCGTTTTCGTTTTGTTCTATACCTACCCGCTCAAGTACATTGGTTTGGGAGAAGTTGCCGTTTTACTGGTCTGGGGGCCGTTGATGATTGGCGGCGGCTATTATGTCATTACCGGTCAGTGGGACTGGTATGTGGCACTTGCCTCACTGGCTTATGCTCTCGGTCCGACTACGGTTATCTTTGGCAAGCACATTGATAAATTGCAGCAGGATCAGGAAAAAGGCATTCGAACATTGCCGGTCATTTTGGGCGAAACACGCTCCCGCTATGTGGTGCTGGGCATGATTGCCCTGCAGTACATAGCGGTGATTACCCTGGTGGCGGTGGGGTACTTCTCGCCGGTTATGCTGATTGTGCTGCTGGCATGGTATTACCTGCCCCCTGTGATTCGGGTATTCAGCCGGCCGCGCCCGACGGAAAAACCGCAAGATGCAAGGCTGGCAGCCGGTTGGCCGCTTTACTTTGTGGCGGCCGCGTTTTATCAAAATCGGAGTTATGGGTTATTGCTGCTGGTAGGTTTGATATTGCAATTATTCATCCCCTGAGCAGGGTTTTACTGGTTGGGCAGCGGGAACTGCTCAACCGCCAAAATCTTGCCTCCAGGTAAAGGGTTTTGGGAAATTGGGTGTGCAAATGGCGTGCGGTCAACCGCGCGCCATTTGCCATTGCTAAGCAGGCGGATATTCCACAACGTTTGATAATTCAGGAATAATGTATTTGAGTTGAAGAATGCGCAGGCGACCTCGCGAATCTTTGCTTTGCCGTTCCCTCGGTAAAGGAGGGGGGTGTTTTTGAGAAGGATGTTTTTAATCGAACATTAACTTGACAACGATTATTTATTGGCTATAATTACTTATAGATAATGATTATCAACAAGAGGGTTGGTTCGATGGATACCGAAGAACGCTTAAGAGATATTCTTCAAAGGTTGCAGAAAGACGGTCACCGGATGACACCCCAACGGGTGGCGATTTTGCGGGCGTTTCTTTCGGCGCAGGATCATCCTACCGTTGAACAGGTCTATCGGCGGGTTTGCCGCGATTTTCCAATGACCAGCCTGGCTACCGTCTATAAAACGGTTGCTCTGCTAAAGGAAATGGGAGAGGTGATCGAGATCAGCGGCGATTTGCAGGGAAGCCGTTACGATGCATTTCATCCCGAACCACACCCTCATCTGATCTGCACTCGCTGCGGGCAAATTTACGATGGCGAGGGCGTGGATGTCCAACCCGTGGTGGCAGCCTTGCAAGCCCAATCGGCGTTCCGTGTTTCCACCTATCGGTTGGATCTATACGGCGTTTGCGCCGCCTGTCAGACGCAGGCCGGCTGACTGAATCAACTTTAAAACCAGTATTATTCGGAGGTAAAAAAATGACTACATTAAAATCCAATACAATTTTTGATGAACGACAACCCGAAATTGAAATTACAGCGTCCAATCGTGAAGCAGTTATCGAAAGGCTTAACCGCCTGCTGGCGGATGAGCACGTGCTGATGCTCAAAACCCACAACTATCACTGGAATGTGTTGGGGCCGAGCTTCGACCCGATGCACAAGTTCTTTGGCGAGCAGTACGAAATGCTGGATGATATTGTGGATGATGTCGCCGAACGCGCCCGAGCGCTGGGCGGCAAGGCGGTTGGCACGATGCGCGAATATCTGCAACTGACCCGCCTGAGCGAGCACCCAGGTGAATATCCGGATGTGATGACGATGATTGCCAACCTGCTGGCTGATCACGAAACCATCATCCGTGAATTGCGCAAGGATATTGACGATAGTCTCGAAAAGTATGGCGATGTCGGCACCAGTGATTTTCTGACTGACCTGATCCGGCAGCACGAAAAGATGGCCTGGTTCCTGCGCTCATTCTTGCAGGAATAACCCCAGTTGGGCAACCCACCCTGCGCCCCTAGCAATAGGGGCGTTTTTTATATCTCTCCAATTTGGAAATTGCTCACTCTCAAGTGAGCGGTCACGTTTGGCAGCAGGCCAAAGCGCAGTTTTCCGTTCGGCGTGAAGGCGGCGTATTGATTGTCAATCCAGATTACCAGCCCCAGCCGGCCGCGCGGGGTGAGGGGCGTTTCAAAAAGTAGTTTCCCATCAACGGTGAATCGCACCAGTGGGGGCAGCCACTCCAGGCGGTACTCATGGGGCTGAATCACCTGCACATCCAGACGGGCAGCATCCTGCTGAATCAGGCGGCGGGCAAGCCGACGCAACCAGCGTGCCGTGAGGGGCAGAGCAAGCAGCGGCATGGCAAGCACAGCCGGTGCAAGCAGAAAACCGGGAATCAACGGTGAGCGGAATACCGCTGCCAGCAGGCCGTTGGCGGGCAGGTCATCGCGCAGGCTGAGGTAATTTTGTGGAGAAGCGTAAAAGAACCACGCCGCATTTGGCAGCACCGGCAGACGGCGGGAACTGCCCTTTGCTCCCAGCGAAAAACTGAATGGATCATTCCAGAAACCAAAACCCCAGGTGCCGGGCATGGAAGAATCAGATGCCTGTGCGGTCAGCGAGAGAGTAACCGGCGGCTGCCAGTGAAAGCACTTGCGCGGCAGGTAACGGTAGTCATCCAGCTGGGCAACACGGTATTGTCCGGCTTCGCCGGCGGGGATGGAAAGGCTCCAGCATCCTTTGCGGTCGGTTTCAACCTGCCCTTTGCCGACGGTCAGGATGGAAAATGGAAAATCCGAGTCATCTTGTGGCTTCATCGTGGTGATTATTCCTTATAATACCATTACAGTGGTTGGATGTATTCGGGTTTTTTATCAAAAGGCGGTCGTGATGAAGTCTCATAAGACCTCGTGGTTGCTTCTTTTTTGTTTTCTTTTGATGGGTTTCACGGCCTGCAACCGGGTTACCCCTGCTGACTTCACTCCAACACCGTCTCGCTTGGCGGCAACAACGTCCTTGGTTTCCCAAAAGACAATTGTTTCCACCTCTACCCCCACAGCCAGTCAAACACCTGCCCTGCGTCCCTCGCTGACTCCCTCGGCAACCGCAGAAGTATTTGCCTGCCCGCCAACGGTCAGCGTACCGACGGAAGCCCTCTCCCCACTCAGGATATTATACGTGAATGAAAACACGGTCTGGTTGTGGGATGAAATCAGCCGCCAGAAAACTGCGCTGGAACTGCCTGCGGACGCGGTTGCGCCGCACCTCTCACCCGACGGGCGTTACATTGCTTTTTTGAGCGATGGACAGGTTGTTTCCCGCCCGGAAAAACCGCTGGAGGCCATTCCACTCCGTATTTTTGACCGGTTGGAAAACAGCGTTCTAGAGGTTGGTCCATTCGCCACCCGCGCAACGCATGAAATGTACCCGCAAGCTGCGCGTGTCTATTTGCAGCTGGTCTGGCAAACCGCCGCAGAAGGGGAGAGGGTTGAAGCGCTGGAAGTGCAGGTGTTTGCTGAAGCGTGGGGTTTGGGCGCGGGAAATACGGTTGGCGAACGCTTCCGCGTTTCCCTGCCGGATGGACAGGTTGAAACCATTGCTCCGGATGCTTCTTCACCTGTGGCGGGGGGTGAAGGGGCTTTCACGCAAAATATGCCGGTGATTTCACCGGACGGACGCTTTGAGGTGTTTACTCACCCGCAAGGTGTTTTAATGCGCGACCACCAGAATGGTGAAGAACAGGTGATTGCCCTTGAACCGGCCTGCCCCGACCCTGAAGTATGTTACTTAACCGGCGATCGGGCGGTCATCTGGCGGCCGGATTCGAGCGGTTTTTACACCTTTGCGGCAAAGAATGCCTACTTTGACCAGCGCGCCGAAACCAATTTCTTTTTTGTTCAAACGACGCCATCCATCCGGGTGGAGAAACTGACCGTCATCCGTGCCAATCCGTGGACTTTTTCTTTTTCTCCCGACATCCGTTTTCTTGCTTTTTTGAATCAGCCGGATGTGGATAATGCTCCGCCGAAAATGTATAACTGGGTCACATTGACATTGATGGATTTGGAGCAAAATGCCCAGCGCCGCTACACCGCCGGGTGGGTTTTGCGATTACCGGCATGGAATCCGGACAGCCGCCGCTTTTTGTTGACTTACAGCCCGTTTGGCGGGCCAAACCCGATTGTCAAACAACTGGCATTAGGAGATGTTTGCCGCCCACCGCGAGAGTTGGTTTCTGTACCCGGTCAGATGATCATGGAAACCCGCTGGCTGGATACCGAACGGTTTTTGATGTGGACAGCCCCGCAAAGCGGAATCCCCAACCGCTACATTGCCGGAATGTACCTTTATGATTTGCGCAGCGGGGATGAACCCATGGAAATTGATGGACTGGTACAGGACTATGATCAGCCTTATGGGATGCGCCGCGAATTTGTTCTTCTAAAATGAACGGGTTGTTTTCCTTGACAGGGTTTAGCCCTCAGGTATAATGCCTTCATTGAAAGACCGACCCGGCAGTCAAGTAATTGGTTTTTACCGTTCAGAGAGCCGGCGGCGGGTGCGAGCCGGCCGGGAAAACCAGTGAAATCCACTCCGGTTGCCCGTTTGAACGGGTAGGTTGCCTTCGCAGGGGCTTGACTGAGCCGTAAGAAGGCCGGACGGTACCGTTATCACCGTAATGAGGCTGCACCTGACCTGTGCGGCGAAAGCAGGTGGCACCACGAGATGCTCCCCCTCGTCCTGCAAAGGCGCGGGGGTTTTGGTTTCATCTTTGCGGAGGTGAGTTGATGTTGGATTTGAACCTGATTCGCGAAAAACCCGAAGTAGTGCGCAAAGCCTTGCGCGACCGTCAGATGGAAGACGCACCGGTGGATCGTGCGCTGGAACTGGATGCCCGCCGGCGGGCGCTGCTGACCGAGGTGGAAGCCATGAAAGCCGAGCGCAACGCGGTTTCCAAGGAAATCGGGCGCATGAAAGACCCCGCCGAAAGGCAGGCCAAAATTGACGCCATGCGCGCGCTGGGTGACCGCATCGCCGAACTGGACGAACAGGTTCGCCAGGTAGAAAGTGACCTGCAAGCCCTGGTGGCTACCATTCCCAACATTCCCCATCCGGATACTCCTTACGGGGCAGGTGAGCACGATAACCGTGTGGTGCGCCAATCCGGTGAAATCCCTCAATTTAATTTTCAACCCATCCCGCACTGGGATTTGGGCGTCAACCTCGGCATTATTGACTTTGAACGCGGGGTGAAGATCACCGGTTCGCGTTTTTATATCCTCAACGGTGCCGGGGCGCGTTTGCAGCGGGCGCTGATCGCCTGGATGCTTGACCTGCACATCCGCCAGGGCTATGAGGAACGCTACCTGCCCTTCATGGTCAAGTCGCAAACTCTGTTTGCTTCCGGGCAGCTGCCCAAGTTTGCCGATAATCTTTACCATGATGCCGAAGAAGACTTCTGGAATGTGCCGACCGCCGAGGTGCCGCTGACCGGAATGTTGATGGATGAGGTGCTGGAGGAATCCAGTCTGCCACGCCGCTATACGGCCTACACGCCCTGTTTCCGCCGCGAAAAAATGAGCGCCGGGCGGGATGTGCGCGGCATCAAGCGCGGGCATCAATTCGATAAAGTGGAAATGTACATCTTCTGTCGGCCGGAAGAATCGATGCGTGAACTGGAGAAAATGGTGGCGGATGCCGAACAGACCTGTGCCGAACTGGGGCTGACTTACCGCGTGGTGCAGCTGTGCACCGGTGATTTGGGCTTCAATGCCGCGATCACTTATGATATTGAAGTATGGGCACCCGGCTGCGGTGAATGGCTGGAGGTATCCTCGGTTTCCAATGTGATGGATTTTCAGGCACGGCGGGCCAATATCAAATACCGCCCGGCGGATGGTGGTAAAACCCGGCTGGTGCATACCCTCAACGGGTCGGGGCTGGGTTTACCGCGCACACTCATTGCTGTGCTGGAAAACTACCAGCAACCGGATGGCAGTGTGGTCGTGCCGGAAGTGCTGCGTCCGTGGATGGGCGGCATCGAAGTCATCCGCGCTGACGGGTAAATCAACATGCAGGAGACTTTGCAGGCAGCCTTCCCGTGGATTGTTTTAGCCTTTTTGCTGCTCGGTCAGGCGGGAACCCTCATCCCGCTTCTGCCCGGGCTGTGGATTCAATGGGCGGCCGCGCTGGTTTTCGGCCTGGTGCGCGGCTTTGACCTGACCGGCGGTATTCTTTTTGCAATCATCACCATTCTGGTGATCATCGGCGGGATTATTGATAATGTGGCGATGGGCGCTTCGGCAAAGACCAGCGGTGCTTCGTGGTTTTCGATTGGCGCGGCACTTATCGGCGGCGTGCTTGGTTCATTGATCTTTCCGCCGCTGGGCGGGTTGATTCTGGCAATGGCTGGCATCTTCCTCGTCGAGTATTTACGCATCCGCGATTTGCGCAAAGCATGGGATTCAACCCGAGGTCTGGCAGTTGGCTGCGGCTGGGGGGCGATCCTGCGCTTTGGTTTTGGGCTTCTGGTGATTGTGGTCTGGCTGTTATGGGCGTTTGTGTTCTAGCGGCTAATTGACCTTGATGACCTCCCCGCCGGTGATGCGCGGCAGTTCGCGCGGGTTGAGCTTAAACACAGCATGCGGCGTTCCGGCGGCTGCCCAGACTTCCGCGTATTGCAGCAGGTCCTGGTCAATGTAGGTTGGAAGAGGGCGGTGGTGACCAACCGGCGGCACTCCACCGATGGCAAAGCCGCTCTGTTCGCGCACAAAGTCTGCTTCGGCTTTGACGACAGCCTCGCCCACGACTTCGGCCAGCCGGTCTTCGTTGACCCGGTTGCTGCCGCTGACCAGCACCAGAACCGCCCGGCGGCTGGTTTGGGTGCGAAAAACCAGTGATTTGACGATCTGCCCGACCTGACAGCCGACGGCCTGGGCGGCTTCCGGCGCGGTGCGGGTGGAGGCAGGCAGTTCAACGACCTGACAGGGCAGTCCCAATGCCTGCAGGGCTGCCTGCACTTTACGGGCGCTTTCGCTGAGCGGCTGATTCATGATGACGGCTTATGACCTCGCTTTTTTGTCTGATTTGGGCTGCGGGGCAGGTTGCCACATGAAGCCGGCAATCTGGTTAATATGAATGACCAGCGGTCGTTCCCCCTGATTTACCCGCACCAGTGATAAAGAAGCAGGGAAGACCACCAGACGGTGAAAGTCGTTGAGCGCCATGTTCAGGTAATGTGCCAATGCCAACCGGATAATATCCCCGTGCGCCACGGCTGCGATGACCGCCTCCGGCGGTGGCGGCTTGCCTTCTTCAACAGGACGGGCATGCTGGCGTGCCAGATTTTCCAGTTCCTGCACCACCCGCTGCTGGACTTCGACCAGCGTTTCGCCGTTTGGGAAGCGTACACTGGCGGCATCTTCCTGGACGGTTTTCCACAGCTTGATGCGTCGCAATTGCTTATAGGTACGTCCCTGCCACTCGCCGTAGTCCACCTCACTGAGCGCCGGGCGGATTTGGACGGTCAACCCGCGCATTTCGGCCAGCGGTTGGGCGGTTTCGAGGGCGCGTTCCAGCGGGCTGGAATAAACCGCTTCGATGGGGGCATGTTCCAGCGCTTTGGCGAGCGATTGAGCCTGTTTCCTGCCGTTCTCGTTGAGATGCACCCCCGGTAATCGTCCCGCCAAACGACGGTGCATGACATCATTTTCACCGTGGCGAATCAGCAGTATCAGGGTCATCGTTTTTCTCCATAGGGGGTGGTTCTTCTAAACCCAGCGCCTGGGCCTGGGCTTTGCGCCAGCGTTGCAATCGCTCGGCGACTTCGGCTTCGTACCCCTGTTGTGACGGGGTGTAAAAAGTTGTACCCAGCAGGGCATCCGGCAGGTACTGCTGGCCGATGTGATGACCGGGAAACTGGTGCGGATACTGGTAACCGGCGCCATGCCCTAACCCCTTGGCATCCCGGCTGCTGTCCATCAGGTGCTGCGGCACCATGCCAACCCCATGTTCCTCGATCCATTCTTTGACTTTGAAATAGGACAGGGCGGTATTGGACTTTGGGGCGGTGGCAAGATAGAGCGTTGCCTCAACGATGGGAAAAATTCCTTCCGGTAAGCCGACATACTCATAAGCATACGCTGCCGCAGCAGCCACCTGCAAGGCGCGCGGATCAGCCAGTCCGATATCCTCGCCTGCCAGGATCAGCAGGCGGCGCAGGATAAAGCGCGGGTCTTCCCCGGCGATCATCATTTTGGCCAACCAGTACAGCGCGGCATCCGCATCCGAACCGCGCACCGACTTGATGAACGCCGAGATGGTATCGTAGTGGGCATCGCCGTTGCGGTCGTACAGGATGGCGCGTTTTTGAATCGATTCCTGGGCTACTTCCAGAGTGATATGAATCACTCCATTTTCATCCGGAGGAGTGGTTTCCACGGCCAACTCGATGGCATTCAACAGGTTGCGCGCATCGCCGCCGGAAACACGAATCAAATGACGACGGGCGTCTTCATCCAGTTGAATGTTTTTACCGCCGTAACCGCGCTGTGGATCGCTCAAGGCCTGATCAAGGATGTGGTTGAGGTGTTCTTCGGTCAACGGCAGCAGCTGAAACAGACGCGAACGCGAAACCAGCGCCGGGATGACATCAAAATAAGGGTTTTCGGTTGTAGCGCCAATCAGGGTGATCATGCCGCTTTCAACATGCGGAAGCAGGGCATCCTGCTGGGCTTTGTTCCAGCGGTGAACCTCATCAACAAACAGGATGGTGCGTTTGCGCTGCAAACGGCGACGTTCGGTGGCTTCCTGAATGACGCGGCGCAGGTCGGCTACCCCTGCCAGAACCGCTGAAATGCTTTCAAAATGCGCCTGAGTAGAGTTGGCAATGATTTGCGCCAGTGTGGTCTTGCCGGTACCGGGCGGGCCAAAGAAGATAATGGAGGAAAATAACCGGTCGGCTTCGATGGCGCGGCGTAGCAATTTGCCCGGCCCGATAATGTGTTCCTGCCCGACAAATTCATCCAGCGTACGCGGGCGCATGCGGGCTGCCAGCGGCGCTTCATCTTTCATTCGTTCCTGCATGGCATGGTTGAAGAGATCCATAGATTTATGCCTAAAGATGAGTATATCACGAACGCGCCTGGCCTAAATGCAGAAGGTTATGCGCTGAAAACGCCCATTTTTGGGTTAAAATTCGGTGACAGGTGAATGAAAAATGACCGAACAAACGCCTTTTCAACCGGCACATCCGCCGGAAACACCGTTGCGGATTTCGGCTCCACTGCGAGAGGTTGACCCGAACGAACATTTTCAGGCCATTCCCGTACGGCCCGCCAAAAAACGTCGTCGTTGGGGGGCAGGCTGCTGGCTGGTTTCTCTGCCTGGTTTGGGATTGCTGGCGGTTTTGTTGTTGTACTTCTTCGCGCCGTTGCGCACCAATATCTTGATTTTGGGAATTGACCGCGCTCCGGATGGCAGCGCGATGGGACGCAGTGATACCAACATTCTGCTCAGTATCAATCCGCTGCAGCCGGATATTAAAATGCTCTCCATTCCGCGCGACCTGTGGGTGAACATTCCCGGAGTCGGCGAAAACCGCATCAACACGGCCCACTTTTTTGCCGAAATTGACCAGCCCGGTTCCGGGCCGCGCGCTACGCTGGAAACCGTCCGGGTGAACTTTGGACTGGATGTGCCCTATTTCGTGCGCCTGCGCTTTGACAGTGTACAGCCCATCGTCGAGGCGATGGGTGGGATTACCATTGAACTGGATCAGCCGACTGCCGGTTACCCGCCCGGCAGACACACGCTCAACGGCGAACAGGCGCTCGCCTTTGCCCGCAACCGCACCGGCACGGATGATTTTTACCGCATGGCGCAGGGGCAGCTGCTTTTCAAAGCCGCCTTCCGTCAGATGCTTAACCCGGCCTCGTGGAGCCGCCTGCCGGCGGTGACTGCCGCAGCGTTGGAATCGGTGGACACCAACCTGCCCGTCTGGCTGTGGCCGCGGCTGGGGTTGGCCTTGCTGCGCGCCGGCCCGGATGGGATTGATAATCGTACCCTCGACCGCGAGATGGTCACACCCTTTACCACCAGCGGCGGGGCGAATGTACTGCTGCCCAACTGGGAGCGCATCAATCCGCTGCTGCAGGAGATGTTTGGGCGGTAATCTGCCCGCCGCTTATATACTTCTGCCAGTCTTCATCGCTCATCAGCGTGATGACGCGGAACGATTCGGCGTAGGCCATCTCTTTGCCTTTGCCGCTTTCGGCAGCCCAGGTTTTAATCATCTCGGCCGGATCCCATCCTTCCATCTGGCTTTTGTGCTGTTTCAGGGCTTCGATTTTTAAATCAATGGTCTCCTCGATGTTGACAAAGGTATCACCGCCATCCCAGGCGGATATGTACACTTTGCGCACTTTGTGGGCTTTCAGTCCCTCTTCGGACAGCTCTTCAAACACCTGAGGCTGACCGGCAGCTGGAAAGACGGCGTCCAATGCGGCGGTGGCCGCCGCGCGGTGGTCGGGGTGGTTGATGTAGGTGCTGTTGGCAAATACCACAGTCGGGTCGCCGCAGATGACGACTTCCGGGCGAAAGCGGCGGATTTCGCGCACCAGTTTTTTGCGCAATTCGAGAGTCGGTTGGAGTAAGCCGTCCGGCTCACGCAGGAAGACGACCTCGCTGGCGCCGATGACCCGCGCAGCCGCAGTCTGCTCCGCTTCGCGGATTTCAGCGGCACGGGAGCGGGTCATGCCTTCTTCGGCAATGCCGGCATCACCGCTGGTGCAGAGGACGTAGGATATGCGGCATCCAGCGCGTGCCCAACGCGCCAGTGTCCCGGCACAGGAAAATTCAACGTCATCCGGATGGGCAACGATGACCATAGCGCTTTCGGGGATGTAAAGATTTTTACTGGACATGAATTCACTCCAATCGAGAGGGTTGATTTCAGAAATTTAAGGAAGGAAAAAAGGCACAATCAGGCTAAGCAGCGCAGCGGCAACGAAGCCGACTGCCAGAATGGTCTGATCGGCAAGGTACAACTGCACCGCGCTGAACAAAAAAACGGCAAAGAACAGGCTGGCTGTAAGCCGGCGCAAGGCTTTTTCAACCCGGCTGATTTGCTGTTTCAATTCCGGGCTGCGGAATTCCAAACGCCCCTGCTCCAAACGGGTGAGCAGCGTATCGGCGCGGCGCGGCAGGTTGACCAGCGTGCGCAGGGTATCGCCAGCTTCCAGCACCCAACCGCGCAATCCTCTCCCGCCCTCCTCGGCAATCAGCCGCTGGGCGTATGGGATAATGCTGACCCATACGTTAAAGTTTTCATCCAGCCCGGTACAGATGCCGCTCAAAATCGACAGACAGCGCCCCAGAAGGATCAGATTATCCGGGAGCTGGAAGGGAGCATCATAAATCAATTCGCGAAACTCGGCGATGAAGGCCATAGCCTCGCTTGTGCTGAGGGCAACCAATTCACTGGTGGATTTGCCCCAAAACCGATCAAAAGCGCGCTGATTTGCCTGACGAAGTAATTCCAGATCGGCGCCGGGCAGTAAAACGCCCATGATCTGATAAGCCTTGATTACCCGATCGGCATCCCGCTGCCCAACCGCAATAATCATCTCGCGAATGCCTGCGAGAATGGTTGGCGTGACTTCACCGGCTATGCCAAAATCCACAAAGACCAGTTTCCAGCCGGGGGTTTCTTCCTCTTCATTTGACGGGAGGGGGTGAACAAAAAGATTACCCGGGTGCGGGTCGGCGTGAAAAAAATGATCGTCCAATATCTGCTTGAGGTAGGCATCAAATAAACGTCTGGCTACCTCGGTCGGCTCAATACCGGCGGCGAGCATGGCTTCCTTGTCGGTGATCTTGATGCCGCCGACTTCCTCCAGTGTCAGGATGCGGCGGGTGGTGTAATTCCAGTGGATCTGTGGAACGAGAATCTCCGGATCATCCGCAAAGTTGGCACGGAAAACTTCGGCATTTTTGGCTTCGTGCAGGTAGTCAATTTCTTCCAAAAGGGTGCGGCTGAATTCTTCCAGCAGGGCGGGGACGTTGGCACGTCGGCGCACGGGCGGGTATAAATCTACCCAGCGGCCAACCACCCGCAGGGCTTTTAAATCCACCTCCACAATCGCTTCAATGTTCGGACGCTGAACCTTGACCACCACCGGCAGGGGAGTTTCTTCACCATCCGTGGAGAAGAGGCTGGCACGGTGTACCTGTCCAATAGAGGCAGCCGCCACGGGTGTTGGCTCAAAGTAAGCAAACAGACTTTCTAACGGGCGTTCAAATTCGCTTTCGATGACACTGCGAATAGCCTCAAACGGCTCGGCTGCCACTTCATCCTGCAAGCCGGATAGTTCGCCGGTGATTTCCGGCGGCAGAATGTCTAATCGCGAGGACAGCCATTGCCCGACCTTGATCATCACACCACCTAGATCAATCGCCAACCGCCGAAAGCGGGCAGCAATCCGTTGCAGCCGCCGGGCGCGGCTGCGGCCTGACCATCTGCCCAATCCGATAAATGGCAGGAAGATGTCCCACCAGATCAGGTGCAGTAGAACCCTGCCAAAGAACCACAAAATGCGTTGATAACGGCGTCTTAACATCTTTGTTGGGATTATATCACCGCCCGTTTGGGGAATTGGAAGCGGGTGTATAATCGGCATATCTCACCCTATCTGCATCATCATCCCTGTAATGACGATTAAATCCCTACCATCCAGCGGCGGGAGGGCATCTGTAATTGGTCGGGGAACATTCCGTGCCCTGCGTCACCGCAATTACCGCGTCTGGTTCATTGGACAAACCATTTCCCTGATTGGCACCTGGATGCAAACCATGGCGCAACAGGTGCTGGTTTATCGGTTGACCGGTTCAGCGGCGGCATTGGGAATTGTCAGTTTTGTTGGTCTGATTCCAGTCATTCCGCTATCATTTTGGGCCGGCTCGCTGGCAGACCGCTACCCCAAACAAAAGGTGGTTCTGTTTGCCCAAATGGGGATGATGATTCAGGCAATTGCGCTGGCGTTGTTGACCTTTCTGGGCATGGTGGAGATCTGGCATGTCTACCTGCTCTCTTTTCTTTTCGGCGCGCTGACCGCCATTGACCTGCCAGCCCGCCAGGCGTTTACGGTGGATCTGGTGGAGGGAAAAGAGGACTTGACCAATGCGATTGGTCTGAACTCGGCCATGTTCAACCTGGCGCGCGCGCTCGGCCCTGCCCTGGCGGGGATGGTCGTGGCTGCAACCGGCGAGGCGATCGCCTTTTTCCTCAATGCGGCAACTTTTCTGGCGGTGATTGCCAGCCTGTTACTGATGCGCAACCTGCCCGATTCCTCGCACTTGCTCCATCAACAGAGCGGTACGCTGCGCCACATGGTGGAGGGGATGCGTTTTGTTTTTTCCAATCGTTCGATTGGGGTGTTGATCAGTCTGGTGGCGGTCAGCGCCTTTCTCTCCATGCCGTTCAATACGCTGATGCCGGTTTTTGGCGGTGAGATTTTAGCCGCCAGCGCTGCACCGGTCATTTCGCTCTTCTGTGACGGTCAGCGTGGCTGGTTCCAGTGCCAGGCCCCGCAAGCCCTGCCGCTGGGTATTTTACTGACGACGGTTGGCATCGGTGCGGTGATTGCGGCGCTGGTGGTGGCTTCTCTACCAACCGGGGCGCGGCGCGGGCGCTGGTTGACCTTTGGCAATCTGGCTTTTTCCGCTCTGTTGCTGGGGTTTGCGCTCTCACGTTCGTTTCTGGTTTCGGTGGTGATTATGCTGGGAACAGGATTTTGCTTTGTGCTGCAAAACGCACTGGCAAACACCCTGTTGCAAATTGCTTCCCCGGATGACCTGCGCGGACGGGTGATGAGTTTTTACACCATGACCTTTCAGGTCACCATGCGGCTGGGAGGATTACAGGCCGGTCTTGTGGCGGACTGGTTGGGCGCTCCGTTTTCGGTAGGGGTGGGTGCGCTGGTTTCGTTGTTCTACGGGCTGTTTGTTGCCTTGCGCTACCCGGATGTGCGTGAATTGAAGTAAGCCTCAGCCTATGGACAATTTTGTGTAAAATTAATAATCAACGTGAGTTTGGGATAAGATAAAAACGTTGCATGCAATGCCAATGACCCCCACCTGCACCTCCCCCAAAATCGCCACTGCGATTTTGGGGGAGGCGGGAGGGGGATGAAAATTTGAAAGTTGATGTAAAAATGATTTATCCCGAATTGACGTTAATAAAGTTTATTGTTTGGAGATGACGACATACCATGCGCGTTGAGGGGCCATATTTCAAGGATGAAGAGGGGCGTACCCTGATTTTGCGGGGGGTTAATCTGGCGGGTTCCAGCAAAGTACCTGCCGTCCCGGACGGTGCAACCTACCGCAGTGAACAGTTTTTTGATCACCGCCATGTATCATTTGTCGGGCGACCCTTCCCGCTGGAGCAGGCTGACGAACACTTCCGCCGGCTGCGGGCGTGGGGCCTGACTTTCCTGCGTTTCCTGGTCACGTGGGAAGCCATCGAACACGCCGGGCCGGGTCAGTATGATGAAGCCTATCTGGATTACATTCGCGCGGTTCTGCGAAAAGCAGCCGAATATGATATTCACGTGTTCATTGACCCGCATCAAGATGTGTGGAGCCGCTTTTCGGGCGGCGATGGAGCGCCGGGCTGGACTCTGGAAGCGGTGGGGTTTGACCTGCACCATTTGCATGAAACTGGCGCCGCCATCGTCCATTCCCAACATGGTGATCCGTTCCCTCAGATGGTCTGGCCTTCCAACAGCAGCAAACTGGCTTCGGCGACGATGTTCACGCTTTTCTTCGGCGGAAATCACTTTGCCCCACAGACCAAAATTGAGGGTGAGCCGGTTCAGGAATATCTGCAGCGCCATTACATTCAGGCGATTACCCGGCTTGCCGAACGGGTGTGCGACCTGCCGAATGTGGTCGGTTATGATGTTTTCAACGAGCCGCTTCACGGCTATATCGGCTGGAAGCGGCTGGACAGGCGTGAAGGCGTCCTTCAAACCGGTGAAACGCCCACGCCGTTCCAGTCCATGCTGCTGGGAGCCGGTTACCCGCAGTGGGTGGATATCATGGATCGGCGGGTTTTCGGCATTCACCGGGTTGGGCGAAGGCTGGTCAACCCCAACGGATTATCGGCGTGGCGGGAAGGGTACACCTGCATCTGGTGGCAGCACGGTGTGTGGGATTTGGACAGAAGCGGAAAACCGGTTTTACTTCAACCGGAATACTTTACCCGCTACGAAGGGAAAGAAGTGGATTTTGCCAATGATTACCTTAAACCCTTTATCAACCGCTATGCCAGGGCAATCCGCCAGGTGCAGCCGGACGCGCTGATTTTCGTGGAAGGGGAGGCATTCAATTCTGTTCCGTGTTGGGGGCCGGGAGATGTCCAGAACATCGTTTATGCGCCACACTGGTATGATGCCTTTGTATTATTCTTCAAGTCCTTTGTGCCGTGGCTGGGGGTGGATGTGCGCAACGGCGGACGACTGGTATTCGGGCGCAAAGCCATCCGCAAGTCGTTTGCCGAGCAAATTGCTCACTTCCGCGAACAGGCGCGCCGGTGTTTGGGCAATGCACCGGTGCTGATCGGCGAATTTGGGATTGCCTTTGATCTGAATCGCAAGCAGGCTTATCTTAGCGGGGACTATTCTCAGCAGATCGCAGCATTGGATCGCAGTTTACGAGCGATGGATGACAATCTGATGAGTTTCACCATCTGGAACTACACGCCGGATAACACCAATCTGCGCGGCGACCTGTGGAACGATGAGGATTTGTCCATTTTCTCCCGCGATCAGCAAACCGATCCGGAGGATATTTACTCCGGCGGAAGAGCGTTGGCGGCGCTGCTGCGTCCCTATGCCATGAGAACAGCCGGTGAGCCGTTACAGATGGAGTTCGATTACCGCAGCGGGCTGTTCCGCTATCGCTTCCGTCATGACCCGCAAGTGAGTGCGCCGACCGAATTGTATGTGCCGGCTTATCAATACCCCAACGGTTGTCAGGTACAGGTTTCGGATGGGGAAGCGTCCCTGGATTTATCCCAACAACGATTAATTTACCGCCACACCCCAAACCGCCCCGAACATGAGATCATTTTGCGGCGGGTGGATAGGGCGGCAACGCCTGGTCGTTGATGCGCTCAAGCGTCAGCCATGCGCCGTATTGCCTGAGCCATTGTTTGCGGGCTTTGTAATCGGGCAGGATGCGAGCAACTTCGGCCCAGAAGGCGCGGCTGTGATTGGGATGTTTTAAATGAGCCAGTTCGTGGACGATAATGTAATCCAGAATTTCCGGCGGCGCCATGGCCAGCCGCCAGTTAACCGCGATATTGCCGTTGCTGCTGCAGCTGCCCCAGCGGGTACGCGCCTTGTTGATGCGTACCTTGGCCGGTTTTTTGCCAATCAGTTCTGAAAATTTCGCTACACGGAGCGGAAGAGTCAAATTGAAAAAATTGGTTAAGAACTGCTGCAGAACCGTATGGGCGTTGGGCAGCAAGTCGCTGCTCATCACCAGCCGGGTCGTTTCCAGCCGCAGGGTTTCGGTTTGGGTTTGGATGACCCGCAGCGGATAGGTTTTACCCATCACATAAACCAGATCTCCACTTTGAAAAGGGCGAGCCGGCGATCCTGCCTTTTCAGCCTGAACCTGCAAGACCTGCTGGCGGTGTTTCTCGATCCAGCTGCTTTTGCTGGCAACCCAATCCAGAATATCCTTTTGGGGCAGGTGCAGCGGAGCGCGCACTTCCAGCGAGCCGTCCGGACGGATAATGAGCGCAAGGGTTTTGCGTTTGCTGCGAATCAGCCGGTCAATATTTGGCGGGTTCATGGCGGGTCACTTCCGTAATAGCGTTCAATTGCCTGGTGGTCGGCTTCGATCAGATACACGTCCATGTGACCGAAACCGGCTAAGCGGCGGGCGGTGGAGAAATCGAAAAAGCCGTAATCCGGGCCGCGCTCGCGGATGACCTGTTCGAGGGTCTGCTGATGGGCAGTGCTGACCAGCACAAATGCGCGCCGGAAGGGGATATCCCTGCGTAGCATTTGGCGCGGCAGGTTGTACTGGTAAAAGTAGTACCATAAGGGAGCGTCTTCCGGTGCGGTAATGATCACCAGATCGCCGGATTGGAGGTGGGGCTGAATAAAATGCAGCGACTGTTCAACCCCTCCATAGCGCCGCTCACCCAGCGGAGCGCGCTGCACGATATATATCACCGAACCGGCCAGCAGAATTATCGAGAACATGGCCAGCAGCCCGCTCCTTATTCGGGAAGGATTCTTGAAAAGGTGTGAAACGGTTTCAATAAGATACGCTAGCCCTGCGGCTGCCCAAATCAGCATCAACGGCACTAAAAAAAGCCAGATGCGCGCCCAGGGGTTGGGACGTTGAATGAATACGATGACCGGAAGGATGACCAAACCGGCCTGCAGGGGAATGGGCAATCGGCTGAGCCGGGAATGAAAGATCAACCCAATCATCCAACCCAGCCCGAATAAACCTACCAGCGCCGGATGGACGAAACGCGTCCATTCCTGCCAGGTTTCGGTCACGCGCGATTGAAGGGTTGGCAGAAACCACTCGCGGGCAACCGGCTCGACCCATTGATTGGCGACCACCGACTTAATTCCGGAATTGAGAAAGACCGGCAGGTAGAACAGCCCCGCCAGCAGCACCGTGAGACTCCCGCACAGCAAAACTGCCAGCGGAAAGGAAAAGCGCCGCGATCGGTCAACTTTACCGCTCACCCAAACCAGAAAGAGCCAAAAATAAAGCATGGCTAACGAATAAACAAACACCGGCACCGTGTAAAGCCCCAGCGCGCCGAACAAAGCCAGTAACAGCCAGTGAAAAGCATTTCCCTGACGGAGTAAGTACACGGCCAGCCCGGCGTTCCATAAGGTGAACAATGCCAGAAGGGTATAACCGCGTGCATTTACCGAGAAACTCACCAGCACTGGTGCCAGGGCAATGGTCAAACCGGCCAGCCAGCCAGCTGCAGGGGAATAGAGCCGCCGCGCCAGGCCATAACCAAACGGAGCGAGCAGTGCCCCGGCTATCAAAGCCGGTAGGCGCACCGTCCATGGTTGAACACCGAACAGGCGGTACGAAAGATGGACGAGAAGGGTGTGGAAGAGGTGATTGTTGGGGTAATGGTAATCACTCAATCCCAGCCGCAGGGGTTGAACGGCGAATACGCTGAAGGTGTAGGCTTCGTCATGTTCCATGGGGACGTTGACGAATAACCCCCTTATGACCAGCCCGACGACCAGTAGAGCAGCAGCCGGCAGCCATATTTCTGGCTGGCGGAGTGAATTAAGAGATTCGTCCAGGCCGCGTTTTGCATCGGCGGGCAGGTTTTGAAAGGCATTGGTAAGGGTTTGTTTCAACCAGACCGCGGCAATTTTAAAACGATGGGGGAAGCGCAGGGCGATCACCGCGCAGCCGCTCAGCAGCAAGCCGCTGATACCCAGCACACCCTGAAAGACTTTCCAGAGGGCAGGGGTGAGCAGTTCGAGACTGCCGTCGCGGGCAAGCAAATCACCCAGCTGGCGGGCAGCCGGGTAGGGGAGTACAGCGAGCAGTAAAAATCCAACTCCTGAGATCAGCAAAGCCCCGGCCGTCACTTTGTGGGACTTATGGAAGCCTTCATCCGTAAGGGGAGGGACGCGCTTGCTCATGGGTGGATGTGTGTACGCGGGTTGAATCGGTCACGGGCTGGCGCGGCGAATTTGAAAGACATCAAAATCGCGGGCAACCACCGTATTTTCAAAGACCGGTTGGGCTTCAGCCAGAATATCTTTTTCGCGGTAACGGCGCGAAACATGGGTGAGAATCAGCTGGCGTACTTCGGCTTCCCGCGCCAGTTCTGCCGAGCGGCGGGCGGTCATGTGGCCAAAATGGCGCGCCATCTCGGCTTCTTCTTCCAGATAAGTAGCTTCGATGACCAGCGCATCCACCCCGCGAACGATTTCAATTAAATTGTCGGGATCGCCGACATCTCCAACGATAGCCAGCCGTGTACCGGGGCGGAATTCACCCAACACCATTTCCGGCAGAATGGTGCGTCCGTCCTCAAGGGTGACTGCCTGACCGGTGACCAGATCGCGGCGCAGAGGGCCGTTGGGAATGCCGAGTTCTTCGGCCTTTTCCGGCAGAAAGGGGCGGCGGCCTTTTTCTTCAAACAGGTAGCCCAGGCTTTCGGCGCCACGGTGAGAAACCGAAAAAGCCTGGATGGTGAAATCCTCAGCCTCGAAGATCAAGCCGGGCTGTACGACGCGCAGGTGCAGCGGCATGGGCGGCTCGGCGCCGCGCAGCACAACGCCGTAAACCAGGTCATATACGCGATCCAGTGCGCTGCGTGTGCCGATGATTTCCAGTTCGTCAATCGATTCCCACCGCATGAAGGTGGAAATCAGGCCTGCCAGACCGAGAATGTGATCGAGGTGTCCGTGGGTGAGCAGGATGCGGTTCAGATTTTTGAAGCCAATACCGGACTGTAAGATCTGGCGTTGTGTTCCTTCGCCGCAGTCTATCAAAAAGCGGTGTTCGTCTTTTTTGACCACCAGTGCGGGCAGGTTGCGGCGTACCGAAGGGGCTGAAGCTGATGTGCCTAAAAAAATGATTTCAAACAAGGCTGGCAAAATTCCTTAAGAATACAGGGATAAACCCTGCGCTGCCTTTTCTCGCAGGCGGGCAGGCAGGGCGTCATCAATACAGGCTTTATTTTACCCTACTTCACGGCAATGAATTGATCTGGTTTTGTAAAATGAATTTGCTCGGTCGGGCTTGTAAAAAATCAAAAATAAGACTAAAATTATCGCATATGATCGCTGACACATACGTCATTTTACTCAACAATACCTGCATGTGTATGCGGCGGGGGGTGCTGCCCGCCGTGGTGTGCCAGCGTTAGTTCTTCACAGGCACGATTCAACCAGCGGCTGCGCCCTCTGCATCTCAACGGAGCGGTGCAGTTTTTTAATTCTCGTCCTAGGTCATTGCGGAGGCTGATATGAAACCCCTACAACCCATTGATCATTCTGCTTTACGAACCAATCAAGCGCTGATCATCCTCTTGCTGTTGATTTCCTTTATTACCAACCTGCCACTGCTGGCGGGGCTGGTAGGTGTGGCAATGCTGAGCGCTGCTCTACTTGGACGGCCGGCGTTCGGTTGGGTTTATACCGCTTTGCTCAAACCGCGCGGCTGGCTTAAGCCGGATGTGCTGATGGACAACCGCCAGCCGCATACCTTCGCGCAAGGGTTTGGCGGCGCGGTGCTGCTGATTTCTGGGGTCTTGTTCCTGAGCGGTTTACCGTTGATTGGCTGGGGATTGGTCTGGCTGGTGATTGCGTTGGCATCGCTTAATCTGTTTGTGGGCTTTTGCGTGGGGTGCGCCGTGTACTACTGGCTCAACCGCTTGCAGGTGCCGGGCTTCTCCCAGTCACCACCGCCGGGCACTCCGGCTGGCTGGCGTCCGCGCCGGGAGGGGCAGCACTGATGGACGACGTGCTTAGCCGCATCCTGTGGGCTGGTCTGCTGATCGGTGCAGGGGTTGGATTTTTCCTGTTGGTCAACCGCACCATTCTGCACCGAACGGCGGGTTTGAGCAGATACCTGCCTGGCTGGCAGCCCGGCAGGCCGGTCATTCTTTATTTCACTACCCCAGACTGCGCTCCCTGCCGCACCATTCAACGCCCGGCGTTACAGCGGGTTCAGGCGGAGTGGGGTGACCGTTTGCAGGTGATCGAATTGGACGCTACCCGTCATGCTGACCTTGCCAAACGCTGGGGTGTGTTGAGTGTACCAACCACCTTCCTGCTGGATACCAGCGGCAAACCCCGCTTTGTCAATCACGGCGTTACCCATGCCGAACACTTGATGGATCAACTGCGCCGATTGAGTGGTCAGGCCGGCTGAACGGCTGCCCGGTTATCTACGGTACGGGCTGAGGATGCAATGTACGCTGATTGTGAAGGTAACTTTCCAGTGAGAAGATGAGCAGCGCCAGCCAGATGAACCCAAAACCGATTGCGCTGGACAGGGTGAATGGTTCGTGATAAAGCAGCACGCCGAGCAGAAATTGCAATGTGGGAGCGATATATTGCAGCAACCCCATAATGGTCAGGGGCACGCTTTGCGCTCCGCCCGCGAATAATAGCAATGGGATGATGGTCACCAGCCCGCTCAGCACTAGCAGCAGATTGGTCATCGGCAGCGTGTGCAGGAAAGTCCCTTCACCGCGCAGTTCGGCAAACAGCAGGTAGGCGAACATGGGCGGGAAAATCAAAGCCGTTTCCAATGCCAGCCCTCTGCGCGGCCCAAGCGGCGCAATTTTTTTGAGCAAGCCGTACAGCCCAAAACTAAACGCCAGTACCAGTGCAACCCACGGCAACTGGCCGTAGCGGATGGTCAGGTAAGCCACTCCCACGGCTGCCAGACCGACCGGCAGCCATTGCAGCGGCCTCAATCGTTCACGCAGGAAAATTACCCCCAGAGAAACGCTGACCAATGGGTTGATAAAGTACCCCAAACTGGATTCGACCACCCGCCCCTGATTGACCGCCCAGACGTAGGTCAGCCAGTTGATCGCCAGCAGGACGCCGGCAGCGAGGTAAATCAACACGGTGCGGCGGTTAAGGGAACGAATGAGCGGATTGATTTCGCGCCGGAACAGAAGATAGGCCGCCAGAAAAATGAACGACCACACCACGCGGTGCGCCATGATTTGTAGAGCAGGTACACCGTGCAGCCATTTGAAGTAAATTGGGAAAAAACCCCATAGAACATACGCCGAAATTGCTAATAAAATGCCTTTTTTCATTCCATGTCGTCCGTGATGCAAAATAATCTGGAATGATACCAGAAAATCAGTATATTCCTACACTTCCGTCTACCTGACGGGCATAGGCATCAATCCCGCCGCGGAGGTTGTAAACCTGCTGCCAGCCTTGCGCCAGCAGCCAGGCGGCCACAACGCGGCTGCGCTCGCCATGGTGGCATAAAATGACCAGAGGTTGCTGCGGCTCTCGGATCAGCGGCGGGAGGGCATCCACCCCATGGGCTGCCAGTTCGGACATGGGAAGCGCTAAAACGGCAGGATGCTGAAGAAAAGCCCGCGTCCATTCGTACGGCTCGCGAATATCCAGAATAAGCAGGTTGGGGTTTTCCTGCAGTTGGCTGTAAAGTTCTAGAGGGGTAATCTCCGGCGGGGGATTCATGCAGCGGCCTCCGTTTTCTTTTGCTGGCGGGTCATCCACGCGAGGTAGAGGGCAATAGAACCTGCCACGGCTGCATTGAGCGATTCGATTTTGCCGCGCATGGGCAGGTTGACCAGCACATCGCACTTTTTCGCAACCAGATTCCGCATTCCTTCGCCTTCATTGCCAACCACCAGCGCCAGTGGCGCATCCAACGGAGCGTATGAAATCGGTTGAGCTGCCTCGCCGGCCAGCCCAACCACCCAAACACCAGCTGACTTAAGCAGATCAATGGCCTGCGCCAGATTCATCTGGGCTACCAGAAGGTGTTCGGTTGCACCGGCTGAGGCGTGAACCACGGCTGGGGTAATGCCGGCAGCCCGCCGCGGAGGAATGATGATGCCATGTGCGCCAACCGCTTCGGCCGTACGCAGTAAAGTTCCCAAATTCTGCGGGTTCTGCAGCATGTCCAGCAGCAGAATCAGGGGCAATTCCTGGCGTTGATTGGCGCGTTTGAGAATCTCGCTGTAATCGGCATAAGGGTAAGCGCTGACCTCCAGCGCAATGCCCTGGTGACCTTCACCCAGCGCATCCAGCTGTTGTCGCGGGACACGTTGCACCGGGATGCGCCGCTTGGCGGCTTGATTGAGAATTTCGGTTAATTTTCCTTTTTCTTCCGTTCCGCTGGCAACCAGAAGGCGAAAAATCTCCCGCCGGCGGGTTTGGAATATTTCAAATACCGGATTGCGACCGGTGATCCATTCTCTCATAGGTCAATCCACCTGTAAAAAATCTAATCAATGATCACTCTCCGGACGGGCAAAGATCATCCGTCCGGCAGCTGTTTGCAGGACTTTGGTAACGGTTACCAGTATTTCCTGATTGAGGTACTTGTTGCCGTTTTCGATTACAACCATGGTGCCGTCTTCCATATAACCGACGCCCTGTCCGCTTTCCTTGCCCTCCTGAATGACGCGCACCGACAGCGTTTCGCCGGGCAGCAGCACTGACTTGACCGCATTGGCCAGTTCGTTGACGTTGAGAACCGTTACGCCTTGCAGCTCGGCGATGCGATTCAAATTGTAGTCGTTGGTCAGGATGGGGCAGCGCAGCTGACGGGCGAGGATGACCAGTTTGTCATCCACATCCCGCACACCTTTGACATCAATATCGGAAATGCGCACAGGAATAATGGGCTCTTTCTGCAATTGGGAGAGCACTTCCATGCCGCGTCTTCCGCGCTGGCGTCGCAGACTGTCCGGTGAGTCGGCAATGTACTGCAGTTCATTCAGCACGAAGCGCGGAATCAATAATGAGCCCGGCAGAAAACCTGTGCGGGCTATATCGGCGATGCGGCCGTCAATGATGACACTGGTGTCCAGTAAAATGGTGCGCGATTCTGCCCAGTTAGCCCCGCCCTCGGCGGCAGGAGTGCCTGCGCCGGGGGGTTGGTTTTTGGAGATGTTGCCCCAAAGCGAAAACAGGTCATTCTGGCGCATGACAAAAACCGAAACGCCAAGATAACCGAAGAAGACCACCCCGATGAAGGGGAGGATTTCGCCAAAGGGGGAGGGCAGGCGCGAGAGGGGAAATGCCAGCAGTACGGCAATGATCAGCCCGGCGATCAGACCAAACAGGGCGGCAAAAAGGGTTTGCGCAGAAACACGGGTCAGCAGGCTGCGAATTGCCCGCATAGGGCGGATGGTGATGAAGGGGGTCAGAATTAAACCGATCAGTGCGCCTACCAGCCCCAGCGTAAAGGCATATTCCTCCACCGAAAAGGTCGAAGAAGCACCGCCGGCTGTTGCAATTTGCCCTAATTGCGCTCCCCACATGACACCGATGATTGCAAAAACAACCATGCCAATCAGGCGAAAAATAAATTCAATACTCATGAATAACTCCTTGGGATGAGTGCAAAAGGTTTTCGGAATTGTTAAGGTGCGGAATAAATAATAAATGAAAAAAATTGAATGATTAACCCTATGATAGCATCAAGGTTATGCAGAGTCAACGAAAAAAATTCTAATGATTCGCGGTTTTCGGGTCACTGTGAGGGTTTGTGTTAAAATAACCGGACGAATGACCAAAGCATTAATCGAAATCGAAAATTTGTGGTACAGTCACCCGGTACGGGGGGATGAGGCGATTCCAGCTCTGAAGGGCATTAACCTGCGGATTGAAGAGGGGGAATATGTTGCCTTGATCGGGGCGAATGGCTCCGGGAAGACCACCCTCGCGCGGCATTTGAATGCTTTGCTTTTGCCTGATCAAGGGGTGGTCAGAATCAACGGAATGGATACCCGCGAAGAGCGATTTCACCCACAAATTCGCAGTATGGTTGGGATGGTGTTTCAATCTCCGGAAGATCAGCTGGTGGCCGCCATTCTGGAAGAAGATATTGCCTTTGGGCCGGAAAATTTAGGTCTTCCGCCTGCAGAAATTCGCCAGCGCGTGGAGGAAGCGCTTGAAATTACCGGTTTGAAGGAATATCGCCAGCGACCTCCCCATTTGCTTTCAGCCGGTCAGATGCAGCGGGCGGCTCTGGCGGGTGTGCTGGCGATGCGCCCACGCTGCGTTATTTTCGATGAAACGACTGCCATGCTCGACCCGGCCGGCCGGCACATGGTCAGGCGCTTGATGCGCCGTCTGCATGAAGAAGGCCTGACGGTGATTGTCATTTCTCACTTTATGCGCGAGGCAGTGGCTGCTCAGCGGGTGGTGGTATTGAGTAAAGGGGAAATTGCGCTGGATAGCACACCTCAGGAAGTCTTCAGCCATCCGGCCGACCTGTGGTCGCTGGGGTTGGATCTGCCGCTGGCGGGACGGTTGGCGATTCAACTGCGGGAAGTGCTGCCCAGCCTGCCGCCGAACCTGTTACGTTCCAATGATCTGATTGCTGCCCTGCCGCCCCCGCCGTTTAATGTGAGGGTGAGGGGTTTGGATGAGGAAACTCCACCTGTTGCACCGCAAAACGGCTTTATCCATGTTGACCGGTTGGGACATACCTATCTGGCGGATACTCCACTGGCGTATCCGGCTTTAGAAGATGTACACCTGCATGCCGATGAGGGCAAGGTGCATGGGCTGATTGGCTCCACAGGTTCTGGAAAATCTACCCTCTTGCAGCACCTTAATGGTTTGTTACTGCCCCAAACAGGCAAGGTGACGGTCGGTCCGTTTGATCTGAATGATCCAAAAACCGACCTGAAAGCTGTGCGACAGTTTGCTGGTTTGGTCTTCCAAAATCCAGATTATCAACTGTTTGAACAATTTGTTGGGGATGAAATTGCGTACGCACCGCGCTTAAGAGGTGAACGGGAAACCTTGCGGCAAACCGTGCAATTGGCAATGGAAATGGTTGGTTTGGATTTTGAGACCTTCAAAGACCGGCTCACATTTACCCTCAGCGGAGGTGAACGGCGTAAAGTGGCACTGGCTTCGTTGATTGCCATGCACCCGCAGGTGTTACTGCTGGATGAACCAACCGCCGGGCTTGATCCGCGTTCGCGTAACGAAACCCTGCGTTCTCTGGAAAAACTGCGTCAGCAGGGATTAACACTGGTGCTTTCCTCCCATCACATGGAGGATATTGCGGAGTTAAGCGACAGTTTGACGGTACTTCACAAGGGCAGGACGCTGCTGGATGGCGCTGCAGAAGAAGTTTATTCCAACGTGAGTCTGCTGGAAGAACACGGACTGGAAGCGCCGCTGGTAACCCGGGCGGCGGTACGCCTGCGGGAACTGGGTTGGGATATTCCCCGCTGCATCCTGCGGATTGGCGATCTGGTGGGGCATTTGCGCCGCAATCTGGAGGCTCACCATGCATAATTTTGAGTTTTTACGCATGGTCAATATCGGCCAGTATCTGCCGCTGAATTCCATCCTGCACCGGCTGGATGCGCGGGCACGAATTGTGATGTATCTGCTGATTCTGATGGCGGCCACATTCACCGCTCAACCTGGCGGTCTTTTGTTTGCCCTGCTGGTGGTGCTGGTCTTGTTGAGAATTGGTCGCATTCCGCTGAGTTTTGCTTTACGCGGTTTACTGCCGCCTTTGCCTTTCCTTCTCATTCTGGCCGTCTTGCAGGTTTTTGTATCCATCCGGCCACCCAGTGCATTGCCTTTGTTCGAGTTCGGGATATTCAAAATTTATGCCAGTGGTCTGGTTTCGGCCGGAATGTTGTTGCTGCGATTTTGTGTGCTGATCCTGGCGCTTTCTTTATCCTCATTCACTCTTTCCACTTCGGAAATGATTCACGGGCTCGAATCTCTCCTGGCGCCATTTTCCCGTTTTGGGCTGCCAGTCCATGACCTCGTGATGGTCTTGCAGGTTACCATCCGTTTCATCCCATTTCTGGCCATCGCTGCCGAACGGATTGCCAAGGCACAGGCTTCGCGCGGAGCTGAATGGGGGGTGCGCAAAGGCAAAATCTTTCAACGGGTACGGCAGGTCATTCCGTTGATTGTGCCTTTATTTCTCACCAGTCTGCGGCGGGCAGAAACGATGGCGCTGGCGATGGATGCCCGCGCCTACGGAAGTACGCGCCGGCGTACTTCCATGTACACCATGCATTTTGCATGGAAAGATGCAGCCGCCCTATTGTTGGGGGCTGGATGCGCGTCGGTCATCCTTATTCTGGGAGTGTAGGATTACAAATTTGCGCCTTTGCGTTTACCTACCGCAAATTGCTGCCAGGCCGCCACGACGACCAGCGTGATCAATGCCGATACACCGGCTTCGGGCAAGCCATTCGCAATGGCGATTGGTAACAAAGCAGCAAAGGGCAAAAAGCCAAGCACACCGATCATGCCCAGTACCAGAATCGTATTGGTCAGGCTGCCGGCAATGCCGGCGAGAATCAGCGCTGGAACCGTCCATTTACGCAGGGATTGCCACACCAGCCAGGCAACCGGGCCAATGAACAAGCGCGGCAACACGGAGAGAAGCGGATTGGTAAACCAGACATCTGCCGGGCCGGTGGGGGCTACGGCTGCCTGAATCAGGCTGAAGATGCCGAAAATCAGGCCAATGCCCAGACCGACAATCGGACCTTCCAGCACTGCGCCAATGATTACCGGAACGTGCATGATGGTGAGTGAAGCGCCAGTGACCCACGGGATGAAGCCCAGGCGGGTCAGACCCAATAAAACAGCAATTGCCCCCAAAACACCGGTGATGACAATTTTTCTCGTGCGATTTTGTGGCATTTCTGCTCCTTTTGGATGAATTGGGTGAATTTGTGGATTTTTTTATTTAACCCTCAAGGGTTCCAAAAAGTTTTGCGAGTTGGAATTTGATTTTAACATTAAATCCACTTGGCGGTTTATTTCCAAACCAACCGTCCTCATTCTCCGCTATAATGGGCACAATTCCTGTAAACTGATCGCTCACTTTGAGGGAATTATGGACAGACCCTTGCGCTGGTACGATTACATCACGATCAACGTCTACTGGTTTGCCCTGACCACGCGCTCCCAAACGATCTCTCCTTTGATCCTGCCGCTGCTCGTTCAGCAGTTTGTCGGCGAACAAGCGAAAGGGGCGGCGTTGGGGAATATCCGTCTATGGGCTTTGATGACGGCTGTATTGGTGCAGGCCTTGATGGGGATGCTTTCAGACCGCAGCACGCACCGCTGGGGCAGGCGCCGGCCGTTTATCTTGATCGGCTCGCTGGGAGAATTGCTTGTATTTGCTTTGCTGGGGTTTGTGGCGGGCATGCAAGGCAGCGCTGGCTATACGGCTTTGTTCGCAATTTACGTTTTTTCCATGTTTTCTTCCAACATTGCCCATGCCGCCACCCAAGGTCTGATACCCGATCTGGTGCCCGAGGAAAAACGCGGGCTCTTTTCAGGTGTCAAAGCATTGCTCGAATTGCCGGTCCCGGTCATTTTCGTTTCGTTTGTTATGGGACGACTGGTCAGTCAGGGACAGTTGTGGACAGCGTTGATTATTTTGATGGCGGTTATGGTAATCTGTACCGTATTGGCCATGTTGGTGCCGGAAAAACGTCTGGATCAGCCTCCCTTCCCGCTCGACTGGCGGGGATTTTTCCGCCTGGCTTTGATGACGGCTGTCTTTACGCTGATCATCGTTGGTATGGGTGCGGTTGTGCGCTGGTTCTTGAGTCTGCCTTTATCGGATGGTATTTTCAAAAGTATTGTAACGATTATCGGCGGTATTTTAGCGATGGGTGTTGCGGTGGCCTTGGGGGTGATTGCCAGCTTGAGAATTGGGGTAGGCAAAGATATTCGCTACCGTCCTTCGTTCAAGTGGTGGGTAGTCAACCGGCTGGCTTTTCTGGTGGGTTCAACCAATGTGGCTACCTTCCTTGTTTTCTTTTTACAGGAGCGTTTCCCTCAATTTGCGGGAGAAAAAGCGGCTGCACCTGCATTTGCGTATCGAGCATTTGCAGGGCTTTTTCTGTTTCCCTCAATTTGCGGGAGAAAAAGCGGCTGCACCGGCGGCAACCATCACCATGTTTGTGGGGGTGTTTATCCTGATTACGGCTTTACCGAGCGGTTTTCTGGCCGACCGCTTTGGTAAAAAAATTCTGGTGGCGATTGCCTGCTTGCTTGCTGCCGGCGGGATTGGTGTGATGTTGTTGTTCCCGACACTGACAGCACTGTATGCGGCCGGTTCGCTGGTGGGGGCGGGAGTAGGATTGTTTTATTCGGCTAATTGGGCTTTGGGGACGGATATTGTCCCGCGCGAGCAGGCCGGGCGGTTTTTGGGGCTTTCCAACCTGGCCGGAGCGGGTGCGGGTGCCATTGGGGCTTACATTGCCGGTCCAATTGCCGATGCAGCTGGCTACACCATGATTATGGGGTTGTATGGTTTTTTGTTTATCTCCTCTATTCTGGTTTTGCCTTTCATCGAAGAAAAAAGAATTCGATCCTCTCCGATGGTGGGGTAACCTTTTGCTGCCCCGAATCGTCTAAGATAAAGGACACCTCTACGTGGATGAACTGGCAATCCTCAATGGTTTGAAATCGGATCAACCTCAGGCGGCGCTGACTGCTCTTTTTGAACAGTATGCCGATCGTCTTTATCATTTGGCATTGGGGCTGTTGAGGGATGAAGATGCTGCCGAGGATGTTGTTCAGGATACTTTTCTATCCGTCTTTCGCAACCGGTTTCAATTCGAGGGCAGATCTTCGGCGGGTACATGGCTATATCGAATTGCCTATAACCTGAGTCTGGACCGGCTGCGCTCAAAACAAACTCTGCCGCTGCCGGAGGATGACGGTGCAGAGGATGCGGATAATCCTGTGCCCTTGCCGCGCGAGTTTGTGGAGTGGCGCTGGCTGCCGGAGGAATTGATTCAGGATCATGAACGGCGGAAAACGCTGGATGATGCGATTCAATCCCTCTCACCGGCCCTGCGGGCAGTATTTTTACTGCGGGACGTGGAGGAACTTTCTACCGAGGAAACTGCCGCGGTTCTTTCGATTTCGACCGCAGCGGTTAAGGTGCGTTTGCACCGTGTCCGGCTGGAATTACGTGAAAAACTGGCGGCTTTTTTTGCGGCTCAGGAGAAAGGAGCGGTGCAATGAATTGCGAAGAATTAATTCGGTATTTGTCGGATTACATTGATAACAATCTGGATGAAGACCTGCGAGCAGATGCCGAGGAACACCTGCGCACCTGTCACAACTGTCATGTGGTTTTGGATACCACCCGTAAAACTATTTTGATGTACAAGGGAAGTATCAAAGACCCAATTCCTGCTCCGCGCCGGGTAGCCTTATTTGACCGCCTGCTCAAAGCGATATCAGACCGGGAAGATTGTCCTCCGACTGAGGAATGAGGATGTAACCTTTTTGGAGGAAGCCCGTCAAAAAGGTAGAAATTAAAACCGAATTCCTGAAGGAGGAAAAAGCCATGTCTTTCGTAAATGAATCAACCGTAGATCGCATCATTCGCGTTGCAGTGGGCGTTCTGTTATTGGCCCTTGGGTGGGGTGGTGTCGTTACCGGAACGTTGGGTACCATTTTCAAGTTTCTCGGCTTTGTGCCGCTGCTGACCGGATTGATCGGCTGGTGCCCGGCTTACGCCTTGTTCAAATTCCGCACCAATTCGTAATCCATTATTGCCAAACCAGCTGCTGGCAGCTCATCCGTAAAGTGTTCGAATGAGCGCAAACCGCCAGCGGCTGGTTGGCTGATATAAACTGGAATTTCAATGAACCCTGAACAGTTCGAACAAAAAATTGCAAAAACCCAGAGGCCGCTGGTGGTCGAGTTTTGGGCACCGTGGTGCGGACCTTGCAAAATCATGAACCCGATTCTCAAATCGGCCAGTGAACAATACCACGAGCAGGTTGAGTTGCTGAAAATCAATGCGGATGAGTCGCCCGATTTGCTGCGTGAGTTAAAAATATTCAGCATCCCGACTTTGCTGGTTTATCAAAACGGGAAACTGATTTACCGTAAAGTGGGTGCTCAACCGGCAGCCGCTATTGAGGCATTATTTGCCGAACTTGCTGCCGGTAAGGAAATTCAAAAAAGGGGACCCACCCCATTTGACCGCTTGCTGCGGCTGGGGGCGGGTTTACTGGTGGCGGGCATTGGTATTACCAGCCAGATGAATATCTTGCTGCTGTTGATTGGGGGCGTACTCGTATTCAGCGCAGCATATGACCGTTGTCCGATTTATCGGGCGGTTTCCGGCTGGCTTAAGAGTTTTGTACAAAAATCCCGATCACAGGCTTAAGGGCCGCTCACCGTTGGGTAGCCGGCGTTACGCCAGGCAATAATGCCGCCGCTAACGCTGGTTACTTTTTCAAACCCGGCTTGCAGCAGAATATCCCTACCAGCCTGTCTGCGGTTGCCGGATCGGCAGATGACCAAAATTTCTTGATCTTTGGGTACTTCGCTGACCCGGTTTGGCAATTGATCCAGTGGAATCAGCGTAGTCCCAGGGACATGCAGTTCGTTCCACTCTTCCGGCTGGCGAACATCCAGAACAAAGGCGCCTCGCTCACGCAACTGAGCGGCTTGAGCCACTGAAATTTCTAACGGCAGGGCACGGGTTGCTGTTGGGCGGTTGTTCATGAGGACAACCGCTGCTCCAAACACGGCCAGAATTGCCAGGAAGATAACCCAAAGGGGAAAACGGCTGGTTTTCGGCTGCTGGGCAGATGATTTTTTACGCGTCATCGTTTAATCCTGTGAAAAATGGAATTCAGGTCTTACGGTTTGGATTCAATTTTACGGTAAAGGTTGCAGGATGTGGGGTAAAATTATAAGCAGATCACTATCCCTGAAAAATTGAGGCGGGATGGGACACCCGACAGCATGTTGATCAGCCGCGAGAGTTTCAATACCCATACCCTTGAAAAACACCCGCATGGTGAGGTTGTTAAGCGGGTTCTTTTTGCTGCTTTACGGGCGGTTGATCCTGCCACAGCGGTTGCTCGTTTTCTGGAACGGGAAGGTGACCTGTTCTTCGCCGGAGGGCGGAGCTACGACCTCAGCCATTACCGGCGGGTTTTCATTGTGGGGGCGGGTAAAGCCGCGGTACCCATGACCAAAGCTGCAGCCCGTATTTTGGGGGATCGTCTTTCCGGGGGTTTGATCATTACCAAGGAAGGTTTTTTACGCGAAAATACGCTTGGGGGCGCAATTCCGGAACGAATTCAGGTTGTTGAAGCCTCTCACCCTCTGCCGGATGAGCGTGGGGTGAATGCCACCCGGCGAATGCTGGCTTTACTCAACCGGGTGGGAGAAAACGATCTGGTACTGGCGTTGATTTCCGGCGGCGGTTCAGCACTGATGACCGCACCGGCTGAGGGTATCTCGCTTGCCGATTTGCAGACCCTGACCAACCTGCTGCTGGCTTGCGGCGCTTCGATTGAAGAAATCAACACCCTGCGGAAGCATCTGGATGAAGTCAAAGGCGGGGGGCTGGCACGCGCCGCCAGCAAAGCTGATTTGCTGGCATTAATCCTCTCGGATGTAGTGGGTGATCCACTGGATGTGATTGCCTCCGGGCCAACCGTAGCAGACCCGACCACCTTTGCGGATGCACTGGCAATTTTACAGCGGTATGATCTGATTGACCAAACTCCGTCTTCAATTCTCCAGCGTCTGCGCAGCGGCGCAGAAGGCCACATCCCCGAAACTCCCAAGCCGGGGGATGCTCTCTTCCGGCAAGTCCACAACCTGATTATTGCCAGCAACCGGCATGCAGCCCAGGCTGCGCTGGAAGAAGCCGAAGAATGTGGCCTGAGAGCGTTATTGTTGAGCACATATTTACAAGGTGAAGCCCGCCAGCTGGGGCAGTTTTTAGGGGCAATCGCCCGTCAAATTCACGCCACCCGACAGCCGTTGCAACCGCCGGCCTGCCTGATTGCGGGTGGAGAAACCACGGTCACATTGCACGGAGATGGATTGGGGGGGCGCAATCAAGAGGTTGCCCTTGGAGCGGTTCGTGGAATGGAATCTGCCCATAATCTGCTGCTGGTCACTCTGGCTACCGATGGGGATGACGGTCCGACGGATGCAGCGGGTGCGGTGGTCAGTGGAGAAACATTGAAAAGAGCGCTGGCATTGGGAATGAAGCCGGAAGATTTCCTTGAAAGGAATGATTCCTATCACTTCTTCCATGCCTTGGGAGACCTGATCCGCACCGGCCCTACCCAAACCAATGTCAATGATTTGGTGTTTCTGTTTGCTTTTCTGGAGTGACGGCCGATAGTCCAGAATCGGAGCGGCGGTTGACCGGGCGGGGAGTAATCTTTACGGCGCGCCTCTTGCGGTGACGGACAGAAAACGCCCGGCGCAGCGGTGGTATGCGCACCACGAGCAGTAAACTTAAGACCAGTGTGGCTGCCAGCGGTTTCCAAATATCCCCTTGCAAACGCAGAAAATCACCTTTGACAGCCATTGCCAGATGGATGACGGCCAGTACGGCGGTCAAGTAAACCAGCTGGTGCAGTCGCTTCCACAGCTTGCCAAGTCTTTTCTGCCACCAACGGTGGGAAGTTAGCGCAAGCGGAGTCAACAGGCAGAGTGCAGCCAGGCCGATGAGAATATAGGGTTTGTCGGCGATTGAAGCAAAAATCAGGTTGAAATCGAATTGATAATCCCAACCGGTGTAAGTAAGCATGTGGAGCGCGGCATAGAAAAAAGCGTACAACCCCAGCGGACGGCGCAGTTTAAGCAGCTGCGGCAGGTTGAAAAGGATATGCAGTGGCGTCATCGCCAGCGAGGCCAGCAGGATGATGATGGCAATATCACCGGAGCGCTGGGTGGCGGCCTGAATCGGATTGATGGTCAGGTTATTGGTAAAATATGCAGCTGCCAGTACAAAGAGCGGCAGCCAGCACAGGATGTGAGTCAGCAATTGCAGGCGCGACCAGTTTTTCATCGGCTTTTCAGTAATTAACCCGCAGGTCCATGTTGGTGTATAGCTGCCCAACCTGTTCAGCGTATCCATTGAACAACAGGGTCTCGCGGCGGCGGTTTTCACCGATGCGCCGTTCGGTTGCCTGAGACCAGCGAGGATGGGGTACTTCCGGGTTCACGTTGGCATAAAAACCATATTCGTTGGGGGCAACCAGGTTCCAAAAGGTGGGCGGCATGGTCTCAGTCAGTTCGATTTTGACGATGGCTTTGCTGCTTTTGAAACCGTATTTCCACGGCACAGCCAGACGCAGCGGCGCTCCGTTTTGAGGGAGCAATTCTTTGCCATACAGACCGGTTACCAGCAGGGTCAGGTCGTGATAGGCTTCGTCCAAGCGCAAGCCTTCTGTATAGGGCCAGGGGTAAAAGGGGCTTCTTGCGCCGGGCATGTTTTTTTCATCCAGAATGGTGGTGAATTGAACATAGGCCGCGCTGGTCATGGGCTCGACTTCTTTCAGCAGCAGGGAAAGCGGAAAGCCAAGCCATGGGATGACCATGGACCAGCCTTCCACGCAGCGCAACCGGTAAACGCGTTCTTCCTGCGGAAAACTGCGCAGGTCTTCGATGTCGAAAATCCGCGGTTTGTGAACCAATCCGCCAACCTCCACCTGCCACGGGCTGGTGGGAAAGTTTTTTGCCAGCGAGGCTACACCGCCCTTGTCCATGGTGAATTCGTAGTAATTGTTGTAGTTGGTAATTTCTTCAAAGGAATTGGCCGGGTCGCCCAGTTCATCGCGCGGGCGCTCACCGATATTGATCGAATCCGAGGAAGAAGAAGCTTCGGGTTGTGTTTTGACTCCACAAGCTGCCAGCAAAGTGCCGGCTGCGCCGATGGCAGCCAGTTTGAGGAACTGCCGCCGGTTCAGGTAAACATGCTCGGGGGTGATTTCCGAAGAGGGTATTCGAGGAATATCTGTCTTTTTCATGAAAAGTTAATCCTGTTGGGTTACGCTTACTAAATTAGACTGGTTTTACCCAATTAACCTTACCAGAGTTGAGGAGATTTTTCAAATCCTTATCAAGGGTTGGGCAATCCATCGTTTTCTTGGACATTCATCCAGTAGCAGAGGTAAGATTTCCCAATTTAGGAACTCTATATCCGTAGACCCATATCATTCCGGAAAGGTTTACTCTATGAGAAAGCAAATCATTCTGTTCAATCTGTTTTTGGTCATAGCCCTTATTTCGGGTGCATGTACGGCGAAACCGGCTGTTTCAGATAATTCCGAGGAAAACAGACCGATACCGCTGGTGCAGCCAACCGCTGAATTGAACGGTGAACAGATAACGCCATTGGTTGAAGAGATAGCAACTTTGCAACCTCAAGAGCAAGAGAACGATAATGACAGGGAAGTCGAACAAACCATTACACCCCAAGACCTGCCGGCTTGGTTCAAAGTAGAATTGACCAATGTAGCAAACGATGAAACTTTCACCTTCCAATCCCTGCTGGGAAAGGTTATGCTGGTTGAAACCATGGCGCAATGGTGTTCGAATTGTTTGCGTCAACAACAAGAGGTCAAGGCTCTGCATCAGCTGCTGGGGGAACGGGATGATTTTGTGAGCATCGGCCTGGATATTGACCCGAATGAAGATGCCGAAACCTTGAAAAACTATGTCACCCGTCATCAATTCGATTGGGTGTATGCTATTTCGCCAGCAGAAGTTTCACGCTCGTTGAGTGATTTGTATGGTGCCCAATTTCTCTCTCCACCTGCGACGCCGATGTTAATAATCGACCGGCAGGGGCAGGTTCACCTTCTCCCAATGGGCATCAAATCGGCAGAGCGGTTGAATGAATTTCTGCAACCATTTTTAGAGACTGATGGTTGAGAGGTAAGATACGGTGGAGAACATTTTTACCACAATAACCATTGGCTTGCTGGCAACCACCAGCCCGTGTGTCTTTCCGCTTTATCCGGGGTATCTGGCTTATTTGAGCAATGGAAATGAGCGTTTGCAGAAAAGTAAAGGCCGCTATTTATTGGGCTTTTTGGTGCTGGCGGGTGTGTTGACCATGATGCTGGCAATCGGGCTGGTCATTGCTTTACTTGCGGTCCCTATTGGAAGCGCGTTGTCCATTGTCGTACCGCTGGCGGATATTTTGATCTTTCTGCTAGGTGTTTTGTTGCTTTTCAATATCAATCCGTTCCGATCCCTGCCTGTAATTCGAGTCCCGCTGCTGCAAAATCCATATTTCAATGCCTTTGTATATGGGCTGCTATACGGTCCAATTGCTTTACCTTGCGCGGGCCCGCTGGTGGTCAGTGTGTTTGCACTCTCACTAACGGCTGGCGAACTGCTCAGCCGGCTGGGCACCTTCATGGGCTTTGGTCTGGGGTTTGGAATTCCGCTCTTGCTGCTTTCTTTTCTGGCTGGGTCACAACAACGCTGGATTACTCTTCAATTTGCGCGCCATGGAAAATGGGTCAATCGGATTGGTGGAGTTATTTTAATTACCATTGCCGTGGTGGATTTTTTCATAAATTGGGAATTGATCCGCTCTGTATGGTTTGGATGAGGTAAAAAATGCTTCCCGCAGTCCTGACCGACCGGGGGTGACTGCGGGAAGCGACAGGCTTGCTGGCTGTTATGCTTGAGATTTTTCCCCGAAAATGCCCAGCAGAATGCCCAGACCCGCTGCAATTAGCAGTACCGGAGCGAATAAAGACCAGTTGGCAGAGAAGAAGGCAATTAATCCGGTTCCTGCCATCAAAATTGCAAAGATAACCAGGCCAATGATCTTGCCCGGCCGTTGTTTTTGAACCATACTGATGGATGCCATTATCAGAGCGCCAAACGCGGGGATCAAAATAGCCAGCGCCCACCAGTTATACGGCTCGAAGCGGTTTCGTAAATCCACCCAGCCGGTGTTAATTCCCAAAAAACCAAATCCCAGATAGACCGCACCCAAACCAATCCAAAAAGCCATGTTGAGACCTTCCCTTCCGCCAAAACCATTCAGCAGTACACTGACACCGGGTGCAATGACCATCAAGGGCCAGTATACGGACCAGTCCAATCCCAACAGGAACATAAAAGTCAGGGTGAATAAAACCACAGCGCTTCCCAGGCTGCTGCGCACGGCGGTGTTGAAGCGTTGGCTGTATTGAAAGGCATAGTAAGCGCCGCTTAATGACCCGAAGGCAGGGATGAGGATGAACAATGCCCACCAGTTGACACGCGGACCAAGCCAGCCGGCCTGCTGGGCAAAGATGATAAGACCTGCCAGAATCAGAATAACTCCAAACCATCCGCCATGTCGGCGGGGGTTATTTGCGGGGGATTTTTCGAGGTTTACGAAAGGGTTTTCCATAATAATGACTGCCTGCTTTCCTGTCAGGATATTGTGTAATTTATATACGCAGACTTTTCAATTGGGTTTCGTTCAAAGCGGGTTGAGGCGAATTAAAAGTCAAACGCCCGGGTGAGGGGGGCACCCGAACGTTTGACATCTACATATTATCATGTTATTTCGACAATTTCAATCCCTAAATTGTTAAAATTTTTTGCAGATGGTTGATGAATTTCTATTAATTTTCCATAATTCCTCTTTCTTATCTGCTTCACGACGATCAGGCAGAGGAATTGACGAACATCCGCGCTCATGCTATAGTAGGGGCACTCTGAAACAAACATCCATTTCGGCCATTACAGCATTTTACATTGTTGAGGGATTATGATGGTGCCGTCGCCGGTTATCATTGAAAATTTATCGTTTCGTTACCGCAGCCGTTCGGATTTTGCGATTCGCAACATCAACCTGACGGTGGATCAACCGCAAGTGGTGTTGATTGCCGGGGCAAGCGGCTGTGGTAAAACGACGCTGGCACGCTGCATCAATGGATTGATTCCACGCAGTTACAAAGGGTAATTAAGCGGCAAAATTTACCTTCAAGGGCAGGATATTGCCGGTTTGCCATTGGCGCGTATTTCCCAACTGGTGGGCACTGTTCTGCAAGACCCCGAACGCCAGATCCTCGGGTCAATGGTAATGAACGAAGTTGCCTTCGGGTTGGAAAACCTTGGCTTGAGCCGCGATGAAATCCGTCGGCGAGTGGACGAAGCGCTGGAACGTTTGAAGATTGCTCACCTGCGTGACCGGCAGACCCATTACCTCTCCGGTGGTGAAAAGCAGAGGGTTGCGCTGGCAGGGGTGCTGGCGATGAAACCTTCGATTCTTCTATTGGAAGAGCCGTTGGCCAGCTTGGATCCGGCCAGCGCGCAGGATGCGTTGGAGGTCATCCGCAGCCTTGCTGATGAGGGTATTACCGTGCTGATGGTGGAACACCGGGTAGAAGATGTGCTGCGCATTCAACCGGAGCGGGTGCTGTTCATGAAAGACGGCGAGATTCAGTACGACGGTGACCCGCAGCATCTGGTTGAACGGGTGGATTACCGGGAAGTAAAACTGCCCGCACCGATGATCATGGAACTGGCGGTCAAAGATCCGCCTCCGCTGCCCTTGAATATCCTGCCGGGAGTCAACAGTGGGGGTGGTCCGCTGGTTGAATTCAAGGATGTGGCGTTTGGGTATGAAAGCGGACCTGAGGTGTTGCACGGAATCGATCTCCAAATTCGGCGTGGAGATGTCATTGCGGTGCTGGGGCCGAATGGTGCCGGTAAAACAACGCTGGTGAAACATGCAATCGGGCTGCTCAAACCCAAACGCGGGAAAGTGTTAATCAATGGTAAGGATACCCACCAGTTGAGTGTGGCTGAAATTGCCTCAACGTTGGGTTATGTGTTTCAGAGTCCGAGCCACATGTTGTTTGCCCCAACTGTTTATGACGAACTGGCTTTCGGACCGACCAATCTGAAGCACCCTGAAGAGCAGATTCGAAAGGAGGTGAGTCAGGCAATCGAGATTGTCAACCTGCAGGGGTATGAAAAAACGCCGCCGCTTTCGATGTCGTTTGGCCAGCAAAAACGGGTCAGCATAGCGGCCATTCTCGCCATGCGCTCCCGAATTCTGGTGATGGATGAACCGACCGCCGGGCAGGATTACAAAAATTAAATGAACTTCATGAATTCTATTCTGGAAATGCCCGGTTTTGAGGCGATCCTGTTCATCACCCACGATCTGGATATGGCGGTGATTTATGCCAACCGCGTGCTGCTGGTGAACGATGGGCAAGTAGTTGCCGACGGCGCACCGGCTGAAGTGCTCAGTGACCTTGAACGGCTGCGGCAATGCCGTCTGCTTCCAACTTCCCTGCTGGAGACCAATCTCAAATACTATCCAAGAACCCAACAATTTTTCCGTGCCGAAGCCCTGACGCATTATCTGGCGTCGGGCGAATGAACGCTTAAACCTTTTCGCCTAAGGAGAGATTAAGATGGACCGCAAGTTGACTTCTGTCATTGTTTCGCTGGTGGCTGTTCTGGTCTTTTTCCTGCTGATTGTGTGGATCGGCGGCATGATCAACCCCGACCTGCAGCTGGATGAAACCGGTGTGCTTCGCTTCGCTTTTGTGGGTATCGGTTTGTTAATCGTCTTTATCGTTTACCTGTTGACCCGCCAGAGCCAGATTTGGGAAGTGGGCACCCGTGAGGTGGTCTATATGGCAATCGGTGCTGCCTTGTATGCCGTGCTCTCGTTTCTGTTCAACGGTACCGTGTTCGCCGTGCCTTCGGTCAGTCAGGTGGCGCTGCGCCCGGCGGTGGCCATTCCCATGTTTTTTGGCTTTGCCTTTGGGCCGTCGGTGGACTTTTTCACCGGCGCGGTGGGCAACATGTTCGGGGACGCCCTGACGGGTTTCGGCCTTTCGCCGCAGTGGTCGGTGGGCAATGGCTTGATCGGCATGGTGGCGGGCATGGCGTTGCTGTTCAAAGACCGCCAGAAGGGTGTCAATACTGTCCTGGTGGTCAGTTTCATTCTGGCACTGCTGGCGACGCTGGTCTTCTTCCTTAACCGCAATGTTCCCAACATGATGTTCTTCGATCCCGAAGCCGGCATCTTCGGGGATGCGACCATCTCATGGTTTGCAGGGCTTTCCGCCATTGTCGGCTTTTTGCTGGTGGTCGGCATCCGTTTCACGGCGGTATTCAACAAAAACCCGGAAGTAACTGCTGCTGTGGCGTGGAGCCTGCTGGGCAACTTCATCGGAATTGGATTTGCTGCCATATCGGATATCTGTATCAATGGCTATCCGCCGGCGGTGGCTATCGTTGGCGAGTTTTTACCGGCTGCCGGCCCGAACTCGATCTTTGCCGCTATTCTGGTTCCTCTATTGGTGGCAGCTTATTCTTCTGTCCAGCGTCAAACTGGACGATAACCCCTTGAAAGGAAAGGACATAGCCCCCGATGCTGGTCACGTGGCGTTATAAACCCCGTAAATCCCTGATCCAATCCTTCGACCCGCGCGCCTGGATCATTTTTTTCGCCTGCTACATTGCCTGTACGGTGTTGTTTTGGGATCTGCGTTACCTCATGGTACTGTTTGCCATGGCAATGCTGGTGGTGTTAACCTCGGGGATCAAGTTTTCGGAAATGCGCCGGGCGTGGCTGTTCATCGGGGGCTTCGTGATCTTTTTCTCTTTCCTGACCTTTTTAACCGGCCGCGGTGGTATTGAGCTGTACACCGAAGAACATCTGATTACCCGCTGGGAAGCTGGTTTTACCCTGCTGGGCTGGCGGCCGACCCTTACGGTAACGGCTGAGAAAACGATGTATGCCGTCTCGATGCTGGTCAGGGTATTCAGTCTGGCCAGCATGACCATCCTGATTCCCTATTCCCTCAATCCCGCTCATTATGGGATTATTTTCAAAGGATTGGGGCTGCCGGATAAGGTAGCCTATGGCATGGACCTGACCATGCGCTTTATCCCTTCTTTTGGACGGGATTTCATGCTCACACGGGATGCACAGCGGGCACGTGGCTACGAATTGGAAAAGTTAAGCGGCGGGCTGGTGGCGCAGGTGCGTAAACTGGCTCCACTGATTGTTCCGGTCACCATTCATGCCATCGTTTCCAGTGAGGACATCATTGACGCCATGGACTTGCGCGCCTTTGGGGTAGGGCCGCGTACCTGGCTGGAGGAGCTGCATTACCGCACCCGCGACCGGCTGTTAATTGGTTTTGGCGTAGTGATGCTGCTGACCAGCATTGCCCTTTCTCTCTTCGGGATGGGTAAGTTCTGGGTGCCGCAGTTCTTACTTCAACTGGCAGGTTGAAGTGGGAATGCCCTGGAAAAATGATCGTCTGTGTTGTTAGAAGATTTTTTTGGGAATTTTATATTGCTCTGCTCAACAGGCCAATCAATGCACCTCCGACAATCAACCATGTGGAGTTGATTCGAAATCGAATGAGCAAGGCAAGCGAAATCAAAGCAATCAACAGGGTGGGAAGATCAATTAAGGACGCTTGACCCAATTGATAAGTAACTGCAGCCATCAAACCCAGTGAAGTAACATTGACGCCATCCAGCAGACTGCTGACCCATACAGAATTGCGGATACGAGGGATGAGCGGGTTGGAAAGAACAACAAAAATGAACGACGGAAGAAAGATGCCCAAAGTACCCAGAATGGCCCCGGGGATGCCTGCAAGCAGGTATCCGATAAATGTCGCTGTTGTGAACAAAGGCCCCGGGGTTATCTGTCCAATGGCAACGGCATCAATCAACTGCTGATCGGTTAACCAGCCAAACCGTACCACAAAATCGGTGCGCAGGAATGCCAGCAGAACGTACCCGCTTCCGTAAAGAATAGACCCAATCTTAAGAAAAGTAAAAAAGAGGAGCGGTAAACTGAACGGTACAATGGGATTTGCAAGGCTCATCAGCCCGCTTAATCCTCCTAAAGGGAGTATTGACAGCACGGAGAAGTTAACTTTGTGCAACCGTTTCAGGTTGGAATAAACCATGTAAACAATCCCACCTCCAAAAAGCAGCCCAATTTCATTGACACCTAAAAAATAAAGCGTCATCACGGCTATGCCCAAAAGAGCCAGTGCGGTTGATCTTACAGCTTTTTTACCCAGGTTCCACAATGCCTGTCCAATGATGGCAATCATTACCGGTTTGATGCCGTAGAGCAACCATTCGACTTGCGGCATGGAACCGTAGTGAACATATAACCATGCCAGGCCCAACACCATCAGCGAGGCAGGGAGTACAAAACAAAATCCGCCAGCTAACAAACCAGCCCAGCCTGCGCGGGTGAACCCGATGTGGATGGCCATTTCAGTGGAGTTTGGACCCGGAATCAGGTTGGTGGCTCCCAACAAATCCAGGAAATGCTGGTCGGTAATCCACCGGCGCCTTCTCACCACCTCTTCGTGCATCAAACCAACATGGGCAGCCGGACCGCCAAAAGCCGTAAAACCCAATTTGAGAAATAATCCAATGACTTCCAACACGCGTTGTGATGGAGGTTTGTTGAACGATTCTTCGGGAGAAAGAGATTGTTCGGTTTCCAATATCAAGGGAATGGCTGTTGTGTTTTTACCATGAATCTGGATTACCGATGATAGATTGTATCATTGGATTAAGGTCGTTGGACTTGTTTTGTAAAGAAACGCTCCCGCTGATCCACTGGAAGAAGCGGGAGCGAAAGAGGAGGTAATCTCGATTTACAATATCTTAAGAAGGGTTATTTGACCGGCGAGTTTGCTGCTTTCAAATACCTGTGGGGCTGCCAGAGCCACAATCGCTCCTCGCTGGCTAAGTCCTTCCAATACATCGCCAAATTGGCGAAAGTCTTGCTGCGAGGTATTCAAAATCTGCTCGCGAATGCGCTGGCGGTCCTCGTCGGTTATGCCCAGCAGGTGGCGAACCAATGCGGTGTAACCCTTGGCGTCCGGCAATTGATAGGCGTCCACCTCGCCGATGGCACCGATGATGGCTTTGGTCAATTCACTTTCGCTTAATTCCAGTTTGCGCAGGTAATCGGCGGTCTGGTCAAAGGCTTGCAGAGTCTGATCCAGGTTGGGGTCGCGGTAGGAAAGGAAGTTGAAATTGCCGGATTGCTGATCAAATACGGCAAAGCCGCCGTATGCGCCGCCCTGGACGCGCACTTTTTCCCACAGGTAACTTCCGCGCAAGTAGGGAACGATGACCAGCGCGGAACCATGAAAGGCGTAACCGAGTTCATACAGATTGCCGCCTTTGCCCACAAAGTTGACTTGCAACGGCATGGACAGCCCCTCCAGATCAGGCAGTTTGCCGGTTGCCCAGGGATGGCGGCTGGTTTGCCCTTGCGGCAGATTACTGAGAAAGTCCTCCACGAATGGGCGGATCTTCTGCCAGTTGGCCGAATCGAGGGTGATGTTGCAAACAGCAACCGAGCGCTGAATGAGTGCGCTGCGGATGGATTCGAGGGTCTGATGGACACTTTCCCAATCGGTGTCTATTTTTCCCAACAAGTCGCGCAGGAAGAACAATTGGCTGACTCCGCTGGTTTGCTCGGCGGCCCAATCGGCTTCGTTGAAGCGTGCCTTCAGGCGGGTATTCACCACCCGATGGCCGGCATGAACAATACCCGATTCCATGCTGGCTTTGTTTTCCAGCACCATCTGGCGGATGCGCTCCCGATCGTGCAGGCGGGCGCTGGTCAATACCTCTTTGAGGATGGCAAGCAGATCGGCGGCCTGATCCGTCATGGCTTTACCGCGCAGGAATAACCATGCAGCTGGCTGGCGGGTGTGGCGCGACATGGAAAACAGGGTGGTGGGGTAAATGCCCCCGGTACGCTGCCCAATTTGCTGGAGCAACTGAACAAAGGTCAGGTCGCGTGTGCCGGTTTCCAGCAAGGCACGGCTGAATATGGGCAGGTAGGGCAGCCATTCCTGCGGCAGGGTGTGCAGGTCAAACCCCAAATCCAGATAGAGAATGCCGTTAGTGAACAGGTCATGGTAGAGGATTTTGCTTTCCGCCAGCTGAATTTCCTCACTGGGGATGGTCTTGATCTTCGGTTCCAAATCGGCGCGGGTGAGCATCGGGATGGTTGCCAGCGCATCGGGGCTGTCGGGGGTTTCCTGCCGGCGTTTGAGTTCGCGGGTAATCTGGACAATTTCTTCAATTTGCTGGGGAGTCATCTGGGCGCGCGCCTGGTGTAAGCGCTGCTGTTCGGCGGCAGCGCGCTGCTGACCTAGCTGCGGGTCAGGGCGTAAAACCAGGCTGACACGGTGCGGATTTTCCAAAAAATGCTGGCGAATCAGGTTTTCAAAGAAGCGTTCGCCGGCCTGAAACCGTTGCTTAATGGCATTCAGCGGGGCTTCAAATGCCAGCGCATCAATCGGGTTGTGACCATACACCCAGTTTTCCACAGCATTGAGCATCATCACCAGACCGCGTGGGTACGAACCGGTGTTGTTTTCGCGCAAACTGAACTCCACGGTGTTCAGCGAGGCGCGCAGCGTTTCGGGGTCAAAGCCGTTTTCTGCAATCTCAGTCAGCGTTTCCAAAATCAAACGCTCCACCTGTTCGGTGTTCTGCTCCGCCACCCCTTTCAGCCCGACAGAGTACATGGTTTGGCGGTAGCCGGTTTGAAAACCAGCACCGGTTAAATCCTCTCCCAGACCCGAATCGATCAGCGCTTTCCGCAAGGGTGAAGCAGGCGTGCCGATCAAGGCGTGATCCAGAATGTGCAGCGCCAAAATTTCTTCGATGTTGCCGCTTTCAACGAGCAGCCAGTTGAGGGTGATCTGGGCTTTGGCGTTGAGGTCATCACCGCTGTCGTAAAAGACTTCTTTTTTCTGCGGGCTGCTGAAGCGCGGCTGCAGTGGAATTTCAACCGGAATTTCGCGGCGGGTATATTCCTGGAGCGCTTCATTCATGTACTTCAGACGTTGTTCGGGGTCATCGTCTCCGTAAAAGTAAATCAAGGCATTGCTGGGATGATAATAGGTTTCGTAGAACGAGCGGAATTTTTCGTAAGTTAGTGAAAGAATGGCCTCGGGTTCGCCGCCGCTGTCATAACGGTAAATGGTGTCCGGAAAGACGGCGTGCTGGCTTTCTTCAGCCAGCACGGAATCAGGTGAGGAATATGCCCCTTTCATCTCGTTGAACACAACGCCCTTGAAAGTCATTTCACCCTGCGGGTCTTCCAGTTCATAGTGCCAACCTTCCTGATAAAGGGTGAAAGGCGAAATGAGAGGATGGAAAACTGCGTCCAGATACACATCAATCAGGTTGTAAAAATCTTTGAGATTGGTGCTGGCAACCGGATAGAGGGTTTTATCCGGATAGGTCATTGCATTTAAGAAGGTGTTGAGCGATCCCTTCATCAATTCCACAAACGGCTCTTTGACGGGGTATTTCCGAGAACCGCACAACACCGAATGTTCCAGGATGTGAGGCACACCGGAGGAATCGGGTGGCGGGGTGCGGAAAGCAATCCCAAACACTTTGTTTTCATCGTCATTTTCGAGAGAAAGCAGCTGCGCTCCGCTTTGCCGGTGCTCCCACAGGCGGGCGCGGGTATTGTATTCACCAATGAAACGTTCTTCTAACAAAACAAAACCGTGCAATTCTGTCATGGTTACCTCTGATTATGATTTTAAAGTTTTCCGGCTGCCGGGCAGGCGGAACAAAAAAGGCAGGCCGACCAGCACGAGAACCGCGCTCAGCAGGTAGGCGGTGCGCAGGTTGAACAAATCGCCAATTGCGCCGATTGCCAGCGTTGCAAACGAACTGCTGACAAATGAAACTGCCATGTAGATGCCATTTGCCAGGGCGCGGTTTTCGGGAAAGCTTTCCTGCACGATGGCCATCACCACCGGGGTCATCGAAAGTAGACCGAACCCCAGCCCAAGCAGGGCGGGAAACTGCAGCCAACCGCGCAGGTTGAGCAACAGGAAGATGAACAGAGATGTGCTGATTAGAGAAAAAGTCATCACCGGCCGTCTGCCGATGCGGTCGGAGAGTGAGCCGGAAATCATCGCTCCAATGACACCGGCCGCTTCCAGCACAGAAAGAGATGCGCCGGCCAGCATCAGGCTGGCACCCTCCTCGGTCAGAAAAGTGGGCAGATAGGTCGAAACGCTCACGAAGGCCAGCGCGCGGGTTACCAGAATAATGGAGAGGGGAATCAGCACCGGGCGCATGGTGATGATGGCCTTCTTCCATGGGAGGGCTTGATGGCTTTCGGGATGACGACGCGGCAAGTGACGCAGCTGATAGGCCATCCATAGCGAAACCAGCACACCCCCAACTGCCAGCCAGGGTGTCCGTTGAACACCCAGGGTGGAAACCGCCGCAACGATGATGATCGGACCCAGAGTACGTCCCAATTCACCACCGACCATCCAGAAGCTCATCCCCAGTCCCAAACGGCTGGCAGAAAGACGACCTGCCAACACCGGGCCGGTGGCGTGCAGGCTGGCAGAACTCAAACCGGCAATCAGCAACAACATGGCGGCAAGCCAGTAAAACGGTGCAATGCCCACCAGACTCATGGCGAGGGCGGTCAGGGCCGGGGTTAGGATGACGAAAATGCGCAGAGAGCGTCGGTCTGCCAGATATCCAATAAACGGTTGCAGAAGAGATGGGGCAGTCATGAACACCGAGAGCAGGCCGGCTTCGGTTTTGATCAGCGAGAATTTTTCAATCAATAGAGGCAAAAGTGGCGGCAGGAAAGCCTGATAGGTGTCATGCACGCCATGGGCGGCAGCAATGGCGCTGACTTTTCCGGCGCGGAAGGTTGATTCTCCGACTGCTGCAGTGCTGGCAGGCGCGGCTGTGATTTTTGTCTGGGAAGATGGATTCAAAGGCTGCCTCGATGCGCTTGAGATGATGTTTGCTAAAGCTTATGCCTGGCGGCGAATCTCGCCTTCAACCTCAAACGAGAGCGGTTTAGCGGGCGGGTGATCGCCGTAATCGGTCAGGTCTTCGATTTTGATGCGCAATTTCAAGGCGGGGGCGTGCGGGTTCTCGATAAGATGGCGCAAAATCATTTCGTCTGCCTGGACGCCAAACACTTTCAGCAATCGGCGGATGTCGTTGCGGCTGGTATCTTCCATGAGTTATCAGTTCTCCTTTGGCTGAGCAGAATGTGGAACAGGTCTATCTTAATCGGAAAATGAATATCAATCAACCCGTGCCAGCGGTTCTGTTAAGGTTTGCATTTTTTTGCGGCGTTGATCTACCCACAGCGCTACCACGGCGATCACGGTGGAAGTCAAAATAAACACAGCAGCGATGTGATAGGTACGCTGCAGTCCTCCAACCAACGCGGCGACACCCGCCAGGGTAATGTCGGTGCCGGACGGTAATCCACCCACCATCAGCACACTGGAGGTGAACAACGCGCCCATCAAGGGCAAGCCGGTGGTTTGCCCTAACGTACGGGAAAGTACCAGCAATCAAGAGCCAATTCCCAGCCTCTCGGGGGGAACGGTGCTCATGACGGCGTTGTTGTTTGGGGCCTGAAAAAGTCCCATACCGATGCCGAACAACAGGGTGCGTGGGAAGAATTGCAGCGGGGTCATTCCTTCTCGAACGGTGGAAAGCGCCAGACAGCCGGCCGCAATGGTAATCAGACCAAAAAGACTGATGAGCCGCGACCCAAAGCGGTCGGAAAGTGAACCGGCCAGCGGGGCAACAATCCCCATCCCAATCGGGTGCACCATCATCAAGAGGCCAATCATGGTAGAGGAAAGCTTGAGCACCAGCTGCAGGTAAAAAGGCAGAATGAACATGCCTGCCATGACAATAAAGACCAGAAAGGCCATCATCAAATTCATGCTGAATAAAATGTTGCGGAAAAGGCGCAGGTCCACCATGGGCTGGCTGATGCGGGATTCGAGCAGCAGAAAGGTTAGCAAACCAACTCCTGCAGCGGCCAGGCAGAGGGCAACAACTGGCTGGTTAAAACCGGCTTGCTGACCGTTGGTCATGCCAAAAGCATACAGGCCGAGGGTGAGAAAGAGCAACAAACCGCCCCAACGGTCAAATTGCTGATCTGGCCGGGCAGGGGGCAGACCGGGAATGAAGCGGTAAACAATCAGCAGGGCTGCAAGCCCGATGGGTAAATTGACCAGAAAAATCCAGTGCCATGAAGCCACACTCAAAATCAAGCCGCCCAGCGGCGGGCCGAGGGCAACCCCAATCGAAACGATGCTGCCCATCATTCCAAGAGCGCGGCCGCGTTCCTGAGCAGGGAAAATTTGGGTGATGATCGCAATACCCAGCGCCTGAGTGAAGACAGCCCCCAACCCCTGCACGGCGCGGCAGACGATCAACCAGTAGATATTACTGGAAAGCGCACAAAGAACCGAACCAAAGGTAAAGAGTGCCAGCCCGATCAGGTAAAGATATTTCTTATTGAACATATCCCCCAGGCGAGCTGCCCCCAGCAAGAGCGAGGTAATCACCAGGATGTATGCCAGAATCACCCACTGAACGGTAGCAAAACTGGCTTCGAAAATCTCTACAAAGGCTGGCAGGGTAATATTGACGATGCTGGAGTCAAGGGTTGCCATCAGCACGCCCATACCGATCCCGGCCAATGCCAGCCAGCGGGCGGAGGAATTTAAACTCGAAGGTGGATTGGTTTGCATGAGGAGACCGGTAATGAAGTGCAGACGGGCTGGTTAATTGCCCAGAGAGTTCATCCCTCGGGAATGAAACAAAAGCCGTTTTCGGTGCGGGTGATGAGTTGTGGATTCTGGGGGTCTTCTTCCAGTTTATTTTGCAGGCTGCGAATCGTATTTTCAACCAGCGCTTGAACAGTGCGCTGCGGCAGCACTTCTCCGCCCCAGCCGGCCTCGTACAGGGTGAGGATGGGGACCTCGGAGTAGACGTTATCCATCAAACAGGAGAGCAGTCGCGCTTCGGTGGGGTTGAGGTCAATCATGATGCCGCCCCGCACGAGCGTGTTATTATCCAGATTCAATTGATAGTTGGAACTCCAGCCCGAAGGTGTGGGCGTTTCCTGTGGGGGAAGGGTGCGGGCAACCCGGTCAATCCGTTCCAGCAATTTGGACATGGCAAACGGTTTGACGATGTAGTCATCCGCGCCCATGAAGTAACTCTGTTCCATAATTCCGGCGTCTGAAAGAGCGGTCAACATAATGACCGGGGCTGTGGAAACGCGTCGAATCGATTCCAGCACATTCAACCCATCAATTTCAGGCATCATGATGTCCAGCAGGATGATGTCGAAAGTTTCGTGTTCCAGCAAAGTCAGGGCAGCCTGACCATGCCCGGCGGTTTGGATTTTGTGTCCGGCTTTTTCGATAATCATTGTGACCAGTTGCCGGGTGTCGGCGTCATCATCCACCAAAAGAATTTTTAGTTTTCGGCCTGTTTTTGTGCTGGACATTGAAAATTCCTCCCGCTGCACGACGAACCCGCCTGAATTCTGGCAGCATGAATTCTTAAATACAACCCTAAGGGTTATTGTAGATATGAATCTCAAAAAAGGCAAGTGTAAGGGGCTTCATTCCGGCGTGGGAGAGGGTATGGTAAAATCTCTGGCATGGATAAGCGGGAAAATAATGTAGAAAAGGCATCTGCAGAGCAGCGCTTCTTGAAACTGGTGCGTGTAGCCGGTTCTCATCGTGAAATGGGACGGCAAATTGGTGAAGAATGCCGCCAGCAGATTCAGCACAGCATTGAGAACGCCCGAAAATTACTGGCCGATGCCTACGATACCCTTCAACTGGATTGGGAAGGCGCTCTGATTCAGGCGCGTAAGTATATGCCGTTTGCCGAAGAGCGTTATCCGCAATATGTTGAAGAACTGCGCGGCATGGCAGAAGGTGCAAATGTTGGCCTGGATGACCTCGGCATGCTGAATGCGATGGAAGCGGTAACAATGGATGCCCTCCATCTCACCAAATGTACCAGCATGGCGGTCAGCCAGGAGCGCACGACCAACGACCGCGTCCTGATTGCCCACAATGAGGACTGGCTGCCTGAGGATGAGGCAGATGTGTACCTGATTCATGCCAGACCGGATAATGAACCGCCTTTTCTGGCAATGACCTATGGCGGATTGCTGCCCAATATCGGCTTCAATGCATACGGAATTGCCCAGTGCTGCGACTCGGTCTATCCGACCGACAGCCGGATTGGCATTCCGCGCATTATTGTTTCGCGTGCTGTACTGGCAGCCCGCACGCCGGGTGAAGCCATCCGTCACATGCTGGCTCCGCACCGCGCCGCCGGTTACAATCATTTGCTGGCACACGAAAGCGGAGAAATGTATTCGGTGGAGGTTTCTGCGCGTCAGTTTGCCATTCTCCCGGCAGAAAACGGCGTGCTGGTACATACCAATCACTATCTCGATCCTCAGATGCGGGTCATTGAAAGCGAACCGGATGAATTAATCAGTACCCGAGTGCGATATTTGCGTGCGAAACGTCTGCTGGCTCAGCAGGAAAAGCACACCATCCGCTCTTTGCAAGCCATTCAAAAAGAGCATGTCAATCACCCGGACTCGATTTGCAATCATGCTGTGATCGGTGACCCACTCGACCGGGAAAAGACCATCACCGCTTTGACGATTGACCTGACCAACCGTCAAATGCACGCCTGCTGGGGCAACCCGTGCAGCAGTGTGTTCTCCACTTATCAACTGGATGCCTGAGAAAGGATTAACCGAAATTAAGACTATGGAAAACGAGAACCTGAAACCTGAGCGCCGTTCGCTGGCAGAGTATCTGTCCGTCACTTTACGCGGTTTTTTGATGGGAACAGCAGATGCTGTGCCGGGAGTATCCGGCGGGACGGTGGCTCTGCTGGTGGGAATTTATGAGGAATTGATCCAGTCCATCCGCGAGGTGGCGGATTTGCGCCATTTACAGCGAGTCTTCCGGCTGCAATTCAAAAGTTTGCTGGACGAACTGCCATGGAAGTTTCTGCTGGCGCTGGTGCTGGGTATCTTTGCGGGAGCGGTTAGCCTGGCACACCTGCTGGAAAATCTGCTGGAAACCCAGCCCTTATTTGTGTGGGCTTTCTTTTTTGGGCTGGTGGCGGCATCGGCGCTGGTGGTTTCACGGCGGGTGCGGGTGTGGAAAGCCGGCAATTTGTTACTGCTAATCGCCGGAGCAATTATCACCTATCTGGTGGTGGGGCTGGTGCCGATGGATACGCCGGATACCTGGCTTGCCTTTTTCCTGAGCGGAATGATTGCGATTTGCGCCATGATCTTACCCGGCATCTCCGGCGCGTTTATTCTGGTTCTGTTGGGCAAGTATCAGGACGTTCTGGCAGCCGTAACCGGTCTGGATATTCCCCGGCTGGTGGTATTTTTACTGGGAGCGGTGGTTGGAATTTCGTTGTTTTCCCGTGTCTTGGGGTGGCTGTTCCGACGCTTTCATGATGCTACCATCACCCTGATGATTGGGTTGATGATTGGTTCGCTGCGAAAGTTGTGGCCCTGGAAGATGGAACTAGCAACTGCCGATTTGGCTGAGCCCTATATCAATATCCTGCCGGTGTGGGAAGGGCAAACCATGCTGGTCATCGCTGTAGCGGTTGCGGGGTTTGGCCTGGTGGTTGGATTGGAAGGTCTGGCTGGCCGCCGGAAAACGGTTACCAATCCATTGCCTGTCCCTGCCGCGGAGGATTGATCCATGAGATACCGCTCTGCTCCATTTGCCCATACTTACTCGATTGTCGCTCGTGACCCACAGACGGGTGAGATGGGGGTGGCGGTGCAATCCCACTGGTTCTCGGTGGGTTCCATCGTTGCATGGGGAGAAGCCGGGGTTGGGGTGGTCGCCACGCAGGCGCTGGTACAGGTCGCTTATGGGCCGCAGGGGTTGGCACTCCTGCGGGCAGGCATTCCCGCACCGACTGCTTTGCAAGCTTTGCTGGCGGCTGATGAGGAACGCGAGGTGCGTCAGGTGGCCATGCTGGATGTCGCCGGGCGGTCTGCGGTGCATACCGGCTCGCGTTGCGTAGCGGAAGCCGGTCATTTTTTGGGAGAGGACTTTTCGACCCAGGCCAATATGATGGCTTCCGCAACGGTGTGGGGTGCCATGGCAGAGGCTTTCCGCGGCACAAAGGGCAATCTGGCAGAACGGCTGATGACTGCACTGGAAGCGGCTCAGGCAGAAGGCGGGGACTTGCGCGGTCAGCAGAGCGCCTGCCTGCTGGTGGTGGCTGGTGAACGCACCGATCAACCCTGGGAGGGCGTGCGGGTGAATTTACGGGTGGATGATCACCCTCAGCCGTTAGCAGAACTACGCCGGCTGTTGACCGTGCATAGCGCTTACGATTGGATGAACCGAGGGGATGCCTTGTTGGGGGCTGGCGATACCGAAGCGGCCATGCAGGCCTACCGCAGCGCGGCTGATTTGCTGCCCGAAAATGAAGAAATTCTCTTCTGGCAGGCGGTTACTCTCGCTGATTTAGGACGTTTGGAGGAGGCTTTGCCAATCTTTCAGGCTGTATTTCGACGAAATCCGCTCTGGAAGGTGATGGTGAAACGCCTGCCGCCAGCTGGTTTAATGCGGGCTGATGCGGAAGTCATCGAAAAAATCACCGGCATAATTGGCGAGTAACCCGTTTTAACGGTCTGGCACAAAAGTTGCAAACTGAACGGAAGGGTATAATAAATTCATCGTGCTTGACTCTGTGCTAAAGGCTTGCCAGTGTTCGATCTGACCGTTTTCAAATACAATCGTCTGCAGGGTAAAGAAGAGAGCGATTTACCGGGGTTGTTCACCAGCCTGCCGCCCAAGCGCGCCGCGCGTGGACGGGAAAAAGACCGGTTGGTGATCTTGCTGCAACTGGCAGAACGGGGCAGTCTGCTGCAGGGTGCGCCGGCTGAGATGCTGGAAAAACTTAGCCGGGTGTATTATGCTACGCGCGGTCCGGTGACCAGTGCCATGAAAGCCGTTGCCGATCAAATCAATGAGCGTTTGCTGGCGCGCAATCTGCGTCAGGCAAAGGAAGGCAATCCGCTGCTGGGGTTGATGATTGTGGCGGTTTTGCACGAGGAAATGCTCTATCTGGCTCATTGTGGTCCGGTTCACTCATTTATAATCAATGCCCAGACCGTTGAACATTATCATGATCCGCAGGGAGCCGGGCGAGGATTGGGGATCAGCCGCACGGCATCCGTACGTTATTATCGTTGCACCTTTCAGGCGGGTGATCTGGCATTGTTGTGTGTTCAGCCGCCACAAAACTGGACGCGGCAGACCCTGCTTGGCAGTACACAACTGTCACTGGATAATTTGCGCCGCCGTTTGCTGGTACAGGCAGATGAAAACCTCGGTTTTATCATGCTGCGAACCCGTAAAGGGGCCGGTGAAATTCACGTTCGCAACCTGCGCACCGGAGAGGCGGAACTCTCCCCGCTCATGCGAACGGTTGAATCACCCCCTGACCAAAAAGAAAAACCCGGAGCAATGCCGGCAGTGCAGCCTGCCGCACAAACTACCACACACAAAGAGCAGCTGCAGGACACCAAACGGGCGGTGTACCTTGCCGGTGAAAAGGAACCAGAGGATGCCCCTGAAGGCGGTCTGACTCAACGCTTGCGGGATCGGTTTGGGAGGATGCAGGTACAGGTTACGCAGAAAAAAGCCTCTCCGGTCACACAATCCACCGTGGAGATGGAAAATGTCTCACCGTCTGAGATTCCACAAAAGGCTGCTGTTGAAACATCTCAACCGGCTGTTTCTCCGTTGATCAAACAAATTTCTCCAGCAGCGCGCAAGGCAGGCGGATGGGTAAGCCGTGTCCTGCATGGCTGGCAGGCTTTCCGCCAGCGCAGCGGGGCAGCGCTTTCGCGCTGGACGGCGCGGATGTTGCCCGGTAAGGCTGAGCGGCTGCCGGCTCTTTCCAACAGTGCCATGTTGTTCATTGCTGTGGTGGTGCCGTTGATTGTGGTTGCCATTGCCATGACCGCATACTGGCAGCAAGGACGCGGCGAACAGCACCGCCTGTTCATTGCGCAGGCCGAACAAATGATGGCTCAGGCCGATGCCCAGAACGATGTGTTAATGAAACGGGTCAATTATGAGGCTGCGTTGGGTTATCTGGATCAGGCCGCCGAATTTGGCAATTCTGAACGAATGCGCAATCTGCGCCGGCAGATTTTGACGGCAGTGGATCAACTGGAAGGCATCCGTCGGCTGGAGTTTTCGGCATTGCTGCCAATGCCTTTTGACAATAAAGTCAACATTACCCGGATTGTTTCTACCCCCTCTGAAGATTTATACCTGCTGGATCAATCCAGCGGACGGGTGATTCGGTTGGTGTATACCCGGCCGGGTTATGAGGTGGACAGCCGCTTTTTCTGTGGACCAAATCTGGTAGGCGGTTTAATCATTGGGCCGCTGGTGGATATTGCCGCTGCCCCTGTTCCCAATACTCTTGACGCAGTGGTGATGGGCATAGATGCGTTTGGCAATTTGTTGTACTGTTCCCTGGATGCCAATAAGACCAGCGCCATCCCTCTGCGCCCGCCGGATGCCGGTTGGGGGGAATTACGGGCGATGATTTATTCGCCCGGGCTGCTGCACTTACTGGATCCGCGTTCCAATGCGGTCTGGCGCTTCGATGGGCAGGGGGTGGATTTCAGCGATCCGCTGGCAGGGCCGCGTCTGTTTTTTGGGGATGTCATCCCCGACCTTTCCAATGCGGTGGACATTGCGATTTACCAGAATGACCTGTATATTCTACGGGAAGATAGCGGAATGGTGCTGTGTACTTACAGCAGTATCAGTTCTACACCCACCCGCTGTAATGATCCGTACCCCTATCGCGTCAGCCGGGCGGGTGAACCGGTGGAAGAATTGGATCGTCTAGGGGTCAATTTGAGCCAGATTCAAGCTACTCAGCCGCCCGAGCCGTCATTATATGTGTTGAATCCGGCGCTTCCGGCGGTTTATCAGTTCAGCCTGGGAATGACCTTTGTGCAGGAGATTCGCCCTCTGCAGGACGGAGCAACCCCTGTACCCGCCCGCCCGGCAACCGCCTTCCGCGTAACCATGGCGCGCAATTTGGTGTTAGCCTTTGGCAATCAGGTTTTTATTGCGCCGCTTTCGCAGTAGTTATTTATAACATCTGGTCGGGATAAGCACAAAACCTAACCAGCAGCGAGATGCACCCCCTCCAACCTCCCCCAATTTCGCTTTAGCGATATTGGGGGAGGCGCAGGAGGGGGCAAAATTCTGAAATTGGATGCAAAAAAGGATTTATCCCGAACTGACGTTTTTTATAAGCTATCTGCTTAGAGGTTTAACCAGCGTGTGGTGATGGCAGGCAGGTCGTTCAGCGAACCGACGTGAACCTTGCATTGCGGCAGGGATTCGAGGAAAGCCTTGCCATACTGCTTGGAAAGGATGCGTCGGTCGAGGATGACAACCACCCCGCGGTCGGACTGGGTGCGAATCAGCCGCCCAAAACCCTGGCGAAAACGCAAAATGGCTTCCGGCAGTTGATATTCGTTGAAAGGATCGTCAAATGTTTCCGATCGGGCGGCGATGATCGGATCGGAAGGTACATCGAAGGGTAACTTGACGATAACCAGCACCGAAAGAGCCTCACCGGGGATATCCACCCCTTCCCAAAAAGCGCGGGTTCCCAGCAAAACGGCTTTATCGCTTTCCCGAAAAGTTTCCAAAAGGAGATTGGCAGACGCACCCTCACCCTGCTCATAGACCTGAATTCCCGCTTCCAGCAAAGCCGGGGTGATTGCTTGTGAAGTGCGCCGCAGTTGGGCATACGAAGTAAACAGCACCAGCATCCGCCCGCCGGTGGCGCGTGCCAGCCGAATCAGATTGTGTTCAACCGCACGTTGATAGCCGTTGGCATCTACCGGTTCGGGAATGTCTTTGGCGATGAAGAGCAGCGCCGCATTTTCGTAATCGAACGGTGAGCCGAGAATCAGTTCATCGGCCTCATCGGCATTCAGGCGCGAACGCAGGTAATTAAATTCACCTTCAGCCGTCAGGGTGGCAGAGGTCAAAATAATGCTGTTCTTTTCATGCCAGAGGTATTTTTCCATCAGCGGCCCGATGTGCAGTGGGGCAATTTGCAGGGACAAGCGGTTGTTGTTGGGGCTGATTTCCACCCAGTAAATGGCGGCCGGGTCCGGCTGGCTGACCAGTCCATGGATGTAAGCCTGCGCTTCGCTCAAACGGCGGTGGATACTGGCTAAATTGGCGAGGGTGTCTTCAACATCTTCCCCCATCCGCTCAAGCCCCTCGCTGATTCCTTTGTGTAATTCAGCAATCAGGTTGAGCAGCAGGCTGAGGGTTTCGTTGGTGCTGTCCCATTGAATTTCAATCTCGGTCCAATCGGGCAATTTTCGGGTTGAGGGTAAAATGCGCACCTGCTGCCCATACGAACTGACCGGTTTGCCTTCCCGGGCGTTTTCCATGAAGACTTCGATACTCTTAAGGAATTGTTTGAGGTCAAAATCCAGGCGCGTGGCCAGGTCGGTTGCTCGTTGTACCGTTTTTGTGAGCAGCCCAAAATCGGATGGGCGCAGGAATTCTTTGAGCAAACTAACCAGCCGCCCCAAAACACCGCTGGAAGTTCCCCCAAGTTCGTTCAAAAGGCGCGAGAGATCGTTTTGGGTGACGCGGTAACTGAGTGCATTCGTCGAGGCCGACTCGATGTGATGACCTTCGTCCACAATCAGATACTGGTATTCGGGCAGTACCCGGCTTCCGGTGACTACATCGGAGAGCAACAGCGCATGATTGACGATAATCAGGTGGGCGCTGAGGGCTTGCTGGCGGGACTGGTAAAAGGGGCAGGCACCGCCCATGCGGCTTACGCATACTTCGGCTTTGCAGCCCTCATCCTCAGCCGAAAGGCGCATCCACACCTCGCGCTCGGCCGGGCCGTTCAGGTTAATTTCAGAACGGTCACCCCGCCCGCCTTCTTGCAGCCAGACCAGTACTTTGGCCAGTATGCGCAATTCTTCGGGTGTTTCGGGACCTTTGTGTCGCAGGGCTTCCAGCCGGCGCGGGCAGAGATAATTGCTGCGTCCTTTCAGGACAGTGGCACGCAGGTCGAGTTTGAGGGCGTCACGTAAATCGGGGATGTCTTTGTTGATCAGCTGCTCCTGCAGGGTGATGGTGTTGGTGGAGATCACCACGCGGGTATTGTTTTGAATAGCCCATAGAGCAGCCGGCACCAGATAGGCAAAGGATTTACCAATGCCGGTACTGGCTTCGACCATCAGATGTTCCCCGTTTGAAAGAGCGCGGGTGACCGCCCGCAGCATCTCCACCTGCTGGCTGCGGTATTCGAACTGGTCAAAGTAGCGTGCAAACAGCCCGCCCGGTTCCAGTATGGAGGCGACTTCATCCTCATCCAGCGGCTGAGGAGTTTCGACCAGGGTAAGCGGTGCAGCCAGGCGATGTTCGGCTGCAAACAATCCGTCATATTGCTGCTGGCGGGTCTGGCGGGCTTCAATGGGTTGACGGGAGCGCGCCCGCAGGATTTGCCGGAAAATCCAGCTGCCGTCCCATTCGACGGGTTCGCTGTGACGGACGATTTCGGCCAGCAATTCAATCGGTAATTCCAGGGCGCGTTGGTACAACTGCCAGAAAACGGCGTGAGCAAGGCGGGCATCGTCCAGCGCGCGGTGGGAATTGGGGATGAGAATCCCCAGAATCTGTCCCAATGAGCCCAAATTGTAACGGCTGGCGGTCGGCAGCAGGACGGCGGCCATTTCGTAGGTGTCAATTGCCTCAACAAAAGGCAAAATCCCCTGCCGCTGCAGGAAGCTCAAATCGAAACGGATATTGTGACCAACCACCGGTGAATCACCGATGAAATCCGCCAGTTCATGCAGCACAGCGCGGATTGGCGGGGCATTGCGCACCATATCGTTGTTGATGCCGGTCAGGGCGGTGATGGCGGGCGGAATGGGGCGCTGCGGATTGATGAGGGTATCCCACTCGGCCTCGATGCGGCTGCCGTTGAAACGCACCGCGGCAATTTCGATGACCGCATCCTTCTGAGCATCCAGCCCGGTCGTTTCAATATCCAGTGCAATCAAAGAGGGCATGTCAGGGATTATACCATCCTGCACCGGAACAGCCGTGATTTGAAAGTGTTCCTCAAATGTGGTAAAACTATTTTCGTTTGTTCCTTACAACATTTGTAAGTGGGTAGAAAAAATGGAAATTTCACAAGGTGTTGAAGTGATCGCCTTTGATTGGGGCGGCACGCTGATGAAAGGCAGCGGGCCGCAAGACCGTCCCATGGTCGAGTGGGATCAGGTTGAGGCAGTGGAAGGCGCGGCAGAGATTCTATCCGCCTTGTACGGCCGTTTCCGGTTGGTTGTGTGTACCAATGCGGAAATTTCCACGGCGGAGCAGGTGCGCGCAGCGTTGAATCGGGTTGGTTTGGGGGAATTTATTGAGGCCATCTTCACTCCCCAGGAACTGGAAAATGCCCGCAAGCCGGAAAAGGGGTTTTTCCACGCTGTGGAGCGGGCCTTAGGCGTGCGCAGCGAAGCGGTGCTTATGGTGGGCGATGATGCGTTAGGGGATGTGGGTGGCGCTGTACTGGCGGGCTGGCGGGCGGTGTGGTTCAACCCGCAGCGCGTGGCTGCGCCGGCTTTACAGCCGCTGGGTGATGCCGAAGTGACCCGTTTGAAAGAATTAACGGAGGTACTGCAAAATCGGCGGTTACCGGGGGCGGATCAGGCGCGCCTGTGGCTGTTAGAGCAACATGCAACAGCCAATCTGCTGGTGCATGTAGAAATGGTTGCCGCGCTATCCTATCAAATTGCCGTCTGGTTGAGGAACAGCGGTGTGATGGTCAACCCCCTGCTGGCTCACCGCGGCGGTCTGCTGCACGATTTGTGTAAAATCTCGGCGCGCGGAGGCCATATTTTACATGGCGATTTAGCGGCTGACTGGCTGCAAGCGCGCGGAGAAACGGAACTGGCTGGAATTGCCGCCACTCACATGCTTTTTAACCTGCTGGAAGAGGGTAAACGCCCCCAAACCTGGGAAGAAAAAATCGTCTATTACGCCGATAAACTGGTGGAAAACGGGCAGGTTGTGCCTTTCAGCAGGCGGATGGATGCGCTGCGTCAGCGTTACAACATGGAGCAGCAACGGGTTGATCGCTTGGCTGAGGCAATCCCTGTGCTGGAGCGCGAGTTAACCGCTCCGCTCGGCTGGACGATTGAGCAGCTGGTGGAGCGTTTACAGCAGTCTTTCTGGAAAGGTAATTAAGGATTGCCCAGCGTATAGTAGTTATAGACACCCTGGGCAAGAAAGGCCATCAACTCATTGGCGGGATTGAATAACAATTGAGTAGGGTGGTAGAGGTAAACCACCAGTACAAAATTGCCACCGCTGGTGTAAATAATGCCGGCATCGCTCATTGTGTGAATCAGTCCATCGCGCGGATCGGTGATCCAGCCGTGTTTGTGGGCAATTTGTACCCCTTCGGGCAAACCGGCCTGAAACAGGACGCCGATGCGGTTTTTGGAAAGCAGGCTGATCATCAGGCGGCACTCGTTCTGAGTAATTTCACCGGGAAAGACTGCCTCGAAAGTTCCCCCGCCGTTGACGGCACACTGGTAAATGTCGTTCAGCAAAACGCCGATTTCCATGGGGGTGGTCTGGTTGTAGCGATCGGGATCGGTGTTGACATCGCTGCGCTGATTGGCCGGGGTGGAATAGGTGCGCAGCAACGGCGCACCCGGGTAAAAGTAACCCGCTAAAAAGGTGTTTTTCAGCCCCAGCGATTGGATATCGGCGGTCACTTCCAGCGGGCCGAGCCGTGAATCCAGTACCACCTGCATCAGCCGGTCTGCCGGATCGTTTTCGGAAAGTTCGATCATCGCTTCGAGTAAGTTGGTTACTTCTGGCGGGACAGGTTCAGACACGCGCCGGAACACGGATATCATAATGGGGATTTTCATGGTGGAAGCCGCCGTGAAGGCAATGCCCGGGGCAATCACCTGACCGTCGTTGTAAGCAAAGTTAATTTCCTGCCCGGTCTGCAGATCGAGCAGATAAATTTCGGCCAGCCCGTCGTAGCCGCGTGTGGTGAGAATTTGCTGCAAGAGCACCTGCACATTCTGAAAAACCGGGCGGGTGGGACTTACGCGGTTGAAGGAAAGGTTGACGACGCGGTTGGAAGGATTTCGGAGGGCATCAGAGATAAGAATGACGGCGCGGTCAATATCCAATACAATGCCGGGCTGGCCTGGCTCGAAGGCGGTGGTGCCGGGCACAGGGGAGGCAGGTGAAGGCGGCCGGTCATAGCGCGCAGCGATTTCGTCGCGCAGATAGGCGCGCAAACGCTCTTCCGAAAAGCTGGCGCGCAGCGGAACTTCGGCGGGGGTGGGAAACTGGTTCCACAAGTAGTCCCAAAAGGCGGCCCAAAAAGGTTGAGCCACCCGCTGCTGATCGGCTGCAGCCAGCATGGCTTCCAGGTCCAGCCGAAAACCGGCAGCCGATGGCCGCATCTGAATGACGGCATCCGCATAGCGGATTTCAACCGGTACGCTGTAGGCCTGGGTAAGCCGTTCGGCGGCCTGCTGGCGGTTTAGCCCGGCAACCGGTACACCGGCAATGATAGTACCCGGCGGGAAGGCTGCCCTTAACCGGCTGTATTGCACCAGCTGTAACACCAGTAAAAGCACCCCCAAAAACAGGAATAAAATGGAAACCCAGCGAAGAATGATTACGCTGCCTCGTCTCAACCTTTCCTCCGTTCACAAACGAAACAAATTGTACCAGATTCGTGCCAGCCTGCGGAAAGCGGCACAAACGGATGAGGGTTTTTAAGCCTCATCCGTTTGTGAAGGGGTAGTTTGATGTTCCTTTACAGGTTCTCTAACTGCTCCCGCAGACGGCCGGCGGTTTCTTCGAATGTAGCCAGTTTCTGCCGCTCTTTTTCGACCACCGCTGGGGGGGCTTTTTCGGCAAAGGGCGAAGCCAGTAACCCGCGCAGGCGTTCAATTTGTTTTTCGGCCTCGGCCAGCTCATTTTGCAGACGGGCGCGTTCGGCTTCCAGGTCCACCAGATCAGCCAGCGGCAGGTAAATTTCAACGCCTGCCACTACAATTGCAATCTGATTTTCGGGTTTGTCCGCTAAATCTGCCAGCAGTGTGAGGTGATCGGCCTGGAGATAGGCCAATGCAGCAATCGCGGCGGCCTGCTGCTGGAATACAGCCAGTTTGTTGCCGGCAACAATGGTAGCCGGAATGCGCTTGCCGGGGGTGACCTTCTTTTCGGTGCGCAAATTGCGGATGGCGCGGATGACCTCTTGAATCAGGTTGAAATCGGCAATTTTTTCCTCTTCCCAACCTTCAACGGCTTGCGCCTGCGGCCAACGGGCGATGATCAGGGCTTCTTCCCAGCCGCCTTTGGGGCTGAAGTCGTCGCCTTTTTCCTGCGCGGCGCGCTTGAGGTGCCCCCACAACTCCTCGGTAACGAAGGGGGTGAAGGGATGCAGCAGGCGCAGACAGGCATCCAGCACCCGTAGCAGGGTTTGGGCGGTGTAAAAGGCGCGGTCACCGCCTTCTGCCAGTTGCAGTTTGGCAATCTCAACGTACCAATCCGCAAATTCCGACCAGAAGAAGTCGTAAATCTGGCGACCGGCTTCACCATATTGATAGTTGCTGAACAAACGCTCCACATCGCGCAGCAGTTGCTGCAGGCGTGCCCAAATCCACGAGTCGGCCAGTGTCCACTGCGGAGCAGCCTGCGCCTGCGCCGGGGCCTGCGCCAGAGCGCCCAGCACAAACCGGCCGGCGTTCCAGACTTTGTTGGCAAAGTTGCGGTTGGCTTCCACCTTCTTCAGGCTCAGGTTCATGTCATTGCCGGGGGTGGAGCCCACCAGCAGGGTGAAGCGCAGCGCATCGGTGCCCATTTCGTCCATCACTTCCAGCGGATCAATCACATTGCCTTTGGTTTTGCTCATCTTCTGACCGTGTTCATCGCGGATCAGGCCGTGCAGATACACGGTGTGGAAGGGCGGCTTTCCGGTGAATTCCAGCCCGAACATGATCATGCGCGCCACCCAAAAGAAAAGAATATCGTAACCGGTTTCCAGTACGCTGGTGGGGTAAAAGTAGCGCAGGTCGGGGGTTTCTTCCGGCCAGCCCAGTGTGGAAAACGGCCACAGCCCGGAGGAGAACCACGTATCCAGCACATCCTCATCCTGATGGATGCGGCTGCTTTGACAGTGGGCGCAGTGGGTCGCATCCTCGCGGCTGACGGTGATCTTGCCGCAGTCATCGCAGTACCAGACCGGGATGCGGTGACCCCACCACAACTGGCGGCTGATGCACCAGTCCTCGATGTTTTCCAGCCAGTTGTAATAGACTTTTGTGAAGCGTTCCGGCACGATTTTAATTTGCCCTTCCCTTACGGCGCGCAGGGCGGCTTCGGCGAGCGGTTGAATGCGCACAAACCACTGGGTGGAAATCATCGGCTCGACAATTTCACCGCCGCGCTGGGAGCGGGGGACATTGAGGGTGTAAGGCTGTTCTTTGATGACCAACCCGGCAGCGCGCATGTCTTCCCACATCCGCTTGCGGCACTCAAAACGATCCAGGCCGACATACGGCCCGCCGTTTTCGTTGATGGCGGCCTGGGGGGTGAGGATGTTGATCATCTCCAGATTGTGACGCAGGGCAATCTGGTAATCGTTGGGGTCGTGCGCCGGCGTGATTTTAAGCGCGCCGGTGCCAAATTCGCGATCCACATATTCATCGGCAATGACCGGAATTGCCCGGTTGAGAATGGGGACAAGGACTTTACGCCCAACGTAGGCACGGTAACGCTCGTCTTCCGGATGGACAGCCACTGCCGTATCGCCCAAAATTGTTTCCGGGCGGGTGGTGGCAACCGGGATGTATTCCTGCGGATTGTCGGCCAAAACATACTTAAAGAAGTAAAGGGTGCCGGGCTCTTCGCTGTATTCTACTTCCAGGTCGGAGACGGCGGTTTTCAAACCGGGCGACCAGTTAATCATACGCGGCCCGCGGTAGATCAGACCTTTTTCATACAGGCGGACAAAGGCTTCGCGCACGGCGCGCGAGAGACCCTCATCCAGCGTGAAACGCTCGCGCGACCAGTCGCAGGATGCGCCCAGCCGGCGAATCTGGCGAGTGATGATGCCGCCGTATTTTTCTTTCCATGCCCAGGTGCGGCGCAAAAATTCCTCGCGTCCCAGCTGCTCACGGGAGAGGCCCTCTTTGGCGAGGGCTTTTTCCACCTGTAACTGGGTGGCAATGCCGGCGTGGTCGGTGCCCGGCACCCACAGGGTTGGGATGCCCTTCATGCGGTGGTAGCGAATCATCAGGTCTTCCATGGCAACGAACATGGCATGGCCGAGATGCAGTTCGCCGGTCACATTGGGGGGTGGGATGGAAATGACGAACGGACGGCGGGAAGGGTCGTGGTCGGGGGAACGCGGGTCGTTGGCTGGCTTGAAGTAGCCGCTGGCTTCCCATTGGGCGTAAATTTTTTCTTCCACCGAAGCAAAGTCGTAGGTCTTGGGTAAGGAAAACGGTTGATTCATGCTCGCTCCTGAGTTGTGAAAATTCAATCAAAAAGCAGCCCTTCGCTTTGAGGACGAAAGGGCTGCTTCCGCGGTACCACCTCAATTCATTGCCGTGGCCGGCAATGCACTCCAACCTGAACCAGTATTCAGGCTTTGCGCTAACGGGCAAACCCGCGCCGTTCTACTTTCCCGAACAGGGATTTCTTCGGCGATTTCACCGGGTGACCTTCGGTTAGGGTCAACTGGGGAGGCTTTCAGCCGGCGGCGCTCCGTCTCTGTCAGTAACCGGTCAACCTACTCCTCCCGGCACTCCGTTATATGTTTTGATTATTATAGCGGTTTCGGGCGCGGCTGTCCAGCAGGAATTGATTCTCACCTCATCAGGGCATAAAGTTCTGAAAGTCAAAGTTTTGCCAGTCAAATCCGCCCTGGGTGAAGAGGAAAACGCCGACAATCGCATTGATGGCCGAAAGAATCAACCCGATTGCCGAAAGCACAATTCCGGCGATTGCCAGTCCGCGGCTGCTGGATTTAAGGCCGATGACGCCGGTAATGATGCCGGCGATGGACATGGGAAAGCCGCAAATTGGCAGACACCAGCTGAGCAGATTGAGAATACCCAGCACCAGGGCGGCAATGGCAACACCCTGCTTATTGCCGGCGGCTGGTGGAGGGTAAACGACTTCCGGTTGAGGAGTGTAATCACTGGTCATTGAAGTGCTCCATTTGACAGATTATTCAAAATGATTTTCGCCAAAAATTACCTCGATGCGTTCGAGGATGTCGTTGGTCAATTTCTCAACCGCTTGGGCTGCGGCAAGGTTTTCATCCAGTTGTTCCAGCCGGCTGGCGCCGGTGATGACGCTGGATACTTCCTTGCGGCGCAGCACCCACGCAATTGCCAGTTGCGAGGTGGTCAGACCCAGTTCCTGCGCCAGCGTGGTCAGTTGACGGACGATGGCAATCCGCTCCGGGGTGATGCGCTCACGCAGCCAGGCCATGTCCTCGTGTGAAGCGCGGCTGCCGGCGGGGATGCCGTCGTTGTACTTGCCGGTCAGTATGCCAAAGTAGAGCGGTGAAAAGGTGGTTAACCCCAGGCCCAAATCGCGCGCCAGCGGCATGATGTAATCTTCCACGCGCTTGCGGTGGAAGAGATTGTATTGGGGTTGTTCCATGCTGGGCGGTACCAGCCCAAATTCACGGCAGGCGCCGTACACTTCGGCAATCTGGTAGGCCTCCCATTCGGATGTGCCCCAGTAGAGGACTTTGCCCTGATGCACCAGATCATCCATGGCGCGGGCAACTTCTTCAAAGGGGGTATCGGGGTCATAACGGTGGCAGAAGTACAGATCCACGTAATCGGTACCCAGCCGGCGTAATGAGGCGTGAATGGACTCAAAGATGTGTTTGCGGGAAAGCCCGCGCCCGTTGGGGCCCGGAAAAGTGGGCCAGAAAACTTTACTGGAAATGACCAGCGTTTCGCGCTGCAGGTTTTGGATGGCTTTGCCCATGACAACTTCGGCCTGACCGTTGGCGTACACATCGGCATTATCAAAAAAATTAATGCCCTGTTCGTAAGCGGCATGAACAAGGTCAATGGCGGTCTGTTCGTCAATTTGATTGCCAAAAGTGAGCCATGCCCCCAGCGAAATTTCACTGACTTTCAGGCCAGTTCGTCCCAGTCTTCGGTAATGCATGTGTTTATCCTCCTGAGATTTTGAGATGTACTGCCGCCGTCAGGCGGCAGGTGGTTGACCGGTTATTCCATATCGTGAATCTTGCCGCTGCCGAGCGGTTTGGCCTCCCCGCCAATGCCGAGCGGCTTCCATTTGTCTTCATTGGCGCGCAAACGGTGCAATCCTCCGCCGCGGTTGTGCAATGCATCAAAGCCTTCGGGTTTGATGAACATTTCTTCCCCATCCAGCAGGCCGGTAATTCCGGTCTGGCCCGGCTCCAACCGTTTGTTCTGGCAGTAGGGGCAGGTTTTGGGGTCGTGCGGTTTGTAGTCAATCGGTTCTTCGTAGGTGGTGATGTAGCCTTCGTAATTGCGCAGGATGATTTTGTGATCGGACATGCTAATCAGGTAATTGGGCATGACCGGGATTTTGCCTCCACCGCCCGGTGCATCAACCACATAGGTTGGCACGGCATAACCGGAGGTATGACCGCGCAAACCCTCAATGATTTCGATCCCTTTACCCACCGGTGTGCGAAAATGCCCGGCGCCATCCACCAGATCACACTGGTAAAGATAGTAAGGACGCACGCGAATACGCACCAGATCCTGCACCAGCTTGCGCTGAATGTGGACGCAATCGTTGACCCCTGCCAGCAACACGGATTGGTTGCCCAGCGGGACACCGGCGCGGCTGAGGCGGTCACAGGCATCCGCCAGTTCCTGCGTGATTTCGTTGGGGTGGTTGACGTGGATGTTCATCCAGACTGGATGGTATTTTGCGAGTGTATCACAAAAGTCATCGGTGATGCGCTGGGGCAGGAACACCGGTACGCGGCTGCCGATACGGATGATTTCAATATGCGGAATTTCGCGTAAACGGCGGAGCAACTCATCCAGCAGTTTTGGCGCCAGTGTCAATGGGTCACCGCCGGAAAGCAGCACATCGCGCACCTGAGGGGTGTTCTTCAGATACTCGATCTGCATTTCAAATTCAGCCCGAGAAAAGGTGGCAGTCGGATCGCCGACAATGCGGGAGCGGGTGCAATAGCGGCAGTAAGAGGCACATTGGGTGGTAACCAGCATCAACACCCGGTCGGGGTAGCGATGCACCAGGCCGGGCACCGGAGAGTGGCGGTCTTCCGCCAGCGAGTCTTCCATCATGCCGGTGAAGGGGACAATTTCTTCGGCTTTGGGGATAACCTGCAAGCGAATCGGGTCGTTGGGGTCATCGGGGTTGATGAGTGAGGCAAAATAAGGGGTGATTTCCACCCGGAATAACCCCTGGGTGTTCAGCGCTTTGATTTCGCTGTCGGTCAGTTTGAAGAGTTTTTCAAAGTCTTCAACCGTGTTGAGACGGTTGCTCAACTGCCAGCGCCAGTCGTTCCATTTTTCGTCGGTAACATCCGCATACACCGGAGCGCGTTTGGAAGGGAAGGGGGTTTGGCTCATATTCGATCTCCTCTAAAATTTGGTAAATTATCAGGTGGACGGACGATATAAAATCAATAAAAAGATGGAGGACGGGGGATCGTGATCAGTGCGGTAGAAACCGGCGCAGTACGAAGGAACCAGATGGTGATTCATCACTTCTATTTTACGAGTAAAAAAGGGTCAGGTCAATCAAACCTGCGGGGATATAAGAATTCTATATGAAGTTGGTATGAATTCCGTGTCAAGTCAAAAGAAAATGTTACCGAAAGTGGATGGTGGGTTCAAATGAAAATGTTACTGTAGGGTCATGCTCCTTTCTGAGAGTGTGGAAGACATTCACGGTTGGGGCTGGCTTTTGGGTC
>Ga0308418_1000054_pt1 | contig 79308 bp, 81 predicted proteins | sample HotsprSampleR4cd_FD_203517 | JGI IMG/M metagenome (GOLD analysis project Ga0308418, IMG submission 203517) | Hot spring phototrophic mat microbial communities from Mushroom Spring, Yellowstone National Park, Wyoming, United States - 20090729_R4cd ... | reverse complement strand
TCCACCACGCCGTCGCAGGTGACATCTTCGGGCAGGAACTGCCCCGTGTTGCCGAACGCGAACAGGATTGCCAGCAGGTCGGCGTCGTCGATGCAGCCGTTGAGATCCACATCGCCGCCCGCCGTGATGCAGCAGCCGTTCTCGCTGACGAAGAACGCGCCTGTGAGCTGAATCACATAGCGTCCCTCGGCTTGGGTTGTACCTGCCCAGCCTGCGAGCGGGTCATCGCGACGGACGCCGTCGGGACAACGCACCGCGCGCCCGCTGCCCAACGGATCCCAAAGCGGCTGCCCTTCTATCGACACGGGGTCGCGATTATAGCGGCTAATCGCCAGCAGGTAGACGCCGCGTTCTCGGATACAGTTCGTGCGGTTATCGATGCGCGATTGCAGACCCGTAGTGGCGTCGGGGTTGTCGTCGTTATGCACGACGCCAAGACCGTTGCACTTGAACAGCCACAGTTGCGTATCCCACGCGGTAGTGCCTATCGTGCTGGCGGAGAAGTTGGCAGGGTCCGTGATGCAGATGACGAACATGTCCACATCATCGGCGTCCATCCGCCCGCGAATGCGCTGCACAGGAGTCTGGCAGGCTTGTGCGTTCGCAGCGCTGACCAGCTGCGCGGTCGCAGGCAGGTCGCCCGCGTCGCCGCCGCCGTTGTCCGTCTCGTCCCAGCCCTCGAACGGCGGGCAGGGCGGAACATCCGACTGTGCAGGCGCCGTGAACGCGCCCGTCAGCGTAATCTCGTAGTTGCCTGCGATTGCCGTCGTGCCTGTCCAACCCGCAACGCGCGAGCCCCTTTCGGGACCGTCAGGACAGCGCACGGCGCGGAAGGGATCGTTCGCCCATATCAGCTTATCCTCGCACCCAATCGCGTCGCGATTGTAGCGCGTGATCGCAATATAGTAAACGCCCGCCGAGCGTCCCGTAAGGCAGCCCGTGCTGTTGTCGATTCGGGAACGGTCAAGGTTTGTGCCGACCGCGTCGTCGTTGAACACCACACCCTTGCCTTGCGCGTCAAAGAGCCACAGCTGGGTGTCGAAGGTCGTCTCGTTGTTAACGGTAGTGGCTGAGAAGTTCGCAGGATCGGCGATGTAAATCACATACATATCGACGCCGTTGGCTTCCAGCGTGCCTCGAATCGCGCCCAGCGCGGTGTTGGTGTCGGTTCCTGTCGCTTGGGCGGTTTCGGGCAGGTCGCCTGCGTCGCCCTGTTCTTGGTAGGTAATTTGCGCGCTTGCCGCCGTCAGCAGCGCACATACCGCCAGCGTCCACAAAGTTAGTCGCATCATCATAAGCCTCCTTTCGGCGTAGTCGCCTACGGTATATTATACACCAATCTCGTTACCATCGGCGTCTGCGCCTGCCGAACCACCAGAGCAAATCGCGCATCGTGCGCCACAGCAGTCGCTGCGGGAGCCGTCCCCGTCGGAGCGCACGCAGAACCCCCAAAAGACGCAGAATGCGAAACAGTATCCCCATCGTCGTCCTCCGCACACAGTATACCCGTAGGCAGTATAATCTGGGTGTGCAGCGCGCGCGGATTCTGTGTATCCCGAACTTTTCGGAGGGGCGCGACACGGCGACGATTCGGGCAATCGTCGACGCCGTCGCAAGCGCAGGCGTGCAGGTACATCACCTCTCGTGGGACGAAGACCACCATCGGACGGTGCTGGCGTTTTCGGGGACGCCCATGCAGGTGCGGCGGGCAGTGCTGGATGCGGGCGCAGTCGCCGTCGAGCGGATTGATCTTATGCGCCACCGAGGGGCGCACCCGCGAATCGGCGCAGTGGATGTCGCGCCGTTTGTGCCGTTGGAGGGGCTGACGCGCGAGCAGGCGGTCGCGTGGTCGCATCGCGTAGCGCGGAGCTTCGCGCGGCGGCTGCGCGTACCCGTCTATTTGTACGAACACTCGGCGCGCGAGGGGCGCATTCGCGACCTACCGACCCTGCGCAAGGGCGAGTTCGAAGGCTGGGTCGGCAAACGACTTACAGGCGACCGCGCGCCCGACTTCGGACCCAAGCGGCTACACCCAACGGCAGGCGCGACGATTATGGGCGTGCGCGACCCGCTAATCGCCTTCAACTGCTACATCCACCCGCCCGACTACGAACTGGCGCGGGAGATTGCCCGCCGCATTCGCGCCGAGCGCGAGACGAACCCCGCGCTGCGCGGCGTGCGCGCGCTGGGGCTGTGGCTCCCCTCGCGCCGCATGGCGCAAGTCTCCCTCAACATCACGCAGACCGACCAGACCGACCTGTATCGCGTGGTGGAAGCCGTGCGCCAAATCGCCGACGCGATGCGCGTGGACATCATCGCGACGGAGTTGGTGGGCGTCGTGCTGGTTCAGGACGCCGCGCGCGCGTTGCAATCGGCGATGGAGATGCTGGGATTCGATTCACAGCAAATTGTGCGCTAATTAGCCCCCTTCTTTAGATCGATAAAGGCTACAGCGCTTGGGTTTACTATGTGCTGGGATCGCACGCTTTTTCGCCCTCACCCCCAGCCCCTCGCCCACAGCGTGGGAGAGGGGAGCCGCGCGCCCAACCCTTTGGAGTGCTGAAGCGCAGCTTCAGCGTGGGCGGAAGCTTCGCTTCCGCACTCCACAATCCCCCTCTCCCGCCCCGCGGGAGAGGGGGACACAGGGGGTGAGGGCAATACGGCGCGCCTGTCTGCCGCAGCGACTCCGTGTCGAACCGATGTACCCTTGTCAGGGGGGCAATCATAAACTCTGCTCACGCGATTGGTATCAGATTGCCCGCTGCAGCGCGTCAATCAGCCCCGCCATGCGCGTGAAGTAGTCGCGCTGGGGGTCGGGCGTCTCCAGCGTATCGGCAAGCACCAGCGGGACTTGCAGCAGGCGCGCGGCGGTCGCGCCCAGCGGCGACTCGTCGGCGCACAGCACCATCGCCACGCCCGCCCGACGCGCCCGCGCCAGCGCATCGCGAAACGCCTGTAGGCTCGGCGGACGCTCATGGTCGGGCTGCAGGCTGCCCAGCGAGCGCATGCCCAGCCGCTGCGTGAGGGGTCGGTAGGCGTCGTGAACCGCGAGGTACGCCTTGCCTTGCAACGCGCCGCGCGCCTCGCGCACGCGCACCGCCAACTGCCGAAACAGCAGCTCGGTTCTGCGCCACGCCTGACGCTGCGCCAGCCCCAGTAGCCCGTCCTGCGCCGCCCAGCGCAGGATTTGTTCGCAACTCTGCCGCGTGTAGCCCAAGTCCAGCCAAATATGTAGGTCGTCAGGCGCGGGGCGCAGGTGATCGAGTAGCGTGCGGATGGGCGTTTTGCCTTGCAGGGCGCGTTGCAGGGCGGGCAGGTAGCCCTCCAGCCCGCCGCCGACAGCAATCACTGCGCGCGCCCCCAACGCCGTGCGCACCATGCGCACATTCAGCGGCGTCTCGTGCGCGTCCGCGCTGCGCGGCTGCAACAAGGCGACGGGCAACTCCAGCGCACGCGCCCAGTCCGCCACTACCGCCAGCGTCGCCGCGTACATCGTCCTACCCCTCGCGCATCTGCGGGAAGAAGATGACCTCGCGAATCGACTCCGCCCCCGTCAGCAGCATCGCCATGCGATCAATCCCGATGCCCAGCCCGCCTGCGGGGGGCATGCCGTACTCCATCGCCAGCAGGAAGTCCTCGTCGAACGGGTGCGCCTCCTCGTCGCCTGCCTGACGCAACGCGAGTTGCTGCTCGAAGCGGGCGCGCTGCTCCAGCGGGTCGTTCAGCTCCGAGAAGGCGTTGGCGACTTCCTTGCCGAAGATGTAGCCTTCGAAGCGGCGTGTGAAGCGCGGGTTGTCGGGTTCGCGCTTCGCCAGCGGCGAGGTGTCCAGCGGGAAGCCGTATATGAAGGTCGGCTGCTGCAGATGCTCCGCGACGCACTTTTCCAGCACCTTCTCGATGATTCCGCCGACGGTGTCCTTGCGCTCCACATGAATGCCGAGTTTCTCGGCGGCTTGGACGGCGCGCTCCAGCGTCTCGAAGTCGGCTTCGGTCAGCCCCGTATGCTCGCGAATCGCGTCCATCAGGCGCACGCGCCGCCACGGCTGGCTGAAGTCCACCTGCACGCCGTGCATCTCGAACACCGTCCTGCCGAACACCTGCTCGGCGACATGGCGGAACAGGTCTTCCACCAGCGCCATGATGTCTTCGAGGTTGGCGTAGGCTTGGTACAGTTCCAGCATCGTGAATTCGGGGTTGTGGCGGGTGGAGATGCCCTCGTTGCGGAACACGCGCCCGATTTCGTACACGCGGTCGATGCCGCCGATCAGCAGGCGTTTGAGGTGCAGCTCCAGCGCGATGCGCAGTTGGAACTCGCGATCCAGCGCGTTGTGGTGCGTGATAAACGGGCGCGCCGCCGCGCCGCCCGCCAACGGCTGCAGAATCGGCGTCTCCACCTCCAAAAAGCCGCGCGCGTCCAGAAAACGGCGGATTTCGCGAATCATTGCGCAACGCGCCAGCAACCGCTCGCGCGAGTCGGGGTTCACCAGCAGGTCTAAGTACCGCTGGCGGTAGCGCTGCTCGACATCGTGCAGTTCGTACCAGCGTTGCTCGCCCTTCTCTTTAGGGAACGGCACGGGGCGCACGGCTTTCGCCAGCAGGGTGAACTGCTGCACATGCACGGTGATCTCGCCTGTGCGCGTCTGGAACACGAAGCCTTCCACGCCGAGATAGTCGCCCAAGTCCCACAGGTCAATCAGCGCGTAGCGGTCGCCCTGCTCGTCCGCTTTGAGGTAGATTTGCAGTTTGCCTGTGCTGTCCATCAGGTGCGCGAAGGTCGCCTTGCCCATTTTGCGGATGGCGACGATGCGCCCTGCGACGGCGACCGTTTGCCCCTGCAGCGTCTCGTAGCCGTCGTGGACTTGCTGCAGGGTGTGCGTGGTCGCGTAGCGTTCAACAGCGAAGGGATCCAGCCCCTGCGCGCGCAGCTGCTGGAGTTTCTCCTTGCGAATCTGCACCAGTTGGCTCTCTTCCGTAGCGGGATGGCGGCTCTCGTCGTGCATGGCGGGAATTGTACCTGAAGCGTCGTACATCGGCGGCGGGGACAAACGCAAAGGCTTCTACTGTGGCGGCGGTGGTCGGAGCGGACGCGATGGCGGCGTTGTGGGAATGGCGGGCATTGGGTGTGGAGGTGGTGGTGCGGGACACCGCGCCGTGTCATCGGGCGCGGTGTGTGCAAGAAGTGGGTGTGCGGTTGGCATCGTTGCCTGCGTATTCGCCTGAGAGGGCAAAGAATGATATTAGCGGCGGCGACGGCGCGCCAACAGCCCGACGAACCCCGTGCCCAGCGCAATCAGCGACGCAGGCTCTGGAACCATCGCCAGATTCTGGGTCTGCGGATTGCCGATGCTGCGCAGGAAGTAGTAGTAGTCCGCTTGACCCGCCGTCGCGCTCAGCAGCGAGTTCGCATAGCCGACCACAGTGGCGTCCTGACTATACTGGAAGATATTCCCGCTCAGATTGTCGGGATTGCCCAGCGAATGGTCGTGCGCAATCTCCCACATCGCTATCTGGAACGCGCGTCCCTTGTTGTTCAGGTCGGATCCGTGATAAAGGTGTCCTTGAGGTTCAGCAGCGCGCCGACGCGACCATACGCCAGCCAAAGCTCGTAGGTGTAGTTCTGGCTGAAGTTAATCACATGGTCTAAATCGACGCAGCATGTCGGGTTTTTCGGTGCGGTGGTCGTCAGGTTGAACACGCTTGCAGTTGTGTTTGAGGTGTTTGAATTGTAGTTAATTGCACAGTACCGCCATGCGAAACGCTATTCAGCGTCAAGTTCACTGTGCCCAACAGAAGCACCTTGTCGTTGTTGAACAGAGTCGCGTTCGCAAATACGCTGCCGAATAGCACAGCACTCAGCCCAATCGTCGCTCCCAATACAGTGTATCGTTTCGTCATGGTCTTCCTCCCGACTGCGCGCGGCAGTCGAGAGGAGATGTAGCGCAGTGCGTGCCAGATGGCGTGGTTCCTGCTGACAGCGATACGAGGTTCGCGCAGAAACTGGCAATCCGACGGTGGCTCAGCCTTCGTCGACGGGCGAGAAGTAGATGACCGTCACCAGGTCGTCCATCGACACGGGGCGGTCATAGATACGCTCCAGCAGCGCAATCACATCTTCCACCGTGCGGAACTCCGGGTTCTCGCGCTCGATGTCGCGCGGGCTAAGATCCGCAATCGGCTTGACCTCCACGCGATCGAGAATCGCGGTGAACAGCCGCTTGCGCCTGCCAAAGCGCGGACCGACCGTGATCCACACAATCTGCCCCGCGCTGTATTTGCGCGACTTGTCGCCCAATCGTATCGTCGCCGTCTTGCGCAGGGAACGCAACATATCCTCGTACAGGTCTGTGTAGAAGTTCAACGCGAACATAGACATCATCCCTCTGGGTTATTCCATACTTCGGATTCGCCGTCGCGGGCGTCGCTCCTGCTAAAGATTCTGCAGCATGCGCTGAATGTTTTGCAGGCAGCGTGCGGCGGCTTCAATCGGCGGGCGGTGATACCGCTCCTGCTCCACAATCAGCCACTCCCACTGGTGCTGAATTGCCAGACGCAAGATGGCGGGCATATCGATTGCGCCCTCGCCGACCTCCACATCGTGCATCTCGGGCTTGCTGATGTAGTCCTTGAGGTGCAGGGCGCGGATACGGTCGGCGTACTGCTGGCAGAACTCCACTGCGTTCGCGCCGCCGTACTCCACCCAGTAGGTGTCAGGCTCCAGATTGAAGTAGCGCGGGTCGGTGTTCGCCATCAGGATGTCGATGCCGCGTGCGCCGTCGTACTCCGTGAACTCGTAGCCATGCACATGGTACAGGAACGGCACATTGCCTGCCGCCAGCGACTCGCCGATGCGGTTGAACCGTTCGGCGATGCGTTTCCAGTCGTCTGCCGACTGGCGCTGCGCTTCGTCGATCCAGAAGGTCACGGCGTAGTGTCCGTTCCACGCGCGGCAGGCGTCGATGACCTGTTGGGGTTCGTTCTCCAGCGTGTTGAGGTCGAAGCCCAGCCCCGCGATTTTCAGCCCCGTCTCGCGCAGCAGTTGCGCCGTTGCGGGCGAATGTTCGCCCATGAAGCCCGTCGTCTCAATATACTCGTAGCCCATCTGTGCGATGGCGCGGATGGTTCCCTCGAAGTCCGCCTTCAGGTCGTCGCGTAGCGTGTAGAGTTGCAGTCCGATTTTGGGTTGCATGGTGTGCCTCCTTGATTATAGGTATGGGTTGGTTGCCCGCTCGATGCCGACGGTGGTGTCGGGACCGTGTCCGGGGTGCAGAATCGTGTCGTCGGGCAGGCTCATCACGCGCGTGTGCAGGTGTTCGCGCAAGGTAGCGAGGTCAGCATAGGGGATGTCGGTGCGTCCGATGCTGCCCGCGAAAACCGCGTCCCCGCAAAACAGATGCATCGGGCGCGTGTTTTTCAGCAGGAACCCCAGATGGTCGGGGGCGTGCCCGCGCAGCGCGAGCGCCTCGAACTCCAGCGCGCCAATACAAAAAGTCTCGCCCTCCGTCAGAAATCGGTCGGGCGGCGGCACAGGCTCGGTCGGCGGCAGGTTCAGGTACACAGGATGCGTGTGCGCATACTGCGCCCAGAGTTCCCACTCCTCGCGCGAAATCCAGAACGGCGCGCCCGTATGCGCCTTGATTGCCCGCACGCCCACCACATGGTCAAAGTGCCCGTGCGTTGCCAGAATCGCCGCCACGGGCGGGTCGCCCAGCGCGTGCAGTCGCTCCAGAATGCGCTCAGGCTCCAGTCCGGGGTCAATCACGGCGGTCTGGCGCGTCGCTAGGCACTGCACCAAGTAGCAGTTCGCCTGCAGCACGCCCAGCGTCAGTTTCTCGATGTGTACCATCAGGGCATGTAGGTCACGACCGCGGTCAGCACGAACATCGTCACGGCAAGAATCAGCGTCAGGCGCGAGAGGTTGTCGTCGAAGCCCGGTTTCGCCTTGCCGAACATGCTGTCGGCTGCGCCAGGGCTGAAGATGCCCTCCGAGCGCGAGGTCTGAATCGCGACCAGCCCGATAAACAGCACCATGATAATAATGTCTATCCAAGTCAGCACTGCTTTTAGGATCTCCATTGTCGCTCCTCGTCATAGTAGTCCAGATTCTGGATGCGCTCGCGGATTTCGTCGACGGGTTCTTCGAGGGAGCGTGTGACCTCTTCGCCCGCTTTTTTGAATTCGCGCATTGCTTGCCCGACCGAGCGCGCGATTTCGGGCAACTTGCGCGGCCCGAAGATGAGCAGCGCAATCACGAACAGAACCAAGATTTCGCTAAAGCCGATGCTCCCGAACATAGTCGCCTCCGCTTACGCGGCAAGGGTATTATACCCCTAAAAGCCCGCCCATTCGAAATAGGCGCGCGTCCACGCGGCGAGCGTCCCGCCAAACAGCATCACCAGCAGCGCGCCAATCGCCAGAAACGGTCCGAAGGGCAGCATTGTCGGCGTCTCTTCGAAGTGGTCGTCTGCAAGCTCCTCGTCAAGCTGACCGAGCGCGGCGTAGGCGCGCTGTTGCACGCGGCGGGGCAGCAGCGTAATGAGCGCGTCCACCCAGAGCGTGTAGAGCAGGCAAGACGCAAGCAGGCTGCCCAGCGGTTCGGGCGGGAACGGCTCGTCGGCGTTGTCGGGCGCGGCGTCTGCGGGGGCGGGCGCGTGGCGCGACCGCCAGTACGCCCACAGCCCGCCCAGCACTGCGCCCGTCGCAATCGAGACGGCGAACGCGACCAGCATGCCCGGCGTTAGCAAAAGCGCGCCCATCCCGCGCACAAGCTTGATGTCGCCGTGCCCCATCGCATCGCGCCGAAACGCAATCCGCCCCAGAATCGCAATCGCGCTGAACAGCCCCGCGCCCACCAGCGCGCCAATCGCCGCGTTGCGCAGGTTCAGCACGCCCAGCGACGCCCAGTCCCAGTCGGTCGGCGCGCCCGTCAACAGCCCCGCATGCAGCAAGCCCAGAACCAGCAGCGCGACATTCAGCTCGTCAGGAATGATGTAGTGCTGCAGGTCGATAAAAAAAATCGCAATCAGCACGGATGCCGCCAGCGCGTACACCACAAACCTTAGCGGCGACTCGCCCACAACCAGCCACTGATGCCACAGCCACGCCCACACGCCCGCGTTCCACAGCTCCACCAGAAAGTAGCGCACGGGTATCGGCGCTCGGCAATAGCGGCACTTGCCCCCCTGCGCCAGATAGCTCAGCAGCGGGAACAAGTCGCGCACGCCCAGCCGATGCCCGCACTTGGGGCAGTGCGAGGGTGGGAACGCTATCGAAAGGTTTCGGGGCAGACGGTAGATCAGCACATTCAAAAAGCTGCCTACCGCCGCCCCGAACGCGACGCCGAACACAATGCTCCACGCAGGAAGCATTACGACTGGTTCTGGCTGAGATTCGAGATGACCTCGATCATCGGCAGGAACATCGAGATGACGATGAAGCCGACGATAAAGCCCAGCAGCACAATCATCACGGGTTCAATCGCCGCGGTGAGACTGGCGATGGTCATCTCCACCTCGTTCTCGTAGAAGTCGGCGATTTTGTTGAGCATGTGGTCGAGCGAACCCGATTCTTCGCCGACGCTGACCATGTGGACGACCATCGGCGGGAACATCTTGCTGCGCTGGAGCGGGTCGGCGATTTTCTCGCCTTCGCGGATGCGGGCGCGCGATTCGATGACGGCGTCCGAGACGACCGAGTTGCCCACAACGCCCGCGACGGTCTCCATCGCCTGCAGGATCGGCACGCCCGATGCGAGCAGGGTGCCCATCGTGCGGCTAAAGCGCGCCATGACGATTTTGTGGTGCAGCGGTCCGAACACGGGCACGCGCAGTTTGACCCTGTCAGCGACGCGCCGCCCCACGCGCGTACTCACGAACAGCTTGTAGGCAATCAGAATCGCGACCACCGCGATAATCACCACATACCAGCGTTGCGTGAACAGCGCACTCAGGTCTACAAGGAACTGGGTTGGCGCTGGCAAATTTTCGATCCCCAGCTCCTTGAACAGCTGCGCGAACTGCGGCACCAGCCACGAGACGAGGAAAATCACGATACCGATGGCTGCCAGCAGCACGATTACGGGATAGGTCATCGCAGAGCGGATTTTGCGGCGCAGCTCGACATCCTTCTCCAGGAAGCCTGCAATGCGCTGCAGCGATTCCTCGAGGACACCGCCGACCTCGCCCGCGCGAATCAGACCGATAATCAGCTGGCTGAACGCTTTCGGGTGGCGCGCCATCGAGCGGGAGAGGCTCTCGCCCGATTCGACGCGCGCGGACAAGTCCATCAGGATCTTGCGCAGGCGGGCGTTGTTCGTTTGCGCCTGCAGCACATCCAGACAGCGAATCAGCGACACGCCCGCATCGAGCATTGTGGAGAACTGGCGGGCGAAGATGGCGAGGTCGCTGAGTTTGACACGCCCGTAGCCGCCTGCGGGCACGCGCGGCGCCTTGCGATCCTCGGTCACTTCCAGCACCTGCAGTCCTTCCGCTTGCAGGCGTTTCTTCAGCTCTTCGGCGTTCGGCGCTTCGACCTTGCCTGAACGGGTCTGCCCATTCGCGTCCCGAATCGTGTAGTTGAAGTACGGCATTCTTGTTCGCCTCCTTGGTGCTTAGCGTCCGCGTGGGGGTGCGCTCGGCGCGCCAGGCATGCCGCCTGTGGGCGCAATCATCTTGCGCAGCTCGTCGGGGTTAATCGCCCGCGACATCGCCTCCTCGTAGGTGACCCAGCCCTTGACATACAGGTCGCGCAGCGACTGATCCATCGTCTGCATGCCCAGCTGACCGCTGGTTTGAATCATCGTGTGAATCTGGTGGGTCTTGTTCTCGCGAATGAGGTTGCGGATAGCGGGCGTGGCAATCATCACCTCGACGGCGGGCACGCGCCCTGGTTGACCCGCGCGCGGCAACAGTTGCTGACTGATAATCGCCTGCAGGTTGTTTGCCAGCTGGATGCGAATCTGCTCCTGTTGCCCTGGCGGGAACACATCGACGATACGGTCAATCGACTCGGCGGCGTTGTTCGTGTGCAAGGTTGCGAACACCAAGTGTCCCGTCTCGGCGGCGGTGATGGCCAGCTGGATGGTCTCCAAGTCGCGCATCTCGCCGACCAGAATCACATCGGGGTCTTCACGCAGCGCGGAGCGCAGCGCAGCGGCAAACGACTTGGTGTCTTGTCCCAGCTCGCGCTGGTTGATGATGCTGGAGCGGTGCTGGTGCAGGTACTCGATGGGGTCTTCGACGGTGATGATATGCACGCTGCGCTCGGTATTGATTTGGTTAATCATCGCGGCGAGCGAGGTGGACTTGCCCGACCCTGTGGGACCTGTGACCAGGATGAGTCCGCGCGGGCGGCGCGTGAGTTCTTCCAGCACGGGCGGCAGGTTCAGCTCGCGCACGGTCGGCACGCGGGCGGGGATCAAGCGGAACGCCGCCGCCACCGCGCCCTTGTCCTTGTAGACATTCACGCGGAAGCGCGCGATTTTGTGCAGGCTGTAGGAGAAGTCCAGCTCGTAGTTCGTTTCGAACTTTTGGATTTGCTCGTCGGTCAGGATTTCGTACATCATCCGCTGGGTCTGGGTCGGCTGCGCTTTCTCGTAGTTGAGGCGCAGCAGTTGCCCGTCCACGCGAATCACTGGCTCCACATAAGGGCACAGGTGCAGGTCGGACGCGCCTTTCTCGGTCACGATGTAGAGCAGTTCGTCGATGTGGGTGTCTTCGAGGTTGCGCGGTTGCGCAACCGCAGGCTGGGGCGCAGGCGCAGCGGTCGCTGTCCCGCCTCCGTGCGTTGTCATGTTCGGCGTCTGATTCATATGCATGTTCGGTGAGACCTCCTAAGTTATTAATAGAATCCTGCGGTGAAGACCACGCGGCGCACCTCATCAGGCGTCGTGAGTCCTTCGAGGACTTTGATGAGGCCGTCCTCGCGCAGCTCTTTCATGCCGTTCGCTTTGGCGGCTTCCTTGATGTCGGAGAGCGGCGCACGGCGCACGATGAGTTCGGCGATTTCGGCGTTGACGACCATCAGTTCGTAGACGCCGACGCGCCCGGCGTACCCGCGCCCGCGGCAGTGGTCGCACCCGACGCCTTCCCAGATGGTGACCATCTGGTCGGGGTTTTCGATTTGGAAGCCGAACGCGCGCAGGTCGGCGGCGGGGATTTCGCGCGGCTCCTTGCAGTGCTGGCACACGCGGCGCGCGAGCCGTTGCGCCATCACGCCCGTGACGGTCGCGGCAATCAGGTACGGCTCCACGCCCATGTCCACCATACGAATCACGGCGGAGGGCGCGTCGTTCGTGTGCAGCGTCGACAGCACCAAGTGCCCCGTCAGCGAGGCTTCAATCGCGATTTCGGCGGTCTCCAAGTCGCGCATCTCGCCCACCATGATGATGTCGGGGTCTTGGCGCAGGAACGCGCGCAACGCGCTGGCGAAAGTCAAGCCCGCCTTGCGGTTCACCTGTACCTGCGAGATGCCAGGGAGCTGGTACTCAATCGGGTCTTCAATCGTCAAGATGTTCTTTTCGACGGAGTTGAGCTTGTGGAGTACCGAATACTGGGTGGTCGTCTTGCCCGACCCTGTGGGACCTGTGGATAGCACCATGCCCTGCGGCTGGATGACCAGCTCTTCGAGGCGCGCCTGCGTTTCGGGCGTGAAGCCAAGTTTGTTCAGTCCCAGCAACACGCTGGTCTTGTCCAGAATTCGCATGACGATTTTCTCGCCGTGCGGGGTGGGGATGGACGAGACGCGCAGGTCGTAGTCTTTGTTCTGGTAGCGGATGGGGATACGCCCGTCTTGCGGGAGCCGTTTCTCGGCGATGTTCATCTCCGCCATGATTTTGTAGCGGGAGATGAGGGGCGCTTGCACATATTTCGGTAGGGAGAGCGCTTCGTGCAGCACGCCGTCGATGCGGTAGCGGATGCGCAGGTTGCGGATTTGGGGCTCCACATGGATGTCGCTGGCGCGTTCGTTGATGGCTTGCTGGATGATGGTGTTCGCCACGCGCACGATGGGACCTTCTTCGGCTTCGCGCAGCACGGCTTTTTCGTCGTCTTCGGCGTCGCCGCGCGCGCTATAGGCGGCGATGTCGGTCATCACGCTGCCGCGCAGGTCGGCGGGTCGCACGGCTGCCGCGCCGCCGCCGTCGGTGGTCGCAGGCGTTGCGCCGTCCGCCGCCGAACCGCCATACGCCTTGCGAATCGCATCCTCAATCGCTCCTGGCGCGGCAATCACGGGGCGCACGGTGCAACGCGAGTTCACGCGCACATCGTCCATCGCCATCACATTGCTGGGATCCGCCATCGCCAAATACAGAATGTTGCCGTCTTTTTTGACGGGAATCACATTATAACGCTTGGCGATATGCTCTTTGACCACATTCAGCGCGGACGGCTCGGGCTGCACGCGATCAAGGTCGACGAATGGCATCCCCAGTTCGAACGCCTTCGCTTCGTAAGCGTCGCGCTCGCTCACCAGCGTCTGGTCGAGAAAAATTTGAATCAGCTCCTTGCCCGTCGATTGTTGCACGCGGCGCGCGTCTTCCAGCTGCTCTTGCGTGATGAGACCCTTCTCCAGCAGGTATTCACCTGCCGTTCTGCGTGTCATAGCCATCGGTTATCACTCCTACCCATAGAGTCCCTGCCGCTCGTGATGTTCAATTATAGCACATCTGCACGAGCGTATGGTATAATCTTCTGCAGGCGGGAGGCGATTCCTGCCGATTTTGTGAGGAGGCTAACGAAAATGCGAATGTTATGGCTGGTGGGATTGGCGGCGATTGTGGCGCTGGGCAGTGCGCAGACGCGCACGCAGCGCAGCGCAACGCAACAAGATGACGGGCGCATCCCGATTGCGCAAGCCGCGCAGGAACTTGCGCAGAAGTTCAAGGCGCAAATCGTGATCGACCCTGCGCTGACGCAGCGCGTGAAGCCGTCGGAGGCAGACACGCTGGAGCGCGCCCTCGACGAAATCACCGCGCAGGCGCGCGATGTCGTCTGGCGCAAGGTCTACACCAACAAGGTGCTGGGCGCGGAACCGAACACGGAGCAGATTCTCAGCGCGGTGCGCGCGCTCATCAACATCGAACTGGGCGGGGTGATGGTGGTCAACCCGCGCGCGGCGACGCTCAACTCGTTCGTGGCGAACTACCCTGCGCCCCCTGACCTCGAAAACGCGCTGGAGCAGATGCAGCCGCCGTTCAGCGCGAAGCCCGTGTATGTGATTCTGAACCCGCGCCCGCAGGCGGCGACCGCGCTGCGCGGCTCCAAGCTGGAACAGTTCGCCCAAGCGCAGCAGCAACTGATGGATCTGCTCGCCAAAATGAGCCCCGAAGAGCGACGCCAAGCGTTGCAATCCGCGATGGGCATGTGGATGAACGCCGACCCCGACCTGCGCAACCAGATGATCTTCGAGGGGATGCGCCTGTCGTTCGAGTATTGGCAGACCCTCTCGCCCGATCAGCAGCGCGAGATGATGGAGATGGGGCGCAGGTTCTTCGAGCAGTATTTCGGCGGCGCGCCTGAGATGTGATTTCGGAGCGCATTCGGGGGCAAGGCGCAAGAAAGGCTTTGCCCCCTCACAGCGGACGGGGAGGTTAAGACGGCGCATAAGGGTATAATCCCGACGCTATGCGCAAGCGTCGTCGAAAGCCGTTCCAACGCTATTTCACGGTCGCCGAAGCGAACGCACTGGTGCCCGATCTCAGCATCAAACTGCTGCGCCTGCAGGCGATGCTCCGACGCCTGCGTGAGGAGTACGACGAGAAGGAGACCGAACTGTTCCAACGCGCCCAGAGCAACGGCAAACACCCCGAATGGGAAGCGTCCGAGATTGCCCCCGAAATCCATAAGGCGGTCGACGAACTGCACGCGATGGGCGTGCTACTGCGCGATATCGAGCAGGGGATTGTGGAATTCCCGCACCTGCGCAACGGGCGCGAGGTGCTGCTGTGCTGGCGGCTGGGCGAGAAGCGCGTGCAATATTATCATGAGCTGGACACGGGCTTCCGCGAGCGCAAACCGCTCTGGGAGGACGACTGATGCTGTGCGTGCGGGCGCCGGGGCGCGTGAACCTCATCGGCGAGCATACCGACTACAACGACGGCTATGTGCTGCCTGTGGCGATTAGCCTCGAAACGCGCGTGTACGCCCAGCCGCGCGCGGACGCCCTGTGCCAAATCTACTCCGAGACGCTGGATGCGCAGCACACGCTGAACCTTGCTGACCTGCCGCCGCCTGAGCAGTTGCCCGACGGGTTTATCCGCTATGTGGCGGGCGTGGCGGCGATGATGCAACAGCATGCGGGGCGCACACTTACGGGCGTGGACGCGACTATTTGCAGCGAGTTGCCGCTGGGCGCAGGGCTGAGTTCGTCCGCCGCGCTGGAGGCAGCGTTCGCCGTGCTGTGGGACGCGCTTGATGACCTGCGCCTCGATCGGCTGACGCTGGCGCAGTTGTGTCAGCGGGCGGAGCATCGCTACGCGGGCGTGCGCTGCGGGCTGATGGATCAGGCGGCGAGCCTGCTGGGGCAGGCAGGGCACGCGCTGTTTCTGGACACCCGCACCTATGCGATGCAGCATGTGCCCCTCCCGCCCGACTGGGCAATCGTGGTCGCCGACACGGGCAAGCCGCGCGCCCTCGCCGAATCGGACTACAACCTGCGCCGCGCCCAATGCGAGCAGGCGGTCGTCGCGCTGCAGGGCGTTCTGGGCGAGTCGGTCATCGCGCTGCGCGATGTCAGCCCCGAACAGGGCGCGCTGTACCTGCCGCTGGTGGAGGAGCCTGCGCGTCGGCGGGCGCGCCATGGGGTCGGCGAGAACGCCCGCGTGCTGGCGTTCCTGACCGCGCTGCGCCATGCGGACACGGCGCAAGTGCGTGCGCTGATGCTGGCGTCGCACGCCTCGCTGCGCGACGACTACGAAGTCAGTTGCGCCGAGTTGGACGCGATGGTGGAGGCGTGCTTGCAGGCAGGCGCAATCGGCGCGCGGATGACGGGCGCAGGCTTCGGCGGCGCATGCGTCGCGCTGGTCGAACGCGCCCACCTCGAACGCTTCCTGGCGGACGCCGAGCGGCGCTATCGCGCCCGCGCCGCCTACGAACCGCGCTTCTACGCCTGCGACGCGGCAGCAGGCGCAAGCCTCTGCCCGATGGAGACCTAAGACCGTTGCACAGGGTACAATTCCCGCCACTATGCGCCCCAAACCTGTGCTGGCGATTGTCGGACGCCCCAATGTCGGCAAATCCACGCTGTTCAACCGCCTGATTGGGCAGCGGGTAGCCATCGTGGAGGACACCCCAGGCGTCACGCGCGACCGACTGTACGGCGAGGGCGAGTGGCTGGGACAGCCGTTCGTGGTCATCGACACGGGCGGCATCCTGTTCGGCGAGGATGACCCGCTGATCGAGCAGGTGCGCGTGCAGGCGCAGGTGGCGATGCACGAGGCGGACTGCGTCCTGTTTCTGGTGGACGCCCGCGACGGGCTGACCCCCGCCGACGAGGAGGTCGCCGACCTGCTGCGGCGCGGGGGCAAGCCGACTCTGCTGCTGGTCAACAAAGCGGACAACCCACAACAGTGGGAGAGCCAACGCGCCGAGTTCTTCGCGCTGGGGCTGGGCGAGCCAATCCCCATCTCGTCGATTCACGGGCACAACATCGCCGAAGTGCTGGAGCGCGCCTTCGAGCATCTGCAGGCGCAGCCCGCGCCCGAGTCGGACGAGGAACCCGCCGACGAACCCATCAAAATCGCCATCGTCGGTCGCCCGAATGTCGGCAAGTCGTCACTGCTGAACGCCATCTTGGGCGAGCCGCGCGCGATTGTGAGCGACATCGCAGGCACCACGCGCGACACGCTGGATACCCCCTTCACTTGGAAGGGGCAGCCCGTCGTGCTGATTGACACCGCAGGCATCAAGCGTCCTGGCAAGGTGCAGCGGTCGCTGGAATACTACGCGCAGATGCGCGCCGAACGCGCGATGCAACGCGCCGATGTCGCCGTGGTGGTCATCGACGCGACGGAGGGCATCACGCACAACGATCGGCGGATTGCGCAACTGGCGGCGAACGCAGGGCGCGCCCTTGTGTGGGCGGTCAACAAGTGGGATCTCAAAGAGCCGCCCGACGGCAACCTTGACAAAAACACCCCCCCAAAAAAGGACTTTGCCCGCCTCCTCCAGCAGTCGGTTAAAGGACTGGACTATGTGCCGTTTGTGTTTATTTCCGCGCTGGCGAGGGCGGGCATCGAGCGGCTGCTGGACACCTGCATGGCGGTCGCCGACTTCCACTGCATGCGCGTCGGCACGGGCGAACTGAACCGCCTGCTGCAGGAGTGGCTGTTCGAGCGTCCCTATACGCGCAAGGGCAAGACGCTGAAGATTTACTACGCGACGATGGCGAGTGTGCGCCCGCCGACGATGGTGCTGTTCGTGAACGACCCCGAGATTGTGCATTTCTCGTACCTGCGCTACTTGGAGAACCAGCTGCGCAAGCGGTACGCATACACGGGCGTACCCATCCGCTGGGTGGTGCGCGCCGCGCACGAGGAGCGGGAGAAGTAGCCCCCATCAGGTATACTTTTCTGTGATGGCACGCAAGCGAGGCGTGGTGCTGCTCGCGATGAGTGGGGGCGTGGACAGTTCGGTGGCGGCGGCGATTCTGCAGAAGCGCGGCTTCGAGGTCGTCGGCGTCACGATGCAGATTTGGCAGGAGTCGCATCCCGACCCGCGCCATGGGGGCTGCTGCTCGCTGGGCGCGGTGGAGGACGCGCGGCGCGTTGCACGGCGGCTCGGCATCCCGCACTATGTGCTGAACTTCCGCCGAACCTTCGCCGACACGGTCATCCGCGACTTCATCCACGAGTACCGCCGCGGGCGCACACCCAACCCGTGCGTGCAGTGCAACCGCTTCGTCAAGTTCGACGCGCTGCTGCACAAGGCGGACGAACTTGGCTGCGACTACATCGCCACCGGGCACTACGCCCGCACGCGCTACAACCCGCACACAGGACGCTACAACCTGCTCCGCGCCGTCAATAAGGACAAAGACCAGTCGTATGTGCTGTATATGCTGAACCAAGAGCAGTTGCGGCGGGCGATTTTTCCACTGGGCAACATCCCGAGCAAGACCGAGACGCGCCGACTGGCTGCCGAGTTGGGGCTGTGGACAGCGAACAAGCCCGACAGCCAGGAAATCTGCTTCACGGCGCACGCGGGGGGCTATCACCAGTTCCTGCGCCAAGTGACGCCCGATGCGTTCACGCCAGGCGAGATTCGCGACACGCAGGGGCGCGTGCTGGGCATGCACAACGGCATCGCGCTCTACACCATCGGGCAGCGCAGGCGGCTGGGTATCAATACCGACGGCAAGCCGATGTTCGTGCTGCGTATCCTGCCCGACGAGAACGCGATTATCGTCGGCGACGAATCGCAACTCTACGAGCGCGAGATGACCGTCGGGCAGATGGAGTGGAGCAGCATCCCGTATTTGGAGAAACCCTTGCGCGTAATGGCGAAGATTCGGTATAATGCGCCTATGGCGCGCGCGACGCTCTATCCGCTGGAGTCGCCTGAGCGCGTGCGTGTGGTGTTCGACGAGCCTGTGCGCGCCATCACGCCGGGGCAGTTCGGCGTGTTCTACCGCGGGGAGACGGTTGTCGGGGGTGGCGTGATTGAGGCGCCCCACAGCGCATCGCCCGACGCGGAAACGACCGACCGCGCCGTCACGCGCGCGCTGCAAATTGTGCAGCCGTTCCTGCTGGAGGGGGCAGAGGTATGAACGACACTTTGCTGATGATACTGATTGGGCTGATGAGCCTGACGCTGCTCGCGTTGGCATGGGCGGTGATTGGGCTGCTGGTGGTCGCCAAGCGCGAGTTGCCGAAACTGCGCCAGCAGGTGAGCGACATCAACGGGCGGGTGGCGCGCGTGCTGGACGAGGTGATTCCGACACTGCAAGGCGCAACGCACACGCTCAAGGAAGCCGAGCGCGCGCTGCACGAGGCGGCGGAGACCATCGAAAACCTGCACATTGTGAGCGACAACATTCGGCACAAGCTGGAGGTCGCCGACGCAGTCGGGGCGCGGGTGCGCCGCCTGCCAGAACGCACAGCGCGCGTGTTGGGACGACTGATGCATCAGGGCTTCAAACTCGGCGGACGGATGCTCAGCCAGCAGCTGGAGAAGCGTCAGCAGGCGCGTCGGCGCGCCAGCGTCTACGACGGCGCGACGCCCCCGATACCGCCCACCGCAGACGAATTGCGCGGCGAGACGCCACTCGCCGAACCGACCGATTCCGCCCGACCAACGGCGGAGAACGCCCCCGCAGGGGAGGCGACCACACACACCAACCACAAGGAGGGATGACGATGCAGAACCAAGACGAACGCAGTGGCGTGCTGTACCTATTGGCTGGGATTGGCTTGGGCGTGCTGATTGGCGCAGTGATTGGGTTGCTGTTTGCGCCTAAGCCAGGCGAGGAGATTCGCGGCGACATCGGGCAGCGCCTGCACGACCTGAGCGAGAAGGTGCGCGAACTCAGCCAGCAGGTCTACGAGCGCGGCGGCGAGACCGTGCGCAACCTGCGCGAGAAGGTCGGACGCAAAGCGCACGAGGTCGCCGAAGAGATCGCGCCTGACGAAGCCTAACAGCCGTGTGGCGGTTTCTGGGCTGGGCGGCGGTGATCGCCGCCGCCCTCTACTTCCTGTATATCGTGCGGGCGTCCCTGATCCCGTTCCTGATCGGGGGCGTAATCGCGCTGCTGCTGAACCCGTTCGTGGACGCGCTCTGCCGCAGGGGCTACTCGCGCGGGCGCGCCATCCTGAATGTGTTTCTGGCGTTCCTGCTCTTTGCGCTGGGGCTGGGGCTGATGCTCGCGCCTGCGTTCTACGCCCAGTCGCAGGAGATTATTCAAACATTTAGCCGACAAAACAACGGCGATCTCAACAAGACCATCAACAACTTCGTGCAGGGGGCGCAAGACTACCTCAATCGCGAGATTCCCAAGCGACGCGAGTTGATTGAGCGCAACCGCGAGCTGCTCCAGCGGCTGGAGTTGCCGACCGAGCCGAACGAGTTGGCGAACGCGCTCACCACACGCCTGCAGCAGCGCGTGAACGGCTTCCTGCTGGACAACGCCGCGCAATACATCAACTCGTTCCTGAACACGCTGCTGGGACTGCTCTCCAAAGCCATCTGGATTATCCTGATCCCGATGAGCGCGTACTTTTTCCTGCTGGATATGCCCGCGCTGCAGCGTGGGTTCCTGTTCATGATTCCGCCCGAACATCGCGCGGCGGTGCGTCAACTGATGAGCGAGATCGGCGGACTGTTTTTCCGCTACATTCGCGGGATGGCGACCGCCGCGCTCTCGTATGGCGCGGTGTGCATGGCGTATTACTGGCTGGTGGGCGCGCCCAACCCTGTGCTGCTGGGCGTGCTGGCGGCGATTCTCTACCCCATCCCCTATCTCGGCTCGTTTCTGATTGCGCTGAGTGCATTCGGGACGACGCTGCTGTTTGGTCCGTCGCACCCTGCGTTCTATCTGTTCACGCTGACCAACTTCTGGCACGCGGTGCTGGTGGTGATTGGCGCGCTGACCATTAACAATGTGTTCGACTTGGTGGTGACGCCGCGTCTGTTGGGCGGGGCGGTGGGCTTGCGTCCGCTGGGCGCGCTGATTGCGATTGTGGTCGGGGCGAACTGGGGGATATGGGGCATGCTGCTGGCGGTGCCTGTCGCCACCACGCTGAAGATTGTGATTGAGCGGCTGCTGCACTTTTTCTACGGCGAGGCGGACTTTCTGGCGCTGCCCCCGCAGGCAGCTGCGCCTGCGTCCGACGGCGCAACGCCCGTTGAACCTGCGCCTGCCGAGCCCCCGAAAGAGGCAGCGCACGGCGCAGCGGAGTGAGTCTGCACAACTGCCCTATGCTCCCCGTGTCTACACTGCCTGAGAGGGTATGATTCCGCTTGATGGACGCACGGGCGGCGATTGAGCAGGCGAAAGCGCGCGGCGACCGCGCCTTTTTCGAGCGCGCCCTCGACGAAACGCGCGGCGTCAAGGCGCTGCTGCAGACGCTTGAACAGCTGGGGCGGCTGCCAACCGATTTTGACCCTGCACCCCTGATGCGCCTGGCGACCCACCCCCACGACGAGGTGCGCACTGCGGCGGTCAAAGCACTGGCGCGGCTGGAGAACCTTGCGCTACTGCCGTTTTATCGCGAACGGCTCGCGCAGGAGCAGGCAACCCTCGTGCGACGCGAACTCGCTTCCGCCGTCGGGCGACTGCGCGCGCCAGAGGCAATCCCCACGCTGACTGACCTCTTGCACGACCCTGACCCGAAGGTCGTGCTGCAAGCCATACGCGGGCTACTCTGCTTCGACGGGCTGGCGACGGTTCAGGACGCCCTGCGCGAGCTGGCGACGCACCCGAACGAGTTGGTACGCCATGCCGTGCAACGCGCCCTCGCGCCCCGACACGCGACACCCGCCACGCGCCCCCAACCGCACAGCCCCGACGCCCTCAAGAACCTTATGGCGTGCGGGGATGTGCTGCAGGTGCTTCGGCATGTGCCCGACGAATCGGTACACCTCACCTTCACTTCGCCGCCGTACTACAACGCCCGCGACTACACGCTGTACCCCAGCTATGAGGCGTACCTGGAGTTTCTGACACAGGTGTTCCGCGAAGTGCATCGCATCACCAAAGAGGGGCGGTTCTTCGTGCTGAACACCTCGCCTGTGCTGATTCCGCGCATGAGCCGCCAGCACGCCAGCAAGCGATATGCTATCCCCTTCGACATTCACCCGCGCATCATCGAGCTGGGGTTTGAATTTATCGACGACATCATCTGGGTCAAGCCTGCGCCCAGCGCACGCAACCGAAACGGCGGGTTCTATCAGCACCGCAAGCCGCTGGGGTACAAGGCGAACTCGGTGGTGGAGTATGTGATGGTCTACCGCAAGGCGACGGACAGGCTGATAGACTGGAACATGCGCCAGTATCCCGACGCGGTAGTGGAGGTGAGCCGCGTGCTGGACGAGTACGAGCCGACGAACCTCTGGCAGATTGCCCCCGCCGCTGACCCCGTGCATCCTGCGGTGTTCCCGTTGGAGTTGGCGTCGCAGGTGGTGCGCCTCTACTCGTACAGGGGCGACTTGGTGTTCGACCCGTTTGCAGGGCGGGGCACAGTCGGGCGCGCCGCGCTGCTGCACGAACGCTACTACTTCCTGACCGAGAAGGAACCTGCCTATTTCGAGTACGCGCAGAAGGTGATTACGGAGGGCAGTCTTCTCTGTCCCGATTATCCCCCGCGATTTATGCGCTACGAAGAGTTTCGCGATGCGGTTTGCGCCTAATCGGGTACACTTTCCCTGCTATGGGTCGCACAGTAGACTTTCCGCTGATATTTGAGCGCAGCGTGCCGGGTCGGCGCGGCGTGCGCCCCCCTGTGTGCGATGTGCCCACCCAGCCGCTTGCGGAGCTGCTCGGTGCGCACAATCTGCGCCCAGAGCCGCCCGCCCTGCCCGAAGTGAGCGAACTGGACGCGCTGCGCCACTACACGCGCCTGTCGCAACGCAACTACGGCATCGATGTCGGCTTCTACCCGCTCGGCTCCTGCACGATGAAATACAACCCGCGCGTCAACGAGAAAATCGCCGCGCTGTCGGGCTTCACGCACGCGCACCCGCTGCAGCCCGAATCGCTCTCGCAGGGCGCGCTGCAACTGATGTACGAACTGCAGCAAGACCTGAAAGCCATCACGGGCTTCGCGGAGGTCACCCTGCAGAATGTCGCGGGCGCGCACGGCGAACTGCTGAGCCTGATGCTGATTAAGGCGTACCACGAGTCGCGCGGCGAGGGCGACAAACGCAAAATCGTGCTGGTGCCCGACTCGGCGCACGGTACGAACCCCGCCTCCGCCGCACTGTGCGGGTTCACCGTGAAGTCCATCCCGACCAACGCTGAAGGCGACACCGACTTGGACGCGCTGCAAGCCGCGCTGAGCGACGAAGTGGCGGCGATGATGCTGACCAACCCCAGCACGCTGGGGCTGTTTGATCGAAACGCGCGGCGGGCGTGCGAACTGCTGCACGCGGCAGGCGCGCTGGTCTTCTGCGACGGGGCGAACATGAACGCGCTGGTGGGCGTCGCGCGACCTGCCGACATCGGCTTCGACTGCATGCACCTGAACCTGCACAAGACCTTCTCCACGCCGCACGGTGGGGGCGGTCCAGGGGCGGGCGCGGTCGGCGTCTCGGAGCGGCTGGTTCCGTTCCTGCCCACCCCGCGCATCGAGCCGACGGACGATGGGCGGTACGCGCTTTCCTACGACCACCCGCAGTCCATCGGGCGCGTGCATGCGTTCTACGGCAACTTCCTGAACCTCGTGCGGGCGTATGCCTACATCCGCGCCTACGGCGGGCGCGACCTGCGCAATATCGGCGAGTTCGCCGTGCTGAACGCGAACTACATGCTGGCGCGCCTCCGACACGCCTTCCCACCCGCTGTAGACCGCCTCTGCATGCACGAGTGCGTCGTCACCGCTAAGCACTACAAGCAGCAGTACGGCGTGCGCGCGTTCGACATCGCCAAGCGGCTGCTGGACTACGGCTTCCACCCGCCCACGATGTATTTCCCGCTGATCGTGCCCGAATGCCTGATGATTGAGCCGACTGAGTCGGAGAGCAAGCAGACGCTGGACATGTTCGCGAACGCGCTGCTGGAGATTGCCCGCGAGGCGATGGAACAGCCCGAGTTGCTGCAGCACGCGCCGTACAATACGCCTGTGCGCCGCTTGGATGAGGCGGGCGCGGCGAAGACGCTCATCTTGCGATGGCAGGGCACGGTGATTTATCCGCAGGAGGTTCCCGCCTGCGCCTGCTGAACGACGGCGTTTGCCCGCCCGAAGCGACGATGGCGGGCGATGTCGCCCTGCTGGAGGCGTTCCAGCGAGGCGAGATCCCGCCCACGCTGCGCGTATACCAGTGGGCGTCGCCCGCGCTGACCTACGGGGTGAACCAGCAGTTGCCCGCGCGCTTGGTGGACGCCTGCGCCGCGCTGGGCATCCCGATGCTGCGTCGTCCCACAGGCGGCAAAGCCGTGCTGCACGGGCACGATTTGACGGTGGGGTTGGTGTTTCGCGCTGCCGACTGTCTTTCAGAACCCCCTCCTTTAGGTTCCCCATGCAAGCAGGGGGAACCAAGCGGCGGTTCCCCTCGCGAAGCGGGGGGAACCTTAAGGAGGGGGGCAGAGATAATATTAGCAAAACCTACAGAAATAAAACCAGCCGACGCACGACCATTTCAAACCCCCTCCTTTAGGTTCCCCCTGCAAGCAGGGGGAACCGACCTCCTGCAAGGTTCCCCCCGCTTCGCGAGGGGAACCTTAAGGAGGGGGGCAGATCTTCCTCAGAGTCGCCCCTACCCCCGCCAAGTCTACCAGTTCCTTGCGCCCGTGCTGATTGAGGCGTTCGCGCAGGTGGGCGTCCCCGCCGTGCAAGGCGACGCGCCTGCGCCCGACCCGCGCAACCTCGACGACGGCGGCGACTGCTTCGCCACGCCCGCGATTGCCGACCTCGTGCATGCCGAGACAGGGGTCAAACTGATGGGCTGCGCACTGCTGGTGCGTGGCGCGTGCGTGCTGATGCAGGCGTCCATCCCGCTGCGGATACCCGAAGTGCCCGTCGAGCGGCTGTTCGGGCATCCGCACCCCGCGCCGCCGCCGATAGACCCCGACGCGCTCACCGACGCCCTCTACCGCACCCTCACGCGCGTCATACACACGCCCGCCAACGCCATAAACACCGCGCCGTAAAGGAACACATTCCGATAATTGTCGCCTGTGAGATCGACCACCACGCCCGCAAGTTGCGGTCCCAGCACCGCCGACAGGTTGGACGCCATGTAGTACAGCCCCGTGACGATGCCCGCCCGTAGTTGCGGCGCAGTGTCGTACAGCGCGGGCAGCGAGTTCACATTCACCAACGCCCAGAACATCCCCGCAGGGATCAGAAACCCCATCAGCATCGGCACCGACTGGATGAAGTAGCCGTACACCAGCATGCCCGTCAGCCCGCCGACGCCCAGTAGGATGATTGGCTTGCGTCCGAATCGCGTCGCCAGCAGCCCGCTGGGCACAGCGCACAGGATAAACGCCGCAGGCAACAGCGCGACCAACTGCCCCATCTGGTCGGGTGAGATGCCAAGCGCTTCCTTGCCAATCAGCGACAGCAACGCCTCCAACGCCGTGAAGCCCATAAACCAACTCAGAATCGCGCCGAGCATCCAAAAAACCGATGGGTCGCCCGCGCGGAGCAGGGCGCGCGCGCTTTCCAAAAGCCCCGCCTCCTTCTCGTCCGCTTTGTAGAGCTGCGTGCGCGGCTCATGCACAAACAGCGCGGCAATCACCAGCGCGAGCGCCATCACGCCGCTACCAAAGATGAACGGCGCGTACCGCCCGTAGTGCCCGTAGAGCCACCCGCCGCCGAAGTACGCCAGCGCCGCCCCCACGCCCAACATCAGGTTGATTATCCCGTTCGCGAGGCTGCGCTGGTGGGAGGGGTACAAATCGCCAATCAGCGCGACGCCTGGCGAGCGGAACAGCGCGTTCCCGAAGTTCGTGAAGAAGATGGCTGCCATAACGCCATATGCGGTGGTTGCGCTGGGCACAAACAGGAACGCCGTCAGCGCAATCGGCGCGCCCCCAAGCACCCACGGCTTGCGCCTGCCGATGCGCGTGCGCGTGCGATCCGAGAGCTGCCCCACAATCGGCTGCATGAACATATTCAGGTAGTTGTCCCAAGTCAGGATGAAGGTGATGAGCGTCGCGCTGAGCGCCATCTCGCGCAAGAAGATGGGCACGAAGTGGTTGAAAATCGGCAGGGTCATGCCCATGCCCATAAACATCGCGCCGAGCAGCAGCGTGCGCCCAACGGGGAACCGCTCCGATGGCGGGGCGTGCATAGCGGTTGTGTTCGCCATGTGGGGTATACTTCCTGCAATGCGCCGCGTGTGGCTGCTGTTGTGGGCGTTGTGGTTTGCGCTTGCGCCGATAGGTTCGGCGTGGGCGTATGCGTGCGCCTGCACGGGTCAGCTTGCGCTGGCGTGTTGTGTGCGCCTTAACCCCTGCTGCAAAACTTCCCCCGCCGCTCAAGGCGAGTCGTGCGCTGCGGGCGAGAACGGATTGCCCCCCTCCTTTAGGTTCCCCCCGCTTCGCGAGGGGAACCGTGATGGGGCTGAAGTTTCCCCGCTTCGCGAGGGGAACCGTGATGGGGCTGAAGTTTCCCCGCTTCGCGAGGGGAACTGTGATGGGGCTGAAGTTTCCCCGCTTCGCGATGGGGCGCAGGTTCGGTTCCCCCTGCCTGCAGGGGGAACCTTAAGGAGGGGGTTGGATTCGGAAGCTACTCCCCTTCGCGAGGGGAACCTTAGTGAGGGAGTCACGAAAAAACATCCCTGCAGCGAGGGCAACTGCGCAGGCTGCTCGCTGGAGCGCGCGAAGCCCGCGCCTGCCAGCGCGTCGGTCAGCCGCCCTCTGCTGGACTGGGCGGACTGGGTGCTGGACGCGCCTGCGCTGGAGGGGCTGATTCGCGTCGAGCCTCTACGCGCAAGCTTCGGCTTGCCTGTCGTTCGCAACCACTCACCCCCACTTGAGCCTTCTGCGCCTCGTGCGCCGCCCCTGTGCTGTGTGTGCTGAACGCGCCGCGCGGTCAGCCTGACCGCCGCGCGCCTTCACAACCATTCCCATTTGCGCTGGGCATGCTGCCCACGCGCCACACACACAACACAGGAGGCAATTATGCGATACTGGAAACTCTTTGCGAGCGCACTGTCGCTCATAGGCGTACTCTTTGCCGTCGCGCAGGAAGGTTCGGGCGGTTGCCCCGCCTGCGTGGTGATTCAGTCGCAACAGCGCAGCGATGTCGAAGTCGGCTTCGCGGAGCTAACTGTACCCAAGGAGCAACTGAACTGGTTCACCATCGGCTCGCCCGCTTCGGACGAGAACCGCTTCCGCACCTTCATCAAGACGGGCGTCACCGAGCGGTTCGATTTGGGTATCGGCTACTCCCACTACGGCGAGCGCACAACCCTACAGATGACCTACCAGTTGGCGCGTCAGGACGACGGGGCTCCCATCAGCCTGCTGGCGGGCTACGGCTTCTCGTCCACCTACCGCCAGAGTCAGGAGGGCTTCTACCTCATGGGCGTGCGCACCGATGGGAACCTCTCGGTGATGGCGGGCTGGCAGCGGCTGCGCAACGGGCGCGACATTGGCTTCGTCGCCGCCAACTATCGGCTGGATCGCGACACTGCGCTGATGTTCTACTCACATCAGGGCACGATGCCAGGCGAACCGACGCTGTATAACCTCGCGCTCGTGCGCCGCTTCGGGGACTGGAACCTCGGCGTGTGGTGGTTCCACCCGACGGCGGAGAGCGATGTCGGCGTCTCCATCTCGCGCAGCTTCGCGTTGCGGTAGGAGATTGCCTATCCCATCGCCTTGCGGAACAGAATCAGCGCGACAATCGCCATCGCCGCTGCGATGCCGTACAGGATCAGCACGGTCTGGCGCTGGTTCAGCCCGCGCGCCAGCAGTTGGTGATGGATGTGCTTTTTGTCGGGCTTGTGGATGGGCTGCCCGCTGAGCAGGCGACGCACGACTGCCAGCCCTGCGTCCAGAAAGGGCAGCCCGAACACCAGCACGGGGATTGCAATCGCGAAGGCGGTCGCCGTCTTGAACGCGCCAATCACTGACAGCCCGCCCAGCATAAAGCCCAGAAACTGCGCGCCACCCGTGCCCATGAATATCCGCGCAGGGTTAAAGTTGTAGCGCAGGAACCCGCCCGCCGCGCCTGCAATCGCCGCCGCCGTAATCGCGATCAGCCAGTTCGGGTAGGGCTGGTCGAGCAGGTCTGCCGCCTGCAGCGCCATCAGCGCGAGGGCGAGCGCGGCGATTGCACTCACCCCCGCCGCCAGCCCGTCCAGCCCGTCGATGGTGTCCATCGTCTTGCTGACCACGAAGATCCACAACGCAGTAATCGGAATCGCCCACGCGCCCAGCGGGATCCAGCGCGCCTCGCTGAACTTGCCGCCAATCGGCGCGGCGAAGCCCTCAATCTGCACCCCGAACAGTTGCACCACCAGCCCCGCCAGCAGCAGCGCGCCCATCTGAATCAGCGCGGAGAACTGCTTGCGGTCATCCAGCATGCCGACCACCAGCACGCCCGTACCGACCAGCAGCAGCCCCAGAAACTGCAGCGCGCGCCCCAGAAACACCGAGTCGGAGGGGGCAAGCAGATACAGCCGCGCCAGCCCCGCCAGCATCCCGACCGCCACGCCGATGTAAATCGCCAGCCCGCCCCAGCGCGGGATCGGCTCGGTATGCACGCGCCGCGCGTCGGGTATGTCCAGCGCGCCCGCTCGAATCGCCAACCTGCGCACCCACGGGGTCAGCAGGTAGGTCGTCGCCAACGCCAACAGGAACACTGCAGTAATCGTCTTCATCGCTTCGGTCGGAACGGCGCGAGGTCAACCTCCGTGACCACGCCTGCTTTGTAGCGGCACAACTGCACGCCCGCTTCGGCGAACAGTTCCAGCGCGAACTCGTCGGGGTAGTCGCCTTCGAACACCACGCGCTGGATGCCCGCGTTGATGATCATCTTCGCGCAGTGGTTGCACGGTTGGCAGGTGACATAGATGGTCGCGCCGCGCGTGGAGACGCCGTTGAGCGCGGCTTGCAGAATCGCGTTCTGCTCGGCGTGCAGCGCGCGGATGCAGTGCCCCGCCACGATGTGGCAGCCCACCTCCGTGCAGTGCGCCAGTCCAATCGGCGCGCCGTTGTAGCCCGTCGCCAGTATCCGCTTGTCCAGCACAATCACCGCGCCGACGCTGCGCCGCGGACAGGTCGCCCGCGTCGCCACCATATGCGCAATCTGCATAAAATATTCGTCCCAACTGGGTCGCTCCACCGCCCAAAGGATACCTCACGCGGTATAATCCCCTGCGCGGGCGCGTGTACCCTACGGCGCGCCTGCGCGTCTTTAGTGAGGGAGGCAACCGTATGCGACTGGTTCAGACTCTGGTGCTTGTAGCGATTGTTGGGCTGTTTGGGTTCCTCAGCGGCGTCGCGCTGATGGAGGCGCGCGAGGCGCAGCGTCGCCCGCGCATCGCCGAAAGCGTCGACGCGCGCCGATTCCGCCTGTTCGACCAAGAGGGCAACCTGCGCGCCGAGTTGGGCATGCCGTTCGGCGAGCCTGCGCTGTTTCTGTACGATTCGAAAGGCAAGCCGCGCGCGTGGATCCTGCTCGATCGCGAGGGCAACGCGCGGATGATGTTCGTCGACGCGAACGACCAGACCCAGTGGACGGCGCCGCCCGCCCCTGCGCCTCAGCCCCGGCAATGATTCGCGGCGTCGGCACAGACACGGTAGAGATTGCGCGCATTGCGGGGGTGTGCGCCCGTCAGCCGCGCTTCGTCGAGCGGATTCTGACCCCTGCCGAGCGCGCCTACTGCCACAGCCGCCGCGCGAACCCAGCGCAGCACATCGCGGGCAGGTGGTGCGCCAAGGAAGCCATCGCCAAAGCCGTCGGGCGACCCCTACGCTGGCAGGAGGTGGAGATTCTGCCCGACGCCAACGGCAAGCCCGTCGTACACCTGCACGGGGCAAGCGCACAGGCGGTCGGCGAGGGCCAACTGCTGGTGAGCATCACGCACACGCGCGCCCTCGCGCAAGCAATCGCCCTTTGGGTGGTGAACCGATGAATCGAATCGCAATCTTAGTGTCGGGTCCGTCGCGCGGGAGCAACATGCAGGCGATTATCGAGGCGTGCCGCGATAGGCGCATCCCCGACAGCGCGGTGGTCGCGGTGGTGGGCGCACGCGACGACGCGCCCGCCCTGCAGAAAGCGCACACCCTAAGCGTCCCGACCGCCGTGGTGAACCCGCGCGAGTTTCCCGACCCCGACATGTACGGTGACGCGCTGCTGTGGGTGCTGCAGAAAGCGCAGCCCGACCTGATTTGCCTCGCGGGCTATATGCGCCTGCTGCCCGCCCAAGTGGTGCAGGCGTACCCGATGCGCATTATGAACATTCACCCCGCGCTGCTGCCCCTGTTCGGCGGCAAGGGCATGTACGGGCTGAGGGTGCATCAAGCCGCCATAGACAGTGGGATGAAAATCACGGGCTGCACGGTGCATTTCGTGGACGAGGGGTACGACACAGGACCCATCATCCTGCAGCGGTGCGTGCCGATTGTGGACGACGATACGCCCGAAACGCTCGCCGCGCGCGTGCTGCCCGTCGAACACGAGACCTACATCGAGGCGATACGGCTGTTCGTGCAGGGCAGGTTGCGCGTCGAGGGCAGGCGCGTCAGAGTGGTCGGATAAAAATATTGCGGAAGCGCAGGGGCGTGCCGTGCGCCTGCAGCCAGATATGCCCCGAAGCGGGCAGGGGCGCGCGCCTGTCCCAGTAGTTCTCCAGCGGCACATCGTGAACGACCAGCGTCTCGTTGAGCCACACCGTGACGCGCTCGCCCAGCATCAGGATACGGAAGCGGTTCCACTGTCCTGGCGGGCGGTCTGCCTTAACGCGCGGGCGGTTGGGGTGCTGCTCGTTATTGTAGAGTCCCCCTGAGCCGTCGGGGTTGTCCCAGATTTGCACTTGGGGCGTGTCGCGCAGGTAGATTCCGCTGTCGCCGCCCGCTTCAATCTGCCAGTCCAGCCACAGCTCGAAGTCGCTGTAGGGCTTCTCGGTGATGAGATGCACGCCCTGTCCGTCGAAGACGAGTTCGCCGTCGCGCACGCGCCAGTGCTTGAGGTACTGCGCGTTGGCGCGTGCCTGCGCCTGGGCGCGTTCGTCGGCGGTCATGCGGGCGATGTCGGGCGGGTCAGCGTACCAACTCTGCCAGCCCGACAGGTCGCGCCCGTTGAACAGCGCGATGAAGCCGTCGGGCGGCTGATTGGGCGGGCGCGTCGCGGGCAACTCGCGCAGGCGCAAGTTGCGGAACTCCACGCGCCCGTTGTGCTGGATGAAGCCGATGTGCCCCGATTCGCGCAGGAAGCCTGGTCGCTCACGCAGTTGCTCGCGGTCGCGAATTGCGTTCAGGTCGGCGTCCACGATACGCTCGCCGTTGAGAGTCACCTGCACGCGCCGACCTATGCAGCGGATGTGAATCGCGTTCCATTCCCCTGCAGGGCGCACCGCGCTTTTGACGGCTGGGTACAGCCCGTACAGTGCGCCACACGCGCTGCGCATGTCCAGCGGCTCGTGCGCCGCGTCGTCCAGAATCTGGATCTCCATCCCGTAGCGCGACGCTTGGAAGCCGAGCGGCGCGCGCAGGGCAATCCCGTTGTTTGCGCCCGCGCTGAGGCGGAACTCCACCTGCAGTTCGAAGTCGCTGTAAGTGCGTCGGCTCATCAAGCGTCCGCGCCCGTCGCCGTCGAAGACCAGCACGCCGTCCTCGATGCGGTAGGTCGGCGCGCCGTCGCGCTGCCAGTCGGTTGCGTTGAAGGGGATGGGCTGCCAGGAATCAGGCTCCTGCCCCGCGTGTTGGGAGGGCTGGGATGGGGTCGGTTGCATCAGTATCGCCGCCGTTAGCCCTGCGAGAAACTTCAAGAGACATGGTCGCACAGGCGGAATGGTTCGCCCCGCGCGTTCAGCCTCCTGCTCTTGAAAGGTAAGTGCCCTCGCGGCATGTCGAAAATCCACCACATAGGCTTACGCCAATCGCCGAGCCAAAGTTCACAGAAAAACAGCAGTTGGCGACCCCCTCCGTAAGGTTCCCCCTGCGTGCAGGGGGAACCGAACCCCTGCGCGGTTCCCCTCGCGAAGCGGGGTGAACCGAGTGGGCGTGCAGCGCGGTTCCCCTCGCGAAGTGGGGGGAACCTAAAGGAGGGGGGCAAATACAAACTCTGCTTGCGTAATTGGTAAGTGCCTTTGCAGTGAGTTTTCGGCAGGGCAGTGTTTAAATCTCTGCGCAAAGGCACTTAGTATACTCTCGGCTGCCGCTAACGCCCCCCCCTTGATATTTAGCCACGCTAAGGGGTATACTTATAGAAAATGGCGACAGGAGCTTTAGCAGAGCCGATGCGCAGTCAGGCGCACCCGAACCGCACGCCCACAGTGCTAATCGTGGGCAATCCGAATGTGGGCAAGAGCGTGCTGTTCCACAAACTGACAGGACGCTATGTGACGGTCTCCAACTATCCGGGCACGACGGTCGAAGTCGCGCGTGGGACGATGCGCTATCGCGGGCGCGAGTTCACGATTATCGATTCGCCGGGCATGTATTCGCTAACGCCGATTACGGACGAGGAGCGCGTGGCGCGGCGGATTCTGTTGCGCGACCGACCCGACTTGGTGCTGCATGTAGTAGACGCCAAAAACCTCGCCCGCATGCTGCCCCTGACCGTGCAACTGATGGAAGCGGGCGCGCCCGTGATTCTGGTGCTGAACATGATGGACGAACTGGAGCGCGCGGGGCTGAGCATCCAAGTGGACGCTCTCCAGCAGCAGTTAGGCGCGCCCGTCGCGCCGACGGTCTGCCTCACGGGGCATGGCGTCGACGCGCTGAAGGAGTTAATCTATGAGCGTCTCACCGCCGCCGACCTACCCCGCCGCGATTGAGCAGGCGATTGCCGCAATCAGCGAGCATCTGCGTGGCGACTACCCGCTGAGCCAGCGCACGCTTGCCCTGCTGCTGCTGCAGGACGACCCCGAAATCTGGGACGAGGTGCAGGCGCAAGAGACGCCCGCCGCACTGGACGCCATCCGCACCATCAAAGAGCAACTGGAACGCGCAGGCGAGACGCCACTGGCATGGCAAATCGAACACCACCGCCAGCGGTGGAGCCAGCAACTCGCGGCGCAGGTGACGCACGCCACTGCCCCGCCGCGCCCCAACACCCTCGCCGAGTGGGTCGGCTGGCTGTGCATGAACCCGTGGACAGGCTTCCCCATCCTCGCGCTGGTGCTGTACTTCGGGCTGTACCAGTTCGTGGGTGTGTTCGGCGCGGGCACGGTCGTCGGTCTCATCGAAGAGAACCTGTTCGGCGAATACATCAACCCGTTCGTGGAGCGGATGGTGCGCGCCGTCGTGCCGTGGACGCCCATCCAAGAGTTGCTGGTCGGCGAGTACGGCGTGTGGACGCTGGGCGTGACCTATGCGATTGCGCTGATTCTGCCGATAGTGACCTTCTTCTTTCTGGTGTTCGCGCTGCTGGAAGATACAGGCTATCTGCCGCGCTTGGCGATGCTGATTGACCGCGCGTTCAAGGCGTTGGGGCTGAACGGGCGGGCGGTGATCCCGATCGTGCTGGGCTTTGGGTGCGACACGATGGCGACGGTGGTCACGCGCGTGCTGGAGACGCGGCGCGAGCGGGTGATCACGACGCTGCTGCTGACGCTGACAATTCCCTGTTCGGCGCAGTTGGGCGTGGTGCTGGCGCTGCTGGCGGCGTACCCGCTGGGGCTGGCGATTTGGGCGAGCGTGATTGCGAGCGTGTTCCTTGTGTCGGGCTGGCTGGCGGCGCAGGTGCTGCCCGGACGCGCAATGCCGTTCTATATGGAGATCCCGCCCATGCGCCTGCCGAGCCTGTCGAATGTGCTACTGAAGACGCTGGCGCGCCTGCAGTGGTACTTTCTGGAGGTGCTGCCGCTGTTCCTGATTGCGAGCGTGCTGATTTGGGTGGGGCAGTTGACGGGGCTGTTCGACTTGGCGTTGCGCGTGCTGACGCCGCTGACCCGCGCGTTGGGCTTGCCTGCGGAGGCGAGCGTGGCGTTCCTGTTCGGCTTCTTCCGACGGGACTACGGCGCGGCGGGGCTGTACGACCTGCACGAGAAGGGACTGCTGACGGGCAACGAGATGCTGATTACGGCGGTGGTGCTGACGCTGTTTGTGCCGTGCGTGGCGCAGTTTCTGGTGACGATTCGCGAGCGGGGCTGGAAGACCGCGCTGGCGATGTTCGCGATTGCCGTTACGGTCGCCTTCGGCGCAGGGTTCCTGCTGAGCCGCGCGCTGGGCATGTGGGGGGTGAGCATCGGATGAGGTGCAGTTTCTGTGGGCACGAGTTGACCGACGAGGGCATCGAGAAGGCATGTCGGGGCTGCGCGGCGTTCGGCGGCTGCCGACTGGTCAAATGCCCCCACTGTGGCTATGAGCAACCCCAAGAACCGCGATGGATCCGAAACTTAGTGAACTGGGCAAAACGGAAGCAGGCAGGGACGACGCCCAAAACGCCGTCCCCCTGACCCACCTCCCGACAGGACGCCAAGCGCGCATCGTACGGGTCATCCATGACCACGATGGGCACTGGCGCAAACTCAGCGCGCTGGGCATCGTGCCCGGCGCAACGGTCTACTTGCTGCAACGCTTCCCGACCTACGCGGTGCGGGTCGGAATGTCCACTATCGCTGTGGACACGCAACTGGCGCAACTCATCTGGGTCGCGCCGCTGTGAAGTCGCTACCACACTTCGTCTAAGGCGTCGCGCAGCAGGCTGTACGCCCCAACGACGCACGCTACGGCGAGCGCAATCGCGATTGCCGAGAACATTCCGTTCCACCTCCCCGTCTGGGCTATGGGAGATTCTGCCATTCTGGGGGGCGATTCTGTACCGTAGGGTTGCGGGATTTGGGTCAATCGATGCGGGCGGGTATACTTTTCGCTGGCATGACAGGCTCCGAATCGTCGCCGCGCTGGCGGCGCGTGCTGATCAAACTCAGCGGGGAGGCGTTCGCAGGCGAGCAAGGGGTCGGCTTGAACCCCGACGCTATCGACTACCTCGCGCGCGAGGTGATTGCGGTTCACCAGTTGGGCGTGCAGACCGCTGTGGTGGTCGGCGGCGGGAACATCGTGCGCGGCGCGACGATTGCCCCCACAGGCATCGAACACGCCACCGCCGACTACATGGGCATGCTGGCGACGGTGATTAACGCGCTCGCGCTGCAAGCCGCCATCGAGCGGCGCGGGGTAGACACGCGCGTGCAGTCCGCCATCGCGATGCAGGCGGTCGCCGAGCCGTTCATCCGCCGACGCGCCATCCGCCACCTCGAAAAAGGGCGCGTCGTAATCCTCGCGGCAGGCACAGGCAACCCGTTTTTCACGACCGACACCGCCGCCGCCCTGCGCGCGGTGGAACTCAACGCCGACGCGCTGCTCAAAGCGACCAATGTGGACGGCGTCTACGACCGCGACCCGCGCAAGCACCCCGACGCCGTCAAGTTCGAGACCCTCTCGTTCGAAGACGCCCTCCAACGCCAACTGCGCGTGATGGATCTGACCGCCTTCACGCTCTGCATGGAACGCACGATGGAGGTCGTTGTCTTCAACATCTGGGAGCCGGGCAACCTGCGCCGAATCGCTTTAGGCGAACCCATCGGTACAACGGTGCGCCACACTGAACTGAAGGAGGTATGAGTATGTCCAAACACGAACCGAACACATCGATGACGCCTGACGCGCTCTTCAAAGACGCAGAGACGCGCATGAAGCACGCCATCGAACACCTCAAGCAAGACCTCGCGGGCTACCGCACAGGACGCGCGAACCCCGCGATGGTCGAGCGCATCACGGTCGATTATCATGGCACGCCCATGCAACTGCAGCACTTGGCGTCGATTACCGTGCCTGAGCCGCGCCAACTGCTGATTCAGCCGTGGGATCAGTCCGCCGTGCCCGCGATCGAGAAAGCCATTCAGCGGTCGGACTTGGGCGTGAACCCCGTCAGCGATGGGCGCACGCTGCGCATCACGCTGCCCCCGCTAACCGAAGAGCGACGCAAAGACCTCATCAAGCAGGTGCATAAACGCGCCGAAGAGGGGCGCGTCGCTGTGCGCAACATCCGCCGCGACCTGCACGAACACCTGCGCCAACTGCAGAAAAACAAACAAATCTCCGAAGACGACCTCAAACGCTACGAGCAGCAGATGGAGAAACTCACGCACAAGTATATCGACGAGATTGACCACATCCAGAAGGCGAAGGACGCCGAGTTGATGGAGGTCTGAGGGCGCGGGCATGCAGGCGACCGATTGGCGCATGGAGGCGGCGCGGCGCGGGGTGGACTTGACGCGCCTGCCCCGCCATATCGCGATGATTATGGACGGCAACGGGCGCTGGGCGCGGGCGCGCGGGCTGCACCGACTCGTCGGGCACGCCAACGGGCACAGCACCGTGCGCCGTATGGTGCTGGGCTGCGCCGAACTGGGCATCGACGCGCTCTCACTGTATACCTTCAGCACCGAGAACTGGCGACGCCCCCAAGAAGAGGTGCAGGGTCTGATGCGCCTGCTGGAGCGCTCCGCCCGCGAGGAGCTGCCCGTGATGATGCGCAACGGGGTGCAAATCCGCTTCAGCGGGCGCATCGACGAACTCGCGCCTGAGTTGCAAGCGATTCTGCGCCGCGCCGAACAACTCACCGCGCACAATCGGCGCATCATTTTGCACTTAGCCATCAACTACGGCGGGCGCGCCGAGATTGTGGATGCTGTGCGCGCGATTGCCCGCGAAGCGCAAGCGGGACGCCTTGACCCCGACGCCATCGACGAGGCGACCGTGCAGGCGTTCCTCTACCAGCCCGACCTGCCCGACCCCGACCTGCTCATCCGCACGGCGGGCGAACGGCGCACCAGCAACTTCCTGCTTTGGCAGACCGCCTACACCGAACTGTATATCACGCCCGTGCTGTGGCCCGACTTCACGATGGAGCATCTGATCGAGGCGATTGTGGACTACCAGCAGCGGCAGCGCAAGTTCGGCGCGGTGCTGGAGCCTGTCAAAAGCGGGTAGGCGCGCTACCCTGCTGCCTCGCTCAGCCCCACCACCTCCGCCTCTGCAAACGCCAGCCGCTCCGCCATAATCCGTATCGCGTCGGGGTGGTTGTCAATCAGCACGAATCGGCGTCCCAGTCGCGCGGCTGCCTCGCCTGTGGTGCCGCTGCCCGCGAAAAAGTCCAGCACCCAGTCGCCCACATCGCTATGCACGCGCACGATGCGCTCCAAGAGCTTCAGCGGCTTCTGCGTCGGGTAGCCCGTCTTCTCCTTGCTGTTGGTGGGCACAATCGTCAGCCACCACACATCGGTCGGCGTCTTGCCCCGCTGCGCCTTTTCTGCGCCCACCAGACTCGGCGCCATATACGGAATGCGGTCAATCGCCTCGTAGTGGAACACATAATTCTCAGGGTCTTTCGCGTACCAGAAGATGGTGTCGTGCTTGGCGGGCCAGCGACGCTTGCTCCGCCCGCCGTAGTCATACGCCCAGATGATCTCGTTCATGAAGCACGCGCGCCCGAAGATGGTGTCCAGCAGCACCTTCACATAGTGCGCCTCGCGGTAGTCCAGATGCACGAACAGCGAGCCGTCGGGGGTCAGCAGGCGGTACGCCTCACGCAGGCGCGGCTCCAGAAAGCCCAAGTAGTCCTCGTAGGCGTCCTGATAGGCGGGCGAGTCGTAGAGTTGCACCTGATACCGTCGGTCGCCGAAGCCGACGCGCACGCCCTGCTCGCTGGCGACGACGCGCATGCGGGCGCGCTGCTGCGCCTTGCCCGTGTTGAACGGCGGGTCGATGTAAATCAGCCGAAACGCGCCGTCAGGCAGCGTGCGCATATAACTCAGGTTCTCGGCGTACACAATCTGGTTGCGCGTCAGCGGGGTTGGCATCGGCTATGAGGATACCTGACCGAGCGCGTGCAGGAATCGGCGCATCGCGTCGCGCCAGTCGGGCATTGGCGGGACGCCCGCCCACGGCAACCGCCACGAGATAAGCGCGGAGTAGGCAGGGCGCGGCGCAGGCGTCTGCCACTGCGCCATCGGCAGCGGCGTCGGCGGCACCGATAGCCCCGCCGCCTCCAACAGCGCACAGGCGAACTCGTAGCGCGACACAGGCGGTGGGTTCGTTAGGTGATATGTGCCGTAGCAGTCGGTCTGCACCAGCCGCAGGAGCCTGTCGGCGACATCGGCGACATAGGTGGGCGAGCCGATTTGGTCGGCAATCACGGTCGGCGACTGCCCCTGCCGCGCGGCGTCCAGTATGAACTGCGGGAAGGTCTTGCGCCCCACCCCGTAGAGCCACGCGACACGCACAATATAGTGCCGCAGACACAACGCCTGCACCGCCTGTTCACCCAGATACTTGGAGCGCCCGTAGACGCTGAGCGGGTTCGGCGCGTCGTACTCGTGGTAAGGCGCACCCTTCGCCCCGTCGAACACATAGTCGGTGGAGATGTAGACGCACGCTGCGCCGACGCGCTGACAGTGCGCGGCGATGACCTCCGCGCCGAAGGTGTTCACCCGATACGCCTCTTGCGGGTCGTTCTCGCAGGCGTCCACATGGGTCATCGCGGCGCAGTGGATGACCACTTCGGGGCGGAAGGCGTCAAAGGTGGCGCGTACCATGTCGGGGTCGGTAATGTCCATCGGCGCGTAATTGCTGTCGGGGGGTGGGGTACGCGCCGTGCCCAGTGTATCCCAGCCCGCTGCGCGACATTGGCGCACGATTTCTGCGCCCAGCAAGCCTGTCGCGCCCGTGATGAGTATGCGCATCTCCTACCCCCAGAACACCTTGCCCAGCGTCGCCAGCCCAATCACAACGCGGTAGACCACGAACGGCATCAGCGAGCGCGTGCGCAAGTAGCGTATCAGGAACGCGATGCAGAGCCAGCCGACGACCATCGCCGCCGCGCCCCCTGCCAGCATCGGCGCGAACATCTCGGCGGGCACGCCCCCCTTGAATAGGTTGCGGAACGACCAGACCGCCGCGCCAAAAGTGATCGGCGTCGCCAGCAGAAACGAGAACCGCGCCGCCGCCTCGCGCTGCAAGCCCAGCATCAGCCCCGCAATCATCGTGATGCCCGACCGCGAGAAGCCAGGAATCAGCGCGAGCGACTGCGCCACGCCAATCAGCAGCGCGTCCACAATCCCCACCGACTCCAGAGAACGCTCTTTGCGTCCCAGCCGATCCGCCGCCGCCATCAGCAGCCCAATCCCAATCAGCAGTCCCGCGATCAGCGCGAACTGCGAGCGGAACACCTCCTCAATCGTGTCCTCAAACAGCGCGCCTACCAGCGCGGCGGGGACGCAGCCCAAGGCGATGCCCCACGCCAGCCGCTTGTCAATCGCCCGTTCGGGGTCGGTGCTGAACGCCGCGCCCGCGATCCGCACCAAGTCGCGCCAGAAGTAGACCACAATCGCCGTCAGCGTGCCCACATGCAAGGCGACATCGAACACCAACTCCGTCTGCGGGTCGCCAATCTCCCAGCCGAACCAGAAGCGCATCAAAATCAGGTGCGCCGAACTGGAAATCGGCAGAAACTCGGTCAGCCCTTGCAAAATGCCCAGCCAAATCGCCTGCAGAATATCCATCTATTGACCTCCTGTCCCTGTGCGCGGCTGGGCGTCTTCGGGGAGTTCAGACACCAGCAGCCGATGCACTTTGGGGCGCGTCCGTGCGCGCCGCGCCTGCTGCAACACCACATTCCGCACAATCACCGCCACAGGCACGCCGAAAAACATGCCCATCAGCCCGAAAAACTTGCCGCTGACCAGCAGCACGATAATCACCAGCACGGGATGCAAGTCCACGCGGTCGCCGATGATTTTCGGCATAATCATCTTGTGTTCTACCACGAACAGCGCGGTGATAAACAGCGTCAGTTGCAACCCCAGCGGCAACCCGCCCTGAATCAGCCCAATTAGCACAATCGGCGCGCCCGCAATCACAGGACCAATCACAGGGATGGCGCGGGCAATCCCCGCGAACATCGCCAGCGTCGCCGCGTAGCGCACGCCCATCAGCTGCAGCCCGACCCAAGTCGCAATCCCCGCAATCACGCCCAGAATCAGTTGTGCTATGATGTAGCCGCGCATCACGCGGTTCGTCTCCTGCATCAGCGTCAGCACGGTACGCACATAGCGCGGCGGCGTCCAGCGCAGCGTCTCCCGCTTGAGCCGATGCGAATCGAACAGCAGGTAGAACACAATCACGGGGACGAGAAACAGCTCCACGAGCAGGTTGACCAGTTGCCCCGTTTGCTGGAGCGCGCCTTGCAGGGTGGCTTGCAGGTCTTCGGTGGTGCGATTGACCGAGCGCAGTAGCGACTCGCGTTGGTTGTCCAGCCACGCTTGCGCCTGCGGGGTGAGGCTGTCGTACCAGGCGTTGTAGGCGGCTTGCCAGTCGGCGGCGGTTCGGCTAAGTTGCTCCTGATAGCGGGGCAAATCGCGCAGGAAGTCCCGCGCCTCGTTGACGAACGGCGTCAGGAACGCGACCACCACCACCCCGACCAGCGCCAGAAAGCCCAGCGTCACGGCAAGGCTCACGACCCCGCGCCACGCCAGCGGCGCAATCCAGCGCGGACGCACCCGAGCCAGCCCATCCACCAGCGGAATCAGCAGGTACGCAATCGCCCCACACACAAGCATCAGGGTAATGACATGGCGCACTGACCAGACGACATAGAGCGCGAGCGCAATCAGCGCCAGCGTCGTTAGCAGCCACAAAAAGCGCGCCGCCCAATCGCCCGTCGGGGATGCCGTTCTCCGCTCCATCAGATGGCGGGATTATACCTGCAGCAACTGAAGGATTTGCACCAGCACAACCGTGATGTTATCCCGTCCACCGTTGGCGAGCGCGCGGTCGACTAACCGCCACGCGGCGCGGGTGGGCGGCTCGTCGCGCAGAATCGCTTCAATCTCCGCATCGTCCACCATGTCGGTCAGCCCGTCGGAGCAGAGCAGATACAGGTCGCCTGCCTGCAGCGCGAAGGTCTCGATGTCAGGCTCGAGCGGCTCGCTGGGGTCGGCGACGCCCACCGCCTGGCGAATCACATTCCGCTGCGGGTGATACCGCGCCTGTTCGGGGGGGATGACGCCCTGCTCCACCAGACGCGCCACCAGCGTATGGTCGCGCGAGAGTTGCTCGAACACGCCTTCGCGCAGGCGGTAGCAGCGGCTGTCGCCCACATGCGCTAAGATGCCCTCGTCTTGTTTGAGGATCAGCGCGGTGAGCGTCGTGCCCATCCCGTAGCGGGAGGGGATTTTGCTTGCCATCTCGGCGATGTAGTGATGCGCCTGTAGGATGGCGTGTCGCGCCGCCTCCTGCGCCGTGCCGCCGAGATGATAGTAGGCGTGCAGGAACTGTTTGGCAGCCAACTCACTGGCGATTTGCCCCGCGTTGTGCCCGCCCATGCCATCGCACACCAAGTAGACGCTGCCGCGCGCCGCCAGCAGCGGCTCCTCGTCAGGCTCGTAGAAGTCGAACTTGTCTTCGTTGTTCTCGCGGGCGTGCCCGATTTCGGAGCGGGCGACGAACTTGACGCGCGGCACAGTGCGCAACGGCTCGTCGGGGATTGCGCCGCCTAACTCCTCCGCGCTGAACTCGGCGGTGATTTCCTGCATCGGCGTCTCGGTTCGCGGGTCGGCGTCACTTTCCTGCCTACGCGCCCAGAATCTCTTGAATAACATCGTTCATGTCGCCCTGCAGGCGGTTGAGCCAGTCCGCCACATCGTCCACAATCGCGTCAATCGATTGCGCCGTCTGCTGCGAGCCTGCGTTGAACTGGATGAAGAAGTAGGCGGGGTCACTGAAGAGCGGCTCGACGCGCAGGTCGCAGATGTAGGGCAGCTCCTCGAAGGTGATGCGCAGTCCCAGCCCGCGCAAGCCGGGGAAGTAGCCGCGCAGGGTGTTGGGCGGGATGGGCGTGAACGCCTCCACTGTGCGCTCGAACGCCGAGCCGTTGGCGTCCATGTGCGCAATCACTTGCAGGATCATCGGGAATCGGTCGTCTAACAGCAGCGTGTCGCGCACTGCGCCGAGCAGGTTCTCCACACGCGCCGCCGAGAATTGCGCGGGCATTCCGTCACAGGTGTACTGGATCTGGTTCTCGTTGAGGAAGATTGCCTCGCGCGTCATCTGGTTCACCAGCGCGAGCGCGCCTGCAATCGGCACAGGCTGCGGGTTGAACCCCTCGCCGATGGCGTCCATAATGCGCATGCGCCGCACATCGTTCAGTGGACCGACGGGCGCGTTCAGGTTCAGTTGAATCTGCCGAAACTCTATCGTACTCATCGTTCAAGCCTCCAGAGAGATTTACACCACTTCCGCTTTTTTGAGTTTGCCCTCGTAGACGGGTTCCGCGAAAGCGAACGAGCGGCGCACCTCGCTGATTTTGACCTTGTTGATGGTCTGCATCGGCGGCTCGCTCTCCCAGAGTATGAGATAGCCGTCTTTGGTGAAGGCGACTTTGGCGTCCTCGTCGATGGCGGAAGGCACGACCTGGCACTCCACGACCTGCAGCAGTTTGTAGGGCAGGTATTGGCGTTTGAGCGTTTCGAGCGCGCCGCCCTGAATGCGGTACTCGTCGATGGGCAGGTCGGGTCGGGCGCGGGCGAACAGTCCCACTTCGAGCTGGTGTTCCAGCAGGTCGATGTTCACCCCGTCCTCGCCAACGAGGTGTTCGACGACGCTGGGGTGCGCCTCGATGAGGTACGCCTCCACCTGCTCTTTGAGGGCGCGTGCGGCGAGGTCGCGCTCGATCCACAGGCTCACGGTGTCGGGTGCGGGGATGCGTCCGCGTCCGTGGCAGGTTGGGCACGGGCGCGTGAGGCTCTCGGTCACCGATTCGCCCGTGCGCTTGCGCGTCAGCTCCACCAGCCCCAGCGAGCTGATGCGCCCAATGCGGAACCGTGCGCGGTCGCGCTTGAGCGTGCGCTGCAACGCCTGCATCACCTGCCGATGGTCGCTCTTGCGCCCCATGTCGATGAAGTCCACCACGATAATCCCGCCGATGTCGCGCAGGCGCAACTGGCGGCACACCTCCTCCACCGCTTCGAGGTTCGTCTTCAGGATGGTCTCCGCCAGCGAGGTCTTGCCCGTGAACTTGCCCGTGTTCACATCGATGGCGGTGAACGCTTCGGTCTCGTCGATAGTGATGTAGCCGCCCGACTTGAGCCACACCTTGCGGCGCAGCAGGCGCTCCATCTCCTTCTCGATGTTGAACTGCTCGAACATCGGGGTCGGCTTGTCGTAGAGCATCACGCGCGGGCGCAGCGCAGGCGCAATCACCTTCAGCACTTCGTGAACCTTCTCGTACTCTTCGGGGTCGTCGATCCACAGGCGGTCTACTTCGGAGGAGAACACATCGCGCAGCACGCGGTAGAGCAAGCTCGCATCGCGATGCACGAGCGCGGGCGCGTGCGCCTGCGCGATGTTTTCCCGAATCTGCTGCCAGAGCTGGGTTAGGTACTCGATGTCCTGCCCGATCTCCTTTTCGGTCTTGCCTTCCGATTCGGTGCGCAGGATGAGTCCGAAGCCGTGCGGGTGGAGTTTCTGTCCGATTTGGCGCAGGCGTTCGCGTTCGGCGCGGTCTTCGATTTTGCGCGAGATGCCCAACCCACTGCCTTCGGGCATCAGCACGACATAGCGTCCGGGCAGGGTGATTCGGGTGGTGACGCGCGCGCCTTTGGTGCCGCGCGGGGCTTTGACCACCTGCACCAGAATCTCCTGCCCGACTTTGAGCAACTCGCCGATATTGCGCTTGCGCAGTTCGGAGCGTTTCGGGGTGGGCGTTGGCTCGTCGGCGTCGCCCCCTTCGGGCAGGATGTCGCCCACATACAAAAAGGCGTTGCGCTCCAGCCCGATGTTGACGAACGCGGCGTCCATGCCAGGCAGCACATTCTGCACCAAGCCTTTGTAGATATTCCCGACAACGCGCTCGCCCCGCTCGAAGCGCAGCTCCATCAGTTGCCCGTTCTCCAGAACGGCGATTCGCGTCTCGCGGGGCGAGACATTCACCAAGATTTCGCGGATGATTTTCTCGTTTGCGATGATACACCTCCTCAATCGTACTTTTTGTGAACCCCCTCCTTAAGGTTCCCCCTGCAAGCAGGGGGAACCGAACAGGCGCGCGTCTCGGTTTCTCTTGCGAAGCGGGGCGTGCCACACCCTCCCGGTTCCCCTCGCGAAGCGGGGCGTGCCACACCCTCCCGGTTCCCCTCGCGAAGCGGGGGGAACCTGCAGGAGGGGGGCAAATCGATCTAACCGCCTGTTGGTCATTTCATCGTCCTCTACTGTGGGCAAGGGGCACTGCTTGTACCCCCATGCGCCTGTGTTGGTGTATCTCGTTCAATCGGCGCGGCGACGATGTTGCCCCACTCCGTCCAGCTGCCGTCGTAGTTGCGCACATGTGGGTAGCCCAGCAGGTACTTCAGCACGAACCAAGTGTGCGACGAGCGTTCGCCGATGCGGCAGTAGGCGATGACCTGCTTGTCGGGCGTGATGCCCTGCGATTCGTAAAGGGCGCGCAGCTCATCGGGCGACTTGAAGCTGCCGTCCTCGCGCACGGCTTGCGCCCACGGGATGTTGCGCGCGCCCGGAATATGCCCGCCGCGCTGCGCGGTCTCCATCATGCCGGGCGGGGCAATCAGCTCGCCCGTGTACTCCTGCGGCGAGCGCACATCGACCAGCGCGAACTCGGGCTTGTGCAGGCTCTCCAGCACCTGTGGGAAGAACGCCCGCAGCGACATGTCAGGCTCTTTGGCGCGGTATTGCGTCGGCGGGTAGCGGGGAACCTCCGTCGTGATGGGGCGACCCTCCAGAAGCCACTTCTTGCGCCCGCCGTCCATAATGCGCACATCATCGTGCCCATAGACCTTCAGCACCCAGAACGCATACGCGGCGAACCAGTTGTTGTTGTCGCCGTACAGCACAATCGTATGCGTGTCGCTGACGCCCAGTTCACCCAGGATTGCCTCTAATCGCTCCTTTGAGGGAATATCGCGGCGCACAGGATCTTGCAGCTGCGTCTGCCAGTTCAAGCCAATCGCGCCAGGAATATGCCCTTGCTCATACGCCGTCGTGTCCACATCCACCTCAATCAGGCGGATGTTCGGGTCATTCATATGCTCCTGCACCCATTCCGTAGAAACAAGAACGCTCATACTTCCAACCTCCGCGTTAAGTGTACCCTGTGGGGTATACTCGCGCTATGCCTGAAGCGTTCACCTACAAGGATGCAGGCGTGGACATCGACGCGATGAACCGCGCGCTGGAGTCGATTAAGGAGAGCGTGCATCGAACTTTCACGCCCGCCGTGCTGTCGCAGCTGGGGTCGTTTGGGGGGATGATGGCGCTGGATGTGAGCGGCTATCGGCAGCCCGTGCTGGTCGCGAGCATCGATGGGGTGGGCACGAAGGTGCGCGTGGCGCGGATGATGGGGCAGTACCGCGTGCTGGGGCACGACTTGGTGGCGCACGGGGTGAACGATTTACTGGTGCAGGCTGCCAAACCGCTGTTTTTCATGGACTACCTCGCGATGTCCAAGCTGGAGCCGCAGGTGCTGCAAGAGGTGGTGGAGGGCGCGTCGGAGCTGTGCCAGCAGCTGGGCATCGTGCTGCTGGGCGGCGAGACGGCGGAGATGCCCGATGTCTACATGCCTGGCGAGGTGGATGTCGCGGGGTGCATCGTGGGCATCGCCGAGTTCCAGCAGATTCCGACACCCAGCCGCGTGCAGGTCGGCGACGCGGTGATTGGGATTGCGTCCAACGGGCTGCACACGAACGGCTACACGCTGGCGCGGCGCGTGTTTTTCGACCTCGCGAACATGCGCTTGGACGAGCCGCTGCCCGAAGTCGGCATGACGCTCGGTGAGGCGTTGTTGCAGCCGCACCGCCCATACCTGAACGCCGTGATGCCCCTCTTGGAGGGCGATGTGGTGCATGGGATGGCGCACATCACGGGCGGGGGCTTCTATGACAACATCCCGCGCGCGCTGCCCAGCGACATGCGCGTGGTCATCGACCGCCGCAGCTGGGAGACGCCGCCGCTGTTTACGCTGATTCAGCAGCTGGGCAATGTGCCCGACGCCGAGATGTTCCGCGCCTTCAACATGGGCATCGGCTATGTGCTGATTGTGGCGCGGGAGCGGGCGCAGGATGTGCTGACCAGCCTGCAGATTTCGGGCGAGCAGGCGTGGCTGATTGGCGAGGTGCAACGCGGTTCCCGCGAAGTGCAGGTGATCTGAGGCGTAGAGCTTAGCGTAAGGTATAATCCCGCAGGTGAGCGCCGATGGCAGCCGTACAGACCTTGCTGACGCAACGCCCCCTCTCGTGGGAAGAGTACCTCCAGCTCGACAAGGAGCGGTACGAAATCATCGACGGCGAGGTTCACGAGATGGCAACCCCCATTCTCAAACATCAGCTGGTGGTCACGCGATTGAATCGCTCGATTGGTAACTACGCCTCCGCGCACAACTTGGGTGAGATATTCACTGCTCCGTATGACATCGTGATTCGTCGTTCGCCGTTGCGCACGCGCCAGCCCGATTTGTTTTTCTTCTCCGCCCAGCAACTTGCCGATGCGCCTAACCTGATGGAGGAACCCCGTACCGAAATCGCCCCCGACCTCGTGATTGAGGTTCTCTCTCCGTCCGACAGCGTGAGCGTGTGGCGCGACAAGCTCCACGACTATCATCAAATCGGCGTGCGCGAGGTGTGGGCGGTTGACCTGCACAACGAGGAGATTGAGGTGCTGGCGTGGGAAGCGTGGGGGTATCGCACAGTGGGGTGGTTTCGTGGCGAAACGCCGCTCACCTCGCAGGTGCTGCCTGGACTGCAGATTGCGCCGCAAGCATTGTTCGCGCAGAGCGCAGCAGCAACGCGCCAGACGGAATGAGCGACAGGAGTACGCCGACGCGCGGCGAACCCACCCGTAGTGGCAGAGGTTCGGAAATGAGACGAGTAAGCTGGCTGCTGGGACTGCTGATTCTTGGGATAGCGGAGTGATGTGGTGGACTTCGCGCAACGCGATTCGTAGGGAGCCGCTGGACGCGTAACGCTTCGCCCAAATGCGCGAGACCGAGCAGGTGGAGTGGCTCATCGAGCAGATCCTGGCGCGTTCTAATAAGCGTCTTTGCGATATGATTGCAACATGCGAATCGGGCAGGCACAAGACCTGCCCCTACAAGGTTGGTGTCGCCGCGCCTCCGTAGGGGCAACCCTTGTGGTTGCCCGCTGTGTCGAAAATACAGCGCATGGGCACTTACCAATCGCGCGAGCAAAGTTCGTGAATTAACCCCCTCCCTAAGGTTCCCCCCCGCCAGCGGGGGAAACCTCAAGGAAGGGAGGTGCAAATATACTCTGATTGCGCAGTAGGTATAAGCTACCACTCCTCTACAGTCAACAAACGTCCATCGGGTACACTTCCCCCCGATGGGCGAGCAGGTACGGCGGGCGGTCTACCCCGGTAGCTTTGACCCGCCGACGATGGGGCATCTGGACATCATTCAGCGGGCGGCGCGGCTGTTCGACGAACTCATCGTCGCCGTCGCGGTCAACTCCCAGAAGCAGTCGCTGTTCAGCCTCGACGAGCGCGTGCAGATGCTACAGGCGTGCTGCGCACACCTGCCGAATGTGCGCATCGCGTCGCTGGAGGGCTTGCTGGCGCGGTTCGCTCAGCAGGTCGGCGCGTGCGCGATTGTGCGCGGGCTGCGCGCCGTCTCCGACTTCGAATACGAGTTCCAGATGGCGACCATGAACCGCCAACTCGCCCCCGAAATCGACACCTGCTTCCTGATGACCCATCAGCAGTATGCGTTCCTGTCGTCGTCGATTGTCAAGGAGGTGGCGCGGCTGGGCGGCGCGATCGAGACCCTCGTGCCCCCAAATGTCGCCCACAAACTGCGGGAGCGATTCGCCCCCCAAACGGCAGGAACCCCCCACTCATCGGGCGAATCTCTATAACGCCACATACAGGGGAGGCACAAACGATGATGCACACGGATGTCTCAACCATTCGGAAATGGCTGCGCGAACTGGATCAGGCGTTCGAACACGCGCGGAGCTTCGGACCTGTTGTAGTCGGTTTAGACAAAGGCGAGTGTCATAACCGAGTCCAACAGATTCTGGCGAACCTGCCGAGCGATTTCGATAAGGCGGAGCGGGTGCTGCGCGAGTCGGATCGCCTGATTGGCGGCGCGCAGACCGAAGCGCAGATGACGATTGCCCAAGCGCAGGAGGAAGCCCGTCGGATTGTCGACCAAGCGCGACGCGACGCCGAGCAGATTCTCGAACGCGCCCACGCCGAACAGCAGCGCATGCTGAGCCAGACCGAAGTCTACCAACTTGCGCAGACGCAAGCGCAGGAGATTCTGGAGTCGGCGCGCGAGAAAGCGCAGCAGATTCGGCAAGGCGCGGACGAGTACGCCTACGAGGTACTCACCCAACTCGAAGGCGCGCTGGCGAAGGTGATGAACACTGTGCAGAACGGCAAGGTGCTGCTGGAAGACTACCTCAAGCAGCGGGTCGGCACACGGCGCTAAAGCGGCGGCTTCACCGGCAGAAAGGTGAGCATCAGGCGCAGCACGCTTTTGAAGCGCAGCGGGTAGAGCTGCAGCGAGCGCAGGTACGCCCGTCGCGCACGCGCACGGTCGCCCAGCAGCGCGTACTCTGTGCCTAAGCAGGCGTAGGAGTGCGCCAGCGCAAGGCGCATTGCCCGCGCGTCGGTCGCCCGCTGCCACAAGCGCGACTCGTTGGCGTGAATCGTCTCTGTACGTACCTTCACATCGTCCTCGTATACGCGCCGATGCTGGAACGAGGCGTTCGCCCCATGCACGCGATACATCGTCAGCGGCTCGTCGATGTAGCCGATGTCCCACTGCAGCGCGATCCGAAACCACATCTCCCAGTCGCCTGAGCCGAACAGGTCTTCCCGAAAGCCGCCCAACCGTTCGAAGCACGCCCCCCGTACCAGCACTGATGAGGCGATGATTTTGTTGCAGCGCACGAGCGCCTCGATGATGTTCCCTGTCGGCGTGCGGGGCCATTCGAACCCCAGCGGGTTGCCTGGCTGGATGTCGCCCTTGCCGTCGATGAAGTAGCCGCCCGTATGCACCAGCCCCACTTCGGGGTGCGCCTCCAGCAGGGCGACCTGCTTTTCGAGCTTCGTCGGCGCCCACAGGTCGTCCGAGTTCAGAATCGCCAAGTACGCGCCGCGCGACTCGGCGATGCACCGATTCAGCGTCGGGTAGGTGCCCCGATTCGCCTGCACGAAGAGCCGTATGCGGTCGCCGTAGCCCTGCAGAATCTCCACCGAGCCGTCCGTGCTGCCGTCGTCCACGACCACGATTTCGTAGTCGCGGTAGGTCTGGTCGAACACACTTTGCAGGGCGGCGGGCAGGTACGGCGCGTGATTGTAGCTGGGTATCAGCACGCTGACTCTGGGCGTCATCGGCGGGCATTATACCCGCGCGGGGTATACTGAAGCGTATGACCGCTGCGCATGCGAGCCTAACGGAGACGATTGCCGCGCTGGATCAGCGCTATGTGTTGCCTGTGTACCGTCGCCAGCCGATTTTGTTTGTGCGCGGGGAAGGCGCGCGCCTGTACGACGAGCATGGCAACGCCTACTTGGACTTCCTGGCGGGAATCGCCGTGTGCAATGTGGGGCACTGCCATCCGAAGTTGGTGCAGCGCATCGCGGAGCAGGCGGCGCGACTGATGCATGTGAGCAACTTTTTCCTGACCGAGCCGCAGGCGCGTCTGGCGCAGCGGCTGTGCGAGCTGTCGGGCATGGAGAAGGCGTTTTTCACCAACAGCGGCGCGGAGGCGTGCGAGATGAGCGTCAAGGTCGCCCGCAAGTACGCCAACGCCGTCAAGCGCACGCCCGACTACGAGATTCTGGCGATAGAAGGCAGTTTTCACGGGCGCACGATGGGCGCGCTGTCCGCAACGATGCAGCCGAAGTACCAGATGCCGTTCCAGCCGCTGCTGCCTGGCTTTCGCGCCCTGCCCCGCAACGACATAGACGCGCTGCACGCAGCGTTCAGCGAGCGCACGGCGGCGATTCTGCTGGAGCCGATTCAGGGCGAGGGGGGCGTCTACCCGCTTGCGGACGAGTACCTGCGCGCGGCGCGTGCGCTGTGCGACCGCTATGGCGCGCTGCTGGTCGTGGACGAGGTGCAGGCGGGCTTCGGGCGCACGGGACGCTGGTACGCCTACCAGCACGCGGGGGTGATGCCCGATATTGTGGCGACGGCGAAGGGGCTGGGCGGCGGCTTCCCGATTGGCGCGTGCCTGTTTCGCGGCGTCGCCACCGAAGTGCTGCAGCCCGGCGAACACGGCACGACCTACGGGGGCAACCCGCTGGCGTGCAGCGCGGCGCTGGCGGTCATCGAAATCATCGAGGAGGAGGGGCTGCTGGAGAACGCCCAGCGCGTCGGCGACTACCTGCAGGCGCGCCTGCGAGCGTTGCAAGCCGAAGGCGCGCCAATCGCCGAAGTGCGCGGGCGCGGGCTGATGGTCGGCGCGGAACTCAGCCAGCCGATTGCCCGCACCGTCGTCCAAAAAGCACTGGAGCGACGCCTGATCCTCAACGCCGTCGGCGAGACGATTCTGCGCATCGTGCCGCCGCTGGTCATCACCCCCGCCGATGTCGACGAGGCGATAGAGATCCTGCGGCAGGTGTTCGCAGAGATGTGAACAACCGCCTGTGCGCAAAGAGCGTTGTTATGGTCGTGTGGTACAATTTGGAAGGTGGTGGAAAATGACTTTCAAAGTGGTTCTGGAACCAAGCGAGGAAGGCGGGTATACGGTCTATGTGCCCGCCCTGCCAGGTTGTGTTAGCGAGGGCGATACTATAGAGCAAGCCCTGCAGAACATCCGAGAAGCCATCGAGCTTTATTTGGAGCCAACCGAAGAAGCGCCCCTAACTGAAGGGCAGCTGGTGTACGAGGTTGCGGTATGAGCAAAGTGCCCAGCCTGCCCTACACGGAAATTGTGAAAGCGTTGGAGCGAGCAGGCTGGACGGTGACTCGTCAACGAGGAAGCCATATCCGCTTGGAAAAGCACACTGAAGAGGGGCGTCGCTTGCTGACTGTGCCTGCACATCGTCCCGTAAAGCGGTCAACGCTGTCGCACATCCTGAAACAAGCAGGGCTGAGCGTCGAGGAGTTCACCGAGCTGCTGTAGGGTACACTCTTCCATGTTATGAACGCCTTTCAGGTTGCGCTGTTGCTGTACGCGGTGGCGATTGCCGCGGGCGGCGTGATGGGCTATGTCGCCGCGCAGAGTGTGGTCTCGCTGGTGAACGGGCTGATTGCGGCAGTGCTGTTGCTGGTCGGGCTGGCGATAAGCTTCAAGAACCCCACAGCGGGCTTTGGCTTGAGCGCGGTGGTCGCGCTGGCGCTGGGCGTCTTCTTCGCCTATCGCTTCTTCACCACGGGCAAGTGGATGCCTGGCGGCGTCACGATGATTTTGAGCGCGGTCGCGTTCGTGCTGATGGCGCTGGCAGCGTTGCGCAAGCCCTAAGAGCGGCAGGAATCCTGACCCGCGGTTCGAATCCCCCTGCCTATGAACATCCGCGAGGCGACTTTCGAGTGGATGCGGGCGCGCGGCATCCGCTATATCTTCGGTAACCCTGGCTCGACCGAGTTGCCGTTTCTGGTGAACCTGCCTGACGGCGTGCGCTATGTGCTGGCACTGCAGGAGAGCATCGCGCTGGCGATGGCGGACGGCTACGCGCAGGCGAGCGGGCAGCCCGCGCTGATTAACCTGCATGTCGCGCCGGGGCTGGGCAACGCGATGGGCGTGCTGTTCACCGCGCTGAAAAACCGTGCGCCGCTGATTGTCACCTGCGGACAGCAGGACACGCGCCATATCTTTCACGAGCCGCTGCTGTCGGGCGACTTGGTGGGCATGGCGCGCCCCGTGACGAAGTGGGCGTATGAGGTCAAGCACGCCGCCGATGTGCCCGACGCGCTGGAGCAGGCGTACCACTTGGCGATGACGCCGCCGCGCGGTCCCGTGTTCGTGTCGATTCCGATGAACTTCTGGGACGCGCCCGCCGAGCCGCCGCGCCTGAAGACGCTGCACGCGCCCGACGCGCCGCAGGGGCTGGAGGCGGTCGCAGAGGCGCTCGCGTCGGCGCAGAAGCCTGCGCTGGTGTGCGGGGCGGGCGTTGGGGGCGTAGGCGCAGTCGCCGAAGCGGTCGCGCTTGCGGAGAAACTCGGCTGCGCGGTCTACCACGCGCCGCTGAACGCGCGGATGGGCTTCCCCACCAGCCACCCGCTGTACGAAGGCATGCTGCTGCCTGCTACGCCGCGCCTGATGCAGTTGCTCAGTCAGCACGACTTCGTGCTGGTGGTCGGCGCGCCTGTGTTTTTGCTCTACCCTTACTTTCCGGGCGGGATGTTGCCCCCTGGCGTGCGGGCGATGCTAATCACCGACGACGCGCAGGAGGCGTCCCGCGCGCCTGTGGAGCGGGCGTTTGTGGGCGACATTCGGCGCGCGCTGGCAATACTCGCGGAGCGCGTGCCCGCCCGTGAGTATCCGATGCCCTCGCGCACCGTAGAGGAGGCGCGCCGCCGCTCGGAGGCAACCCGCGCACGAAGCAAGATGGGCGCGTTTTTCGTGCTGCACACGCTGGCGCGTCATCTGCCCGACAACGCCGTCGTAGTGGACGAGGCGGTCTCCTCAAGCCTGTGCCTGCGCGAGTTCGTGCGCCTTGCGCCCACCCACGACTACTACACCTCCGCCAGCGGGGGGCTGGGCTGGGCGATGCCTGCCTCCATCGGCATCCAGATGGCGCAGCCCGATCGTCCCGTCGTGTGCGTCATCGGCGACGGCTCCGTGATGTATTCCGTGCAGGCGCTCTGGAGCGCGCGTGAGGAGAACGCGCCTGTGCTGTTTCTGGTGCTGAACAACGGTGCGTACAACATCCTCAAGAGCTTCACGGCGGCGTTTTATCCGGGCAGCGGCGTGCAAGGGCTGGATGTGCCCCACTTGGACTTGGCGCAACTCGCGCAGGGGATGGGCGTGTATGCCGAGCGGCTAACCACGCCCGAAGCCGTAGAGGAGGCGATCCCCCGTGCGCTGCAGATGCGCCAGCCCACACTGCTCGATGTCGCCATAGACCCGACTGTGCCGAGTTTGTTCTGAAGGATTGTCGCTTATGGGCAGCAGTTTGTCGCCTCTGCAACACTTGTGCAATACAAATTCGCCATGCGCATGGTGTACACTAATTCGCGAGGTGATGAGTATGCGGAAAGGAACGAGCTTTGTTATGGCGTTGTTAGCGGTAATCTCATTCGCACAGACTCCCGCCTTTTACGGCGTAGGCGACCTGCCAGGTGGCAACTACAGCAGCAACCTGTTCGCGATTTCGGCGAATGGGCGCGTGGCAGTAGGCTGGAGCAGCTCGGCGAACGGTACAGAAGCGTGCTACTGGACGCTGGAGACAGGATTGGTTCCGCTGGGCGACCTACCTGGGGGTGCTTTCACGAGCATTGCGTGGGGAGTATCGTTCGACGGCTCAGTGATTGTGGGGCAGGGTCGCTCCGCTTCGGGCACAGAGGCGTTCCTGTGGCGGCGCGATACGAACGATATGGTCGGGCTGGGCGACCTCCCTGGCGGTAGCTTCCAAAGCTTCGCGCTTGGCGTGTCGGCAGATGGACGGGTCGTTGTTGGCTGGAGTAGTTCCGCAAACGGCTCGGAGGCGTTTCGCTGGACGCCTGACGATGGCATGGTCGGCTTGGGCGACCTATCAGGCGGGAGTTTCGCCAGCTACGCGCAGAATGTGTCGGCAGACGGGCGTGTGATTGTGGGGCGTAGCGCATCGTTCAACGGCGACAGCGAGGCGTTCCGCTGGGAAAACGGCAACTGGCAGCCGCTGGGGAGCTTGGGCTACTTCCCCTTCTTCAGCTATGCCTACGGCGTCTCGGCGGACGGTTCCGTAGTCGTCGGCTGGGCGCGCGCGGCAGGCGGCACGAGTACGGTGGAAGCTTTCCGCTGGCGCGCCAGCACGGGCATGGTCGGACTGGGCGAACTGGAAGGAGGCGCGTATGATAGCCGCGCCTACGCCGTGAGCGCGGACGGGCGACTGGTCGGCGGGTTCGGCACTTCCGAAATCGGCAAGGAGGCGGTCATCTGGGACCACGAGGGCGTGATGTACCGCGTCAAAGACCTCCTGCTCAACGCAGGCGTTACAGAGGTGCTGAACTGGCGATTGGAGGAAGTGCGTGCCTTCTCGGCAGATGGCACGGTGATGGTCGGCACAGGCACGAACCCTGCAGGGCAACGCGAATCGTGGGTCGCCGTGCTGCCGCGCTTCGACCGTCGGCTGGAAGATGTGGATCTAAGCGGCTGCATCGACGACGCCGACCTCCTGGCAGTGCTGTTCGCCTTCGGCAACACGGGCTACTTCGACCCTGCGGATGTGAACTACGACGGCATAGTGGACGATGCCGACCTGCTCGCCGTGCTGTTTGCCTTCGGCGAGGGGTGCTAAACAGAGTGGCAGCGCGCCTCGAACGCTTCGAGTTCTCGCAAATACGGATGGGCGTGGACACACCGATTGTGGTCTATGCCCCGCGCGAGGCGCAGGCGGTGGAGGCATGTCGCGCCGCCTACACACGCGTCAGCCAGCTGGAGCAGCAGATGAGCGACTACCGCCTCGATAGCGAGTTGAACGCGATTTGCAAGGAGGCGGTGGGACGCTGGCGGCGGGCGAGCCGTGAGCTGTTTTATGTGCTGTGGCGGGCGCATCGGCTGGCGCAGCAGACCGACGGCGCGTTCGACCCGACGATCGGCGTGCTGGTGCGCCTGTGGCGTGAGGCGCGGCGCACGGGATGCCTGCCCGACCCGCAGACGCTTCGCGAGGCGCGCGCCCGCGCGGGCTACCGCCTGATGGAACTCTGCCCTCGCCGACGCGCTGTGCGCCTGCGCACTGAGGGCATGCAGTTAGACCTCGGCGGCATCGCCAAAGGCTACGCCTGCGACCACGCGCTGCGCGTGCTGCGCCGCTACGGGCTGACCCGTGCGCTGATTCAGATGGGCGGCGACATCGTAGCGGGCGACCCACCGCCCGACGCCCCCGCATGGCGCATCGCGCTCGCCGAAGGCGGCGAGACCACCCTCGTGCGCGGCGCGCTCTCCACTTCGGGCAGCACCGAGCAGTTCGTGGCGATCGACGGCGTGCGCTACGCGCACATCATCGACCCGCGCACGGGACTGGGCTTGACACAGCTCATCTTGGCGCGGGTGCGGGCGCGGGACGGCATCACCGCCGACAGCCTCGCCACCGCCGCCGCCGTGCTGGGCACAGCAGGCATCCCCCACCTGCAACGCCTCTACAAAGGCGTGCAAATCGAGGTGCAGGAGGCGTAGGTGCTCACCTAACGCCTATACCTCTTCCATAGAACCCTCATGGTACAATACGACTATGCGCGAACTGACTCTCACGGTGGATGAGCAGGAGTGGGAACGGCTGCAATCTATAGCGGCGTGTCAGCAGGTAAGCCCAGAAGAACTGGCGCACAGGGTGCTGAGCCACTGGCTGCAGATGACCGAAGAAGACTGGCAAAGGCGTATGGAACAGCTTCTGCAAGCCTTTCGGAGCGCGTCGGAACACCTCTCACCTGAAGAGATTGAGGCGGAAATCACAGCCGCCTACCAAGAGTACCGTCAGCAATGCGCGCCGTGATTGACACGAATGTCTGGGTATCGGCAGTGCTGAACCCACACGGCGCCCCCGCGCAGGTGTTCGAAGCCTTCCGTCAAGCACGGTTTCTCGCAATACAAAGTCAGCCACTTATGGACGAACTGCGCGAGGTGATAGCGCGACCTCGACTGATGCGCAGGCTGGCATACAACATGCAGATGATACAAGAGCTGATTGAGCTGATAAGTGCATCGGTAATAGCCAACAGACCGAGCAATCGATTGCAGCACGGCAGGGTGCGCGAAGACACGCACGGGAGCAATTCCGCTATGGATGACTCGGTTCCAACCATGCTCAGATATACAGAGGTCTTGAAGATTCCATCCGACTCGGCTGCCGTCAAATGCCTCGATAGCGTGGGCAACCTCCAGTAACCCCCATTCGTGAAGCTTTTGGTGGAAGAAGAGGCTCTTTGTGGTCTGCTCTTGCGCCCAATCCTCGAACTTGGCTTGGTCTTTAGGCATCGCTTTTTCTCCAGACAAGCACGCTTTCGCGAACAGGGACTCGCCCGTAGCGTCCCATCTGCTGCGAGCTGTTGCCCTTATACCGCGCCACCCAGATTGCCTTCGTCTCAAAACCTGCTTGCGCCGCCATATCACATAAGATTAGGTCGACAGGAAGCATCTCTCCGTCAAAGCGCACATTATCTACGACCATATACACATAGGCATCTTCCGCTAAAACACGCGAGAGTTCGCCGATGACGCGCTCCATATCCACGAAGTAGCCCGTCACCATATCGGGAATGCGCGGGTTGTTGAGTTGATTGCGCCGTTCGCGCAGGCGGTTCACTACCTCTTCGACGATAGGATGCGGTGGGCGCTCCCCCTGCGCGACTCGAGCTTCTATGTGAGACCGAAGCACACTATGGCGCAGATTCCGCAATTCCTCGAAACTGTCCACAAAAGCGAAGCATAGTTCCAGCGAGTACGAGCGTGTGTAGTCGTATCGATTCACATAGGGAGGCGAGGTGATTACCAGATTAGGCTGTCCGTTCAAAGGTGGGTCAGGCAATGCACGGGCGTCGCCTAAAATCGCCACAGCAGGCGACTGAAGCTGCCAACCCAGCATACGCGCACGCAGAATGTCCTGCTCCGCCATCAGAACCCGCTCGCGCAGTAATTCCGTCGGGTTCGCTGGAGCTTTTTCGCGACGCAAACGCAAAAATTGACCATCTTTGGAAGTGTAGCTGCACGGCTCCAGAATGGAGAGGAATAGCAACAGCATTGCTTCCTGTACGGGAGACGGCAATTGCAGAATTGCCGTTTTCCAGCGACGCAATTCTCTCAGCACATCGGGGTCGAAAGCAACTCGCATAATGGCTACATCTTCAGCGACAGGCGCTTCAGGAAGGTGGTTTACCTGTGGCGCGAGCTGTTCGTAAGCCTGCATAAGCCTTCCTGAATCCAACTGAAGTATCTGGAGCAAGGTGTTTGCTACAAAGATGCCGACAGGCAACCGATCCACGCCCCACGCAGGCGTGCCTAAGAGCGCGGAGACAAACAAGGTCGTGCCCATCCCGCAGAAGGGATCCAGCACCTGCAGCGGCTGCTTCCCTTTGTGCTGCTGCAGAATCTCCTGAACCAAAGTAAACGCAAACGCCTCCTTGTAGCGATAGAGGCGCAGCAGTGGCAGCTCTTTGTTTGCACGGTAGGAGACGCGCTCCGCAAGTTCAGGACGCTCCGAGAGTAGGGGGCGGTACTGCTCCTCTAACTGGGCACGCAAGGGGCACAGATTCGACTCCGAAATGCCCGATTCCCACAAGCGGAGTTGCGTCTCTCGCATGGCTTAATTCTACCTGTCGCTTTCAGCGTTGGGTTCGACTGTGCTGAAGCACTGCACGCCTGCCGCCCATAATACCCTCTGGATGCACACGCCACTGACCTTTGCGGAGATTCTGAGCGCGCTGAGCCACGCGCTGAACATCACTGAGGGACAGCCGCGCGCCCGTTCAGATGTGGTATAATAGACTGACTGCCATATAACCATAAGGTAGTCAGCGAGATAGGGTTATGCGCTTCAATGCGGAGACACCGCGCTATGTGCAGGTGCGCCAGTGGGTCGAGCGGCAGATCGCGACGGGCTACTGGAAGTCGGGCGATGTGCTGCCTCCCGAACGCGAGTTGGCGCAGCAGTTGGGCGTTAGCCCGCTGACGGTGAGCCGCGCGCTGCAGGGGCTGGCGCGCGAGGGCATCGTGACGCGCAAGCGGCGCGTGGGCACGGTTGTCGCCGAGAACCTGCCCCCAAACCTGCTGCAACGCTCGTTCAGCATCATGGCGTTGGGGCTGGGCGGCGGCACGCGCCAACCTGTGGACTTTTACTTCAGCAGCATCCAGCGCAGTGTGCTGAACACGCTCGCGCCGCTCGCGCTGCGCACGCTGTGGCTGGACTACCAGATTGACCAGATCGAGCGCGAGTTGCTCTCGACGGAGTTCGTGGGCGTGCTGGCGATGGCGCCTGCGGCGGAACATATCGCGCTGCTGGAGGACCTGTATCGTCGGGGCGTGCCTGTGGTGATTGTTGGCGCGAGTGCGCAGGAGTGGGAAACGCCGACGGTGGACACGGATAACTATCGCGCGGCGCGTGAGGGCGTGGAGTACCTCTTGGGGCTGGGGCATCGGCGGTTTTTGGGGCTGTTCGGCGCGCTGGAGACCTTCAACTCGCGCGACCGCTGGCGCGGCTTCCGCGATGCCCTGCACGAAGCGGGCGTCCCAGAGGCGCACCTCTGGACTTTCACGACGCCCTACGCCGACGAGATCGACGAAGCCGTGCGCGAGGGCATCCGCACCGCGCTGCGCTTGCCCAACGGACCGACGGCGATTTTCGCGGGGGGCTACTACCTCGCGCTTTCGGCGATGCAGACAGTGCATCAGGCGGGCTTGCGCCTCCCTGACGATGTGTCGGTGCTGGGCTTCGACGACCCGCCGTCCGCCGCGCTCGCCTCGCCGCCGCTGACCACCTTCCGCCAGCCCCTGGAACAGCTCGGCGCGCGCGCCGTGCAGAAACTGCTGGAGTGCGCCAAAGGCGCGCAGCCTGACCCCCTGCACGAGTACCTGCCCATCGAGTTAGTGGCGCGTGGCTCGACCGCGCCGCCTACTCCAGCGGCGCGTGCGCTCGCGCAATCGCCGTGAGCGCGGCGCGCGCCTTGTTCACGCACTCCTCGTACTCGCGCTCAGGCACAGAATCCGCAACGATCCCCGCGCCCGCCTGCACATGTGCGACGCCGTCCTTGACCAGAATCGTGCGGATGGTGATGCAGGCGTCCATCTCGCGGGTGTAGCTGAAGTAGCCGACTGCGCCCGCATAGGGTCCGCGCTGCGTCGGCTCCAGCTCGTCGATAATCTCCATCGCGCGCACTTTAGGCGCACCCGAAACCGTGCCCGCAGGGAAGCACGCTCGCAGTGCATCGAACGCATCGGCGTCGGGACGCAACTGCCCCTGCACCTCCGACACGATGTGCATCACATGCGAGTAGCGTTCGATGACCATCAGCTCGGTCGTGCGCACCGTGCCGTAGACGCTCACGCGCCCGATGTCGTTGCGCCCTAAGTCCACCAGCATGATATGCTCGGCGCGCTCTTTGGGGTCGGCGAGTAGCTCCTGCGCGAGTTGGGCGTCCTCTTCGGGAGTTTTGCCGCGCGGGCGCGTGCCTGCAATCGGGCGCGTGATGGCTTTGCCGTCTTCCACTGTTGCCAGCACTTCAGGCGACGCGCCAATCAGCGTCGTGTCGTCGTACTGCAGGTAGAACATGTAGGGCGACGGATTGATGGTGCGCAGCGCGCGATAGAGGTAGAACGGCGGGGCGGTAATCGGCTGGCTGAACCGCTGCGACAGCACGACCTGAATGCAGTCGCCCGCGTGGATATACTCGACGGTCTTGCGCACGGCAGCCTCGAACGCCTCGCGGGTGATGTTCGGCTGGGGGCTTAGCGTGAAGTGCGGGTCGTTGTAAGGCGGGGGCGGCGGCAGCGGTGCGCGCAGTCGCTGCAGGGTCTGCTCGATGCGCCCGACCGCCTCGGCGTAGCTCTGTTCGGGCGACGCGCTCGGCGACGGGTTGGTCAGAATCGTGATGGTGTGCATCGCGTGGTCGAAAATCAGCAGCACTTCGGGCGCAATCAGGCAGCAGTCGTCGGTGTGCAGGTCATCGGGTGGCGGGGTGGGCAACCGCTCAAAAAAGCGCACGAGGTCGTAGCTGAGATAGCCGACCAGCCCGCCCGTGAAGCGCGGCAGCGCAGGCGACGCTTGGTAAGGGTGTCGGCGCAGCAGCGTGCGGGCGATGTCCAGCGGCGTCTGCGGGGGCGGGATGTCGAAGGCGCGCCAGCCCGTCTCGCGCTCCCACACGCGCGCGGTGCGCCCTTTGGTGCGCAGGATCAGCGTCGGCGCGAAACCGATGTACGAGTAGCGGGCAATCTGCTCGCCGCCCGTGACGCTCTCCAGCAGAAACGCATAGGGTTCGTGCGCAGCGGTCTTGTAGAAGGCGGAGACGGGCGTCTCCCAGTCGGCAAGCGCGACGCGATACACGGGGGTCATTAGCCCCTGCCGCGCAATGGCTAAATAGTCGCTAAGCTCTGGCGTAGTCATGCGGTCGGCTCCAATTCTACCCGTCATCGGCTAAGGTACAATTCAGGCGCGATGCGAACCCGCTGGTCACGGTTTTGGGTCTTGCTGTGCGGTCTGCTCTGGGCGTTCGCGCCTGCGGTGCAACAATCCCCTGTTGAGAGAATCGAGAAGCGCATCAGCCCGCATCTGGTGCTGTTCCAAGAGATTTCGGTCAACCCGCCGCTGGCGATTCAGGGCGTGCGGATTACGCCTGCGCGGGCGGTCAGTTTCCGCTCGACGCTGGGCAACGATGTGGTCGCTACCGAAGGCGCGCTGCGCGGGCGGGAACTGACCAGCCGCATGGCGTGGCGGCATCGCGCCGTTGCCGCCATCAACGCTGACTTTTTCGACGGGGGCGACCCGCTGGGGCTGTGCATCGTAGGCGGCGAGTTGGTCAGCGAACCGTTTCCGGGCAGACCGGGAGCCGGCTGGACAGCGACAGGGCAGGTGGTGATGGGCGACCCGACGCTGGACGCCGACATCACCCGTCCCGATGGCGCGAAGCACGCGCTGATGGGGCTGAACCGCGTGGCGAAGGCGGAGGGCGACTTGGTGCTGTTTACCTCGTTCTACGGGGCGACAGCGCAGGCGACGGCGCGCGGGGTTGCAGTCGTGCTGGACGCGCTGCCGCGCCCGCTGCGGGTGGGCGCGCAGGTGCAGGCTGTGGTGCGCGAGGTGCGCGAAGGTAGCTCCGCGCCCATCCCACCTGCAGGCGGTGTGCTGATGGGCACGGCAGGCGCGGCGGACTTTCTGCGCCCGCTCCAGCCTGGCGACCGCCTCACAATTCGCATCGACTTGCAAGGCGACGGCGCGGCGCAGTGGCGCACTGTGCAGGAGGCTGTCGCGGGGGGGCCGTGGCTGATACGGAACGGCAAAATCGTCGCGCCCGAAGAGATGCCCGGCGGGTTCAACCTGCAGACCTTCATCGAGCGACGCCACCCGCGCACTGCCGTCGGACGCACGAAGCAGGGCGAGGTTCTCTGGATCACCGTCGACGGACGCCAACCGCACAGTCAGGGCGCCTCACTCAGCGAACTGGCGCAAATCATGGCGCGCTACGGCGCGGTGGACGCTATCAACTTGGACGGCGGTGGCTCGACGACGCTGGTCGTGCGCAACCTCATCGTCAACAGCCCGTCCGACGGGGTGGAACGCCCCGTGTCGAACGCCTGGCTGGTGTACGACGACGCGCAACGCCCGACCCTGCCGCGCTATACCGACTACCGCATCGAGCCGCCGCAAGCCAGCCTCAAGGTCAACGAGCAGATACGGTTCCGCATCCTGCGCGGCGACCAGCCTGTCTCCACTTGGGAGGCGGTCTGGGGCACGGCGAACATCGGGTTTGTTGACCAGTGGGGGCGGTTCCGCGCGCTGCGGGCGGGGCGCGGTGTAGTGAGCGCGTACATCGACGGGCAGTGGCTGCACGCGCCTGTGGAGGTTATCGGCGATGCGCCGCCGCAAACACAAGGTGGGAGTGCAAATGGCAATTAGCCTCTGGAGGCGCCGGTGGGAATCGAACCCACGAATAAGGGTTTTGCAGACCCTCCCCTTAGCCACTTGGGTACGGCGCCTCGCCTACCCAATTATACCCCAAATCGCGCCCACAAGTTGCAAGGGGGCAATAAAAAGGAGGGTGGCAGTGAAAGGAGAGCAAAGCCTGCCACCCCCAAGGAAGGAAGGTGAACTCGTTCCCACTTAATATTATGGCACATCGCGCCGAAATCTTTAGCCCTTAACGGGGACTTAATGGGGCAATTTCGCCCCCTGCGCACTGAATCCTTCATAAGGGTATACGAACGATGGTCAAAAAAAGTTTCCATGCGGCGTTAGAGTCGATTTGGATGACCCCGCGGCGCACGCTGCTGAGCGGTTTGGGCATGGCGGTCGGCGTGGCAGCGATTGTGGTGCTGGTCTCGCTGGGCAAGGGCGTGCAGCGCGATGTGGTCGCGCAGGTAGAGGCGCTGGGGGTGAACTTGGTGATTGTGTTGCCCGGTCGGCTTAGCCCCGAAAACCCGTTCAACCCGATGAGTTTCATCGGGCTAAGCACCTTGCGCGAGAGCGACATTACAGCGGTAGCCCAAGTGCCAGGCGTGCGACGGGTTGCGCCGATTACCTTCGTGGCGGGCGGGGCGCAACGGGGCGACCGCTGGGCGGATGCCGCGCTCATCTTGGGCACGACGCCCGAATGGTTCGAGATGCGCCCTCACAAGCTCAAGTACGGCAGGTTCTTCACGCACGCTGAGGCAGACAAGTTCGTGTGCGTTCTCGGTCCCAAGCCTGCCGAGCAGCTGTTCGGTGACGCAAACCCCGTGGGCAAGCAGGTGCGGCTCAACGGCAAGCCGTTCACCGTAATCGGCGTCACGGCGGAAGACTCCAGTCGGTCGCTCTTGGGTAGCGGCGGGTTCGAGTTCGCGATTTACGCGCCCATTCGCGCCCTCCAAAAAGCGATGGGCAGCGAGCAAATCCACCGCGTGATTGCCCAGACCGCGCCCGACCAAGACCCCGCGCAACTGCAAGCGCAGATTCGGGCGGCGGTGCTGCGCAGCCACGGCGGCAGCGAGGACTTCTCGGTGCTAACGCAAGAGGAACTGCTCAGTCGCCTGTTCACCCTCCTGCAGATTGTGTCCGTCGCGCTGACGGGCATCACCTCCATCGCGCTGGTGGTCGGCGGCATCGGCGTGATGAATGTGATGCTGATGAGCGTGACGGAGCGCGTGCGCGAAATCGGCATTCGCAAGACCGTCGGCGCGCAGCAGCGAGACATCTTCTGGCAGTTTCTGATTGAGGCGACCCTGATTGCGCTGGTGGGCGGGCTGATGGGCGTGCTGATTGGCTGGGGCGTGTGCGCGGCGATTGACCGCTTCACGGTGCTAACGCCAGAGGTCACCCTCGACACGGTTGGGCTGGCGTTGGCAGTGTGCGGCGCGGTGGGGCTGGTGTTCGGGGTGTTGCCCGCCGCCCGCGCCGCTCGCAAAGACCCTGTGGAGGCGTTGCGCTACGAGTAGAGAGCCTTACTTGATTTCGACCTTCGCGCCTGCCTCTTCGAGCTTCTTCTTGATTTCCTCTGCCTCTTCCTTGCTCACGCCCTCTTTGACCTTGTTCGGCGCGCCCTCGACGAGGTCTTTCGCCTCCTTCAGTCCGAGCTGCGTGAGTTCGCGGACGACCTTGATGACCTGCAGCTTGTTGTCGCCTGCGGCTGCCAGCACGACATCGAACGAGGTCTTCTCCTCAGCGGCGGGGGCAGCCTCCGCTGCGCCAGGCATCATGCTAGGCATCGCGGCGACCGCGACAGGCGCCGCCGCCGACACGCCGTATTTCTCCTGCAACGCCTTGACCAACTCGTTCAGCTCCAGAACGGTCATCTCGTCAATAGCCTGAATCAGTTCCTCTGCAGTCAGTTTCGCCATAGGGATTGCCTCCTGTGTATAGGATTATTGGGTTTCTGCCTTCTTATCGGCAACGGCTTGGAGCGTGCGCACGAACTGTCCGATGATTTCGGAGAGCGTGCCCACCAGCCCCGTGATGGGCGACTGAAGCGCGCCCAGAAACTGCGCCAGCATCACCTCGCGCGGGGGCAACTTCGCCAGGGTGTCCACCATCGCGGCGGGGTAGACCTTCTCGCCCAGCAGGAGCGCTTTGACCTCCGCCTTACGCGCCTGCTTGATGTAGTCTGTGAGCGCTTTGGCGGCGGCTGCCTCATCGCCCATCACAAACGCGATAGCGGTCATCCCGTTGAGGTGCGGCGCCAGCGCGTCGGGAATGTTGCCCTCGCGCGCGATGCGGTAGAGCGTGTTCTTGACCACGCGCAGCTCCGCGCCCGATTGACGCAGCTGCTTGCGCAGGTCGGTAATCTCGCGCACGCTTAGCCCGCGATAGTCCACCAGAATCTGCGCTTTGGAGTCGCTCATCCACGCGCGAATCTGGTTCACCTGCGCCACTTTTTCGGGGCGCGGCGTGCGCTCCCACGAGCGCACAGGGCTGGCATGCGTCGCCTGTTCGGTTGTCGCCATTCGGTACACCTCCTTGCTTGGGTTCGCGCCTTTAAACCAAAAACGCGAGCCATGCCGCAGCAGGCTCGCAACGGTTCTGTGCGACGGCAGCGCGCAGATACGCGCCTGAGCGTCGCCAAATCTCCAACTGTCCCGTGCGCCGTTCCTCGGCAGGCGGACCGCTGCGCGGATTATGTCCCCACTGGGACGCCTGCTGTCTGCGGTATGGCGGGCAAAGTATACCCCATCCCTATCGGGCGCGTCAAGGGGCAGGGTAAATCAGAATCTCTTCCTGATCCTTGCTTTTCGCGCGGGCGAGGTAGCCGCTGCCGTCGGGCGTGCGGGCGCGCGGTGCGACAATCGACGATTGCCCCTCCGCCCGCACATCGAAGAAGCCGCCCACACCCATCGGGTTGACGCCAATCATATCGGGGTGCTTCTGTACACCCGCAAGCAGCCCCGTCTCCCAGCCCTGCGCCTCCTCCTTCGTCCACGGCAGCGGATTGTAGGAGGGCATCGCAATCACGCGCACGCCCCGCTTCGCTTGTTGGTCAATCAACTCGTGGTAGAAGCCGTCCAAGCAGATTAGCACGCCCAGCTTGCCCACAGGGGTGTTCACGGTCGGCAGTTCGCGCGGCGCAGGGCATAGGTTCAAGCCTGCCTCCTGCTCCAGCGGCACGAGGTTGATTTTGCGCTGCACCAGCACGCGCTCGCCCTTCGGGTTGTAGGTGTAGCTGACATTGTGGACACACTCGCCTTGCGCAATCGGCGCGCTGCCCGCCACGACCCACGCCCCGCCGACCCGCGCCGCCTCCGAGAAGACCTCGTGGTATACCCGCTCCACGAAGGGGCTAAGCGTGCGCAGCAGCGTGCGCGTCGCCCCCGCGAAGCCGCCCTCGGTCGCGAAGGCGTTGATTTGATACCGCTCCATCAGGCGCAGCCCCGCTTCCACCATCGTCTTGGCGGTCTGCACCCGCTCGAAATCTTGCGTGAAAATCAGCCCCAGCCCCACATCTTCGGGGAACACGACCACCAAGTCGCCCTTCGGCGCGCGCTGACGCACCGCGCGCATCACCCCCAGAACGCGCTCGCGGAACGCCTCCGTGCTGCGGTAGTCCTCCAAGCGGTACTGCATCTGCACCGCCACAAGCGACGCAGTTTTCGGCATATAACGATTGTACCCGCTCGGCGCGACTGTATAGTAGGTATGATTCGGCGTTGGTAAGTGCCTATGCACTGCGTTTTCGACATAGGCAACCACAAGGGTTGCCCCTACGGAGGTGTGGCGACACCAACCTTGTAGGGGCAGGTCTTGTGCCTGCCCCGTCTGGATTGTTGAAATCATATCGCATAGGCACTTAATACCAATCGCAAGGGCAGAGTCTACAATTGCCTCCCCTTAGGTTCCCTGATAAGGTTACAGCGGCTCGGCACAGAATCTCTGAGGCAGGGGCGATTTTTCCCAGCGCATGCGCGAGGGCGGGCGCGTCTTGTAGCCCTCACCCCCTGTTTCCCCCTCTCTCGCGAGGCGGGCGAGGGGGAAAACAGCGGCAGGGCGAACAGCCGTTCGCCCCTACATCCCTCTCCCACATCGTGGGAGAGGGGCAGGGGGCGAGGGCGACAAAAAATGCGCGTACCCCGCACGCAGCGAACTCAAGCGATGTACCCTTATCAGCTTTAGGTTCCCCTCGCGAAGCGTGGGGAACCAAGCCCATCGGTTCCCCCTGCTTGCAGGGGGAACCTGTAGGAGGGGGGTCGTCAATCTCGCTTGTTTTCGTAAACTTTGCCCATATGATTGGTATAACACCTGTTATGTCGCCCCTATCGGCACGACGACCACATCCCGCGCACGCCACGGGGGCATTGGCGGCTTGGGCGGCTCAGAGTCGCCATACCGCCATATCGCCCAGATGACCTCCGTATCCTTCGGGCGCATACTGGGAAACGGCGTGTGTCCGTCCGTTAGCACAATCACCGCCTCAGGCTTCGGCTTCAGCTCCAGCGCCGCCTTCAGCCCCGCAACCATATCCGTGCCCCCGCCCCCGCGCAGACCCTGACGCACCTTCAGCCAGTCGGAGCCGTCGAAAACGCGAATCGCCTCATACGGCACGGCGTCGCACGGAATCACCGTGACGGGAATGCGCAACGCCTCCAGCACGCCGCGCACTTCGGCAAGTGATCGTTAATAATGACGCCATTCGCAATTTTGTATAGAACCATCTCCTGAAAGCAGGATGCGAGCCAAAATAAAATTTATAGATTATCTAAATTTCTCATGAGAGGAAGTCTGTTAGTTGTACATCAATGTTTGGTTCTCTCCATACCTCGTCTTCGAGGTGAATACATTCTAATATTTGACTCGGCTTTATTGGGCACTTAACGATGAACGCCGAGCAGAACGTAGTTCTATGCCTTCCTTTTATGACCTTCTCGTTATTGTAATGTCCCAAGCAGACTTGAGCATCAAAGCTAGCAAGATTGCACATAGCAATCCTGAATCTTTGACTGCTACTGAGTCTCGCAATATCAAAATACTTTAGGATCTGTGGACCATAAAGTTCGCGTAACACGGCTCGTTGGCGATATTCTGCCGACTTCGTGTCCCTATCCCACAGCTGGAAAGCTGTGCAGAGGAAATCTCGCGGGTCGACATACACATCATTCACATTTGCAGTGAAGATTATCAACAAAGACTCTGTTCTGCTGCGAGTTCTATTATGTGCAAGTGCATAGTACCTACCTCCAAGCTCGTCGCCGCAAGCACAGACGCCCCTAAAAGGAGTATTACCGAAAATCATCTCCAAAATTCTTTCTCCCGAGGAGTCATCGATTGTGTTAACTAACCGTTGGAAGGAAGCAGGATCCAGATTACATATCTGACGAACTTGGGATATGTCTGGAATTTCGAATCGCCACTGCTTTCCTTCCTCGCCCGAGATTCCAGTGTTAGCGATTGAATCTACGGTTGCCTCAAGGTTCGAGCGTTCAACTGCAATGCCGCGGTACAGTCGTATCTCCATACGAATCCCCTACTCCATGTTTAGCCGTATTCCTGCCAAACAAGGAACCGAAGTGCAGTAGTTGGCAAGCGGGGGCGAGAGTTCCCAGCCGCTGGCGGCGATGTCGGGCGGGTTGGCAGCGGCGACGATGCGCACGCCCGCAGGCAGGCTGTGCGCGCCCACCTTGCGCTCCAGCACCAAGCGCAGCAGCGCGGCTTGCACCGTCGGCGGCGCGGTGGTCAACTCGTCCAGAAACAAGATGCCCTGCCCGTGTTCCTCGAACAGGTAGACCCATTCGGGCGGGGCAAAACGCATGCGCCCGTTGTGCAGCACGGGCAGCCCGTTGAAGTCGGTCGGGTCGTGCAGGCTGGCAATCATCGTGTAGACGGGGAAGCCGTCGCGCTGCAGGCTCTCGATGAAGGTGGACTTGCCCGTACCTGGCGTTCCCCACACCAACACAGGCACGCCCCAGTAGCCTTTCGGCGTCGGCGTCTGCATCGCCAGCATCAGTTCCGTTGCGCCCGTTGCGAGATTGCTCATGGGAAACGCCTCTAATGTGATTATACGGTGTGGGTGGGGGGATTCCTGCCCAGTGGGAGGTCAAATACCAATCGCCGAGCCAGAGTTCACAAAACACGACAGTTGACGACCCCCTCCTTAATGTTCCCCCTGCGAGCAGGGGGAACCGAACCCCTGCGCGTTCCCCTCGCGAAGCGGGGGAACCCATGCGCCCCACGCGGTTCCCCTCGCGAAGCGGGGGAACCCATGCGCCCCACGCGGTTCCCCTCGCGAAGCGGGGGGAACCTGAAGGAGGGGGGCAATTGTGAACTCTGGCTGCGCAGTTGGTAAAAGAGGCGTCGCAGAACACTGAAGCGTCGTCTCCCCATCAGGTATCCTTAACCATCCTCTGGGGAGGACTGGCATGCATGCAACCGACGCCGCGTGGCTGAAACGCTTCCCCGAGCTGGAGATCCTCATCGACAGCTCGTCGCTCCAAGCGCGGGTACGCGAGCTGGGGGAGCAGATTACGCGCGACTACAGCGCACACCCGCCCCTGCTGGTGGGCGTGCTGAAAGGCTCGCTGGTGTTCCTGGCAGACCTGATGCGGGCGATTCCGCTGCCCGTGTCCTACGACTTCGTGGCAATCTCCAGCTACGGCGCAGAGACGCAGACCACAGGGCAGGTGCGCCTCATCAAAGACCTCGACTCGCCTATTCACGGTCGCCATGTGCTGGTGGTGGAGGACATCTACGACACGGGGCTGACGCTAAGCTACCTGCTGGGGCTGCTGCGCCAGCGCGAGCCTGCGAGCCTGCGCGTCTGCACGCTGCTTACCAAGCCCGCGCGACGCCAAGTAGAGCTGGACATCGCCTACTGCGGCTTCGAAATCCCCGACAGGTTCGTGGTCGGCTACGGGCTGGACTACGCGGAGCGGTATCGCAACCTGCCGTTCATTGCGGTACTGCAGGGGCAGCCGTAGGCGACACAGCGGCGTACCCGACCTGCCCAATCGGATGCACCTGCCAGTTGGCAGCGTCCAACGCCCGCAGGAGCGCCCACGCGGTGTCCAGCGCGGTTAGGCACGGCACGCCCGACTCGACGGCAGCGCGACGGATGAGTAGCCCCTGCTGTTCGGCGCGCCGCTCAGGGCTGGGCGTGTTGACCAGCAGTTGCACGCGCTTGCCCTTGATGTAATCCAGCAGGTTCGGGCTGCCCTCGCCGATTTTGGGCACGACCTGCACGGGCAAGCCCGCCGCCTGAAGCGCATCTGCCGTGCCGCGCGTCGCCAGCAGCTGGAACCCCTTCGCCAGAAACGCCCGCGCCAACAGCACGCCCTCCGCCTTGTCCCTGTCCGCCAGCGTCAGCAGCACCGCGCCCGTGCGCGGGATCTTGATCCCCGCCGCGACCATCGCCTTGTAGAGCGCGGCTTCGTAGGTACAGTCGATGCCCATCACCTCGCCTGTGGAGCGCATCTCAGGTCCCAGCGCGACCTCCACCTGCCTGAGCTTCAAGTGGGAGAACACAGGCGCTTTGACGGCGATTCGCCCGCGCGTGGGGTCAGGGGGCGTCTCCACGAGCGGCAGGGGCTGCCCCAGCTGCGCCGCGACCGCCCAGCGCACCATCGGGATGTCGGTGATCTTGGACAGGTAGGGCACGGTACGGCTGGCGCGCGGGTTCACCTCGATGACATAGACCCGCCCATCCTGCACCACGAACTGGATGTTGAGCAGCCCGCAGGCGCGCAGCGCACGCGCCAAGCGCAGGCTGTAGTCGCGAATCTGCGCCTGCTCCGACTCGATGAGCGTCTGCGGCGGCACGACGGTCATGCTGTCGCCCGAATGCACCCCCGCCCGCTCGATATGCTCCATAACCGCAGGGATGAGGAACCGCTCGCCGTCGCCGATGAGGTCTACCTCCGCCTCTTTGCCCTCGATGTATTTGTCCACCAGCACGGGCGCGTCGGGGAACGCCAGCACCGCCGAGCGCCAGTAGGTCTCCAGCTCGGCGTCGGTGCGCACGATTTCCATCGCGCGCCCCCCAAGCACATACGACGGGCGTACCAGCACGGGGTAGCCGACCGCCTGCGCCGTTTCGCGCGCCTCCTCCAAAGTCAGCACAGCGCGCCCTGACGGACGCGGGACGCCCAGCCGCTCCAACAACGCATCGAACTGTCGACGGTCTTCCGCCAGCTCAATCGATTCGGGCGGCGTGCCCAGAATCGGCGCGCTGAACGCCTGCAGCGACTTGACCAAGTTGATCGCCGTCTGCCCGCCGAACTGTACCAGCACGGGGATTGGCTCGCCCGCGTCGCCCGCCTCGTACTCCAGCAGGTTCAGCACATCCTCCGTCGTGATGGGGTCAAAGTACAGCGCGTCGGAGATGTCGAAGTCGGTGGAGACCGTTTCGGGGTTGTTGTTGAGGATCATGGCGTAGTAGCCCATCTCGCGCAGGGTGCGCACCGCGTGTACGGCGGAGTAGTCGAACTCGATGCCCTGCCCGATACGGATGGGTCCCGACCCCAACACGAGCGCTTTGCGGGGATGTTTCGGCGCAGGGCGGTCAGAGACGCCGTGATAGGTGCTGTAGAAGTAGGGCGTGTGCGCCTCGAATTCGCCTGCGCAGGTGTCCACCATCTTGAAGGCGGGCAGGATGCCGAGCGCCTTGCGCCCTTCCCGCACTTGCGCCTCGCTTAGCCCCGTGATCTGCGCCAGAAACCTGTCGCCAAACTGCCACTCCTTGGCGCGGCGGAGAAGATTCGCTACCCCCTCCTTCAGGTTCCCCCTGCCAGCAGGGGGAACCGTAGGGAGTTGGTTCCCCTCGCGTAGCGGGGGGAACCTTAAGGAGGGGGGCAAAGGGGACAACACCTCCCGTACCTCCTCACTCCGCGCAATCAGCTCCTGCTCCATCTCCACCAGTCGGCGAATGCGATGCAGGAACCACGGGTCTACCTTGCACAATCCGTACACCTCGTCCACGAGCCAGCCGCGTCGGAACGCTTCGGCGATGTAGAATAGGCGCATGTCGTTGGGCGTGGCGATGAGGGTCTCCAGCTCCATCGGGCTGAGCCTTGCGGCGGGCGGGTAGCGCAGGTCGCTCACGCCGACCTCCAGCCCGCGCACCGCCTTCATCAGCGCACCCTCAAAGGTTCGGTCAATCGCCATCACTTCGCCCGTCGCCTTCATCTGCGTGCCCAGCGTGCGGTCGCCTGTGGGGAACTTGTCGAACGGGAAGCGGGGAATCTTGACCACGCAGTAGTCCAGCGCAGGCTCGAACGCCGCCGAAGTGCCCGTGATGGGGTTGCGAATCTCGTCCAAGCGCAGCCCGATGGCGATTTTGGCGGCGATTCGCGCAATCGGATAGCCCGTCGCTTTGGACGCCAGCGCACTGGAGCGGCTCACGCGCGGGTTCACCTCAATCACATAGTAGTCGCTGCCGTTGGGGTTCAACGCCAGCTGCACATTGCACCCACCCTGAATGCCCAACGCGCGGATAATGCGCAGCGACGCCGTGCGCAGCAGCTGATACTCGAAATCGCTCAGCGTCTGCGACGGCGCAACGACCATCGAATCGCCCGTGTGGACGCCCATCGGGTCTAAGTTCTCCATGTTGCACACCACGATGGCGTTGTCCGCGCCGTCGCGCATCACCTCGTACTCGATCTCCTTCCAGCCCAGCAGCGAGCGCTCCACCAAGATCTGCGAGCGCATCGAGAGTTCCAGCCCCCGCGCGCCGATTTCGAGCAGCTCGTCGGGGGTATGCGCGATTCCGCCGCCTGTGCCGCCCAGCGTGTAGGCAGGGCGCACGATACACGGGTAGGGCGCAATCTCTGCCACGCGCCGCAACTCGCCGATGCTCTCCACGATCCACGATTCGGGCACAGGCTCGCCGATTTGGCGCATCAGGTCGCGGAACTTCTCGCGGTCTTCCGCCGCTTGGATTGCCGTTAGGGGCGTGCCCAGCAGCCGCACGCCGTACTTGTCCAGAATGCCGCGCACCGCCAGTTCCGTCGCAAGGTTCAGCCCTGTCTGCCCCCCAAGCGTCGGCAGCAGCCCGTCGGGACGCTCCTGCGCGATCACACGCTCGGCGAACTCTACGGTCAGCGGCTCGATATACACGCGGTCGGCAGTGTCGGGGTCGGTCATAATCGTGGCGGGATTGGAGTTAATCAGCACGACTTCCAGCCCTTCCTCGCGAAGGGAACGACACGCCTGCGAGCCAGAGTAGTCAAACTCGGCGGCTTGCCCGATGATAATCGGACCTGAGCCAATCACCAAAACCTTCCGTAGCGATGTGTCTTTCGGCATAGTCTCCTCCCTTGTCGCCTCGCTGGACGGACTTAAAGGGTCAGCCTGCAGTATACCCAAAGGGCGTCGCTTCGGCTTATAGGCAAGTTTTCATGAAAAACCTGCATAAGTTGCGGGCTTATAAGTCGCTTTCGGGTATCCTAACTGCGGGGCGCGTTCGAGTTTTCCACACGCAACTAATTTCCATGCCCCTATACCTATAGAGAATCCATGGTAGTAGTAGGTCATTGTGGAATTGTGGATAACTTTGTCTACTTCGACCGCGCGGTCGACGAATTTGAGGGGTTCCGAAGGGCAATTTTGAACTCAAATTGCAACTTTTGTCTACTGACCGAGCGTTTAATTAGCCACGCTAAGGATCGGGGGTTTCGATGTGGATAACTTGTGGAAAACTGTGGATCCATTGTGGATAACTCTGTGGATAACGGGGCGATTCGGGGGTTTTCCACAGGGTTTTCCACAGAGTTATCCACAATTGGGAGCGAGTTATCCACAATTCGCAGGAGAGTTATCCACACCCCACGGCCTGCAGGTAGGCTTGCCATGTGCGCTCGGCGGTGATGCGCCACGAGAAGCGGTGCGCCTGCGTGATGGCTTTTTGGCGAAGCGCCTCGCGATAGGCGTTGTTGGTTAACAGTGTGTGGATTGCGCTTGCCCACATGCCAGGCTCGTTGGGCGGGAGCAGGATGCCCCCAGAGCCGACCACTTCGGGCAGCGCGCCGCCGTTGGAGGCAATCACGGGCGTCCCGCACGCCATCGCTTCCAACGGCGGCAGCCCGAACCCCTCGTAGAAGGAAGGATACAGCAACACCTCGGCGGCGTTGTAGAGCCACACAAGGTGTTCATCAGGCACATAGCCCGTCTCGATGAGCCAGCCGTCGGGCGCGAAGGTCTGCTTGGCGCGCGCCAACTCCCGCCGCGCCCAGCCTGCCTTGCCTGTCAGCACGAGCGTCATCGGCAACTCGTACTCCTCGCGGGCAAGGTACACCGCCTCAATCGCCAGTTGCCAGTTCTTACGGGGCTGTAGCACGCCTACCGCCAGCGCGAAGGGCGGTTCAACCCCATAGTTTTCGCGCACCCATGCCTGCGCCTCCGATTTCGGGATGGGGTAGAAGCCTTCGGGCAGCCCGTTCGGTGTGGCAATCACTTTGTCGGGGGGCAGTCCGAGCATGGCGATGATGTCTTCGCGCGAGGTCTCCGAGACGGTCAGCACGCGCTTGGCGCGGCGACACGAGGGGGGCACGGTCAGGCGCAGCAGAATCCTGTCTTTCAGCGGGAACCAGCGCGGCTCGATCAGGAACGAGATGTCATGCACGGTCGTCACGGTCGGAACCGTGAACAAGGGCGAGACGGTGTACTGCGTGTGAACCAAGTCGCAGCGGTGCTGTCGGGCGAGTTTGGGCAAGCGGAGTAGGCTCCAGAGCCGTTCGGAGCGGGCGGGCGCGACTACAGGCTCATAGAGCGGCGATTCGGGGAGCGTCCCTGCAGGGATGGGGCGTGTAGAGAACAGCACGAGCCGATGTTCGGCGGGACTCAGCAACTCGCCCAGCGCAGTAAGCAGCCCGCGCCAGTAGGTGCGGTCGCCTGTGTACGCGCCCGTGAGCAGCCGCGCGTCAATCCCCACCCTCACGGCTTGACCCCCAGCGGGCGGTTCAGAATCTGCTTCCACGCGCGCGGATAGGGCTTAGGCGTTGGTCGCTCCTTACGCAGCAGCCCGATTGCACGCGAGACAGGTCCCTGCTCGGCCTCGAATCTGACCGTGCGCAGCTCAGGTGTTGCGCCGAGCGTGCGTGCGGCGGGGGCTGCCGACAGAATCTCGTCGGTCTCACCTGTGCTCTTGAGGGCAAGCCCGACGCCCCCAACCTTCAGAAACGGCGTCATCAGCTCCGTCAGAATCGGCATTTTGGCGACGGCGCGGGCAACGGCGAGGTCGAACTGCTCGCGGGCGTCGGGATTGTGCGCCCACTCTTCCGCGCGCGCCTGCACGACGGTCGCGGGCAACCCCAGAGCAGCGCACGCCTCCCGAAGGAACTGTACCGTCTTGCCGTGCGAATCGAGTAGGGTCAACTGCAGGTCGGGACGCACAATCGCTAAGGGAATGCCAGGCAGCCCTGCGCCCGTGCCGATGTCCAGCACGCGCGCGCCTTCTGGGGGCGTGTAGACCGCCAGCAGGCACAGCGAGTCCACCAAGTGTCGCCCGACGGCTTGCTCAGCGGGCACGCGCGTCAGATTCACTCGCTGGTTCGCCTCGTATAGCAGCGTAAGGTAGCGTAGAAGCAGGTCGCGCGTGTGAGAATCCAACGCGACGCCCCACGCGGTTGCCTGCTCCAAAAGCGCCCAGTCGCCGATATGCGCGTGCATGGTCTCCAGAACTCAACTGCGGATACCCATAATACCCAGTGGAGATGTCGGCAGGCACTGTCCTAACGCGGAGGGAGATTGAAACCTCGGTTCAAGCACTGCGTCCGCTTCCCCAAGCTGTCAGCCGTCTGGTGGAACTGATGGAGCATGAGACGGCGACGCTGACAGAGGCGGAGAGTCTGCTCCAGAGTGAGCCTGTGCTGTGCGGTAAGGTACTTCAGGTGGCGAACTCTGCCTACTACGGGATGCCGCGCGGAGTTAGCTCGATACGCCAAGCTCTTATACTTCTGGGTGCGCACGCGGTTAAGGGAATCGCGCTGAGCGTCGCCGCGATCAATTCGGTGCGTGATGGGCGCGCGCCCACCCCGCAGGAGCGCGATCTCTGGCGGCACGCGATTACAGTCGCAGGGTACGCGCAGGGAATCGCACGCGCCTGCCGATTGGGGACACAAGCCGTTGAGGACGCCTACATCGCGGGATTGCTGCACGACATCGGGGCGCTGCTTCTGCTGACGCGCTTCCCGAAGCAGTTCTCGCCCATTCTACAGGCAGGGGACGAGCCGTCGGTTCTTCAGCGAGAGCGCGAGCTATTCGGCTATGACCACGCCGACATCGGCGCAATGATTGCCGAACACTGGAAACTACCTGAGCGGATTGTGCGCGTGATTGGCGAGCATCACGCGCCCTACCTGCCCGAAGGCGACGCGCGACTGCTCACCGCAGCGGTCATGCAAGCCGACCTGTGGGACGCTAAGAAGCGCGGCGCGCCCGTGTCTACATCTGCCTACCCGCGCGCGGAACTCTCGGAACTCATCAGTATCGACGAAGCAGCCGCTGCTGAGATGCGCCAGCAGGTAGACGAGTCAGTAGACGCCTTGTGCGACCTGCTACTAAGCTAACCCCTCGGCTGCTATGCACGCAAGGAGCCTAACTTGGGCTATAATATACGCATGCGACGCGGCGGGATGGCTTTGGGGCTGCTGTTTTGGGCAGCGATGGCGTGCGCCCAGCTGAACTGGGTCGGCAACACGCGCCTTTACGCGACGGGCTTCCACGCCCTGCCCAGCCGACTGGGGATGATCGACCCATGGCAGGTCATCACCATCACCACACAGACGAACCCCATCGCGCCCGGTCAGTCTGTTCAGGCAGTCGTCACAACCGACAATTGGCGCACCACGCGAGAATACGATTTCTCGTTTGATTTCAATACTGGCGGGAATACGCAGTGGTACTTAGTGTTACCGCCCTACCCTGCGGGCACGCATGTGCAGTTTTACATTCGGGCGCGAGGCGCGAATGGCGAGGTGCGCTTCGACAACAACGGCGGGTCCAACTATAGCGTGTGGGTACGCTACGCTCCGCGCTACCGCGAGACGCCAATCCTGCAGTGGTTCCAGACCGACTACCGCACGATTATGCAACGCCTGCCCGAAGTGGTGATGGCGGGCTATGGTGCAATTTACCTGCCTTCGCCTGTGAAGTCGGGCGGTGGGGGCTTCAGCACGGGCTACAACCCGTTTGACCTCTTCGATTTGGGCGACCGCTTCCAGAAGGGCACGGTGCGCACGCAGTACGGTACAACGCAGGAGCTAGTTGAGCTGATTCGGCTTGCACACCGTTTTGGGCTGGAGGTCTACTGTGACTTGGTGACCAACCATGCCGACAACCGCGCCAGCACAGCAATCGACCGCTATCCGGGTGTCATCCCAGAGGACTTCCACATCCGCTCGACGGCAGACCCCACGAACAACGAGATTGACTTCAACAATGCGCCGCCGTTTGGGTTCAGCACGCTGAACCACGATGTCGTCGGGCTGGCGGACTACGCGCACGAGGACGGCAATAACACGCGCACGGGCGCGTTCAGCCTGCCCAGCTACGCGCAGTTCAACGCTTTCGGCAAGCCCAGCTTCGTGCGCCACCCGCTGAATCCCCACTACTATCCGATGGGGCAGCCCTATGCCGAGGATGTTCGCGACTACCTGAAGCGGTGGGGCTGGTTCCTCACAGAGGTGATAGGCTTCGACGGCTACCGCATCGATGCCGTGCGCCACACGCCGCCAGGCTTTTTTGCACGGACGCCCCAGCAACCTGGCGGGATGGTCAGCAACGGCGACCTGTTGCCCTACCTCTACAGTCTCAAGCCCTCGCTGTATATGTTCGGCGAGGTCTACTCAGGCGACTCCTACGAACTGCGCGAATACGCCAAGACGGGGATGAACCTGCTCGACTTCCCGATGAACTTCATGCTGAAAAACCTGTTCAACGCCAACGGCTTGGGCAATTTGGGCGCGTCGCTGAGCAACCCGCTGGGCGCAGACCCCGCCACGGGGCTACCCTACGAGCTGGGGGGACTGGCGCGCTATTTGGGCGTCGGCTTTGTGCAGAGCCACGACGACGGTCCGCCGCGCTCGAACAACCTCGCACATGCGTGGCTGCTGACCCGCCCTGGTAGACCCAAAATCTACTACGACGGCAACAACATCGAGCCGAATAACTGGAGCCACTTCCCGCGTCCAGGGCGCTACAACGCGCTGGGCAACGGCGACGACAGCCTGCTGCGCCTACTTGATGTGCGCAAGCGGTTCGCGCGGGGCGATTTGGTCAATCGCTGGGTAAGCAGTAATCTCTACATCTACGAGCGTCAGGTGAACGGGCATAGCCTGTTGCTGGTGGGGCTGAACGATCGCGGCGACCTAACGCCCCTCACAGCGACCGTACAGACCAACTTCCCGCCAGGCACAGTGCTTGTGGACTATTCGGGGCAGCGTCCGCCCGTGACAGTCGGGGCGGATGGGCGCGTGACGATAACTGTGCCGCCGAACTCAGCCCCTGGCAACGACAATAACGCCTATGGCTATGTGCTGTACGCGCCGCGCACACCGCAACCTGTCGCAGGTGAACGCCCCGTGCGCCTCTACAACGCGCTGACGGGTGCGGAGTATCCCTTCCAGACGATTAACACGCCTGGCGGAACCTACGCGACAGGGCGCAGCTTTGAGGCAGCAACCGTAACGGGCGACCTACTCACGATTCGAGTGCGCACCGACGCCACGGGCGTGCGTGCCTTCGCGAAGTTCAACAGCGGCATCGCGATGGGCAACTTGCAGCCGCTGACGAACACTCCCGAAGGACTCACGGACGGCTTCATCCCGATGACGCGCCTTGCGGACGGGAACTTCTCCCTGAGCCGTGTAGATCTCTCGCACCTGCCGCAGGGACTGCATATGGTGCAGATTCGCGTGTTTGCGGATACGGGGGCGCGCCCTGGACTGTTCACTGACTTTTACGCCTTTTTCTACCTGCGCCACCCTGAGCCGCGAATCGCTGTGGACGGCGACCTCAGTGACTTGGGGACGCCGCTTGCCGTGCAGACGCGCACTCCAAGCTCCAACCTGAACCGCCTTGATGCGCTTTATGTGCGCAACGACCACAGGAACCTCTATATCGGGCTTGCGGGGCGCGTAGACACAGCAGAGAATCTGCTGAACGGCGTGGTGGTCTACCTCGATGTGGACTACGGGCTTGGCACGGGGCTGACGCAGCTCAACCAGCTGAGCGACGACAGCGGACCTGCGACACGCCTGATCTCGAATCGCAAGCTGACGCCGCCTGCGGGCTTCGGCGCGGAGTTCGGAGTGGGCGTCTTTCGGCACAAGGGCTTGCATTCCGCGCCAGAGTCTGACTTTGTGGGCGACGCGCTGATGCCTCCCCATGTAGGCGCAGAGGCGGGTGTGTACCGCCTGGAGGCGAGTCGGCTGAACTGGCTGGAGGGCGTCCCTGCCCGAATCGTGTGGTGCCCGCGCGCTTCGCCGACTGATCCACCCACAGGGCTTGAGATTGCCATACCGTTGGAGACGCTGTTTGCAGGACGCAAGGCGAGCCGCCCAATCGGGCTGTTCGCTGCGCTGCTGACAACGGGTGAGACAGGCGCGATTCTATCAGCATATGATTCACGCCGTGGGACGCTTGGTGCGCGCCCGCCGACCAACAGCTTCGTCACGAACCAGTTCCTGCCGCCGCAACCAAGCATCGTGAACAATCCAGGCACGGCGGCGGTGACGCTGCAGACCGTCGCGACCTACACGCTGTGGGAGATGCCCCCGCTGACGGCAGGGTATCGTCTGCACCTGGAGCCGATGCGCTTTGACCCGCGGGTGAACGCCTACCGTCTGCGCGGGCGCATCGTGAACATCAGCGGGCAGACCATCAGCGGACCTGTGGCGCTTGTGGCGTCGCTTCCTGAGGGCGTGGAGTGGCTGAACCGCACGGGCGAGAGTGTCCTGCAGCAGGGCGTCGCTTACCAGATTCTCACGGAGAGCGATCTGCCCTCTGGCGGCGTGCTAACATTCGAGGTGCGGTTGCGTTCCGCGAAGCCGTTGGTGCGCCCGCCGAAGTTAGAGGTGCGGGCAGGCATCGGCGCGATTTAGTCGCTGTTGAGGGGCAACTGCACGCGCTGGAGGGCGGGGTTCTCGGCAGGCGCTCGCCCGACTTTCGCCAGCGGAACCCACCGCCCCTCGACGCACACACGCACAACATCGGCGGTGAAGTCGGTGTTGGTGCCCTCGACCGTGCTGTTGCTGAGGAACGACGAGCCGACGCCGTACACATCGACGGGCGCGCCTGCCTCCTCAAACTGGCGGATGCGTGCTTCGTTGAACCCGCCTGTTGCGACAATCTGGATGGCGCGGCAGTAGGCTTGGGCGCGCTCGCGCCACTGTGGGGGTAGCTGCCACGCTTGCCAAGCCGTATCCAGCCCCTCGCGGAGCTTAAAAATCAGACGCGGATTCACGCCGTACAACTCGGCGGCGTTCGGCTCGTGTTGCAGGCTTTTGTCCGTGAGGTTCGCGCTGGTATCGGGGCGCACGCCGTGCAGGATGTATCGCTGCGCGGTCTCCGCATCGCCGCGCTCAAGTGCCATGCGGTATCGCTCGAAGAAAGCCCTCGCGACCGCACGCGCTGTGCCTACGCAGTCGTTGTCGAAGTCCACCAGTGCAACGCGGCGCACCTCTGGCGGCATAATCCGCGCAAACTGCAGCATCAGCTCGACAGTGTCCCCCAGAAAAGCGGCAATCAGCGCGTGCGCCGTTGTGC
>Ga0308418_1000053_pt1 | contig 79738 bp, 66 predicted proteins | sample HotsprSampleR4cd_FD_203517 | JGI IMG/M metagenome (GOLD analysis project Ga0308418, IMG submission 203517) | Hot spring phototrophic mat microbial communities from Mushroom Spring, Yellowstone National Park, Wyoming, United States - 20090729_R4cd ... | reverse complement strand
AATCAAAAGTGAACTAAAATCTATCGGATTGTGGGATTTAAACCCTCGCAATCTCTTTCGCATCACCTGGAAAAATGAACCGGTGGACAGCGGCGGGGGGTATGGTAAAGTCAACTATATGGAACTGCCCTCTTCGTTAACGGGGGTTCCGGCGCGAATTATCGTACTGGTAGGCAAGTGGTTCCCAACCGGCGCGCATAAGGTCGGCGCAGCCTTTGGTTGTCTGGTGCCACGTCTGGTTACCGGGCAGTTTGACCCGACCACCCAAAAGGCGGTTTGGCCTTCGACCGGAAATTACTGCCGCGGTGGGGCGTATGACTCTGCTCTTTTGGCCTGTGAGTCCATTGCCATCCTTCCGGAAGGGATGAGCCGAGAACGGTTTGAGTGGCTTTCCAAAATTGCTGGAGAAGTGATCGCCACGCCGGGAAGTGAATCGAATGTTAAAGAGATTTTTGACAAATGTTGGGAATTGCGTCGCTCTGGCGAGGACCTGATGATCTTTAACCAGTTTGATGAGTTTGGTAATTACCTCTGGCACTATGAGGTAACCGGACATGCTATGGAAGAAGTCCTGAAGGAAACGATGCGCCCCAATGATACCTATCGGGGCATGGTCTCAGCAACTGGTTCGGCGGGGACGATCGCCAGCGGCGATTACATGAAGCAGCTCTTCCCGGCCAGTAAAATTTGCGCCAGCGAAGCCTTGCAATGCCCGACCTTGCTGGAGAATGGATTTGGCGCCCATCGCATTGAAGGCATTGGCGACAAACACGTACCCTGGATTCATAACGTCAAGAACACGGACCTGATTGTGGCAATTGACGACAACGCCGTGGTCAATCTTGCCCGTCTCTTCAATGAGCCAGCCGGGCGTTCTTATCTGGTGAAAAAGGGCGTTCCTGAGGCGATTGTCCAAAAACTGGATTTACTTGGTTTCTCGGGTATTTCCAACGTCCTATCGGCGATTAAGATGGCGAAATATTACGAGCTTGGGGAAAACGATATTCTGCTCACGGTCTTAACCGACTCGATGCAGTTATATGGCAGCCGTCTAAAAGAAATGCATGAGGAATTTGGCGAGTATAAAGAAACCGACGCCGCCGCGCACTTTGCCCAATATTTGCACGGGCAAACGACCGATCACATGCTGGAACTGCGCTATGTCGATCGGAGGCGGGTGCACAATCTCAAGTACTTCACTTGGGTTGAGCAGCAAGGCAAAACCTACGAAGAAATCGTTGACCAGTGGTATCAACCCAACTACTGGACGGATGTCCAGAAGCAAGTTGAAGAGATCGACGCTTTAATCGAAGAATTCAACCACGATGTTGGGCTGCTTTAACCCGACTTAACCTCTCAATCCCCTGGAGTCCGAGAACAATGCTCTCGGACTCCAAACTATTCTCCGAGTATAATAAATTCATGCTTGATCCCCATGCCCTGATTCTAGTGGCAATTTTGAAATCCCAACGCGATCTTGAAATCGCCCGCTTGTTGGGATGGTATCGGATTCCCCTGCGCACGGCGCCGAAAATTGTGGCTGTGGATTATCTGGCATTTTATCAGGCTGCTGCTTTTGAGGAAAAGAAGTGGCGCATTGATTATCTAGCAGAAATTCGTGGCGTTGAATTGACTACCCGCGCCGAATTATTGCGCGATGAACTTGATCATCCCTTTGCGCATCAGGCTTATTACAAGATTCAACTTGGGCCACTTATCGCTCTGGAAAAGCCGTTACAAGCAGGACGTTGGAAACGAATCACGTTTTTCTATACGACCGGCGACTATCTTGCGCAGGCGCAAACCATTGACGATTTGATCCTAGCGGAGCAGGATCGAGCCGGCTTGTGGCGAGCCTTACGCGAGCGCCAAGGTCGAATCGAGGGGGTAACAAAGGAAGATGAACCGGAGTCCGACCTATCTCCCGAACTCCTAGCAGCAGTCCTAGGATTTGCGGGCGCCTGGAAAATTTATCAAAAGAATTCGTTGATTGATAAGAGAGGTTGAAAAATGGACGGTAGACAACGTATCTTGATTAAAAATCTGGATATTCTTACCGCAAGTGAAAAGTTTCATGCCGACATCTTAATTGAAGGTGAGAAAATTTATGCCATTGGTTCAGGGTTAGCGGATGAGGGATGTACAGTAATCGATGGAAGTGGGCTGACGGCAATGCCGGGCGGGGTTGACGTTCACACGCATTTCGATTTGCCGATGTTTGGAACAGTATCCAGCGATGATCACTATACCGGTCATAAAGCCGCTGCGTTTGGGGGTACGACAACAGTGATTGATTTTGTCCCCTTTGACAAGGAAACGATAGAGGAGAGCATCCAGGTTTGGCGAGAGAAAGCCGATCCAAAGGCTGCCATTGATTTCAGTTTTCACATGAACGTTTCGCGCTGGAATGAACAAATCGCGCAAGAGTTACCGAAACTGATCGAATGGGGAATGCCTTCAATCAAGGTGTTTACGGCGTATAACAATCGCTTGCGGATCAAGGATGATGAAATCTTTGCTGCAATGCGCATAGCCAGAGAATACGGTATTCTAACGATGCTTCATGCCGAAAATGGTGATGTCATCGAAACCCTGGTTGCTGAAGCGTTAGCTCAGGGCAACACCGCGCCAGAATGGCATGCCTACACCCGACCGAGTTGGGGCGCGGTGGAGGCTACCCTGCGAGGGATAGCCCTGGCAGCTCAAGCTGAGGCGCCGCTTTACGTGGTTCACATGAATGCAGCCGGTGAGGTTGACCAGTTAGCTTATGGCCGCGAAAAAGGGGTAGCTGTGATGGGTGAAACCTGCCCGCAGTATCTCTTCTTTACCATTGACCATTTACGCCGTCCTGATGGGGCTAAGTGGGTTTGCTCTCCTCCAATGCGTACGGCGGAGGATAACCAAAGGCTCTGGGAAGGTCTGGCACAGGGAATCCTGCAGACGATTGGCACCGATCATTGTCCGTTCTTCTATGATGGATCAAAAGCGATTAACTATGAAGGAAAAGAAATTGCCATTCCCGGCAAGGAGTTAGGCAAGGATGATTTTACAAAAATTCCCAACGGTTTACCTGGGGTTGGGGATCGCTTACCGATCCTCTGGACGTATGGCGTGCGCGCCGGCCGCATCTCCGAAAACCAGTTCGTCGCTTTGAACAGCACCAATCCGGCCAAAATTTTCGGCCTTTATCCGCAAAAGGGTGCGCTTCTGCCTGGCTCGGATGCTGATATCGTCTTGTGGGATTTGAACAAACGCTTGACCTATGGGGCTTCGGTGGCACAGCATCGTACCGATTACAATCTTTACGAGGGATGGGAACTGGTTGGATATCCGGTCAAGGTCTTCTTGCGCGGCAAGTTGATTGTCGATGGAGGTCAATGGTTCGGAAAACCCGGCCAGGGGCGCTTTATTAAACGCGCCAGCGGCATGGTGTTTTAGGGTCTTCCATGATAGCCTCGCTCTTGTTGCTTGGCGCAACCCTTGCGCCGCTAATGGCGTCTGCCTCGCTATCGATCCTGCGGTGGCGAAAGGCGCGATTAGGGTTTTGGTGGCTGGCAAGCTTCCTTGGGGCAGCCATCGCTTGGCTTTTTTTGCTCATTTTGCGCTTCCTGCTACCCCATCAGGTTGCGCTGGTAAGCTGGCAGCCAGAAAGACTTTTTCCAATATCACCTGGGCTGTTAGCCGATGGCTTTTCCTGGGCAGTGGGATTTTCATTGGCGACAGTGGGGGTGGCAGTGATTCTCACCGAAACAACCACGCCAGGTGGCGAGCGCGCTCTGGGATGGGCAGGCAGCACGTTCCTGCTGGGGTTGGGATTGATTGCGATCTTTGCCGGCAATCAGTTGACTCTTCTGCTTGCCTGGGCTGCGATCGATCTGGTTGAACTGGCAATCTGGTTGAGCCGTCCTGCTCAGCCTCAGTTACGTGAGCGGGTGATCCTAGCATTTTCATCGCGCGCCTTTGCGGTCATGCTCTCCCTATGGGGGTTGGAAAATCCGTGGGCGTATGTGTTTTCGATCCTTTTGCGTTGGGGAGTGTTCCCTTTTCACTTGCCTTACTTAGAGTCGCTTGCCCTTCGGCGTGGTTTGGGAACGATCATCCGTATCGTACCTCCGCTAACAACGATGCCATTGCTTGCCCGTTTAGCCGACCTGGGATACTTTGCCAACGAAGGCTGGATTACCGTTTTTCTTGGGGTGATTGCGCTATTCGCGGTGATTCAATGGATCAATAGCGCCGAGGTATTGACAGGGCGTCCTTTTTGGATCATCGGTACGGCCTCCTTTGCTTTTAGCGCGGCGAGTCTGCAACATCCAGAAGCCGTGATCGCCTGGGCGGTCGTTCTGGCTATTCACGGAGGCTTTTTGTTCTTAATGCGAGTACGGGAGCGGTTTTGGATAGTGGCATTAGCCTATCTGGTGATCCTGCTCTTTGGGCTGCCGTTCACTCCCTTTTGGGACATCCTGCGGGTTTATCGTCCTGCCTGGTCGCCTGTCAATCTGCTCTGGCTGCTCTCTCATTTGCTTTTGATAGCCGGTTATGTGCGTTTTGTTTTGCAAAAACCAAAAGAAACGATTGAGGGCGAACCCTGGCGGAAGGCTCTCTATCGAATGGCGTTTGCGGGTTTGATTGGGACTTCTCTAATGATTGGTTATGGAGGGTGGAGAAATCCCCTGGAAACAGCCTTGAGCCAGCCTTATTTCTCCTCCCGCAATTGGATGGAATATTTCGGTGGGTTGATTCTGGCATTGTTGAGTTTGGGGCTGGCATTTATCTGGCGACAACGGTTATTGCCTCGCTTCCGCTTACCAGACAGGCGGGTGAGATTATTATCAATGGAATGGGCATATCGAGTGTTGCAATGGGGTTTTCATCAGTTTGGAGGGCTTTTTTATGGCGTAGAAGCGGTTTTGGAGGGCAAAGCTGGCGTCTTGTGGACAATTGTGCTGCTTCTGGTTCTGGCGCGGGTTTTGCTTTTCTTTGGCGGGGGTGAATAACCCTTGAACGAACAATGGTTTGGACAGCTTGGAGCATTTCTTGGGCTGACCTGTAGCCTGTTCAACCTGCTCGCTGAGGACTGGCGCAAGCGTGTGGTTGCCTTAGCGCTTCAAGCAATTGGAGTCTTTCTCCTGTGCGTTGAAAGTATTTCCTTAAACTTATCGTTGGTCAAGTTCATCGAGGGCTGGATGGCGGCTGCGATTTTAGGAACGGCGATGGCAAATGTCAGTTACAACCTTCGGGCAAACCCATCTCCGTCTATTCCTCTGGCTTCTTCAACGCCTGTGCCGATCTCTGCTGTAGTTTTCCGCCTGGCAACGGCTATGCTGATTGGAATCTTCTTAATCTCAGGCGCTCCGCTTTTGATGTCTGTTTTCAACGGCGTCCGCTTGCCGCAAAGCCTGGCGATATTGGGTTTGTGTGGATTTGGTTTGTTGATCCTGGGCTTTCGCTCTTCAACCTTCTCTATTTCCATCGGTTTGATCACCTTTCTCAATGCTTTTGAAATCCTTCTGGCGGTGATCGAGCCTTCGGTAATGTTGAATGGCGTAATCGCTGGGGTGGTTTTGAGTATTGCCTTTGTTGGCGCTTACGGGTTGACTCTCGAGGGAGAGAGGAACAGGCTGTGAACGCACCGATTCTCTGGATTGTGCTGCCGCTGGGGCTTTCGGCTGGGTTATTCCTCATGAACCGCTGGCGAAGGGTAGCCGGGGGAATTGGGAGTGCATTCGCCCTGCTCCTGGCTGCTGCTGCCTGGCTTTTACCGGTCGGAAAGCCGATCCAGTTGGGGATCGTCTCCTTTGAAGTCCAACCCGCTTGGATTGTGTTCGGGCGGAGGTTTCTCTTAGAAAACTCTGATCGCCCTTTCGTCATCGTTCTCAATCTGGCGATAGCCTTCTGGTTTATGGGCAGTCTCAGCCTGCAGAGTCGATCGCTGCTGATCCCGTTGGGCATGGCAATCAGCGCCATGCTGATCGCTGCCGTTATGGTGCAGCCTTTTTATTACGGAATCTTCTTGCTCTTTTTTGCCGCAATGCTCAGTGTCATTTTGTTTGTCTCGGAGCGGGGCGAGGTTCATCTGGGAATCAAGCGTTATTGGATCTATCAAAGCCTAGCGATGCCTTTGTTGCTCTTAGCGGGCTGGTACCTGAGCGGCACAGAGGCGAATCCGGGCGAAATCCCCGGCGCTTCTTTGATCTACACCCTGCTGCTTGTTGGATTGGCTCTTTTGTTGAGCAGTTTTCCTTTTCATAACTGGTTGCCCGCCGTTGCTCAGGTCGTCAGTCCTTATGCTTTTTCGTTTGCAGTTTTTGCGACTTTTTTATCCTTTTCCCTCTTTACGGTTGCATTTCTCCGGCAATATACCTGGCTTTCTTCATCAGCCTGGATTCTGCTCTTCTTTAGCTTTCAGGGTTTTTTACTGACGAGCATCGGAGGCATCGGGGCGATTTACCATCGGCATCTTGGACGTTGGATGGGGTATGCCCTGATCAAAGAGATCGGGTTAGGTTTCCTCACCATCGGTTTGGGATTAGCCTTGCCCGATCCGACGTCATTTTTAGCAATTCTATTTATGCATATTTTTCCACGGGGCATTGCCCTGGCTCTCTGGGGGTTGGCATGCAATCTCTATCTTGAACACGGGGAAAGTTTGAAGATTCAAAATCTGGTTGGGGTAGGAAGGCGCTATCCCATCGCAACTGCGGCAGTTTTTCTTTCGTTTTTGACTCTGGTTGGCTTTCCGTTGACCGCAGCTTTCCCGATCCATCTGCTGATTTGGCAAGCATGGTTTCAAAATTTTCCACCGCTGGCATTTGCAGCAATCTTTGGCAGTGTGGGTGTGCTGATTGGGGGCTTAAGGGCGATGGCGGTTTTGGTGCGTAGCGATCACACCAAGGACCAGGGGTCTTTGGAGTCTCCCTCTCAAATCATCTTGTTGGCGATTGGCTCGGTACTCTTGCTTTTGATGGGAATTTTCCCTTCGTGGTTTTTGCCTGTCCTTTACAATTTGGGAATGACATTTTTCAAGGGTAGTTAAAGTCTGAAATAGCGGATTTCCTTACGGTAGGCTCTTCTTGGCAGGGCAGACTGTCCCACCAGGTTTCCCGAATCGTAGCAGGTATTACAAATTAACCATGTCGTTGGGTGATTTTTGCGCTGAGTCGCTCAAGCGGAGACTCGGAAGATCTGTCGCTCATGCTATAATCGGTTTAGCGTAGTTTAAAAGCTCAGGATAAGGAGCCTAAATGCAACCTGAACAGATTTTAAAAAAACTAGACTGGTTGGATGAAGAACGTCGCCGCGATAAGGCAACGATTGCTTCCCTAGAGGAAAAGATGAGTATCTTAGAGCAAAGCCTGCAAAGCGCGAACCAGCAAATCAAGGAAATCTCGGTTGAATTAAGCCGCTATAAATCGCTTGCAGGGCGAATTGATCAAACGGATGAAGCCCTGCTGAAATTTAAAATCGAGGTCAAACAACAGTTTGAGGCGTTAGATAAAGAAATTCAACGCCGTGAACAGGAAGCTGAAAAGTTGCATCGGGTGGAAATGAAAACCCTTGATGCTTCGATTACGGAGATCAAGAAAGAAATCAGCGTTATTGCTGACCTTCGGCGCAGTTTGCAAACGCGCATTGACGAGGAATTGCGCATTTCCCGAATGGTCGATGAGATGGAGGAAAAGATCACTGAGCTTCAACGCACGGAAGAGGAATTCAATCGTCTCATCCGGCAGACGGAAGACAATCGGCGGCAGGATGCACGCAAGATCACTGACTTGCAAGGGGAAACCACGGCAATCCGCAAGCTGTATAATGAGTTACAAGCCCAGTTGGAGTTGGAGAGCGTGACGACAAAACGGGTCGAAAACCGCATGGCTGAGATGGAAGGCGCTTTTGGTGAGCTGAAGCAGGCACAGATGAAGTTTATCGACGAGCAATCCCTGGCTCAGGTTGAGCGAGAACGCCTCTGGAAAGAATGGCTGGCAAAGATTGAGCGATTTGAGGAAATAGCCAAGGAAGTGGAAAAAACCAACCAGAGCGTTGATGCCACGAACCGTGCGGTACAACGGGCGCAGAAAGCCGTGGAGGAATTAGCCCAAAAGGTCGAGCGGCGGGTGAGTGAATTGACCGAGTTACAACGCCTGGGTGAAGAACGCTTACGTCAGGAATGGGTTGCCTTCAAAAGCGATGATCAGAAGCGCTGGACGAATTACACGCTGGTACAAGAGGAAATTCGCACCGAGCTGGTGCGGCAGATTGATAAAATTGTTAATCAGATCAGCCTGCTGGAAGAAAATTTCCAAACCCTAAAAGACGCAGTTGTGCTGTTAAATGGACAGATGGAACGAAACCTGCGCAACTTGCTCAATGCCATCTATAACTGGGCTGCAGAATTCGACCACACGAACCAGGAGCATCCATAAGGAGATTGGGTGTGAGAGTTATCGGTACAGCCGGACATGTTGATCACGGAAAATCCAGCCTGGTAGAGGCTTTGAGCGGGATGAACCCAGATCGCCTGGCAGAAGAACAGGCGCGCCAGATGACGATCGACCTGGGATTTGCCTGGCTCACCCTACCCAACGGCGAAGAGATCGGCATTGTGGATGTGCCGGGACATCGCGATTTTATTGAGAACATGCTGGCTGGGGTAGGGGGAATCGATGCCGTGTTGTTCGTGGTTGCTGCTGATGAAGGTGTGATGCCACAAACCAGAGAGCATCTGGCAATTGTCGATCTGTTGCAGATTGATCATGGCGTTGTAGCGTTGAACAAAATAGACCTGGTGGATGAAGATTGGCTGGAGCTGGTTGAAAGCGAGGTGCGCGAAGCATTGCTCACAACCCGCCTTGCCGCTGCGCCGCTGGTGCGGGTTTCGGCGAAAACCGGAGAGGGACTAGATGCTTTAAGGCTTGCCCTTCAAAACCAGCTCGTCAACCTCCCTCAGCGGATCAACAGCGGCAGACCGCGCTTGCCAATTGACCGCGTTTTTACCCTGAGCGGCTTTGGCACCATTGTGACCGGCACGCTTCTGGACGGTAACCTAGAGGTGGGCAATGAGTGCGAGATTTTGCCCAAAGGAATCAAGACGCGCATTCGCAGCCTGCAAACGCACAAGAAAAAAGAAGTGCTTGCATCTCCGGGCAGCCGCACGGCAGCAAACCTGGCTGGAGTCTCGGTCGATCAGATTCGGCGCGGCGATGTTTTGGTGAAAACCGGGACGTTCCAGCCAGCTCAACGATTGGATGTGCGTTTTCGCCTCCTTCCCGATGTTTCCAGCCCCTTAAAACATAACCTGGAGATTAAATTTTTTCATTACACCAGTGAGGTGATAGGTCGGGTGCGGGTGCTGGGGGTGGAAGAGCTCAAACCTGGCGAGGAGGGATGGCTGCAAATTGAATTGCAACACCCCATCGTGGCAGTGCGGGGCGATCGATTTATCCTACGCCGTCCCTCGCCCGCAGAAACGCTTGGCGGTGGGGAAATTCTAGATCCATTTCCGCTGCGCCGTTATAAACGCTTTGGTGAAGAATGGCGCGAAAGGTTAGTGGCGCTATCCCTTGGCGATCCCGGCGAGGTCATCCTGCGCCTTTTCCAGCGCCATGAGTGGTTGAACTGGCAACAGATTGTTCAGCAAACGAATTTTGCCGCTGAAGATGTCTGGCAGACGCTGCACGAACTGTTGCAGGAAAACCAACTTGTCGATCCGTTACAGCGCTTTTTCAAGGGGGGCAAAGAGAGCCAGGAAACTCCCCTAGTGGCGCGCTCGCAATGGGAAACCTGGCAGAAGAAAGCCTTGACTCTACTTGAAGAATACCATCAAACCTATCCCCTGCGACGAGGGATGCCCCGCGAGGAGTTGAAAAAGCGCTTGAATCTGTCCGCGCCGCTGTTTCAAGCCTTGCTTCATGACCTGGCTCGCCAAAATCGCCTTCAAGAGGAGCAGGTTTTGCTGGCTCAAAAGGGCTTTCAGATCCAGTTGAAACCCTCTCAACGGGAACAAGCCGATGCCTTGCTGCGTCTATTTGCTGAAGCGCCGTTTTCGCCCCCTGGGGTCAAAGAATGTAAACAAAAACTCGGCGACGAATTATATCAGGCGCTCCTGGAATTGGGTGAGTTGATTCAGGTGTCTGACGAGGTGGTGTTTCGAATGACAGATTACCTTCAGGCGAAGGAGAGGGTTGGCGCACTTATTGCCCAAACGGGGGAGGTCAGCGCAGCCCAGGTGCGGGATCACCTGCAGACCAGCCGCAAATATGCCCTGGCGTTGTTGGAATACCTTGATCAGATCGGGTTTACGGAACGGCGTGGGGATGTGCGCGTTTTAAAAACCAGCGTGGTGAATTTTCGGCAACCATGAGGATGAGAGAAATGGAAAAATTCTTTCGTACCCCTAAAATGTTCGGGCGGCTTTATCGCCTGATCTTAGCCTGCCTGTGCGCCAGCAGCGCGCTGATCGTGCTGGTATTGAGCGTGCGCACCACCGCTTTTGCGCAAGGAAATGCGCAAAGCGCCAGAGTGGATTTAGCTCCCCTGCAACCCCAGAACGGTAGCGTGGACTTATCGATCACGAAAACGCACGACAGCCGCTTTTTTGTGGGAGAGGTTGGAACATACACGATTACTGTCAAGAATGTGGGAAGCCCGGTTTCTCCTCCTTTGACCGTGACCATTACCGATACGTTGCCTTCCGTCTTGAAATTTGAAGGTAAGCAAGGCAGTGGTTGGAATTGTAGCACTCTCCCTAATTCTAATGATGTCAGTTGTAAATTTGCCCTTACCCAGACGTTGAATACCAATGACTTCTTACCCTTGCTCAAAATTACGGTTAAGCTTAATCAAAAACCTGCCACCGTTCAAAAAGTTGACAATATCGTAACGATTAGCGATACGGTAGGGGTAAATAATACCTTTACAGACCCCACCGGGATTACCACCAACCTGTCGATTTCAAAAGCCGTCATTCCAAACATCATCAGTCCAACCAGGGTTGTAACCTTTACATTGCAGGTGAAAAATAACGGACCGAATGACACGACCGGCGTCAAGGTGACGGATACGCTGCCCGGTGTTTTAACTTTCAATGGGGCAAAACCAACCGGGCAGTACAACTCAACCACCGGGTTATGGTCTGTGGGCACTCTCGCAAAAGACGAGACCAAATCCTTAATCATTACGGCTACGGTGAAAGATGGCACCTGCGGTCAGGTGTACACGAATACCGTTGAGGGGCTGAGTTCTGATCTGGTTGATCCGCTCTCCAGCGATAATGTTGCTTCTGCGGTTTTTACGGTCAAAAATACCTGTGTGGTGGGCAAAGTGCTCCGATCCGACAACAACGTCCCCATTCAAATGGCAAAGGTGCAGATCAAGGATAGCGGCAATCATATATACACCTACACCACAGCAGCCGATGGCATTTTTACCTTTACAAGTTACTCTGCCTACCCATTGACTGCGGGAAATGCAGTTTTTCAAGCCTCAGCAATCGGTTACCGGCCAAGGACGAATATCCCATACACTCTCCAACCAGACATAAAAAATGGCCCAATTGAAATCAAGCTTGATCCAATTGCCCAACTTGAGCTGCAAAAATCCGATAGAACGCAACATATCATTCCGGGTGAGACGATTACCTACACAATCCCAATTACCAATTTGGGCGTACTAAATGCAAGCAATCTGGTCATCAGCGATGTGCTTGACAGTCAATTGACCTTTATCACTTATACCTTGAGGGATAAAAACGGTAAAATTCCTCATACTGCTCCAAGTCCGGTCAATCGTGTTTATACCTGGACTCTCTCGTCAAGCTACATATTGACGGCTACCGAAAAATTGACCCTCGCCATCAGAGTCAAAGTAGCTGACCCCTTGGCTAGTGGCACGAACCAGATTGATAATAAAATCTTTCTACGTTATAACGAAGATGGTTCGACTAGAGTGAATAAAAACGCGACCGATTTTTCATACACCCCAAATTTTGAGATCGTCCAAAATAGTGTTAGCCCAACGGAAGCCAAGATAAACGAGCGATTTACGTTTAGCTTTCGAGTATATAATCGTCATCCTCAAGTAGCCGCAACCAATATTGTTTTCACCAATACCTTTCCAAGTTATTTGAGTTTTTACTCTAGCAGCCCATCTGGGAGTTACAACAGTAGTACCCGCGTGTTTTCGGTTGATTTAGGGACGATTTCACCGAATACCTTCAAAGATGTTTCCATCATTATGACGGTAAACAATATTGCCTCCTCTACCCAAACGCTCAACAATACGGGAACAGCCCGCTTCGAACACGGCGGCAAAAAGCAGTGGCGCAGCTCAAATACCGTTCAATATCGGATTCTCGGTTCCTCCACATTACCCGGCACCGGCTTTGGTCCGCCAGCGCCTTCCTTAAACCTCCCCTCTCCCAACGGGAGAGGGGGTAGGGGTGAGGGAACTATTCCATCGTTCCCCTCTCCCTTGGCGAGAGGGGGTGGGGGTGAGGGACTTTACCATGTAAATTTCCTCCTCACCGCCAGCTCCCAGAAAACTGCTCTCACCCAAACGCTTTTCGATTTCCCCATTGCGTTCTGGGTTGCTTTAGGCATCGGCATTCTGTTGCTCGGCGGCGGACTTTTGGGAATTGCCTTCAGCCTCACCAATCCGCGCTCTGAGTGGGCGAGCTGGTCGCGCCAGATGGGGGTGGTAGTAACCATCGCTGGCCTGTTCTTTTTCGGCGCAGCCTGGTGGTTACAACAGTCCCTCATCCCTCCCCGAACGGCAGATGTTGTGCTCACCCCAACCCAGCCGCCAACGCCGCAAGCTACCCAGGTTGCCTTTCCTCCGCCAGAGTGGTGGGATGCCCAACCCGACCAGTTGCCAGATTATCCCATTCCGACCCCAACATTGACTGCTAGTCAAACGGGGCGCGCAGTGGATGACACCCCACCGACTCGCTTGCAGATCCCGAAACTGGGCGTGGATGCGGTGGTCAAATATGTCCCCTTCGATGGTTTTACCTGGTTGATCTCCGGTTTACAAAACGAAATTGCCTGGATGGGGAGCACCTCCTGGCCGGGTTTAGGTGGGAATACCGCGTTAGCTGGACATGTCACCTTGCGCAACGGCGCGGATGGTCCATTTCGCTATCTGGAATCTTTGCGCAAAGGGGATGAAATCCGATTAACCACCGAAAAGGGTCACTATCTGTACCGCGTGCAGGAAAGCCTGGTGGTGAAAGATGATGATTTCTCGGTCGTGCAACCCACGCAGGAAGCAATATTGACCTTGATTACCTGTACGGGTTGGAACAGCGAGTTAGGGCATTATCTTGAACGGCTGGTCGTGCGGGCTACGTTGGAGAAATCCCAACCGCTGAGCGGTTTGCATTCAGACTGGCTGCCCGTCTGGGCGTTTGGCTCTGGTGGGAAGTGAGGTTAGATGATTTGGAGTGGGGCTGTACTAAAAGTAAATAGCCAATTTATAAACATCCACTTCGAGCCTGTTTTTAGCGTATTTTTATAATTACCTACCATAGGTTCTACTTGGCAGGGCAGACCATCCACGAAGACCGTCCACGAATATTTCACGAATACACGAATAGTGCTGTCATTCGTTTATTCGTGATCCATTCGTGGACGGTTTTCTCAGCGAATCATAAACACTACTTGTAATGGTAGGTTGTTATGTATTTTTTATGTATTCGTCCCACAAAGTGGCTAATCATAGGTGTTTCCTCCCACTGGAAGCTATCCAAGCATAAAATTTCACCCTTTTGGCACAGCCCCGCTTCAAAAGGGGGAATAAGTACTTCTTTGGTCTAAATCACCACTCAAAAACTGTAACATTTTTTCCCTTAATACGTTTTTAACAACAGAAACCAACGAAATATGCTGGGAAAGCAAGTCGCAGTATTCTTGGAGTGATTCTTTTGCCTGGCTTTTCAGGAGAAAACCTTGTCGATGGCGCAGCAAACCTCAAACCAATCCAATAAAATCCTGTACGGAGATGACGATCCCGATATGCAGGTTTTAATCAAGATTATCCTGCAACGGGCCGGTATGCAGGTTGTGCTGGCCGGCAATGGCCAGGATGTCCTGGATCTCTGGCGGCGGGATCACTTTGATGGGGTTGTTCTGGATGTGATGATGCCGGTGATTGACGGATTGGAAATCTGTCGACGCATCCGGCGCCTTTCCCAAGTGCCCATTCTGTTACTCACGGCTCGCGGCCAGGAGGATGAAGTCGTACAAGGCCTGGAAGCCGGCGCCGATGACTATATCGTAAAGCCTATCCGACAAAAGGAGTTTCTAGCACGTCTGAATGTTGCCCTGAAACGCGCCGAAAAGATGCGCGAGCAAGAAGCAGAAGCGATTCGGTGTCAAAACCTGGTGATCCTGCCGCAGCGGCGGACCGTTACCGTTGGCGGTCAAGCGATTCACTTAACTCCCTTAGAATACCAGATTCTTCTCTATTTAGCGAATAAAAGAGGAGCGATCATCTCCAAACGGGAGCTTTTTGACAATGTCTGGGGGGTTAGCTCGGGCATGTCCCCGGAATATGTTGACCTAAATATTGTAGAAGCAGCGATCCGTCGTCTACGGCGCAAGTTAGATGATGACCCAACGAACCCCAGAATCATCCAAACGATCCGTGGTATTGGCTATCAGTTAATGCCGTCCTAAATTGGAGTGAATAGGTCGAAAACTGTCAGCAAACTGTCAGCAAATTCTCATAAAAGTCGTTCTATAATCGAATTAGCGGGACGTCTGCAAGACGAACGCTTAAGACAGAAAAAGGCAAACCCATCGCGAGGTGGGGACGCAAAGCTGTGAATCTGCTGCGGCAGATGGTCTGGCTGCCTGTGGAAAATCCATTGGCAGCTTTTTTCATTGAACGACCGAAGTTGCCTGCAAATTTCATAAGGAATTAAAAGGAGGTTGTGTATGAATCAAAAGAAGAGAGTTCTGGCTGTCGGTGCAAGCCTTGCCTTAGCCCTGGCTTTGCTGTGGGTATTGCCCACCCTGGCAGCATCGGTTACACCGACCGTTGTCAAGGGCAATCCGAAATGTTCTGATTATGGACTGATAGGATTTAAGCCATCGGATACAATGACCGGCACTTACACTTATAATATATTCAGTATGGGTATCATCACCATGACGATTGGCGAAGGCCCTTCGGTAGATTGGGATTCTACCTTTGGTATCGCTAAGGTCATTGTCAAGGGTGGCCCGAATGCAAATGTTTATAGCTATACGCTTGCTACAGGGGATACGGGATTGACTACCCCCATTAATCCCAAGAATAACAAACCTTATGGATTGAGCCATGTTGAGTTCTGTTATGACGATAAACAGGCTGTATCGGCTGATTATGGAGATTTACCCACTGCTTATGGAATAACCCAGTTGGGCGAAAATGGGGCAAGGCATATTCCAATCCAAAATGATGTGATCCTTGGGTCTATTCGAGATTTGGAGTTAAATGGAAATCCTGACGACAGCGCTGTTGGTGATGATAATGATGATGCTACAAATGATGAAGATGGCGTTAATCGCGGGCCTTCCTGGGGCGGTGGACAGGGTATCATCTCGGTCACCGTTACTGGTGCTTCCTGCCTGATGGGCTGGGTGGATTGGGCCGAAGTCGATGATGATAATAACTTCGTTGATGTAGGCCATGATTTTAAATTCTCGGAGGGTTTCACGATTGGTGTTAATCCATATACCGAAAAGGTGATTGATAATATTTACCTTCCTGCTGGCGGTACCTATGAGTTTGCCTTTGCGCTGCCAGAAGATTTCAAAAATGTAACTGTTTTTGCCCGCTTTCGCCTCTCTCCAGCGACGTTCTTGAACGAAGCTGGCGCGCTTTTTGAGGGGAATGAGGGGAATGAATATAAGCAATGTGAGAAAGCAGCCGGATTGAGTGGTCTGGTCATGGGTGGTGAAGTGGAAGATTATTTATGGAGATTTGGCCCAACCGCGGTTGAGCTGAAGAAGGTGAGCGCTGTTTCCCAACCATCGGCTGCGGGTCTGGGCTTGCTGGGGGTGGGCTTCTTTACCACTCTAACCGCCCTGTGGTTTGGCCGCCGCTCACAATACATGAATGACTAGAGAGGAGAAAACCCATGAACGAACAAAATCAGAAAGAATATCTTGCTCCCGCAATCGTTTTGGAGATGGATTTAGAAACCCGCGCCGGATCTTCGTTGGGTGAAGTACTCAACGAGCTATTGGAAGAATAGACACTGTTTAGAAGAATAGTCTCTCGTTCCCCCCACAGACAGCTTGCTGTGGGGGTTTTTTTTTCAGGACGGGTTTACCTGTATCTGATAACCATTGTGGTAATGGCAAACCGTTCCCGAATATTGCACGAATGCACGAACAGGGCTGTCGTTCGCAGATACGCCCGAAATATTGAATGGTTTTCTCAGCACATTAACCGCAAATCTTCGCGTGGTAGGTAATTATGGACAGGCTTTGTAAGCTGTGGTTCTGGGTAGGGGAATACAGTATGAACGGTTGCCGTTTTCTCAGGCGATCAAATTTCCCCCCAAACCCATTTGCCACCCACCATGGTTGCGCAGGGCTGCAGGTCTCTCAGCTCATGTGCAGAGACTGTAAAGGGATCCTGATTGAGAACGATCAGGTCGGCAAAAAAAGATGGGGCAAGCTTGCCGAGACGATTTTCCTGACCGACCGCATAAGCTGCGCCAGTCGTGTAGGCGTGCAAGGCTTCAGCGAGAGAGATTTTCTCTTCGGGAATCCAGCCTTCATCGGAGGGGCTGCCATCTGCCCGTTGGCGGGTGACTGCGGCGTGAAGACCCCAAAAGGGGTTGGGGATCTCCACTGGTGCATCGGAGCCAAACGCCAGAACGACACCTTGATCCAGTTGGGTGCGCCAGGCATATGCATAGCGGTTGCGTTGTCGTCCCCAATATCGTTCGGCCATCTCCATGTCCGAAGGAGCATGAAAGGGCTGCATGGAAGCGATCAGGTGCAGATGTGCCAAACGATGCAAGTCTTGAGGATGCAAAATCTGAAGGTGTTCAATACGGTGACGTAAATTCACCGAGGTTGTTAAGGTGCTTTCCTGTTCGATGCGACGCAAGTTTTGGAAGGCATTGAGCACTTCGTGGTTGGCACGGTCGCCGATGGCGTGAACGGCGAGCGACCAGCCGTTCTGGATGGCCAGACTGCCCAGTTCGGTCAGCGTTTCGGAATCCAGCAATAAGGCGCCTCGATTTTCTGGTTCACCAAGGTAGGGTTCGAACATTGCCGCGGTGCGAGGCCCCAACGCCCCATCGGCGAAAAACTTCAGACTGCCCAGGCGCAGGCGATCATCTCCAAAGCCACTGCGTAGCCCCAGGGCGATAGCTTCCTCCATCAGTTCCGCAGGCAGATTCTTAATCACCCGCAGGATCAAAAGGCCTTCCTGATGCAATTCCTGAAGGGCTGAGAAGCATTGGCGGCCGTCAAAATCGTGAACGCAGGTGACTCCAAGCCGTAAGAGGGTCGCCTGAGCCTCTAAAATTGCCTGTTTCAACTGGCGGTTGCCTGGAGGAGGAATACACTCCGCTACCAGTTGCATGGCGTTTTCGAAGAGAATGCCGCTGGGTGTTCCATCGGGACAGCGTTGAATGCTACCGCCTGGCGGATCAGGTGTATGGGCATGGATACCCGCTTTTTCTAAGGCAAGGCTGTTTGCCCAGGCTGCGTGGAGGGACTTTGCTGTCAGATAGACCGGATGGTGCGGGGCAACGCGGTCTAAATCGGTGGCATTGCCAAACCCTGTCTGCCAGCGATTCTGATTCCAGCCATGCCCTAAAATCCACTCACCGGCTGGCAGGCTTTTTGCCCGCTCTGCCACGCGCGCCAGGCACGCTTGCAGGGTTTCTGTCTCGCAATCAACCTTCTGCAGGCTCAGACTATAGTTTTGTAGGTGTAAATGAGAATCCGTCAAGCCGGGCAGAACCGTTTTTCCCATGAGATCGATCCATTCGGTCTTGAAAGGAGCAGAGCGGTATTTTTCGAGCACCTGCGTTGTCTCTCCTACCGCAACGATCCTTTCATCCAGAATCGCCAGGGTGGTTGCCCGAGGTTGGTTCTGGTCCTGAGTAATCAAATTGCCGTTATACAGGACGGTAAGGTGAGACATGGGGAAAGTTCTTTATTCGCTAGGGATCATGCGTTTGAGCAATGTATCAAGCTCTTCATTAGAGTAGTAATGGATGATGATCAGGCCGCCGCCCTTTTTGCGTGGAGAGATATTGACCTTTGTGCCAAGTGCCTGACGTAACTGACTCTCTAACGAGCTGATTTCTGGGGGAAGTTCTTTGCGGCGGTTGGTTTGCGGTTTTTTCCCTAAATATTTGCGCACCAACTCCTCAGTTTGTCGGACATTGAGATCGTTTTGGAGAATGGTCTGCAGCAAGGCAATTTGAGCTTGAGGGGTTGGCAGAGCTAACAAGGCGCGCGCATGACCTTCGCTGATTTGATTTCGCCGCAAAGCGTCCTTTACAGCCTCCGGCAGCTTCAGTAAACGCAAGGTATTGGTAATTGCCACCCGGCTTTTCCCAACCCGTTCTGCAATCTGTTCGTGAGAGAGGTGAAATTGTTCTGCCAGGCGCTGGTAAGCCTCGGCTGCTTCCAGTGGGTCGAGGTCTTCGCGCTGCAAATTTTCAACCAGAGCCAGTTCCAGGCGGGTGCGCTCGTCTACCTGACGTTGGATGACCGGCACGCTGCTCAACCCGGCTTGTCGGGCGGCTAACCAGCGTCTTTCTCCAGCGATCAAGATATATCGATCTTGAGCTGCATCGTAGCTAACCACGATGGGCTGCAAAAGGCCATGCTCTTTTATGGAAGCCGATAACTCAACCAGTTCATCCGCATTGATCTGCGCACGGGGTTGTAGAGGGTTCGGGACAATCCTTTCGATGGGGACGAGGTGTACTCCTCCGCCCTCCTCACCTGCCGGGATCAAGGCGTCCAAACCGCGACCGAGAACGGTTCGTTTTGGCATCTCGCACCTCAATTCTGATGAACTGGCGTTGGGAAAACAATCCCGTCGCCCTGCAGGATTTCTCGAGTAAAAGATTCGTACGCCAGTGCACCGCTTGACTGAGGGGCGTACAGCACAATGGGTTTCCCAAAAGATGGCGCTTCGGCAAGGCGAATGCTGCGCGGAATAATGGTTTGAAAGACATTGTTGGGGAAAAAGCGTTTGACCTCTTCAACGACCTCGAAGGATAGATTGGTGCGACTGTCGAACATGGTTAACAAGACACCGCGAATGAGCAGCTCGGGGAATAAAGCCGTGCGTACCCGCCGAATGGTGTCCATCAGGCGCCCCAATCCTTCCAGTGCCAGATATTCACACTGAACCGGGATGATCAAGCCATCCTTTGCAGCTACCAGTCCATTGAGCGTTAACAGACCTAAAGAGGGTGGACAATCAATTAGAATATAGTCATATTTTTCGCTCAAATGATGAATGGCGCGGCGGAGTTTGCTCTCGCGGGCCATCTCACTGACCAGTTCGATCTCTGCACCGGCCAGTTCCGCCGAGGCAGGGAGAATGGAGAGTTTAAGGCGTGGATTATGAAGGATAAAAGATTCAGGAGGTGATGCCCCAATCAGGACTTGATAGGTGCCGCCCTTGACCACCTGACGATCGATGTTCAGGCAAGAAGTTGCATTTGCTTGTGGGTCCAGATCAATAATGAGGACTTTTTGACCAAAAACCCCAAGATATGCCCCTAAATTGATTGCCGAAGTCGTTTTGCCAACCCCTCCTTTTTGATTGACGAAGGTATAAATACGCCCCATCAATAAACCTCAATGCGACACTCTTCAATCTCCTGGCGAGTTGGATGGCTATCCAGACCAGCTCTAGTAACGGAGTATGAAGCCAGTTGGGTGGCAAAGCGGCCAGCCTCCCAGGGATCACGGGTTTCAAAAAGTCGAATAAAGAAGGCTGCTGCATAAATATCGCCTGCGCCAACGGGGTCAACTTCGCTCAGGTTCGGCGGTGGGCGAAAGCGGCGCACGTCTCCGTTCCAGTAAACCCGCGAACCTTCTGCGCCTTCGGTAACCGCCAGGATGTGACAGGAAGCTGAGATTTCTTCAATGACATCCTCGTTTCCTCCTACATCTTCGATGCTGAGGACGGTTGCATTGGCATACGGCAAGACAAAGGTGGCTTCCGGCCATTCAGTGGGGTAGACAGTTCCATTTTCATCCCAGGCCCGTAACCAGCCTTGAGGCGTGATCCCAACAAAGGACTGAGGAAAGTGGCGAACGAAATCGGCGCTCACTTCCTGAGCAACCGGCGCAAGATGAAGGATGGCTGGATTGCGCCATGCCTGGGGAACCAGATAATATTCTAAATATTCGGCGCGGTGATAGATCTTCTGGATTCTCCCCAGCCGAGTTTCTTGATTGGAAAAGGTTGTCGTGGTTAGGGAAGTTAAATTAACTATGGGGATTGAAACGAGCTGGTCTGTGGGGATATCTTCGGCGTAAGAGGTGATTATTCCTACCCGCATCCCCAGCGCTTTGGCTGTCAGGGCGGCATAAGCGACGCTACCGCCCAGACGACTGCCTCCATTGAGCAGGTCGCAGGTAAGATGACCAACTACCAGGTAATCGATGGGGTGTGAATTTTCTAATGAGTACACCATACCTGCATTATAACGAAAACCAGTCCCCTGGGGGAGGTTAAAAGGAAGTTTCGAGCTAACCGGATTATTTTGGGATGATGGTTACCTTGCGACGCGGTTCCTCTCCAATCGATTCGGTGGTTACGCCTTCAAAATCGCGCAATTCAAGGTGAACGATGCGCCGCTCATTGGCTGGCATTGGTTCTAACACCTGACGCCGACCAGTTTTGAGGGCTTGTTCGGCCATTTTGCGGGCAAGGCGACGCAGTTGATTTTCCCGCCGCGTGCGGTAGCCTTCTACATCAATAGTAATTGGGATGGCGCGTCCGATTTGTTTGCCCATAATGAGGGTGACAAGATATTGCAGCGCGTTCAATGTCTCAGCCTGAGGCCCGATCAAGATGGTCAAGTCTTTGCCCCGAATGTCAACGTGGATCGGAGTTTCCCCACTTGCATTTGGCTGATCGGCGTAAGATGCGGTCACCTGAGCGCGAATGCGCATCTCTTGCAACAGGCGTGAAACGATCTGCTCAGCCTGTTTCAGGTGGGTCTGATTTCCAGCCAGGGGTGGTTGTCCTGTTTGAAAAGCGGCCTGAGCGTCCTCGATTTCAGGAGCGGGAGTTGCCGGCAGGGGTGAGGTTGGTGTCTGGAGGGTTAATCTCACTCGCGCTTGACGCGCCCCAATGCCAAACAGACCACGGCTTCCTTCATCGAGAATATCGATGCTTACCTGACTGGAAGGAACCCCTAATTGTTCCAATCCCTGTTGGATTGCTTCAGCTACCGTTGGAGCAATAATTTCCAGACTGGTTCTTTTTTCGCTCATTTTTTCTTTCCTACGTTTTTTTGCGCACTAGGTTGGGAACGAAAACTAAGCAGGTTTTTCCAATTGAGCTTGCCCATCGCCGCATATTGAAGGATGCCAACCACGTTGCTGGTTACGAAGTATAAGGCTAATCCAGAAGCAAGGGTGTAGGAAATGTAACCGATAAATAAGGGCATATAGAGATTCATCATTTGAGTCATTTGGGCAGTTTGATCGCCGGGCTGGGCTGGGGGAGGCGTCATTAATTTTTGTTGTAAGTAAGTCGTGATGACTACCACAATGGCGAGAACTGGAATCCCTACCCCGAAGACCGGCAAGCGCTCTGGCTGGCTCAAATCCATCCACAGGAATTTGTTGTTGAGCGGAATGATCTCGGCTGCGTTAATGAAGGAATAGAGATGTTTGGAGAGGTCTAAGAGCTGATAGGGGGTTGTGGCGAGGGCGCGGATAATTGCCTGATACAGGCCAATGATGATCGGAAATTGGATCAGCAAAGGCAGACAGGAACCAAACGGATTGATACCCATCTCCTGATACAAGCGCATTTGCTCCTGGGAGAGCTTTTGTTTGTCGTCTTTATATTTCTTTTGAAGTTCTTGCCATTCTTTGGATTTTTGCATCTCTTGCATCGCCTGAGCGCTTTTCATCTGGCTCACCGTCAGCGGATGGGTGATCAGACGGATCAGGATGGTAAAGATGATAATGGCAATCCCAAAGTTGCCGATGACACTATAGATGTACAATAGTGTGTTTACCATTGGGTTAATAATGAGCAAATCCCACATGTTCTTCTTCCACTTCTCTCTATTTTACCGGTTGGTACGCCCAGACTTGACCGCCATCTTGTTTTATGGCGACCATCAAATTGTCCTTGGCGACTAAAGGGATTAAAATGACCTCATCGGCTGTTAATGCCGGTGTAAGGATTTTGCCGTCAAATTTTTTGGGTTGCTGCCAGATCAGATTGCCCTGCAGATCAATAGCATACAGGTCGCCGGCCTCGTTGCCGATGTAGATAATGTTTTGAACAGCGATGGGCTGAGCGGTAATGGCTGCATTGGTAGTTACTTTCCAGCGCTCAGCCCCGTTTTTGGCATCCAAAGCAATCACATTGCCGGATAAATCGCTAAAGATTACCAGATCTTCAATGAGCAATGGAGAACCCCAGATCCAGTTGGAGGCTGTGTATGTCCAGATATCGCCTTTTGAACGCAGGTCAAAAGCATGGAAGAGCTTACCAAACGTGCCAAAGTACAGAATTCCATCCTCACTTAGCACCGGTGAACTGGCAATTGCGCCTTCCAGTCGGTCGGTTTTCCACAACAAAGCCCCATCTCTGGTTCGCAACGCATAGAGAATGTGATCAAGACAGGCAATGTAGATGCACTCACAGTCTGGATCGTAGAGCGGGGTTGCCCAAATCGGGGCACCGGTCTTGAATTCCCAGCGTTTATTGCCCTGGCGATCGAGGGCATATAGCAAATGATCGCTGGTTGGAGCAAAGATGCTATCTTTGGTGATCAATGGGCCAGCAATGTAGGGGTATTTCGATTCCTCAAAGCGCCACTGTTCGTTTCCATTTTCAGGATTTAGGCTATAAAGAATATGATTAAACCCCCCCGCAATCAATTGGCTGCCATCCGGACTCAGGGCAGGCGGGGCATAAAAGGATAGTTTATTGTCGGCTTCTTTTGGGAAGCGCCAGAGCTCTGTTCCGTTTTCAGCCTGTATGGCGTACACATGAGCCTGGTAGGCAAGGTAAACAATCCTGTCTTTCACCGCGCTTCCAGGCCAGTTAGACATCAGCGAAGCTGGGGAGCAGGCTGTTAGAGAAGTTGCCAAGACAAGTAGAAAGAAAATGGCAAAAACCAGTTCGGTAGGGATTTTCTTATTCCATTTCTGGGGTTGGATTAAGATACGAGTCAGATTGATTAAAAGATTAAATCGCAATGGATCCATGTTTAATAGCTCAACATTCTGTTTTGGAATTTATGGAACTGGATCATAACCGCCAGGATTAAATGGATTGCAACGCAACACCCGCCATATCGCTAACAAGGTGCCCTTGATCAGCCCGTGTTTGTAGATTGCTTGATAGCCATAATGCGAGCAACTCGGGTAAAACCGACAGGTATTCGGCGGCAGCGCTTTTGAGATCGTTATTTGATAGAGACGGATGAGCGCCAGAACCGGAAAGCGCAACAGGGTGCTGGGTTTTATCTCCAAATTGCGCAAAGCCGGTTCAGGCGGAATTTGTGTGGGAAGCGGATTGGGTCTCATAAGTCAATTCAACGATCAAATGCTGATCTGCTAAAATCTTTGCCATTGCTTTGTTGATTTGCGAAAATGACGCCTGTAATAGCGGTTTACGAGCCAGAATGACCAGGTCAATCCCGTTCTGGATTTGTTCCAGGAAGGGTTGAATGCTGGCGCGTAGGCGCCGTTTTGCCCGATTTCTCTGCACGGCGTTTCCAATTGACCGCCCTGCGGCTACCCCGACCCGCACGCGACCGGTGGAATTTGGGGTGTAGATCAACACAAAAAGCGGGTGAGCAATCGCTGTGCCTTGCAGGCGAACCCGTTTGAAATTCGTTGACCCTCTCAAGCGATATTTACGGTTCACGAAAGTGCTTGATCAGTTGCAGATCAGGATACCTCAGGCAAAAAGCGTTCTAGCTCTTCCAGTTCACGTTTTTGACGTGGTTATTTTTCTTTACCGTCAGGCGATAGCGGCCTTGTAAACGGCGATTTTTCAAGACTTTTTGCCCGCTCGCCGTTGCCATGCGCGCCCGAAAGCCGTGCACACGAACCCGGCGGCGTATTTTGGGTTGATAGGTCCTTTTTGGCATTGTACCTTCCTCAAATCCAGTTTTAGATTTCTAAGACAAATAAACATTATAACCGAAAGTTTCAAAATCCGTCAAATTGGCAACACATCCGACTCTGTTTTGCTTAAGGCGCGGAAAGCCAGGAAACCCAGGAATAAGGGATACCAAAACGTGAAACCACGATAGGCGATGGCAAGCACAGCGGCAACGCTCAATGGAATGTAAAAAGAAGAAAGTACGAGAGTCAATGCTCCTTCGACAAAGCCAATGCCGGCCGGCGTGGGTGAAACAATCATAAAGAGATAACCGACACTGAAACCGGCGACAACTGTGCCAATCGAAATCGGGACTTTAAAAGCAATGAACACCAGCGCCAGGGTTAGGATCAATAGTAACTTGCTGAGCAGGCCGAGGATCAGTGGGGAGAGCAGACTGCGGTGATCGGAGCGCAGGGCTTCGAGACCGTCAGAGACCTCTTGCGCAAACTCATGGGCCCGCCGTTCCGATAAATAGTCTCGCCGGATGAAAGGGAAAAGCAGTCGGTTAACAAATCTGGCAAGATGGGCAAGGATGTTGCCGAGGGTGATTGGCGAACGAGCGCCGATATAAATCAAGGTTCCCATCGTAATTGCCAGCAGAAAAAGCAGAATGGAGGCAATGATCTCCGGAGGGTCTAAATCATCGCGGCGAAAGAGGACAACCAATCCCAGCGCCAGGACGCATAAAAAAGCGGCGTAATCTACCAGGACAAACAGGATACCAGCCAGCGTTACCTTGCCAACTGGTAGTCCGCTCTTGCGAGCCTGGGAAATAAATACCGCCATGCCGCTCATGCCAACCGAAGGGGCAACAATGTTGGCAAAATTCGCGGCTAAAGCCATGGCGATCAGGCGTTTGAGATGATCGTGGGTGCCTAGAGAACGGTAGATTGCCTGATAGGTTGCGCCTAGATTCATCACCCAAATCGTTTGGACGATCAAGGCTAAAAGCAAAAATCGCCAATCCCCTTTTTTTAAGGTGTCCCAAATCAGTTGCACTTCGCTAAAGCGGGTGATCAGAAACACAATGCCGAGAAAGACCAGGAGAGCGAATAAAAAGCGACGCATCGAGGTGGATTGAGTTGAGAAGGTAAAGAGGCGGAGAGGGTTAATCTCTCCGCCGTCCACCCATCCCAATGACCAGGCTGGCATAATACAGTAATTGCAACACCGCAGTCACCAGCGCTGCGACATAGGTCAGGGCGGCTGCATTGAGAACCTGATTGACGCCGCGCAATTCTTCTTCGGTTGCAATCAGACCGGATTCAATTAATAAGCGCTTGGCGCGGGCAGAGGCGTTGAACTCGACCGGCAGGGTTGCCAGGGCAAAAATGGCGCCGCCAGAGAAAACCAAGATCCCTAACCAGGCTAATTCTGGCGACCTCAGGAGAAAACCGACCATTAAGAGAATCCAACCCAGGTAAGAACCGATATTCACGGCGGGCACTAACGCAGAACGCAGTTTTAGCGGAGCATACCCCTCATGATCCTGAAGAGCATGGCCCAATTCGTGGGCAGCCACGGCTAACGCAGCAACCGATGCGCCGCCATAAACACCTTCTGACAGGCGCAGGGTTTTATCCCGCGGGTCATAATGATCGGTCAATTGCCCGCCAATGCCCTCGATGCGCACCTGATGCAGACCGCTGTAGCGGATTAATTGAGAAGCTGCCTGAGCGCCGCTGATACGCAAGCGGGATGGCACCCGACTCCACTTTGAATAAGAGGAGTTGACGTAGAATTGGACAGCCAGCATCAGGATGAAAGCCGGGGTCATAAAGATCAAGTAATACGGATCGAAGAAAAACATCGTAGTCCTCCTTTCTATCTACCTACTTTGCGAGCAGTTCGATGGCTTTGTCGAGTTGCGGGTCTTTGCCGGCTGCATAATCTTCTTCACTCATCTGTACTTCGACATCCGGGGTCAAACCGATACCTTGAATGGTTCGCCCGTTGGGAGTTAGCCAGCGCGCCACGGTAATGCGCACTGCGCCCTGGTTGTTGAGCAGATCATTCCAAACTTGCACGGAACCTTTCCCGTAGGTGGTTGCACCAACCAGTTTTCCTCTGCCAAGGTCCTGAATAGCACCGGCAACGATCTCTGAAGCGGAAGCGCTGCCTTCATTAACCAACACAATCAAGGGTATCTCGGTGGCAAGGCCTTTGCCGCTGGCTTTAAAGGTCTCGCGGCGACCGTCACCATAGACCTCATAAGCAACGATGCCGTCTTTGATAAACTCAGAGGTGATCTCTATGGCGGAATTGAGCAATCCGCCGCCGTTATTGCGCAGGTCGAGAATTAAACCATCCGGTTTTTCGGCGAGGAGTTTTTTGAGCATTTCCCGAAAATCTCGGATCGTGTTTTCATCGCCAAAAGCCAGCAGTCGGATGTAGGCGATGTTGTTCCTTTCCATCCTTCCGATGACATTGGTGGATTTGATGCTGGCGCGCACAATCTCCACATCAAAGGGCTCTGCTACACCGGGGCGTTTGATGGTCAGGCGCACTTTCGTACCGGCTGGCCCGAGCACCTTTTGGCGGACTAACTCGCCATCAATGCCGGTCATGTCTTCTCCGTCAATAGCAATGATCTGGTCTCCTGGTTTCAGGCCGGCTTTCTCGGCCGGTGAGCCCATCATCGGGGCGATAATTGTCAGATATTCGCGAGTCGTATCAACATAAGCGCCGATTCCTTCGTATTGAGTGCCGGTAAGTTGAGCCTGAAATTCCTCCAGCGAGTCTGGGTCAATGTAAGACGAATGTTCATCACCGAGCGCATCTACCATCCCTTGAATTGCGCCGCGCATCAGTTTGACATCGTCAACCGGCTGTTCGACATATTGTTGATGGATGAGTCGCCAGGTTTGCCAAAATGGGGCAAACAGCTCACTAACGCTTTGATCGACCGGGGCTTGAGGCAGCGCTTCCACTTGAGGGGTGCTGCCAGGCATGACCATGAAAGTTGATTCCTGGTTGGCTGCTGATACTCGCCCGGCATAAAAACCGGCCAGAGTTGCTCCAACAACCATGACAAACATCACAACAATAATGAGAATGGGGGGTCTTTTACTTTCCATGGATTTCCTCAGCTTCGGTAAAGTTGACTAAGCACAATTTTTGAGCTTTTCTGAAATTCTCTACTATCAATTGGATTAAAACAGAAAATTGTAAACAAAATCTATAGAAAAGATTAATGTTCGTTATGAACCTGAGATAGCCATTTTTCAAGGTAACGCTCGAAAGAGGTCATATCGCTCACCGAAGTGACATAGTCCAAAAGGGCAAATCCATCCACGGGGTAGAGAGGGTGGCAGGAGGTGGGTTTCGCGCCCTGGGGGGCATGGACAAGATAATCTACAAACGGCGCAACGATATCTGCGTGTTGAAGGGCAGGGACAATCTCTTCGGCTGTGATAATGACCGTTTTTGAAGTCAGGGCAAGTTCCTCATCAATCCCTTTGTTTTTTCCGATGAGCGCATTTCCGTCTAGATCAGCTTGTAAAGCGTGGATTACCGCGATATCCGCTTCAATGGCCGGGAAAGCGATTAATTCTTCTCCGCTATATGGGTCAATGACCGTTTTGACATCCTGGCGGAGTTTGGGCAGGTCAGTTCCGATCCAGGCCAGGCTTGGCATAAAACCGACCCCAGCCATGCGGGCACGTAGGCCAAAGGCAATGCTGGCTTCAGTTTCTTCAATGATTTTGAGTGCTCCCTGATTGGCATAATAGGTGAACATCGGCGCAAAACCGAAGATTTCGAGACCAAAATAACAGGTGCGAATGGTTTTGGCGATTCCAGCGCCTACCAAAAGATCGGATTCATAGCCAGCCGTGAAAGCTAACAAGGTCAAATTTTGGATAGGTTGGTGATTGCGAGCATGAATAATCAGTTGGCGAACAAAAGCCACCGGACGACGGTAGAGGGTCATGCCGCCGAGAGCAAGGGTAGCACCAGAGGGAATCGAAGCAACTGCTTCTGGAAGGGAGATCAGTCTGGCAGTCATGAAGCTCCTCGATGGTTATCCCACAGGCCTGGCATTTTGTTGCGTAGTTCTTTGATCTCGCGAATGCTCAGATCCACCTGCGGTTCAGGCCCATCTTGCCCAACCAAAACGGTATAAAATCCTAACTTACGAGCAGCGGTTAAATTGAGTAAAGAATCGTCCAGGTAGAGGCATTGCTGCGGCGCATCCACTTGAGCGATCTGCAGGGCAAGCTGGTAGGCTTGCGGTTCAGGTTTGCAATAAAAATGGATGGCGCGCACATCGATAATCCCTTCAAAGCAATCCGCAAGGTTTAAGGTCTGTATAACCCGTTTGGCATGATCCCGATCCGCATTGGTGAAGATGAAACGACGTAAAGGGAGCGTCAAGAGCATTTGCCGCAACTCGGCATCGGGTTGAAGATATTCATGGATTGGAAGATCATGGACATAGGCGAGGTAATCATCGGCATCTACTTGATGATGTAGTTGCAAGCCTCTCAGGGTTGTCCCATAGGTCTCGAAGTAATGCCGCCGCAGCGTTGGGATGACTTCCCAGGACATGCCCAAACGCTCGTGCATGTACAAGGACATGCGATTGCGGATAGCTTCCCATAATCCGCTCCGTTTATCGTAGAGGGTGTCATCTAAGTCAAAAAAGGCTACCTCGAACTTCATGCCCAAAGTATAACTGAAAACTTGAGGATAAGGCAGGTATAATGGGGTGAAGAAAGAATATGGCGATCCAAGTCTTAGCTCCGGATGTGGCTTCACAAATCGCGGCCGGCGAGGTGGTGGAAAGACCCGCTTCAGTGGTTAAAGAGTTAATTGAAAACGCCCTCGACGCTGGAGCAACCCAAATTACCATCCAGTGTCTTTCAGCCGGTAAGAAACTGATTGAAGTTTCAGATAACGGCGAAGGGATTGTGGGGGAAGAGCTGCCCCTGGCGATCCACCGCCATGCGACCAGCAAGATCCGCTCTGCACAAGACCTGTGGCGCATCAAGACTCTGGGTTTTCGCGGCGAAGCTCTGGCTTCCATTAGTTCGATTGCCCGCCTGACGATTACATCACGGACGCGCTATGGAGAAATGGGTTACCGTTTAATGGTCGAGGGCGGCTCTGAAGCACAAATTCAAGCTATCGGCGCACCAATGGGAACCACGGTGCGCGTTGAAAACCTGTTTTTCAATGTCCCAGCCCGACTGAAATTTCTGAAGAGCGACCCAACCGAGCGCCATCGGATTGACGCAGTGGTCGTTGATTATGCTCTAGCCTTTCCACAGGTTCAGTTTCAACTCATTCAGGAAGGTCGCTTAAGTTTTTCGAGCAGCGGCAACGGTGAACGGCGTGAAATTCTAGCCAGTTTGATTGGTGTAGAAGAAGCTCGTCAACTGATCGAAGTCAATTACGAGGAGGCCGATTCCCGAATTAGCGGTTTGATCAGTCCACCGGGCTTGACGCGATCCAACCGAAGGGAGATTCATCTCTTTGTCAATCGGCGGCCGATTCAGGATAGTCTATTGACCTCTGCAGTTTTGCAGGCTTATCACACCTTGTTGATGGTCGGGCGTTATCCGTTAGTCTGGCTTTTCATTGAAATTGACCCAGAGAAAGTGGATGTTAACGTGCATCCAACCAAAGCCGAAGTGCGCTTTGCAAATCCTGGTCACCTGTTTGGTTCACTTCAACATGTGGTACGCCGAACGCTGGTCACCAACTCTTCGCTTACCGCAGCGACGATAGGTTCTGTTCCGCCTATCTGGCAACCGCCTTTCGATGAACACCAAAGCGCTCTCTCCGAGTTTGAGCAAGCCGCAGCCAGCATGTCCTCTTCGGTAACCCACCCGGAGGCTGAGCTACCAGCTTTAAACCAACAAATCCCCCTTTTACGCTGGATTGGACAGGTAGCCAATACCTACATCATTGCCGAAGGCCCGGATGGGTTGTATCTGGTTGATCAGCACGCGGCACACGAACGCGTCCTTTTTGAAAGATTTTTGCGCCAATCCCAGACAACGATCGCTTCACAAAAGCTTCTCCAACCAGCTCTGTTAACCTTGAAACAAGCTCAGGCTGATTTGTTGGAAGAACACATCCCTATCCTGAACCGCCTGGGGTTTGAGATTGTGCCTTTTGGATTAAATACGTTTCAAATCAGAGCGCTGCCATCTGTCTTTGCCGGAGCGAACGGGGCATTGGCTGTCCGGGCAACCATTGAGGATTTCGAGGAGAACGAAGAGCCATTAAAACGGGAGACGGAAAAGCGCTTGATCGCCCGGATTTGTAAGCGGATTGCGGTCAAGGCCGGGCAAAGCCTTTCGCCTGAAGAGCAAAAAGCTCTCTTAAGAGAATTGGAAAACTGTCAATCGCCGCGTACCTGTCCCCACGGGCGTCCAACGATGATTCATCTTTCGGTGGATTTATTGGAGCGGCAGTTTGGGCGGCGCGGCGCGATCTAGGACACTATCTTATTTTGTTTGGGTTTGATCGAGAATTTCGGTTACGATCTGGGGTAAGATCATAGCCACATCTTCGGCAAAAACCACATCGGCGCGCACATCGAGATAGGTGGGTGTATGGTTAATGATAATCAGGTGCGCGCCGCGTTCTATGGCTTGCATCGGCAGTTGAGCGACCGGCAGAACTTCGAGGGACGAGCCGGCTACTATCATGAGATCGCAATGGCGACTGGCTTTTTGGGCTTGCTGCCAGGATTGAAAAGGCATTTGCTCGCCAAAAAGGATGACATCTGGCTTCAAAATACCATTGCATTTTGGGCAGCGCGGGATAATCCCTTGTTCTAAATACGGCGGGATAAAGGGTCGCGAATCGACTTTGGTGTAACATGCCACACAGGTCATCGTTTCAAATGTGCCATGCACTTCTAGCACATTCTTGCTACCGGCTTTCTGGTGCAGACCATCGATGTTTTGGGTGATGATGGTCTGTACGTATCCCATACGTTGAAGCTGGTTAACGGCAAGATGGGCAGGGTTGGGCTCTGCGTTGAGAATTTGGGCTGCAAGCGGACGCAGCCACTCAAAAAAACGGATGGGATCATAGCGAAAGGCAAGCGCAGATGCTACCTCTAAGGGTTCAATTTTTGCCCAAATGCCCGTTTGCGGAGAGCGAAAATCTGGAATGCCGGAAGGAGTAGAAATGCCTGCTCCGCTCAAGACCACCCCTCGTTTACTTTTGCGGATGATTTCCGCTGCGCTCTGGATGGCACTTAGGCTGGGTGGAGAAGGAACAGGCATGGTAAAGTGCTTATGCAAGGGTAAGAATCTTTCGGGCGATTTCGTTTAGTTGACTGGCAGTTGCGCTCTCTGGTTGGTGCAGGTAAATCGGGCGATTATTCAGGGAGGCATGATAAACCAGCTCAGGGGCTGGAGCAATCATGCCAAAGATTTCTGCCCCTAACTTTTCTTGAATTTGAGAGCGGGTCAGCATAATATCGGAGCGAACTCGATTATAAACAATGGCGTGGATACGATTTTGATGCACGTCTTGTTCGAGAAGCGCATCGCGAAGGGCGTGGAATCTGGTAATTGATAACAACGTGGGCTCGATGAGTAAGAAGATTGTGTTACACTGATGGTAGATCGGTTGCAGGAAGGAAGATAATGATGCCCCGCAATCCAAAAGGATATATTTTCCCATCCCCAGGAGGATTTGGGTGATTTGCTGGAAATGTGCCGCTGAGGGAGTTTTCAACCTAGCGAGAGGATCGTTGGAGTTAAGCAGCAAGCGCACCCCGCTCGAAAATTGAATCAGGCTGTTTTCGACATCCAAAGCGGTGATTTCGAACTCATTGCGTTGGAGCAAGCGATCCAAACCATCGCAAACTTTATATCCTAATTCAATCCCAATTGTACCCATACCGGGGGAATATTCGGCTGCAATCACTGTTTTCTGGCTGTTTTGGTGGAGGGCAAGGGCGAGATTGAAGACCAACGTCGTTGTTCCGATTCCGCCTTTTGTGCCGAGAATTCCGATTAAAAACCCTCTTTCCTGCGAGGGAGGAGTTTCGACAACTGTGCCAGGAGATGCTTTCTTTGCGCGGGCTAAGACTGCCCGCATTTTGGCGAAGAGTTCGCGGGGCTGAGTTGGTTTGGTAATGTAATCATCCGCGCCGGCCTCGTATCCCATGACTTTGTCTTCAACCTGGCTTTTTGCCGTAAACATGATGATCGGGATTGCGGCGGTGATCGGATTGGCGCGAATACGTCTGGCAACTTCATACCCATCCATCTCCGGCATCATGATGTCTAAGAGGATTAAATGGGGTAGCTCTTTCTCAGCCAGAACCAGCGCCTGTGGTCCGTTGCTGGCGGCAATGATTTGATACCCCTGGCGTTGCAACATCAAGCCAACTAAACGCAGGGTATCTAGGTCGTCATCCACAATTAATATTTTTTCGGCCATGCAGTTTTTCTCCTGAGGAATGGCTCAAGACGAGAGGTGTATTGGTCTTGATGGAGTGTCTCCTTTCATTGAGTTCGTCCATAAACAACGCGGAAATCAGGGGTTAAACAAATTATAATCTTTTCTTAGAATGTTATCGGCAATTCGAAGAGTTTTACAAGAATTATGCCATCTTGAACCCAAAGATCTCCTTGTTGTCGGGGTATCTGGAGGTCCAGATAGTCTGGCGTTGATGATGCTTCTTCAGGAGTTGGATTGGAATCTGCTCATTGCTCATTTGAATCATCAACTACGTCCCACTGCAAATGAAGAGGAAGAAGGAGTTCGCAACTGGTCGAGAGAGATGGGTTATTCATTCATCTCTCAAAGAGTCGACGTTGCGGCTTATGCAAAGGAAAACGCTCTCACCATCGAGGAAGCAGCACGCCATTGCCGCTATCGATTTCTTTTTAGGGAGGCAGCCAAAAATCAAGCCAGAGCAGTTCTGGTTGCCCACACGGCTGACGATCAGGCCGAAACTGTTCTGATGCGTTTATTACGCGGCGCAGGAAGCCGGGGTTTGAGTGGGATGAGAATAATTACGCTTCCAAATCAATGGAGCGATACCATTCCGTTGGTGCGACCCTTATTAGCCGTCTGGCGCTCTCAAATCCTGGAATATCTTTCGCAGAAGGGAATCGAACCCTTTATCGATCAATCGAATTTTGATCCTACGTATACGCGCAATCGGATTCGCAACAACCTTCTTCCCGTTCTGGAAAAATACAACCCTTCGATCCGTAAATTACTTTGGCAAACTGCTCACCTCCTGGCTGATGAAGAAGACGTGCTACAGGAACAGGAAGAGCTGGCATGGAAGCAGACAATCCGGGTTGTTGGTTCGGAGGGGATAGGGTTAAATTTAACGCAATTCCGAAATCTTTCGCAGGCGCTGCGCCGACGGTTAATCCGCCGTGCCTATCAGTGCTTATTTCCAGCCGCAATGAGCCTTGAATTTTTACAAGTCGAAGAAATTATCAACACTTTATTAGCTCACAGAGTCACCCAGCGAAAGATTAATAAGCTGTTGAATTGCTTCACAGATACGGAATACGGGTATTTGATAAAAAGCTCAGCCCAGCCACCTGCTTGCGGGTATCCTCAACTTCGTGATCAAGAAACGCTCATCCTACCCGAACGCGGTTCGCTGTCGGTTAGTGAGCGCTGGATTCTTCACGTTGAACCGGTGATCGGTCAACCTTACTTAGAGATGCAAAAGTTTGCCACGCACGCTTTTGAAGCTTGGTTGGATTTTGAGGTTTGTAAGGATGGGTTACTCATCCGGACACCCAAACCCGGCGATCGCTTCGCGCCGCTTTCGATGGGTGGTCAGAGTGCAAAGCTTTCGGATATTTTTATCAATCGGAAAGTCCCGGCATGGTTGCGAAAGACTTATCCGCTGGTTTGCAATAGAAGCGAAATCTTGTGGTTGCCTGGTTATACCATAAGCCATTCAGCTCGACTAACACCCAATAGCCAGGCGGCTGTTTATCTGCGGCTGCTTCAGGAAACACCCGCCAGCGAAGCGCTAGGGGGTGAGGATTGAGTTTGCCAGTTGATCGAGCTTCATCCCAATCTCTCGCCATTGGACTTTTGAGAGGCCTAATTTTTGTCGAATAGCGTTTTTCTCCATTCCGCTTTGAAGGTCGAGCAAGGCGCACGTCCAGCGGCACATATCGAAAGAAATATGTTTTTCCAATGCGGCCTCTTGGGAGAGATCTTCTAGCAGGTATTCCAGACGGCGCTGTGACCACGGGAAGACGCGGTCTTTAATCTCGTACTGATTGCGATATTCTTCGAAGCCTTCGACCCAGTCCTGAGGCAGCGGAATCTTTCGTTCCTTGTAACGATATTGAGGATTGGTATAGCGGACGAACAGGTAAGGAGTAGAAGTCTGATCTACCTCGAGGTGGTTTAAGTTAAGAGCCAGGCATTCGGTTTTCTTGATACCGGTGGAAATCAGCAGATAAAACAAAGTAAAGTAACGCGCGTCAGGTTTCTTTGCCTGACGATGTTTCTGGCACACTTCCATAACGCGATCGACTTCTTCAGGGGTCAGAACGATGGGCAAGGGGCTGAGAACTGAATGCTGAACGAGCTTCTCGGCTGGGTTAGAGGGTAAAACAGCATATTGATGAAGCCAGCGGAAGAAGGACTTTAGAGAAGTGATGCGGCGGGAGAGAGTTTTGGGGCTGCATGGAACGCCCCGCCCTTTTTGAAGCCAGTTGAGGAAGTGATTAAGATCCGCCGTCGTGATACTGCCCAGGGTGCGCGTGGGCGATAAAAATGTGGCAAGCAGTTCTAAATCATGGACGAAGGCTTTTACGGTGTGAATGGAATTGCCTTGATCAGCCAGATAGATTTTCCACGCCTGAATAGCAGGGGGTAAAGTGGATTGAGCGGTCAGGTGAGCAGAAGGGAAATGAGCTGACATCCTATTCTCCTGAATTTCGCATAGCCATTTTTAATTGAGTGTAGCATAGAAACCTGAGGTTGTCAACAAATCCACGGTTTGCTTGCATGAAGTAACACAATTTTTTAATTATCCTCTACGACGGAATACCCTTTGAAATTTCATCGTTTTCGAGTAGGATTGGGAAATCTTTCTAATTTTATCTATTTTGTGAGGTAAACATGAACTTTGTTTTTCTATCTCCCCATTTTCCCCCAAACTATTACCTTTTTTGTGTCCATTTGCGGCGCTATGGCGTGAACGTTCTGGGATTGGCAGACGAGCCATATGAGAACTTGCGACCAGAATTGCGTGAAGCCTTGAGTGAATATTATCGAGTGTACGATCTCCATGATTACGATTCCTTGCTGCGTGCTTTGGGATACTTCACCCATCGCTATGGAAAGATTCAGGGCATTGATTCCCATAATGAATACTGGTTGGAGACAGAAGCTCGCTTACGAACCGATTTCAATATTCCCGGCTTGAATCTAAAACAAATTGGAAAGGTAAAGAAAAAATCAAAAATGAAGGAAATGTTTATCAAAGCCGGCGTGGCCGTTGCGCGCGGCAGAGTGGTCTCAAATCTCCAGCAGGCAAGGCAATTTGTGGCCGAGGTGGGTTATCCTGTGGTTGCCAAACCGGATGTCGGTGTAGGAGCTGCAAAGACCTACAAGATCAATGGGGAAGAAGACCTGGAAACCTTTTGGCGAGATAAATTACCCACACCCTATTTGCTTGAAGAGTTTATCAGCGGGCAGATTTTTACCTTTGACGGGTTGGTTGATCAAAATGGGCAAATCGTTTTCTATACTTCTCATGCTTACAGTCAGGGAATCATGGAGACTGTCAATGAGGACCGAGACATTTATTACTACTCCCTTCGTCAAATCCCGTCAGATTTAGAGCTGGCTGGCCGAGCGATTGTTAGCGTTTATCAACTCAAAGCGCGTTTCTTTCATTTTGAGTTCTTTCGTACCCCGCAAGGCAAGTTGGTTGCCTTAGAAGTCAACATGCGTCCGCCGGGTGGTCTTACCACCGATATGTTCAATTATGCCAATGACACCGATGTTTACCAGGAGTGGGCAAATGTCATCGCCAACAATCGTTTTGAAGGGCGAAACGATCGACCTTACCATTGCGCCTATGTTGGTCGAAAATATAACAAAGCCTATCGCCACTCTCACCAGGAAATTTTGCGCGAGTTGGGTGAGGCTTTGATGCATCATGAGGCGATCAGCGGCATCTTCAGCGCTGCTCTTGGCAACTATGGGTATCTGATCCGCTCACCTGATTTTACCGAGATCGAACGTATGGCTGCTTTCATTCAAGAGAAGGAGGGCTAAGCGTTCATGCAAGTTGCTTATCATAAATGGTATAGCCCAAACCTGCGCCAGGAGATGGAACTCAAGGTCTATGGTTGGTATGGAAAACCTGTGCTGGTCTTTCCAGCCCAGGAAGGGCGTTTTTATGATTTCGAGAACTTTGGCATGATTGAAGCCATTGCAGATTTTATTGAAGCTGGCAAAGTAAAAGTTTTCACGGTGGATAGTATCGATAGCCAGAGTTGGGCAAACTGGCATGTCCATCCAGCCGATCGGGCTAGCCGACATGAGGATTATGACCGGTATATTATCGAGGAAGTCGCTCCGTTTATTCGCCAGATGTGTGGCGATACTACGAAAAGCATCTTGACGACCGGATGCAGTATGGGAGGGTATCATGCAGCAAACTTTTTCTTTCGTCACCCTGACGTATTTGACGCCCTGATCTGTCTAAGCGGATTGTTTCAATTGGGGATGTTCGTTGGGGATTATATGGATGAGACGATTTACTACAACAGTCCGCTCGTTTATTTACCCAATTTAGAAGACCCCTGGTATCTTGAGCGTTATCGCCAAAGCCAGATCATTATTTGCTGTGGACAAGGGGCGTGGGAGGATGCAATGCAAGCCGACGCCAGGGCGATGAAAGCCATCCTGGACGCCAAGGGTATCCCCGCCTGGGTGGATTTTTGGGGATATGACGTCAATCACGATTGGCCATGGTGGCGCAGGCAATTGCCCTATTTTCTTGGGCGGATGAATTTATAAACAACCAAAGCATTAATCAACAATCAGTTTGCTTGCAAGCGCATTGATCAAAATCCCAGATCCTTTGCAACCCGACGCATTGCCTGAATGACATTTCCGACATGCTCCCAAAGGTCAATGCCCAATTCCTGAGCGCCTTTTTCAATTTCCTGCCGATTTGCGCCTGCCGCAAAAGCCTTGTCTTTCCATTTTTTCTTTACCGATGAGACTTCGAGATCATCCAGTGAGCGAGAAGGGCGGACAAGAGCAACGGCGATGATCAAGCCGGTAACCTCATCACAAGCGTAGAGCGCTTTTTCCATTAACGTCTCTCGGGGAACGCCTGTGTGATCAGCATGGCTCAGCACAGCCCGGATGATTTCTTCCGGCACACCCTTTTTACGCAGAATCGGTACTCCATCTTGCGGATGAGATTCCAGAGTTGGGTGGATTTCGTAATCAAAGTCGTGCAACAAGCCCGCAATGCCCCATTGCTCCGGGTCTTGATTGAATTTTTCCGCGTAATATCTCATGGCAGCTTCGACCGCCAGCATGTGGCGGATGAGATTCTCGTTTTTGACATACTCGTGGAGGATATTCAAGGCTTGTTGACGATTCATGGCGTCTTCTCCTGGAAAATTGGTTCAGGTTCTCCCAAAACTGGCAGGGGACGGTGGATGTGCACTTCCCAAAATGCGTTTAGGGTGGCAAACATTTCTCTCAATTGCCAAAATAAGATTGCGCGACGACGGTAAGGATGCCAGTCAGCCGCAACTCCTACCGCTCTTAATCCGAGCATGGAACAGGTGTAGATAGCTCTGGGTAAATGAAAGCGTTGCGTGATTAAAATAGCTTCCTGCACGCCAAAAATAGCTTTTGCCCGATAGCAGGTCTCATAGGTGCTTCGGCCGGCAAAGTCCAGGACGATATCTTCAGCAGGTATTCCCAAAGCCCTGGCGTATTCGCCCATTGCTTGCGGTTCATTGTAGTCGACAAAACGATTATCGCCGCTCATCAAGAGCTTTTTGACTTTGCCAGACTGATAGAGCTGAGCAGCCATGGCAACCCGATCGCGCAACACAAGCGTGGGTTGTCCGTCGCGGCGTAGTCCAGCTCCAAACACAATGGCTACTGGGAGGGGCGGAACTTCATCAGGTGGATAGATTCGGGATCGAGAAAACAGCTCGGTAGTTGCCCGCAAAATAATGAGCAGACTTGTCAATATGATCGGAAAACCAATGAAGAGATACACAATCATGGGCTTCTTCGAAGTCATTGCCAAATTTTACCATGCAAAAGGGTTGCAATCTTAATCACGAAGGGTTACAATCCATCCACTATGGAAGATGAATTTGCTTATCAACTCACCTTAGATTACTTGTATTCCTTTGTGGATTACAGCCTTACCAAAGCTGATCGTTTAGCCCAAGCAAATTTTGACCTTTCCCGCATGGTCGAACTGATGCATCGCTTGGGAGATCCCCACCTCGCTTATCCATCTATCCATGTTGCCGGAACCAAGGGCAAGGGATCAGTAACAGCTATGTGTAGCTCGATCTTGCAAGCTGGGGGGTATCGAACCGGGATGTACACCTCCCCTCACCTCGAGGATTACACGGAACGCATCCAGGTAGATGGGCATCCGATCCCTCATTCAACGTTGGTTGAACTGGTCGAAAGGATCAAACCGCAAATCGAGTCAATTCCGCAACTGACCACCTTTGAAATTACCACTGCACTTGCCTTTCTTTACTTCAAAGAGATGGGAGTAGATGCAGCCGTAATCGAGGTCGGGTTGGGAGGACGTTTAGATGCCACCAACATTATTTTGCCAGTCGTATCGGTGATCACATCGATTTCCTACGATCATACTCAGGTCTTAGGCAAGACGCTAACGGCGATTGCAACCGAAAAATGTGGCATTATCAAACCCTCCCTGCCGGTAGTGAGTGCTCCTCAAGATCCGGAAGCGATGGCAGTCATTGAATACATTGCCAGAGAAAGAAAAGCTCCCTTGACCGTGGTCGGCCGTGATATTTTAGCCCGCCCAATTCAACGAAGTATAAACCATCAAGTAGCTGAATTTCGCCTTCCTTCTGGGAAAGATCTGACAATCAACGAAGGCGCTTTCCGCAAACTTGAGGTCGTCTTACCGCTCTTAGGGGATCATCAGGTGGAAAACGCCGCCGTAGCCTATCTGGCAATCGATCGTTTTCGCCAGAACGCCTTACCGATTTCTGACGATCAGATTCGAGATGGTTTCTCGAAAACCTATTGGCCAGGGCGCTTTGAAATTCTGAGTCAAAATCCCCCCCTCATTCTCGATTGCGCCCATAATCTGGAATCGTGCCACCAATTGATGTTGACCTTACAAACGATGTTTCCGGGGTACAAAATTCTTTTGATTTTTGGCGCTTCGGAAGATAAAGATATTGAGGGCATGTTCAAGGAATTGCTGCCTTCTGTTGAACAGGCGATCTTTACAAAATCATTTCATCCACGAGCGATATCTCCGGTTCAATTAGAGCAGAAAGTTAAAAGCGCGAACATTCTGACCCAAGTTATAGAAAATGTCGCCGATGCTGTACAACAAGCGCTTGCCATGGCCTCTGAGCAGCAAGTTATCCTGGTGACGGGTTCGATTTTTGTCGTCGCAGAGGCTCGTCACGCATGGCTGGCTGATCCCCGTTTCAAAAGTTTTCTTCACGAGCCGTTGAAGTAAGGTAGAATCAGGTGAAATAGATTGAATGTTCCCAACGTGTAGTCAAGCGCGGGATTGGGAAACGGTTCAAGTTTGTTCACAAGGAAGATAGAACTCCTTTTGAGCACCCGATTTGTTTTTATCTTCACTTAAGGATAAGAGTTAATGAGAGAGTTTGACTGGTATTCAAGAGATCAGGAGGAAGAGTTCGGCGAAGCCCTTCATCGCCGCACCGAGGAGTTGTATCAAATCCCGGACAGCATTCCAGACGAACATGGAATAATAGAATGCCCGGTGCTTCCGTTAAGGGATCTGGTTGTCTTCCCACATATGATCTCGCCGATATTTATCGAGAGAGAAAGTTCGCTGGAAGCGATCGAAGAAGCGCAAATTCTCGATCAAACCGTGATTGCCCTCACCCAGCGTGACCCGGAAGTTGATGAGCCTACTCCTGAGGATCTGTTACCAATCGGGGTAGAAATGGCCGTGGGACGACTACTGGATATGCCGGATGGATCGAGTTCGGCCCTGGTGCAGGGGCGGCGGCGTGTTCAGGTAGTGGAATTTACCCAAATTCGGCCCTTTTTGAAAGCCCGTGCCCGGGTGATAGATGAAAGCCGCGAAGTGGATCGTCAAACCGAAGCTACCATGCGCACCGTTTTGGAGTTGTTCAAGAAGTGTGTGGAGCTCAATCGCAGTTTGCCTGAAGAAGCCTATCTCTATGCCCTCAACATTGTTGAGCCCGGCTGGCTTGCTGATATGGTTGTTACCGCGATTGCTCCTTCTATTAAGGAACGCCTTGAATTTCTCATGACGGTTGATCCTCTGGCGCGATTAAGTAAAGTGGTCAGTTTGCTGGCACGTGAAGCGGATGTGCTGGAGCTGGAAGATAAAATTCACTCCCGTGCCCAGAGCGAGGTTGATCGCAGCCAGCGCGAATACTATTTGCGGGAACAGATGAAAGCAATCCAGACCGAACTCGGGGAAGGAGATGTCTGGACGCAGGAAATAGAAGAACTCAAAGAACGGGTAGAGAAAGCGAACTTACCTCAAGAAGCGCATGATCGGGTATTGAAAGAAATCGATCGTCTGAGCCAGATGCCACCCATGTCTCCCGAGATTGGCATTCTGCGCACCTACATTGATTGGATTCTGGATTTGCCCTGGGCCCAGGAAACAGAGGATAATCTGGATGTCAGACACGCTGCCCAAGTCCTTGAGCATGATCATTATGGCTTGCCAAAAGCTAAGGAACGTATCCTGGAATATATTGCTGTGCGCAATCTAAAGCCGAAGCGCGTGCGACAGCCGATATTGTGTTTTGTTGGCCCTCCCGGCACCGGCAAGACTTCTCTCGGTCAGTCCATTGCCAACGCCTTGGGACGGAAATTTGTCCGTCTTTCCTTGGGAGGCGTTCGAGATGAGGCCGAAATTCGCGGCCATAGACGTACTTATATTGGCGCATTACCTGGCCGGATCTTACAAACGATGAAACGAGCTGGTACCGTCAATCCTTTATTTATGTTGGATGAAATCGATAAACTTGGCGCTGATTTTCGAGGCGACCCGGCCGCGGCGCTGTTGGAGGTTTTAGATCCTGAACAGAACTATGCCTTTTCTGATCACTATTTAGAGATTCCTTACGATTTATCTAAGGTGCTTTTTATCACAACGGCAAACTATACTGGTACGATTCCTCCTGCTTTGCTGGATCGGATGGAGGTGATCGAGTTCCCTGGCTACATCGAGGAAGAAAAGCTCGAAATTGCCCAGCGGTATTTGATTCCGCGCCAGTTGGAAGAGACGGGTTTGGATAATAGCCAGATCCGTTTTACTCCCAATGCGGTTATCAAAATCATCCGAGAATACACCTACGAAGCCGGGGTGCGCAACCTCGAGCGTGAAATCGGACGTGTCTGCCGTAAGATCGCTCGGGCAAAAGCAGAGGGAAAACGGCATCCAACGGTGGTGACGCCAACTTTAGTTGAGAAGTATCTTGGTCCACCCCAATTCTTTAACCTTGAAGCAGAACGCAAGAATGAAGTGGGGGTTGCTACGGCTGTAGCCTGGACGGAATACGGGGGTGAAATTATGCCTGTAGAAGTGCTCCTGATGGAAGGAAAAGGAGGCTTGCAAATCACCGGTCAAATTGGAAGCGTGATGCAAGAGTCTGCTCAAGCTGCGCTTTCTTACCTGAAATCCCGCGCCGAAGATTTCAATCTCAAAATGAGTGTCTTCGAAAAAATCGATATTCATATTCATATCCCCGAAGGAGCAATACCAAAGGATGGGCCTAGCGCTGGCATCACAATTTGCACTGCGCTAGTCTCAGCCTTTACCGGTCGAGAAGTGCTGAAAGATGTTGGAATGACCGGCGAAATCACGTTGCGAGGGCGCATCCTGCCAGTAGGAGGGATTCGGGAAAAGGTTCTAGCCGCTCATCGAGCCGGTTTAAAAACGGTCATTATCCCGAAAAAAAATATGAAGGATCTCATTGATGTACCGAACAAAGCGCGGGATGAGTTAAGAATTGTCCCCGTTGAGGAGATGGATCAGGTATTGCAAATAGCGCTGTCGTCCGCACCGCCAAAACGGAAACATTTGCGTTTGCTGAAACGTCTGAGCGAAGAAGACCAGGAAGAAAAAGAGGATGAGAAAGCTCCTCCATCCCGAGCGTATACGCGTCGTAGAAATCAAACCTCAATCACCCAGCCTGGAGCTTAATTTGTGGTTCGTCGCCGTTTAATCTGGATACTCTTCCTGGTGTGTTGGTTTGTGGCATGTCAAGGGAGCAATACCCCGATGGCTCCTTTGCCGTTAAATCCTGCCGAGTCAACTCCTTTACCCTCGCCGACTATTTTCCAGGTTGAAACACCTACCCTTGCCCATACGCCTACGCCTTTAGCGACGTTTGCTTCTACCGTTTCGGTGGCTTTTGTATCCGATCAACAATCGGTAGCTATTTATAATCGTCCTGATGCAGATGCAGAGGTTATCGGTTCTCTGGAAGCTAATCAGACCAATATTTCAATCAGTGGAAATTATAAGTTAGTAGATGAAAAATTGTGGGTTGAGATTCAGGTGCCTCAAGGCGTTATCGGGTGGGTTGACGCTCAGTATATCACCTCCGCCTACCCCGCCGATCAATTTTGCTCAAACCCTCAAGTACTAGGCTTTACAGCCAGTATCCTAGACATCTTTTCTCGAAAGGATGGTGAGCAGTTGGCTGTGATTGTTAGCCCCCTCCATGGCTTACGTGTTCGTACCCATTGGTCAAATGCAGAGGTCTTCTTGGGTAGTCGCCAGGAAATTTCTAATCTGTTTACAGACCCGATTGTCTATACCTTTGGAGTGGATAAGCTCTCTCAAGCTCCTATTCAGGGTACATTTTCGGAGGTTGTCTATCCGCTGTTGTTGGACGTGGGGGAGGGAGGAATTGAAACCTGTAATACCCTGGAGCAAGGCTTAGCCGCCGATTGGGTGAGTGGGTTTATCCAATGGCCGTTTGAATATGCCAACCTGAATTATCTGACGCGGTTTCGTCCAGCTCCAGCAGAGGATGATTTGAATTGGAGAATGTGGGCGTTTGGGATTGAATGGATTAATCAACAGCCATACCTGACCGTTATGGTTCATTACCAGTGGGATTTCTAGTCGGTAAATGGCAGTGCTGAGGTTTTCTGAAATGTTAAGTGATGTTATAATCATTTTATCGGGATAACAATTGGAGGTTTTTTGCAGAGTAAAGGAGAATGACTATGCCAATCATGAACCTGCCTGGACCAAAAGCCAAGGTGATTATCAAGCGAGATCGGGAGGTTATTTCACCCTCCTATCCGCGTAGTTATCCGTTTGTGATGGACCATGGCAAAGGAACTGAGGTATGGGATGTCGATGGGAATCGGTTTCTGGATTTTGCAGCCGGGATTGCAGTTGTGGCAACCGGCCATAGTCACCCAAAGGTAGTGCAGGCGATCCAAGAACAAGCAGAAAAATTCCTGCACATTTCGTCTGATTTCTATCATCTCAAGTGGGTTGAATTGGGGGAAAAACTAAATGAGATTGCTCCATTTTTAGATAACGCAGTTTCGTTTATGACCAATTCGGGCACTGAGAGTGTCGAAACGGCGATCAAATTAGCTCGCCATTATACCGGACGGACAGAGTTTGTTGGTTTCTTGGGGGCGTTTCATGGAAGAACAATGGGAGCAGTGACCTTCACGGCAAGCAAGCCAATATATCATCGAGATTTCTATCCCCTGATGAATGGCGTGACACATGTTCCTTTCCCCAATCCTTATCGACCAGTTTTGATTTCGCAACCCGAAGAGGATTATGGGGAAACCGTGGTGCGCTATATCGAAGATCAGCTTTTCAACACTGTTTTACCCCCCGAGAACGTGGCTGGAATTCTGGTGGAACCAATTCAAGGTGAAGGCGGTTATATTGTCCCACCACCAGGATTTTTCCCGGCTTTGCGAGAATTATGTGACAGATATGGGATTTTACTCATTGTTGACGAAGTTCAGAGTGGAGTAGGACGAACAGGAAAATGGTGGGCAATTGAGCATTGGGGAGTAGAACCCGATATCCTTTGTACCGCAAAAGGAATCGCCTCTGGAATGCCGCTTGGGGCGACAATTGCCAAAGAGTATATTATGAATTGGCCGAAAGGAGCCCATGGGAATACCTATGGTGGGAATCCTATATCCTGTGCGGCAGCTCTGGCGACCATTGACTTGATCGAAAACGGTTATTTACAAAATGCTGCGGAAATGGGAGAGTATTTGTCCAAGGTGCTATCGCAGATGCAGACCCGTCATCCATGCATTGGCGATGTCCGTGGAAAAGGATTAATGATCGGTGTCGAATTTGTAGAAGATCGAGAGACCAAAGCTTATGCAGAGAAGTTACGCGATCGAATTGTCGAAAACGCTTTTCGACGGGGTCTCTTGTTACTAGGTTGTGGAAAAAGCACCGTTCGCATCTCACCTCCCCTGTGTGTCACTCGAGATGAAATCGATGAAGCAATGGAAATCTTTGACGAAGCTATAACTGTTAGTGAGAGTGAGACCTTAACCCTTGTTGCCTGATTTTCGCGTTCGACAACGCGATTACCTCTTAGAGATTAGCCGGGCGATTACCCAGGAGCTCAACCTGGATAGTCTCCTGGCTCGCATTTTAACCATTTCAATCGAGATGCTCGCCGGGCAGGCGGGATTAATTGCTCTATGGGAAGAGCGCGGCGGATGGAACGTTGCAGCCTCGATTGGAGTTGCTTCGCCATTCTTGCGTTACCTTGAATCCTTACTAACTCAAATCTCAAACCAGGGTGACCCAAGCCTGCTGGAATTATCGGAGATCAATCACATTGTCCAAAAACTTACCCGCACAGCCAGTTTTGGTTTATTGACCGGTGTGGGATTGCCACTGGTTGTGCGCAGGCGGGTCATTGGCTTGATTTTTATCTTCCGCAACTATGCCGGAGTTTTCTCTTCTAACGATCGGGCTTTACTGGAAAGCTTTGCCGATCAGGCGGCCATTGCAGTGTATAATGCTCAGCTCTATACGCAAGTCAGTCGCGAAAAACAACGCCTTGACGCTGTTTTGGATTCAGCAGCAGATGGAATCTTGATTATTGCCGCCGATCATCGGATTGAGCGGTGCAACCCTGCTTTTTCCCGCATGGCAGGTATTCCCCAGGAAGCTATCCTCGGGCGGAGGCATGAGGACGTAGTTGTTTTCTCAAAGCAAAAGGATGAAATGACTTTAGAGAAGGCTGAGGCGGGGGGGTGGCCGCTGACGCCCAATGCAACCTTATACGTAGAGGGTGACTTACAACGTCCAAATGGTATCCCGTTGCCAGTTGGCATTACCTATGCGCCTCTCATGAATCAAGAAGGGGCTTTGGTGGGAATTATTGCCACTGTCCGGGATATTACACGCTTTCGTGAAGCGGATGAGCTTAAGACTACCTTTATCTCGGTCATCAGCCATGAGTTAAAAACGCCCGTGGCATTGATCAAAGGATATGTGAGCACATTGCGGCGAGAGGATGCCCAATGGGATCCGGCGATTGTTCAGGATAGCCTGGAAGTAATCGAAGAGGAAGCTGATCATCTTACCGAGTTAATCGAAAATCTGTTGGATGCCACCCGGCTGCAAGCGGGAGTGTTATCAATCAATTTGGCAGATGTAGCTCTGGCTCCATTAATTCAAAGAATTGTGGCCAAATTCCGCACCCAAACCACCCAGCACGAGTTCATCTTGGATCTACCTCCGGATTTACCGGTGATTATGGCAGATGAGAACCGGATATCTCAATTGATTTCCAATTTGCTTTCAAACGCGATAAAATATTCTCCTGAAGGAGGAAAAATCCGCATCAGTGGACAAGAGCGATCCGAACAAATCGTGATTTGCGTTTCGGATGAAGGATGCGGGATTTCACCTGAAGATATCCCTTACATTTTTGACCGCTTTTACCGTTCTGATACGGCAAAACGGACAACCAAAGGGGCAGGTTTGGGGTTATACTTGGCAAGAGCAGTTGTGGAAGCTCATGGGGGGCATATCTGGGTAGATCCAAAAACCGGAAAAGGAACAAAAATTTGCTTTTCTTTACCAAAGGATGCAAAAAGAAGGAAGTAAATCGTAAAACATTGGAGTGATTATGCCGAGAACTGTTGTAAATTGTCCAAATTGTAAAAGACCTGTGCAGGCTGAGATCCAACAACTATTTGATCTCAATCAAGATCCATCTGCAAAACAAAAATTGCTCTCCGGAGCGTTTAACCTGATTCAGTGCCCCAATTGTGGCTTTCGTGGCGCAGCCGCAATGCCAATTGTGTATCATGATCCGGATAAGGAACTCTTATTAACGTTTGTACCTCCAGAGTTAGCCTTACCTTCCAACGAACAAGAACGGATCGTTGGTGGCTTAATCAATCAAGTGATGAATCATCTACCACAGGAAAAGCGCAAAGCATACCTGTTACAACCCCAACAAACTTTGACAATGCAAGGATTAATCGAACGCGTTCTAGAGGCTGATGGAATAACCAAAGAGATGCTGCAAGCTCAGCAGCAAAGATTATCCTTAATCCAGAGATTGTTGCTGGCATCCTCGGTAGACATTCAAAAAGAACTTATTCATCAGGAAGATCAATCGATAGATGAACAGTTCTTTGCCTTGCTGGATCGTTTGATTGAGGTCTCGATGGCTGGTGGTGATGAACAATCTGCGCAAAAACTTGGGGAGTTGCAGAAAATCGTGATGGAAGAGTCGACCTTTGGCCGAGAGCTAAGCCATCAAGTGCGGGAGGTAGAAGCTGCTTTGGCTTCTCTAAGGGAGGCTGGCCAGTCGTTGGATCGGAAGAAGTTACTTGAACTGGTCATCGATGCCCCAAATGAGGAGCGCCTCAGAGCTTTGGTCAGCTTTGCCAGGGCAGGGATGGATTATCAGTTCTTTCAGCTTTTAAGTGAGCGGATCGATCGGGCAAGAGGCGATGGTCGCGCTCGATTGGTCAAATTGCGTGATACGCTATTGCAATATACCCAGGAATATGATCGGGACATTGCCCAAAGGGTTGAACAGACTCGCCAGAAACTTGAACAAGTTCTATCCGAAGTAGACGTCGAACAGGGTTTGGCAAAATACAGCCCAATTATTGATGGCATCTTTATATCTGTCTTGAATAGCGCCCTGGAACAAGCCGAAGCTCAAAAAGACCTCCCCCGTTTGGAAAAGCTGAAGCAGATTATGGAAATCATCGAAAAAGCCAGCGCGCCCCCGGAGGGAGTCCAATTGCTCGAAAAATTGCTCGAAGCCGAGAGTGAAAGCGAACAACGGCGAATCCTGGAAGAAAATGCAGAAAAGATCACCCCCGAATTGTTGAATTCGATCATCAATCTGGTTTATCAACTCCAGGGGGGTGAAAATAAAGCTTTAGGCGAACGAGTGAACGAAATCTACAAGGCTGTGTTGCGCTTTTCGATGGAGCGAAGTTTAAGGGCTTCTTAATAGGGGGGATTATTCAACCTCAAACCATGACCGCGAATGGTTTGAATGTACTCGTGGCGCGGGTCAACCTCGGCAAGTCGCTGGCGGAGACGGCGAATTAGGGCATCTAATGCCTGTTCGGAGACAAGGACAGCTTCTTTTTCACCCCAGATAGCTTCGATCAGATCGGCGCGGGAGATAACCTGATCGGGATTCTCGTAAAGGATTTCAAGCAGGGTATATTGAGGGGGGGAAAGAGGCGGAGTGATTTCTTGATTGCGTATCCAAACTCTCCGTGAGCGTTTATCCAGGCGTAGGGCAAGGTTTGGGATCGAGGTTGAAAGTGATGGTTCTTCCAATGGCAGGGTGGCGTCTGAACTGAGATAATAAAAGACTTGCGCAAGTGCAATTTGGATGATATCCCCGTCCTGCAGGAGGGTCGGTTGAGCAATCAGAACGCCATTCACATGTGTCCCGTTTTTGCTCACCAAATCTTCCAATAGCGTCCCTTGAGCTGTGCGAAAGATGCGAGCGTGATGTCTGGAGACCTGCCGTTCAGGGATCACAATGTCACAATTCTCATCTCTCCCGATGAGTAACTCATCCAGAATTGCCCACCGTTGACCGTTGAGCGAGCCACCTTGGGCAACTAGAAAAGGAACATTTTCGGAGATTTCATTCATAGGTCATTCTCTCTACGGGTATAATAACACAGGGTTGGCTTTTCCAACCCAAGAATATTCAGCAATTTTTCTGTTGTTTATGATAGCTGAATACGCCGCGTTCAGCTATCCAGAAAATTGAGTAGGGACATGCCTACTGCGCTAAAACCGGGAGAAGTATTAAGAAATCGCTATAAAATTCGGCGTGTCATCGGTCAGGGAGGAATGGGTAGCATCTACTTAGCAGATGACCTGCGCCTCGAAGGTCGACTTTGCGCGGTTAAAGAAGTTGTGCATGATCGCACCTTGACCGCCGATCTCCTGCAGGAAGCCCGAGAACAGTTCTTCCGTGAGGCGACCACTTTAGCGCGCCTTGATCATCCGAATCTACCTAAAGTGTCAGATTATTTTTCGATTGGTGGCAGAGACTATCTGGTAATGGATTTTGTTCCTGGTAAAGACTTGCGGATGATCATGGTAGAGGCGCAAAGAAAAGGAATGTTTATACCTGAAAAAGATGTCTTGAATTGGGCAAACCAATTAGCCGATGCCCTTACGTATTTGCATAGCCAGAACCCACCAATTTTACATCGCGATATCAAACCCTCGAATTTGAAATATACGCCCAGCGGGATATTGAAACTGGTTGACTTTGGCCTGGTAAAAATATTATTAAGTGACGAAGTGACCGTTACCATCGTTCAGGGAAAAGGTACTGCGATATATACCCCCCTTGAGCAATATGGTGGCAATGCTCATCACACAGACACGCGCAGCGATATTTATGCTTTCGGAGCAACGCTTTACCATCTGTTGACCAATACACCACCGATCGAAGCTCATGAGCGTTTCTTGAAGCCCGATTCGCTAATCCCTCCTCGGCAGATCAATCCCGATATCAGTGTGCGTACCGAACGGGCAATCTTATGGGCGATGAGTTTACACCCGGAAGATCGACCGCCAGATGTTGAGACATTTCGGCGGGCTTTGCTGGGCGATATCGATACAAACGTTTCACCAAAGGTTCGTTTCCCGACGCCAACAGTGCTAGACTTGATTAGCTCCCCTCTCGAGCTGACGCTGGCGCTCTTGGCGCTCGGAGTCACTTTACTGAGTTTGATCCTGACATTTGTCCGCTAGAAAATAGACTTTTGCGATTGCTAAGTACCCTGGGTAGCCAGGTCAATGCTAATCCAACGACTGCACCAAAGGTACTTACCAGAATCACGCCACCTGTTCCGAGCCTTAGCAGGATTTGTTGACTGCCAGGGAGCTGTAAAGCCAGGTAGGAATAGGCAGATAGACCGCCGATAATGGCTACTAAACCGCTTTGAACTCCTGCCCGGATTTGGCCGAGAAAAGTTGCCATACGGTAACTGCCAAAACCAATCGCTACAGCAACGATCAGACTGATGAACCAGTCCAGAAAATTCAGAACATGCGGAGCAGGGGAGTAAGGAGCAGGCGTTTCCAAAACTGGCGGAGACGGAGTAGGAGAAGGAGAAGGTGTTGATGTAGCTAATTCTGTTGGGGTAATGATGGTAATCAGTTGAACGTCTTCTTTTGGGATTTCCAAACGAATAACATCTGATTGCTTGGCGGGGTAACTTTCGGCGCGGATTTCCCATATCCCAGCACTGGTTAATTTGATCATTGCTCTGGCGATTCCGTTTTGGGTTGTCACTGGTTGCGGAAGGCTAACCAGCTCACCAGAGGCGTTTATAATGAAGCGAACAGGGGTGCCATCAGGTACAGGGTTGCCGTTGTGATCAAGAATAATGCCGGTACGAATGGGTAGTAAATCGCCGATCTTAAAGCCAGGCAATGTTGTTGGTTGAGGGGTGTTCGTTTGTACCTCAGGTTCGAGATCGATGAAAAGGGAGATATTTTGATCAGGGTTTGGGGAAGTGGCGGTGATGAGATCATAGCCAACCCCAGGCACCGAGACAGGTAAAGCGCCTTGAGGAATGATTTCTTTAAAGAGCAGACGAGCAGCCGTCTCGACAAAGACCGGCGAAGCGCTGTATAAGCCATAATAGGCACTTAACTTGGAAATATCTGTAGCATCGAGATAATAGGGTGCCCCAAAGGCAAATACCACAATCTTCTTTTGTTGAAAAAGGTCAGGGCGCTCGGTTAAAAACCGTTGCAAAGCCTGGGAACTGGGAATATTCTTATCCACATTCAGCATGGCAAAGATAATCCATGAGGCGCTCTTTAAAGAACTTTCGATGGGTGGCGCATCGGGTTTTTTATTCAACATTAGGGTCAAATCATCAAAAGAATAGGAGAGAATATTAGCCGGCCAGATTTGCCCGCTCCCTTGAGAACCGTATAATCGTTTGATTTGCTCGGCTAAATCATCAACTTCGAGCAGCGTTTGAGCGGGGCATTGGGAGCATTGTTGATATGTGCGGACGTCGGTAAAGATCACCAGCCGGTCATTGATTTTGGGTGGATTAGGGAGATTGCTGGATAATTCTTCCGCCTTTGGGCTGATGAGCGTTGCCGCGTTGCGAGCGACTTCAATACTAACTTGCTGGTTTTTGCCAATATCCTCTCCCGAACCCAATGAAGAAAGGACTGCATCCAGGCTGAAACGAGGATAGAGACGATACTTTAGGGTAAGAATTCGCAGCACAGCTTGATCGACTCGTTGGGCAAAAGTGGGGTCATCGTCATATTTTTGGCGGAAGAAATCTAACACCCGCCGGATGCTGGTTAACGAGTCGGAGTCTCCGTCTGAGATAATGCTCCCAAGGTGAATGAGGTCATTTCCAGAAAGAAAGGCATTCAGGGCTACCAGGCGTGCATCGAACTTTTCGTTGTTGAGTTGATAGAAATTTCGCACGGCTGGAGCAGAAAGGTTCTCACAGACCATTAAACCGCCAGCACTGCGCCATTCTGCGATTGGGCTCAGATTTACCAGCAGTTTGAAGGCTTCTGGATCCAAACTAATCGGGCGGGTAGTGGTGCGGATGTTCTCTTGGAAGCCCTGATAACGAATATGGGCAGCTAGTAGGCCGTCGGCTTTAGAAGCTTCATTTTGGGCATTGCCAGTAACGATAAAAAAGGGCAATAAATCGAAATTTTTTAATTGCTCAAGAGATTTCCGGACCGTGGCGACTTCGATTTCGGGAGAGCGATCGGCCCCGCCGTTGCCTGGAAAATTCTTTGCCACCACACCTATTTTGCCCTGACTACCTGTGTGTACTCCGCTGATATATGCGCTCCCTAAAACGCTAACCCAATAGGGATCACCCCCAAATGAACGGGTACCTAAGTCAATGGAACCTTCTATTCGTGGAGTTTCCAAAACATCTAAAGCCGGCCCAAACAGGAGATTGAAACCCAGAGCGGAAAGCTCTTTGCCAACCACTATTCCAACCTGTTGAGCCAGATCGCTACTCCACGTTGCGCCAATCGACATAGCGTCCGGCAAAATTGTCACTCCATTAAAGAGTTGAGCAGAAGGTGGTCCTCCCCCTTCCTGAGAAATTCCAATGAAGAGAGGGATGTATTCGCCTGGTGGAACAGGAGTGGTTGTGGTGAGGGTAGTCGTAAAGGCTGAAGCTTTGATGGATTGTAGGGATTGATTCAGGGCTTGGGTTTGCTGGATGATATTCTCTGGATGGGAAAAATTATCATTTGCTGCAGAGAGAACGACTCCGCTGATTTTCTCTTGGGTGATCAGCGTGTAAATCGGATCTGTCTCAGTAATTGTAGAGCCCTTAAAGGAAACCAGAAAAAGTTGGCCAACTTTTTCCGCTGTGGTTAAGCGAGACAACAGTGCCTTTGCCTTTTCCTCAGGATTTTGAGCTTGCTCGATTCCTTTTGCCAATCCCTGTTTGGGCAAAGGGATGAAGGTCATGATAAAAATTAGGAGGTACAGCCAGTTAAATAAACGAGCTCTCATTGTCTCGTTTCCTGTTCAAGTATTTGGAGCAGGAGTTCCCGCCGTTCGGCACCGCTCATTAATTCCAGGCGGCGAATTCCAAGTGGATCAATCTGCTGTCGAAGCAAATTTAATTCTTGCTCGGTTGGCAACGGGGTTTCAACTAAGTCGGGAGCTAATTCTAACGCGAAGCCCGTGTGTTTTTGGACTTGCTCGATTGTTACCCCTGGATGGAGGCTGACAAGACGCATGATCCCATCCTGAAAGTCAAACTGACCTAAGTCAGAGACCAAATAAACGGCTCCTCGGCCTCTTTTCCGGGTAGGCGAATGCCCTAGACCGGAACAAAGGTCAATTTTCTCAACGAAGGTAACTTTGGAATGGCGTGGTACATACAGATAGATGTCACTGATGAATGAGGTGACATCAGGGATTCCACCTGTGCCGGGTAACCGCAGACGTACTTTCGGGCTTTCCCGGGTTAGGAGGTCTTTTCCCAGAGCGACGTTATTGAAGTTACCATATCGGTCAATTTGGGCGGGGCGGAAGAACTCCTTCGGTTTTAGGGTAGGTAAAATATCTGCCGCAGCACGCACAAATCCGACGTGAGTTAAGGCCTGGTCTAGCCACAGGTTTTCGATCTTCGAGATACTTAAAGGCGCCGGATTGCGGCAGATGCTTTGTCCAATAGCGGAGGCAAAATAGAGGTGGGGCGCGTGGGTGTACCTTGCAAGCAGATAAGCGGCTGCTACGAGGGGAGTGGCTATCCCCTGTGCCACAATATCGCCATCCCGAATCTGGCGAGCCATGCAAACAACCATGATTTCATCGGGGGTGATCTGGGTCATTTTTTCGACTCCACAATGGTGCGATGAAGGTGTGGGTCAATATTTCCCCCAGAGATGACCAACAAAGCCGGTCGTTCGGTAACTTTGCCAGATAAGATTGCAGCAAGGACAACTGCGGCCGAGCCTTCGATCACCTGATGGTAGGAGTGCCAGGCATAGCGAATTGCAGCGCGGATCTCTTCCTCACTGACCAGGAGAATAGCATCGGCGAATTCTTTGACCAATGGAATGGTAATCGAATTCTCTTCGACAGCGCCAGCCAAACCATCAGCAATACTAGGTGCTTCGATCGCCGATTCCTGAGTTCCAGTGTAATAGAGATGCTTCATGTGAGGAGATGCTTCTGATTGAACGCCGATCAACTTGGGAAGCACGGATGTCTTTGGGTAAAAAGCATCTAATGCTGCTCCAATTCCGCCAAGCAACCCTCCTCCACTTACCGGGACAAGCCAAGCTTTCAGGTTGGTTTCGGCCATAACCCGGAGAGTTTCAATGGCAAGCGTTCCTTGTCCGGCGATAATCTGGGCATCGTTATAAGGTGAGATATAGGTTTGTCCTGTATCTTTGGCAAACTGGATGGCGAATTGTTCCGTTTCCGTGTAACTCCCCTGAATAAACCGAACTTCTGCTCCAAGTTCTTGAATAGCGTTCACTTTGACTTGTGGTGCGGTATGGGGAACGAAAATAGTGGCTTTGATGGCGGCTTTTTTGCAGGCAAAGGCTAAACCGGCGCCATGATTTCCTGCTGAGGCGGCGACGATTCCCTGTTGCCGCTCCCATTCGGCTAGAGATAACATTTTATTCATAGCGCCCCGCAATTTGAACGAGCCGGTAATTTGCTGATTTTCCCACTTGAGATAAATCTCTAACTCTGGGTCAAAGGTTATCGGCGTGGTATGAATATGGGGGACAATCCGCTGGTAAGCGTTCTCAATCCATTCTTTTGGCATCATGAGTCTTTCTCGGTACACGGTTTAAATGCTTTCCGTTGCTCTTGGGCGAGAAGCGGGTCGTCAGTGAAAATTCCGTCGATTCCCATTTCGAACAGGGAACGCATGATTGTGGCGTTGTTGACCGTATAGACGTTCACAAGATGACCCTTTTGATGGTGGTCAGATAGAAAATTGGGGTTTACGTCTTCGTAATATGGATGGATGGCCTGATAGGCGAGGATTTCGCCAAAACGAGAGCGGGCAAGCCAGCCTTGCTTGCCATCCAGGGCTAGTAAAGCGATGGGTACTTCGGGCAGGAGTCTTTTTATTTTCCAGAGAGCTACAGGATTAAAGGAGGAGAAGAAAATGTTTTCATGCAGCTTCCATTTTTCGATCAGGGTTGCAACTTGCTGAGGAAGAGAGTCTAAGGGATTGGCATAATTTTTCAGTTCGATGTTGATTAGCGCTCGATCTCTAACCAGGTCAAATACTTCTTCCAGGGTGGGAATTCGTTCACCCTGGAAAGAAGCATCAAAGAAACTGCCGGCATCCAATTTTCTAATCTCGGCTAAATTCATTTGATTGATCTTGCCTTTGAACCCGGTTATTCGTTCTGTACTCGAGTCGTGGAAGACAACCACTTTTTGGTCTTTCGTGAGAGTGGCATCGAGTTCAATTGCGTTAACATTTTGCTTGAGGGCAAGCTCAAAGGAAGCCAGTGTGTTTTCAGGGGCATAAGCGCTCGATCCCCGGTGGGCAAAGATAATCGGGCGTTGGAGTTCAAAAAGTCTATTTTGCTTCATACAGAGGGGTTCGTCGGGACTCAAAAAGGGTTATTTGGCTTAAATGTCAACAAAATAGGATTCGGCAGCGCGATCGATAAGCTCTTTGGACATAACTGGCTCAACCCCTAAATAACGGGAGATATCCAGAATCTGATCACAAAGGTCTCGGGGGTGAGAAGAGCGCAACTTGCGGCCGCGCTTGATATACCATTCTTGGAGTAGATAAGCCAGGCCTTGATCACTGTAAACCACCCCTTTGATGGAAGCGATGCGTTTGAAAATTTCCCGAAATTCATCGTAGGAGGGATCGCCGATTTCGATTTTGTGGCGTAATCTTCTCAAGAAGGCTTCGTCAACGAGATCGCGAGGAGGTAAGTTGGTGGAGAAAATTACCAAAACGTCAAAGGGAATTTCGACTTTCCGTCCGGTTTTCAAGGTCAGGTAATCAATCCGATTTTCTAAAGGGACAATCCAGCGATTCAGTAAATCACGCGGGCGAATCTGCTGTCGCCCAAAGTCATCGATGAGTAATATCCCTCCATTCGCTTTCATTTGAAAAGGCGCTTCATAATACTTATTGGTGTCGTCGAAAACGAGGTCAAGACTCTCCATGTTTAACTCACCACCGGTAACAATAAAAGGGCGGCGGATTTTGATCCAGCGCGGATCGCGCCGGCCGGTTGATTTCAGTGTTCCAGTCCCAACTGCGGTCGTATTTTCTTCTCTAGCCAGTTGGTGATTTACATTATCAAATAATTTAACCACCTGACCGTCAATGTAAACCGCATAGGGGATATACATGGCATCTTGTAGGATCATGTTGCCAATGCTACGGGCAATGCTTGTTTTACCATTGCCAGGTGGCCCATACAGGAATACTGACGTACCAGAATTAACTGCCGGGCCAATCCGTTGGTACGTTCGTTCATTAATTACTAGAGCTGAAAGGGCTTGATGGAGTAAGCGGGCATTGAAATAGGATTTCGCCCGGCTTTGGCGTAAAATTGCCATATTATAGATCTTAATCGGCACTGGCGCAGGTCCAGCATATTGACTGCGCTCAAGCGCCTCACGGGCGCGAGTAATTCCCAGTCCAGTTATTCCATACACATAGGAGCCTTCCCCTAAGCCCATTTGCTGGGAAGATTTTACCTCGACAAATTTCTCTCTCTTTAAAGCTTCCATGATCTGGTCAACAATGCCACTGAATGGTAAAGCAATCTCCTCGGCAATCTTGAAGCCACTCAAGTAGCCTTGGAAGTAAAGGAGTTTTAGAACCAAGTCCTGAAGCCATAAGGCAGACAACCCGGTGTCTTCAATATTGGTAATCGGAGGGGGAATAAAAGCTGGTGCGGGTTGGGGTGAATTCGCGCTGACCTCGGTTTTCGATCGTAAAAGTGTCATACGAAAACTCCTTTTTCTCTGTATTTGATTATAGCATGGTCAATATAACCTGATGAGTTTGTTCATCCAGGTTTTCCTGCAGATGCGAGTATAATCAGGGGCATGAAACTATCGGTTATCGTTCCAGTTTACAATGAAAAGAATACCATTCAGGAAATCCTTAAGCGGGTGCTGAAAATGCAACTTGCTGATGAGATTGTCGTGGTGGATGATGGCTCAACAGATGGCACCCGCGAAATCTTAGCAAATTTTTTTCACCAGGAACCATTTCGGGTGATTCTACATGAGAAGAACCAGGGCAAAGGAGCAGCTATTCGAACAGGGTTACAAGTTGTACGCGGGGATGTCATCCTGATTCAAGACGCAGACTTAGAATATGACCCGCGTGAATATCCGAACCTGTTGAAACCCATTCAAGAAGGGGTGGCTGATGTTGTATTTGGCTCGCGGTTCCTGGGTGCTCCGCGCCGACCGATTTTATTCTGGAATATGGTTGCCAATAAAATCCTAACACTGGTGACGAACATTTTATATAATAATATCTTAACCGATATGGAAACCGGTTATAAAGTCTTTCGGCGGGAGGTGATTGAAGGGATTCGTTTGCGTGCTAATCGGTTCGATTTTGAACCCGAATTTACGGCAAAGATCTTAAAGAGAAAAGTACGAATTTTTGAGGTGCCAATCGCTTTCTATCCTAGAGACTATTCGGAAGGCAAAAAGATTCGAATGAGGGATGCCTTTGAAGCGATGTGGGCTTTGTTTAAGTATCGATTTATAGATTAAGCGGGGTTAATGCACACTTTTTGAGATTTTGATGTCTCGAACGTTTAGTTGAAGGTAGACGTTTCCGTTATATGCGTTCTTTTCAATATGGTAAAGCATATCAATTCGGCCGCGTAAAATTTCGGCAAGATCACCCCGTCGAAAGGCAATACATTTCCATGCTGGATGCACTTCGAAACGCAAGTGGCTTTGGTCTTTGCCGATCGTTTTGACGTTCCTCGGTTCTATGCCAAAAGAAACGAAAGAGGGAGATGGATTCCCGTAGCCGGTGGGTTGGAATTTTTCCAGGGTTGCGAAAAGCGGATACTCGTGGAGCAGTTTTCCGATTTGCACCAGGTCGATCGGCAGGTCGGCGCGCAGTTTAGGCTTCAAGGTTTTTGTCCCTAATTTGCGATTGGCAATTAGCTGTAGTCGCTCAATTAATTCCTCAAAACGATCTTTTTGGATGGTAAAGCCGGCTGCTGCTGCATGACCCCCGTGATATTCCATCAATTCTCGACATTCATCTAGCGCTTCGGTGATATGGAATTCAGGGATACTGCGGCAAGAGCCGCGAATAAAACCATTAAACTCGGTGGCGACAATTGCCGGGCGATAAAAAGATTCAACCAGGTGAGCTGCGACCAGACCAATCACACCAGAGTTAAAACTGGCATCATAGGCAACGAGCAGTGGAGTTGATTCTAAGGATGCCATGGCCTGTTCACTCGCTTGAAGGTCGTGCTGGAGAGTGATCTCCTGACGTTTGCGATTTTGGTTATCCAATTCTTGGGCGAGTTTCAGTGCTTGTTGCGGATTGTTCGTGGTCAATAACTCAAAAGCCGCAAACGCTGATTCGAGCCTTCCCGCGGCGTTTAGGCGTGGAGCAAGCCCATAGCCAACGTGATAGGCAGTGATATCTTGGGCTTCAAACCCGCTGATATTCATAAGGGCTTTCAACCCTAATCGCTGGGTCTGCCTGAGTTGTGATAGTCCGTTAGCAACCAGAATTCGATTTTCACCGGTTAGAGGAGCGATGTCTGCAATGGTGCCTAGGGCAACCAGATCCAGGTAACGATGCGCGGTCGGCTCGGAAAGACGGAGTGTCTGTTCCAGTGCCTGGATGAGCTTATAGGCAATCCCAACTCCGCTCAATTCCGGGTAAGGATAAGTCTCCCCCGTTTGTTTAGGATTTAGCATGCAAATAGTATCAGGAATCTGGTCATGAGGTTGATGATGATCGGTAATAATGAGATCACAACCTATTGAGCGGGCATAATCTGCTTCGTTGTTCGCCCGCGCCCCACAATCTACGGTGATGACAAGTTTAACTCCCTCATTCCTTAACGTTTGTAACCCTTCCCGGCGAACACCGTAACCCTCTTCAAATCGGTTAGGGATGTATGGACGAACATTGCAACCAAGATTTTTTAGATAATCAAAAAGAAGAGCTGTGCCGCTGACCCCATCAACGTCATAATCACCGTAGATAGCGATTTTTTCGTTGTGCTGGAGCGCAAAGCGAATCCGATCGACTGCGATTGCCATACCTTTCATCAGCCATGGCTCATGGGCTTTATCCAGGGAGGGGTTGAGGAACGCTTCGGCTGCTTCTGGGGTGTAAATGTTGCGATTGAAGAGCAGTTGTCTGAGGATAGGTGGGTAATCCTGGAGGGCTTTCTCCACGGATGGAGATACAGGTCGGTATTGAGAGAGAATATCCCACTGGTAATCGAGAAAACCCGGACTCATTCTGTTCATCATGGTTACAAAAAAGTATAGCACAGTCTGATTAAGTTTCAACCAGAAAGCTTAAGAGATTCTTAGGAAAAGTTGACGATGAAACGAAAGGCTGCTATGATGAAGCAGGTATGCGATCTTCAAAAGTACTCTCAGCTCTCCACTACCTCCGCAGAGAGCTTTCCCAAGTGTTTCGATGGCTATCACCCGGCATTGGCGTTAAACGTTGGTTGTTACTTACATTGATAGGCACAACCCTAATTGGCATTGGCCTTGGGATAGTTATCTTGCAGATTTACCGCACGGCGCCTGAGACCTGGTGGTTGCCCTTGTTATCTGCAGCGTCGCTGCGGTTCTTGTCTCGCCCTCTCCGAGCAGCAATCTTCATCCTGTTGGGATTAGGAATGGTATTCGGTGGCATATACGGTATTAATCGTTCCTTGATGACACCTTTTCTGAAGCCGGGCAGGAAGGTTGTCGATGAACTTACCGTTCATCGCAGGCGAGAACGAGGAATCAAGATTGTGGCCATTGGAGGAGGACATGGGTTGGCAACCCTACTAAGAGGTTTAAAGGAATACACCTATAACCTGACAGCCGTTGTAACCGTTGCGGATTCAGGAGGCTCTTCTGGGAAGTTGCGCAAAGAGATGGGCATATTGCCGCCGGGAGACTTAAGAAATTGTTTAGCGGCATTGTCCAACGATGAGGCTTTATTAACCCAAATTTTTCAATATCGCTTTGCGGATGGGCAAAGCGGCTTAAACGGGCATTCGCTGGGAAATCTCTTGATCACAGCCTTAGCAGAGATTACTGGCAGTTTTGAAGAGGCTGTGGCCGAATCGGGGCGAGTGTTGGCTGTGCGAGGACGCGTTCTGCCTTCCACCCTGCAGCAAGTTGATCTTGTGGCAGATGTTCATCTCCCTCTGGTAACGGGAGGAGTCCGGGTTGAAGGAGAGAGTGAAATTCCTCGCTCAAGTTGGCGCGTCAAACGAGTCTACCTACAGCCCAGTTCTCCAGCAGCATACCCTGAAGCCATTAAGGCAATCCTTGGGGCAGATTTGATCGTGATTGGTCCGGGCAGTTTATATACTAGCATTTTGCCAAACTTGCTTGTTCCTGAGATCAGCCAGGCGATTCGCAGCAGCAAAGCTGTGAAAGTATATGTTTGTAATATCGCTGCTCAAGCAGGCGAAACCGATCATTACACCTGTGAGGATCATGTACGCGTCATTGAAGACCATGTGGGCAAAGGGTTGTTTCAGGTTGTCTTAGCCAACCTCCCGCCCCAAGAACCCTTAGAGGAAACTATAGAGTGGGTGACTGTCCAGGGCGGTCAGAAGATGAATTATCTTGTTATACAGGAAAAGTTATATGATGAGATGCAGGTCGCCCGTCACCATTCGGATTTGCTTGCCAAAAGTTTGCTGGCAATCTATCAACGGATGCGCAGTTAAAGATGTCATCAGGCAGCCTAGATTGTGAAGAATTGCACATACTCATTTAGGAAAGAATCGGGTAAAATAAGTGAGATATATCAATCATAATATGATTATCTTAGTTCATGGAGGTTTAAAATGACAACCAAAGTTGGGATCAACGGATTTGGAAGGATCGGACGGCAAGTCCTGAAAGCGATCCTGGATTACCACAGCGACAAACTGGAGGTTGTGGCGTTTAACGATATTGGCGATCTGAAAACCATGGCTCACCTCTTGAAATATGACTCGAACTACGGTCGCTTTGACCGAAAGATCGAGGTTGAAGAGGATGGACTACTGGTTGACGGTAAAAAAGTAAAAGCCTTTAAGGAAACGGATCCGGCGAATATCCCCTGGGGTGATTTGGGTGTAGAGATTGTGATTGAGTCGACCGGCTTATTTACAATCAAGAAAGATGGGGTAAATAAAAAAGGGAAACAGGTGAAAGGAGCAGAAAATCATATCACCAGCGGCGGAGCTAAAAAAGTTATCATTACAGCTCCGGCTGAAGGTGAAGATATTACAATCGTACTAGGCGTGAACGAGGATAAATATGACCCTGCAAATCACCATGTAGTTTCGAACGCCTCCTGCACGACCAACTGCCTTGCTCCGGCAATCAAGGTCGTCCACGATCACTTCAAGGTCGTGCGAGGATTCATGACCACGATTCATGCCTATACCAATGACCAGAAAATTTTGGATTTGCCTCATAGCGATCTGCGTCGCGCCCGGGCTGCAGCCATGAATATCATCCCGACCACGACCGGTGCCGCGCGGGCATTGAAGCTGGTTATCCCGGACCTGGCCGGTAAGGTGGATGGCTACGCTCTGCGTGTTCCGACCTCCACGGTTTCGGTTGTTGACCTGACAGTGGAACTGGAGAAGGCTACAACGACTGAAGAATTGCGCCAGATATACCGGGATGCAGCAGCCAAACCACCTTTGAAAGGCATCCTTGAAGCGGTTGATGAGCCCTTGGTAAGCATTGATTTCAAAGGCAGCCCTTATAGTTCTTCAGTGGATTTGCCATTCACGATGGTCTTGGGTAAAGAGGAAAGCAATTTCGCCAAGATTGTCAGTTGGTACGACAACGAATGGGGATATTCGGTGCGTACCGCAGACCTGGCGGCGTTGATGGCGAAATATCTCTAAGTTTAATCGAGAGTCCCCGAAAGGGGACTCTTTTTGAGTGCTTTGTTCTCGGGAGGAACTGGCTTATCACTTTCCTCATTTCTTGATCAATCATGATAACGTCAGGAGTGTACGATGTTTAACAAGAAAACGATCCGCGATATAGACCTGAAAGGTAAAAAGGTATTGGTTCGAGTGGATTTTAATGTACCAATTAAAGACGGCGTTGTATCGGATGATACCCGTATCCGCGCAGCTCTTCCCACCATCCAATATCTATTGGATCAAGGGGCGGCCGTAATTCTTTGTTCCCACTTAGGCCGTCCAAAAGAAGGTCCTGATCCACAGTTCTCGATGAAGCCGACCGCTGAACATCTTTCCCAATTAATCGGAAAACCGATCTCGTTTGCGGAGGATTGTGTCGGTCCTATTGCAGAGCAAGCTGCCAGTCAACTCAAGCCGGGCGAAATTTTGGTGCTGGAAAACACCCGCTTTCACAAGGGTGAAACGAAAAACGATCCCGAGATGGCAAAACAACTGGCTGCTCTGGCAGACGTCTATGTAAATGATGCATTTGGTTCTGCACATCGCGCCCATGCCTCTACCGAAGGGGTGGCGCGGCTTTTACCGGCCGTAGCGGGTTTCTTGATGGAAAAAGAGATCCAATATCTTGGCCAGGCTATAGCCAATCCCCAAAAGCCGTTTGTGGCAATCCTTGGTGGAGCAAAGATCAGCGATAAGATCGGTGTGATCCGTAACTTGCTCAATAAAGCTGATCAAGTGTTGATCGGCGGGGGAATGGCGAATACTTTCTTTAAGGCTCAAGGCTACCCGGTAGGGGATTCGTTGGTAGAAGATGAAGCCCTGGAGGTGGCGAAAGAGCTGTTAGCCCAAGGTAGTACCAAGTTGCGCCTGCCCGTAGACGTAGTCATTGCCGATAAATTCGAGGACGGCGCTCAGAAGAAGACCATGAGCATGGCTCCTATCCCAGATGGCTGGCGGATTATGGATATCGGCCCAGAAACCGTGGAGGCTTTTCGCAAGGTTATCTTGCCGGCTGGGACGATCGTCTGGAACGGTCCGATGGGTGTTTTTGAGTTTGCCAACTTTGCTGAAGGCACCTTTGAGATTGCCAAGGCAGTGGCAGAATGCAAAGGCACGACCATCGTTGGTGGGGGTGACTCGGTCTCGGCGGTCAAGAAATCTGGCGTGGCAGATCAGATTACCCACATCTCAACTGGCGGCGGCGCTTCGCTGGAAATGCTCGAAGGGCTGGTTTTGCCAGGCGTAGCAGCGTTGCTTGACAAGTAAATTCAACACTGAAAAGGCGAAGGATGTGAGAGAAGGTAATCCATCCTTCGCCTTTTTTATGAAATTCCAACCAATTGAATTAGACTCGGATTCAAGTTGATTCGCACCGAAAACGACAAGCGGGAAATCGGTTAAAATCGAATTAGCTATCACAACCCAAGAGCGGGTATCGGTTTTGGTTCTTTGCTGATGAATCCCCTAAAGTAGCTAGATAACGCTCTGGGTAGCCGATTCTGTTGTACTTTGGAGGTCGCAATGTATGGAAAACGTATCCCGCTGGTGGCGGGTAACTGGAAAATGTACAAAACGATTGCAGAGGCGAGACAGCTTGTCCCTGATCTGGTGCGGGGGCTAGCAACGGTTGAGGGGGTGGAAAAAGTGATTTGTCCACCGTTTACGTCCTTAATGGCTGTCAAGGCTTTGTTAGAAGGTACGGATATTGGAATGGGGGCACAAAATATCTATTGGGAAAGAGAGGGAGCCTTCACCGGCGAAATTTCTCCCACGATGGTTGCGGAGTTATGCCAATATGTGATCCTTGGTCACTCCGAACGACGCACCTATTTTGGTGAAACTGACGAAACGGTAAACCGCAAGGTCAGAGCTGCTTTAGAAAGTAGTTTGATCCCCATCGTATGTATCGGTGAAACACTTGCGGAGAACGAAGAAGGCAAGACCCAGGCGGTTATCACTCGCCAGGTACAGGTTGGTTTATCTGGCATTGAATTTCAACAAGCTGTCAACGGGAGTATTCCTCTGGTCATTGCATATGAGCCGGTGTGGGCGATTGGAACTGGAAAAGCAGCCACGGGAGAGTTTGCCAACCAGGTTGTTCGGGAGATGATCCGACCTACATTGAGCGGGCTCTTTGGAGATCAGGTGGCTCATTCGGTGCGGATTTTGTATGGCGGGTCGGTAAAAGCCAGTAACGCCCCAGAGTTTTTCACTCAATCCGATATCGATGGTGCTTTGGTTGGTGGTGCAAGTTTGAAAGCGGAAGAGTTCATCGGAATTGTAAAGGCTGCTGCAATTTAATCTCTTAACCTCTTAGGAAACGGCGATGTCTGTGTACTGGTATGCCTTGCGGAGCAAACCGCGCAAAGAAGAAGTTGCTTATCGACAAATGCTCAATCAAAATATCGAGGTTTATTATCCTCGGATTCGGGTGCATCCGGTCAACCCTCGGACAAAAAAAGTCCAACCCTATTTTCCTGGTTATCTGTTTGTGCATGTGGATATAGACGTTTTGGGATTATCCTACTTCCAATGGATGCCTCATACCCTGGGATTGGTCTGTTTTGGGGATGAAGCTGCGATTGTCCCCGATCACTTGATTGCCGAGTTAAAGAAAAGGGTAAAGGAAATCACGGAAGCCGGAGGAGAGTTCTTTGATGGATTAAAGAGCGGAGAGACGGTTTATATCCGTCAGGGGCCTTTTGCAGGGTATGAGGCGATCTTTGATACTCGCATCTCAGGCTCGGAAAGAGTGAGGGTGCTGTTAAAGCTGCTTAGCGATCAACGGCAAATCCCGATGGAATTGGATGTTGCTCTGCTTGCACGCAAGAAGCGCTGAGCCTTATAGGTGTGATAAAATTTTGCCGTTATTTACTTAAACTAACCTGATTCGGAGGGTTAATGATTAAAGCTTTAATTACTGGGATAACGGGGCAGGATGGATCTTATCTTGCTGAGCTACTGCTTTCGAAAGGATATGAGGTGCACGGGTTAATCCGTCGCGCCAGCACGTTCAATACGCATCGAATTGATCATCTTTACCGCGATCCGCACAATGGGGAACAAGTCAGGTTGTATCTGCATTACGGCGATTTAGCCAACACCGGAAACCTGGTTGACCTGATTTATAACATCCGTCCTGATGAAGTGTATCATCTGGCTGCCCAAAGCCATGTTCGGGTGAGCTTTGACTTGCCAGAATATACCGGCGACATTACCGGCTTGGGGACAATGCGCATTTTGGAAGCCATTCGGAAAAGCGGGGTCAAGGCGCGCTTCTATCAGGCCTCTTCGAGCGAAATGTTTGGCAGCGCCAGGCCGCCCCAAAACGAGAAAACCCCATTTGAGCCGCAAAGCCCCTATGCGGCGGCAAAAGTGTATGCCTATTGGGTGACCCGTAATTATCGCGATGCCTATAAAATCTTTGCCAGCAATGGGATTTTGTTCAATCACGAGTCGCCGCGCCGGGGTGAGACATTCGTTACCCGAAAAATCACCCGCGGGTTAGCAGCCATCAAGGCGGGCAGGCAGAATAAACTTTATCTTGGGAATCTGGAAGCAAAGCGCGATTGGGGGTATGCTCCGGATTATGTGGCCGCCATGTGGAAAATCCTGCAACATGACCGCCCGGATGATTTTGTGATCGGTACAGGGGAAGCTCATTCGGTGCGTGAGTTTTTAGAGGAGGCCTTTGGCTATTTGAATATGGACTGGCGAGAGTATGTAGAAATCGATGCGAAATATTTCCGCCCGACCGAAGTGGATTTTCTTTTGGCTGATTATTCCTATGCGCGCCAGACGTTAGGATGGGAACCACGGATATACTTTAAGGACCTGGTCAAAATCATGGTGGATGCGGATTTGGAATTGGCCGGGCTGGAGTCCCCCGGTGAAGGCAAGAAATTGTTGGAGAAACATCATGGCGCCTGGCACCGCTGGGATAGCCAGGTGATTTCCATGGGCCTTTAGTTAAGGTTGAAGCCACATCAACATCTTCGGGACATCGTTCAAATGGATCGATCATGGAAAAACTTCTCGTTTCAGCTTGGCTTGGATTCATTCTATGGATGGCTGCATGTAGTTTGAGTGCAGAATCCGAGGCTGTTATCGTCTCACTTTCGCCGCCGTTCACTTCCACACCCACGGTTGGGGTTGTCCAAAGTAGCACCCCAAACGGACAACTTTCACCAGCCATCTCTGCAACCCCTTCAGCAATCCCAACTTCGACTCCCTGGCCAACCGTCGATCCAACGTTATATGCTACCCTCTATGTTACTCCCACCCATACCTTTGTCCCAACCCCAAACTATTATGCGAAAATGAAAGAGATGTACCGTCTGATGACCGGGGAGTGGTGGGGCAAGATGGGGGTGTCCGTCAATCGGCAAGGAAGGAGAGTCCAGTATGTTGCGGTCGAGTTCTACAGCGAGTGCGAAATGGGACAGATTTGTGGGCGCTATCACATTGAGAATGGCTGTTTTGGGGAGTTGGTCTTGGATAACTGGCGGCCAACTTTTTTAGTCTTTCGCAACCTAGAGTATTCTGGCAGCGCAAGTTGTCCGGATTGGCGACCAATGAGTGTCAGACCGCTGGTCAATGATCGCCTAGCCTTTTCATTTGGCTATCGAAATCAAGAAGAGAAATGGGTCAGTAAGGGTGTAGTTTTACGAAGAAAGTGATGAAATGTGATTGCCCTAAGCGAAAAAGACGTAGATCGATACCTGATCAAACTGCTGAAAGATCCAGTAGATTATCTCCCAGATGAGCCTGGCGACGAAGAATTCTGGGAACGCATTGCTCGCCGAGCCGAACGGCATGGTCTGTCCCCATTGATTTATTGGAAGTTTCGTCAAGACCAGACTCTCCTGCCTCCAGTCATTTACAACCAGTTCAAACAAGCCTACCTGACGACCCTGGGGCGGAATCGCATCTTCTTCGCCGAACTGGAGCGCGTGCTTGGCTGGCTCACTTCACAAGGGATTACGGTTGTTTTATTGAAGGGAGCTGTTTTTGCCCGAACCTTGTATGAAGACATCGGTCTGCGTCCGATGAGTGACCTGGATATCTTATTACGCAAAGAGGATATTTCAGATGCTGTCCATCTGTTGAAGCAACACGGATATGAGGAGCCGGTTTTGCATCAGAGTGATCTGCTCAAGCAAGATGTCAGCCATGATGTGCACCTTCACCTGGCTCGACCACCTCATGTCGATATCGAGGTGCACTGGCTTTTGGTCGGGGGAGAAAAGTTTCGCCATAAAACCGATATGGAGTGGTTCTGGCAACGCATTGTGCCTCTGACAGGCTGGGGCGAGGGTGTAGCTACCTTATCGCCGACGGCACACTTGCTGTATCTCTGTGCTCATTTGGGCTATCAACATGGTTTGGGGTTAATTGGATGGCTATGGTTGCTGGAACTGGCGCGTTTTTTGGAGACCTATCGCCAGGAAATCGATTGGAATGATTTTGTTGAGGGGGCAAACCATCTTACCTGGAACGCAGCCGCCTACTATACCTTGCAAGCCGTGTGCCAGCTCTTCCCACAAAGTTTTCTTCCCGCCCAGGTGATGAGTCGATTGCGCGCCCAGATGATGCCGCAAGAGGTAAGCCATGTGCTAGCCATGAGCCAGGTTGTTCCTAGCCGGCTAGCTTTTGCCTGGAAGCAATTTGAGCAGTTGGATAATGCGGCTCGGCTGCGGGCTGTAATCAGCCGCCTGTTTCCCTCCCTTGCCTTCATGCGCCAGCGCTATGGCTTTCGCAGCAACTGGCAGGCGATTCTGGGTTATCCGGTTCGCTGGCTGGATTTGACCAGCGTATTCCTGAAGTATGTTAAAGCAAGATTTAGAGCCGGTAAAAGAACCTCAGGTTAGAGCGGGAAGAGATTTAACATTCCTCGTGTGCTTTGATGATGCAGGATTGCATTTATTGCATCTTCCTGTGTGGAGGTTTACCAAAAATTGCTGGTTATCTCTTTCGATAGATCTTGCTTCGATGAGCAATAGCATGAATCAGGATACTCTGTTCATCTTCCAGGGATTGACCTCGTTCGCCTGCGAGAACTGTTTGATGTTGATTCAAGAGCCGCTGGCGAAAGGCTTTGCGGAGCATGAATCCTTCATCCGGATCGCCAATCATTTCCAATAATTTTTTCTCAATGGCGTTTTCGATGAGCTGTTGCAGCTCTTCTTTGGTCATCTGAGCGATTGTAGACATGGGTATTTATATTATCCTGGAAAAGGTTATCGACAATTATATTATACCTCGCTTTGCAAAGTTAAGAGTTTTGATTAACAGCGCCGCTTAGCCTGTCAGTAGAAGTGCGGGGCGAGCAGGCGGCGGCTCGCCCCGCCACATGGAAAGCTCAGCGTTGAGTCGGGCAAAGCGCAATCGAAGGATTGTTGTCATAACTTCTCGACCCGCACAAGAAGGTTATGGTTTCTTTTTGCGAAGATAAACCAACCCGACTGCACTCAGCAGGACCAGGATGAAAGCCCAAAGGGGGAATTCCGCTCGCCGAGTTCGGAGCGACTGCAGGCTAACAACGGTTGGACCAACGTCATTTCCAACCGTAAACTCGGAAAAAGAGTTGAGGCCGGCACGGCTAATGGTTTTCTTTAGCGGGTCATAACTCGAGGCTGCACAATCCCATTTAGCGTTCCCCAAATAGTGGCAGATTTTGTCTTTGGTATCAGGGATAAAGCCAACCGCAGGCAAGGTGAGGGTGTAGGAAATGCTGGTAGCTGGTTGACCATCTTCAGTTAAGCCTTCGATCTGCCAGTAGACGCCGTTCTTGAGGTTGGGAGTTTTTGACTCATCAATGCCGGGATGATCTTTGTTAAAGCGTTGAACCCGAATTTGGGCGAGATTGCCTTGTTCTCCGACCTTAATGACGAGCGGCTCGCGCCAGTTGTAAAAGGTGTAGGTGCCGCTGGCAGTGATTTGAGCGCAATCCCGCCCGGTCCAAAGGGCGATATTGCGATGCTTGTGCCCACCTAAGGTTTGGGTGAAGACCCCACCGGCCGCCAGGTAACCATGGGTGAAGGCAAGATCCTCAACACTGGATGAATCGGCTGTGAAAGTACGGCCGAGGGAATGCCAGTTTTCACCGTCATAGTAGGCTAAAAAATGATTGGGTTGATAATTAATTTTTCTAAAGGATCCACCTACATATAACCCTCCGCAGGTGTCTTTGACCAGGGCAAGGACAGCATTATCTGGCGTGCCGATAGATTCCCAACCCCCATTCCAGGTTGCCAGACGAGAAATGGGGTTTTCAAAATCTCCACCCACCGTTGGGGTTAAAACGCTACCGGGATAGAGCGCCAGAGCAGAAATTCCATTTGGCTGGCTGTTCTCAAATGCTTTTCCGAGATTGATCCAGCTTCCCCCTTCTTTCACTTTCAGTGACGGTATGGGAATAAGATCATCAGAATTCTCATCGACCAAACTGCCTTTTCCGCCAGCAAACACTCGGTTGCTTTGATCAACAGCCAGGCTATAGACGGTATCGGGAATGGATGAGTCCACAGCCCAACTGCTTCCATCCCAGGTAGCTACCCCAAACGTGCCACCGGCGTAGAGCATTCCTGCGCTATCCTTCGCAAGGGCGAGCACTTCACCGCTCAGGCCGTCGCCCAAGGGTGACCAGCTAGAGCCATCCCACTGCGCAACGCGTTTGCACGAATTGCAAGTGCCAGTGCGAGTGAAATACCCGCCGGCGTAGAGCCAGCCATCCTCGCCAGCGAGCAGCGCCAAAACCGCCCCATCAACATTGCTGGCAATGCTTTGCCATTGCGTACCATCCCAGCGGCGAATGTGTTTATCCCCTGCTCCATAGCCCTCGCCCAGGTAGAGATAATCCTTATTGAACGCCACTGCATGGACGGTACGGGTTATATTTAGACTGCCAATTTGGGTGTTCCAGTTTTCTTCGCCGGGAAAGGTCAGGTCGGAGGATTGAGATTGAGCAAAGGTTGAATTGGGTAACGACAAGAGCAAACCGCTCACCAGCAAGAAGGCAAGCAAAATAGAAAATAGAATGACGCGCATCAAAGACCTCCTCAGAATGAAAATATGCAATTTTGATTGCCGGTCTGGGCTGTTCGCCCGAATACCCGCTGCGATTGGCGGTTACCCCCTCTCAGCGCGTGGAAACGTCAAGGAATGCTGCTGCGGGAGCCCCTTATGTGATGACTCACCTGCGAAATGGTGGTCTCACCCAAGATCACGCGAAGAACACAGAGAAGATTTCATAATCGTCTGTGATCTCCCTGCGTTCAACCCAGCTTAACGTTGCAGTGGCGTTATCGATTAAATTTTAGCTGCATCTTTTCAGCCTGGCAAGTGATTTTTTCACTTTTTTTGCTCATTTTTTCCTTGACTTAATCATTTTCTCATAGTTTAATTCCTGCCTGATGGACAGGAAAACAACCCTGCAAAATCGCGCAGGGGGTCAGCAGAAGAAGATGGTATTTAAGGCTTGATAGAACCCAGAGCCAGCTTTCTGGCATGCAAATATCGCCGATCCACGGTCAGGCAGGGGCTTGTGGGTTATAATAAGAGCCGAACGCTGTCCGATAGGAAGGTTATGTCGGAAGGGCGGAGCACGGCTATTGGACGGCTATTCAAGTAGAGAATTAAGCGTCCCGATTTTGGAGGAATACGATGGATGATGAATTGGAAATTGATCTGCGTAAAGTGATCCGCAGTTTGCTCAAGCGCTGGACTTATATTGTGGGGTTAGCCTTACTGGCAGGATTGGTGGCCTTCTTGTTTACCTTCTTGCAGCCCCGCCGCTATGAGGCCAGCGCAGTAATTGCGCTCACCCGACCGCTCAATCTGCCCAACTTCGACCCGCGCTACCAGACCATGACCAACCCGCTCACGATCAACAATAAGATCGTAAACGATGTTGCCCTGGGCGATGAAGTAGTCCAGTTGCTGTTTGAAGAATGGAACGAGCCCGAGAAGAAACCGACCGATTTGCAGGCGTTTGTAAAACGTAATCTGAAAGTTGAAAGCGGTCAGGATGCCACGATTGCCATCTTAAAGGTGCGCTTAAAAGACCCGCAGGAAGCGACCCGTCTGGCAAAATTGTGGGCGGAAGAGGTTGTCCAGCGCATCAACCTGACCTATTCCGGCCGAGATGAGGCACAGATTGACTTTTTCCAGGAGCAGGTGACGACTGCGGAACAGAGAGTGCAAGCGGCAGCGCGGGCATTGGAAGAATTTGAGGCGCAAAACCAACGCGCTTCCCTGCAAAATCAGCTCGATTCCCTCTCTGCCCAGCAGGCGGAATACCTGCGCCGCTTGCGGGTGATCGAAGCTGTTCAAGCAGACGGTAAGGTGTTTCTCGACCAGATCAAATCTCTGCCCAAAGACAGCCGCCTTTCCAGTCAGGAGCAGACTAACCTCTTTCTGTTGCAGATGCGCATCTATGGCGACACGATCGCCGGCATTGCTTCTGCTTCACAGGTTCAACTCTCCCTGCCCGAATTGAATTCTGAAACCACGGTCGGGGAGTACCAGCAAGCCCTCACTACCTGGCTGGCTGCCCTGCAGACCCAAAAGAGTGAACTGGAAGCGGTTTTACAAACCTTTCCACCCCAGATCGAGCAATTGCAAGGGCAAATTCAAGCCCTGGATAGCGAGCGCCAGCGTCTGGACCTGGAATATCAGTTAGCCCGTGAGACGCTAACGACCCTGCGGCGCAAATTGGACGAGGCGCAAATTGCGGTTGAAGATAGTAAAGGATATGCCTCGATCGTTGCTTACCCGGCCGTGCCAAAAAATCCGGCGCCGCGCGGCACCTTGCGCAATACGGCTCTGGCAACCGTGTTGGGCGGCTTCCTGGCTGTCTTTGGCGTGCTGGTCTGGGACTGGTGGCGCAGCGAGGAAGAAGTCCCTGCTCCGGCAAGGGAAGAGACGCTTGCCAGGGAGCCGGTCGCGGCAGTTCGAAGGTGATCCTTCTGAAGCGTCACCTTCAAGACTTCGATCGGTTCCGAGAGGAGATTCGGCGCTATCTTGCACAAGATTGACTTCGATCGTCTGGTAGCCGTCTTGCAACGCTATCCCAATGTGCTGGCCGCCTGGCTTTTCGGTTCAGCCAGAGGGGGTGTTGTGCGCCTAAAAGCGATATCGACATCGGCGTGTATTTTGCCTCCAAGCCCACTCTGGAAGAACTTGTCGATTTGCGCGCCGACCTGACAGAGGCACTGCACTTTGTAGAAGTGGATTTGGTCCCTCTCAACGATGCTCATCCCTTGCTGCGCTTTGAAGCGGTCTCGGGGCGGCGCTTGTTTGTGCGGGAACTGGAAACCGTGGCCGGCTTTGTCTCCCTAACTGCGCGAAGCTGAAGATGCCAACGCTTTGGTGCAGCGCGGCATTGCTTACTTGAAAAAATCCCGAACGCTTCTCAAGGTTGAGGCGTGCGCTCAAAGAGGTAAACGAGCCATTCACGAAGTTCATCCGGCGCTCTTTCGGAACTTTACCACCGAGTACACCGAGAGCACAGAGAGGATTTTTCTCCGTGAACTCTGTGGTGAAAACTTCAAATCCACATGCTAAGCACAAAACCCCTTCCCCTCCCTAAAACCCTTCCCATGCGGCGTTCCACGATAATTCTTCTGGCAGCGTTGCTCGCTCTGGCATTGCTTCTCGCTATCCTCTATAAACCCCTGCTTGCCCTCTATCATCAAGAGCAAGGTGGGCGATGGCTGGCAAGGGTTGTCCCTGTGGGCGATAATGCGTATGGTGGCTTTGCCTGCCTGCGCCCGTTCCTTGAAGACCTGCAGCAGCGCGCCAAAGTGCAGCGCGCCCTTGAGCATCTGACGAAAGCCCAGAGCCTGGCGCCCCGGCAGGCGCACACCTACTATCAAATCGGGCGTGCTTATTGCCTGCTAGGTGATTACGAACGAGCCGTGCCGGCTTTTCAAACCTTTACCGAGCTGCGCCCGAAGAACCCGCTGGCTTCCCTGGAGCTGGGCTTTGCCCTGCTGAACGCCTGCCCGCCCAATGGCAAATGCGCGGATGGCTTAAATAGTTACGACGTCTGGCGCAGGGCTGGCGTGACCGCCGAGCACTTTCTCGAAATGGCCGAACGCGAGCGCCAGAGGGAAAACTACGCTGAAGCTTTGGTCTGGTACCAGCAAGCCCAACGCATGGGCAGGGAGCTGAGGAGTACGATAGGCTTGATCCGTTATCTAATGCTAAAAGATACCAACAATCCAGAAGCGATCAAAGTTTTATCCGAAGCAATCAAGCGCGATCGAGGGTGGATATCTGAGGTTGAGCGAATCGATGCCCTGAATACTCTGGCGATGGAATATTTTAATAATCAAGACTACCCGAAATCTCGTGAGTATTTCTACAAAGTAGTTAAGGCATCGATAGACCAGCCCAATCTGATTTCTCAGTTATCGTGGGCTTATTATCATTTAGGTTTGAGTTTTGCTTTTGTTGGAGATTTGCAAAACGCTTTACCGTATTTAGAAAAGTCTATCGAGGTTATGCAAGGCAATGCGTGGGCACACTTATACTATGGATTATATCTGTATTATTACAACCCTCAACTCAAAGAAAAATCTATATCTCATTTCAACACCGCCCTTGAACTCTCCGGGTATCAGGATGAGCGGATGTGGGGGAGTATTATCTCGTTTTTGAAAGGCGTCAACCTGGAGGAAGAAGTTAATAGCTACTGCAATCTTGCGCTAGATAAGATGGTAGTATTATCCAGGGCAATTTGCCCTTAGCTCTATTAGATAGGCTTAAAATTGATTATCGTAAAACTAATTGCCAAAATAATAATAGCAATGAGATTGATTTCTATCCAGACTTCTTATAAAACGATATTGATAAGTTGAAAAATTTTAGAATGCACTGGATTGGTACGTTCTCTTTTGCTATTAATAAGATATTTGATTCGGAAGTCAAACGAAGGTTGTTTGAAAATTTCTTGTCTCTGTCTTCCCTGCAAGCTGTAACTTATATTTTTCCACTTATTACACTACCATACCTTTTACGAGTTCTTGGAGCTGAAAAGTATGGGCAGATAGCTTTTGCGCAAGTTTTTATCAATTATTTTGAAATTGTAACCGATTATGGTTTCAACCTTTTAGCCACTAGGGATATATCCGTTTATCGAGATGACAAGGATAAACTCTCTGAGATTTTCTCATCTGTAATGCTCATAAAATTGTTTCTACTGTTATTTTCTCTTATCGTAATTTCTATTATTGTTTTCTCTTTTAGGAAGTTCAGTGAATATTGGTTAATATATTACTTAAACTTTGGCACAATTCTGGGACAAGTGTTATTCCCGGTCTGGTTTTATCAAGGAATAGAAAAGATGAAATATATTACCCTTATAAATATTGTTGCTAAAGTCCTATTTGTTTTCGCTATTTTCATTTTTGTACATAAAGAATCAGATTACCTATACGTGCCTCTCTTTTATTCTTTAGGTTTTATAGTTGCAGGTATACTTGGATTATTCTTTGCCTTTCAAAATTTTCATATAAGACTTAAGAGAACTAAATTTGATCATGTGAAGAGGTACATAAAAGAAGGATGGAGTATTTTTTTGTCAAGGATTTACGTATTCTCATATACTAACTTTAATACATTTATTTTGGGGCTAATGACTAACAATACCATCGTAGGGTATTTTTCAACAGCACAGAAGATTACGAATGGTCTATCAAGTCTTTATTATGTATCTAACCAAGTGATTTATCCTCATATGTCTAGACTATCCAAAGTAGAATTATTAAGTTTTACTAAGAAAATTGTCATCTATTATTTTCTAACTTTCCTAGTTATTGCCTTTTCAGGTATAGGCTTTAGTCGTGTGATTATAAAATTCATATTTGGACAATATTACAGAATAGCCGATCTCATTTTCTCCGTACTTTTGGTCGGTGTTGTGACCAGCGCATTAGGGGGGATATTGACTCAAGGATTAATAATTCTCAAAAGGTATAAACAATTTAACCAAATCTTACTTCAAACCGCAATCTTGAATATGTTTATTTCTCCTGTGGCTGTATATATAGGGCAAGGCATCGGTTTAGCCATATCGAGCACTCTTATATATATATATGTCATTGTATTATGTACAAAACAACTTTTAGGAAGAGATAACGATAATGTCCCAGTTTAAGTCATTTGAACTAATTTGGGATGATGAAATGCTAAGCAGATTGTGGGGTTTTTACAGCAAGACATCTCCCTTTAAAGATAATTATTTTGCAAAGTTATTAGGTGACGCTATAATAGAGCTGACGGTTGATAAAATCGGCAACTTAAATAATAAAATAATATTAGATTTTGGTTGCGGTCCAGGTTTCCTGATTAGTCATTTGCAAAAAATGACTGAAAATTATAAATATATCGGTTTGGATTTTTCTAAGGAAACCATTGAGCAGAATAGACGTGAATACAAAGAGCTTATAAACTGCAAGTTCATATATACGACTAAGTTACCTACAGATCTTCCAGATGGTTTCATTGATTTGTGTTTTCTTATTGAGGTTCTTGAACACCTTGATCAAGAGAAATTGCAGAGTACACTTAGAGAAATACATAGATTCTTGAAAAAGGATGGTATCCTTGTAATCACAGTTCCTAATGAAGAAGACCTCGAATTGAGTAAATGTTTTTGTCCTAACTGCGGAGCGGTTTTTCATAGAATGCAGCATGTAACTAGCTGGAGTAAAGAGTCTTTAGTTGAGACATTAGGTAACTTCAATTTTGATCCATGGTATATAAAAAAACTAGACCTTGCCAAATATAAAAATCGTATAATGAGGTTCTTTTCGTTTGGAGAACTGCTAATTCGGTTTTTCTTGAAAAAGCGGAAGAAACAACCAAACCTGTTTGCAATTTTTAAGAAACAGCAATAATTTTCTTGTGCAATTGACTGTTTTACTATCTTCAAGTTTTATATGCACTTATATCCTAACAACTTCATTAGCCAAAAATCATGGATTGGCGGATATATAATTTTATCGTTAAGTGTGAAAAAGGCTCTAAAGACTTTGCTTAAATTATACTACTTCTTATGGTTTCGTTCTGTTTTGATTGCACATAAGAGAGCACAAATAGTCATATTCGACATTGATAATACCCTGGCAAATACCTGGCCAACCTATCACATGAACTTTGCCTGCAAGAAAGAGCGTCTTAGGCAAATCCAGCCATTTCCGCGCATGATCCAACTTGTCCAGGAGTATTATCAGAAAGGGGCATCTGTGTTTTTTATCTCTGCACGCCGCTATCGGGATTACTGGATCACTCGCCAGTGGCTGATCGATCAAAAAATCTACAATGGCAATCTGATTATTGTCAACTCCCCCGAAGAGAAAATCAAATTTTTGCAAATAGCAAGCCGCCATGGTTGGGTAGAATACTATGATGACCTCTCATATAACCATGAAAACGGAGAAGTAAAATTTTATGAGAGGTGCATTGAGCAGGTGTACATGACGCCTAATGTGCGCTATTATGATTACCACCAGATTCGCAGATTGCAGGTTGGAGAATGAGAAAATATTCACCTCTCTGGGTTGCCTATAAATTGGTCAAGACTTTCTTGCGAACCGGTTACGTCTTTTCTAAAATCGGCTTACCCAAAATCAACGCTGAAGAGGCAGAGTGGATTATCTGGGCACCGTTTTATCAGGTGCGCTTTCTGCTAGGAGGAGATCAGTTTATCCGCACGATGGCAGTCTACGATCACTTGAAGAATAGTGGGAAGAGTGTTAGCCTGTATACGAAAAAAGATATTGGCAAATTTCATCAGAGAAAGGTTGTCTTTTTTCTTTCAGAAGATTTTAATGTCTATCGTTTTGCAGATTACACTGACATCTTGAATCACCTCATTCAAAATCTTGAAAAACAGGGCAATCGAGTATTTCCCTCGAGCTGGGAAGTGGGTTTTTGGGAGAATAAAGCGCTGATGCATCAGCGCTTTATCGAATTGGGAATTCGAACACCAGATTCTGTCGTTCTAACCGTAGCAAATGCGGGCTTAGTAAATAATATTGAAGCGCCATCTTATCCTTTATTGGTTAAAGAAAATCATTCATGCAGTTCCCTTGGGGTGCATGCTTTAGCTTCACCGCTCGACCTAACTCGTTTGTTATCCCAGGCGGATTTCAAAAAACGCAATCATGCAGTTGTATTGCAAAAACGCTTGAATATCCATCGTGATTTGCGCGTGATTCTGGTTGGAAATCAGATTGTATGGCATTACTGGCGTATAAACTTATCGAAAGAATGGCGCCCAACGGCAACTGGCTTTGGCAATCAGGTCGACTTTGGAAACTTTCCCGAAAGATGGCGAGAGTGGATTATCGAGGCATTCCTGAAACTTAGCCTGACCACGGGAGCTTTTGACATTGCCTGGGAAAATGATGACTTAAACACCGAGCCTTACATTTTGGAAGTTAGCCCAGTTTACCAACCGAACCCGAGGCCCAAGCAATTGGATTATTTACAAAGGTACGGCTGGTGGAAAAAGTCTCTCACCTTACGAGATAACTATCATATAGCGTATATCAATCTAGAATTCACTATTCAGGAACATTTGGTCAAAGAATTAGTTCGAAAATGGGGCTAATCGCTTTAGTTTGGTGAATCATTATGCCAACTCAATACTCAAACTCAAAACCGGTCATTTCTATCTTCTTGCCAGATTTATTAGGGGGTGGGGCTGAGCGGAGCATGGTAGTTCTAGCCAATGCGTTGGCGGCTCGCGGGTATGCGGTTGACATGGTGCTTGCGATCTGCCGCGGAGTTTACTTTGATGAGCTGTCTAAAGAAGTGAATCTTGTTTGCTTGGGGGCAAAGCGGGTGGCTACATCGCTATTGCCATTTATACGCTATGCAAAAAAACGCAAACCGTATGTTGTTCTATCTGTTTTGGACCACGTTAATCTGATTAGTATTTGGGCAAAATTAATTGGTCGATTGAATTTCCGTTTGTGCATTTCGGTTCGGGGTGTCCTAAGTGAGGCTTATCCGAATTATAAACCTGTAAAGTTTCGAGCTGTTCCGTATCTGGCTACTGTGTTTTATCGCTTTGCTGACTGCGTTGTAGCTGTCTCAAATTATGTTAGACAGGATTTGATTGATAACTTTCAGTTGTCTGCTGATAAAGTTGTGACCATTTACAATCCTATAGACGTTGAGTATATTCTGAGAGTAGCTCAGCAAGAGGTTGAACACCGGTGGTTTAACCCTAAGAAAATTCCGATTGTGTTGGGTGCGGGACGTTTGGATCCTGAAAAAGATTTCTGCACGCTGCTTCGAGCGTTTGCACATGTGCTCCAGAAAGTTGATTGCCGCCTGGTCATTTTGGGACAGGGAGAGGAGCGGCAAAAGCTGGTAAGGTTAGCTCATCAACTTAGTATAGACGACAAAGTTGACTTTCCTGGGTTCGATCCGAACCCGTATCGTTACATGAAAAGAGCCGATGTATTTGTCCTTTCTTCGCGATTTGAGGGATTGCCAGGTGTGCTGATTCAAGCCATGGCGTTGGGTAAACCTGTTGTGACAACCGATTGCCCAGGTGGGGTGAGGGAGATCTTAGAAGATGGCAAGTGGGGTGCCATTGTGCCGGTCGGGAATGCGGAGCGGATGGCAGAAGCGATATTGGCAGGGCTGGCAGGAAAGTTGCCCGATCCTTCTGCCAGGGCGAGGGATTTTTCGGTAGAGAGAAGCGTTGAAAGGTATTTAGAAGTATTAGAGCTAAAAAGTAAAACATGAAGAGTAGTAGAAAGATTACAACCTCGCATAATATTATTCTAAATCTCGATTTAGTATGTCAATAACTTCCCTTCCTTTGACGAACAGCAATGTGATTACAACCCATGTATCCAAAAGACAACGGGCTGTTCTTTATGCAATAATATTTGCGGCGCTGATCTGTTGGTCGCCTTTTAATTTACTGGCTTATACTGCCCCCTTTCTGGTTTTAGGTTTGATGGTGATTTGGGGCAGAGATTTTCGCTTGTTGAACAGAGCAGTGATAGGCCTTTGTTTATGGATAACCATGACGGTCTTTTACCCGCTCATCAATTCCAATTTCCAGTTTGCAAACGCATTGATCTCTCTGGTTACGTGGGCTGGGTTAGTCGTATTGCTTATCTTGCCTACATCAAGGTTATCTGGCGATTGGTTGTACCTGAAAGCTCAAAAAGTAGCCTGGATTATCCTGGCTATCGAAGCGGTGTGGGGAATTGTTCAGGGCTTATACGGTTACACACAAACTGGCACTTTTGATCTGGCTACCGGAGACTTTATAGGAGGGACAATTCATCCATGGTTAGGTGCAGAATTGGCATATTCCAATGTCATGTTTGCCATTAACATTGCCATCTTACTCCTATTCCTTTTCCCATCGCTTATTCGTAAACTTTCCTACCGAAAAATCTTCGTCTACGCGCTTGGGTTACTCGCTTTCGTCATGGCCTCGGTGGTGCATGTTATCCTATTCCTGGGTATAGCCGTGGGTGCTGCCCTTTTTATTAATTACGGTGCTCGTTTAAGGTTATCGAGGTTGATCAGAATTGGCGTTCTATTTGGGGGTTTATTCCTGATCGCATGGATTTTTTTACCCAAAAACCTTAGCCATATTAAGATATATGGCCGCCAACTTTTGCAAGGAGAAGTGCCAAAAACTCAATCAGTTCTGGTAGCTCTTCAAGAGATGCCGGAGGATAACTGGTATTTGCCGCTAATCGGATTAGGACCGGGTCAATATGCCAGTCGGGCAGGCTTGATCAGCAGCGGGCGATATTTTGGTGGGCGGAATCCGCGCCAGATTTCTTATTTACCCAACCAGTTCACCGAAAGCCAAAGGAAATATTTGCTCCCCTTATGGGATTGGTATCTTTGACTCCACTGCAAAAACGGATTGGTAAAAATTCTCCAAAAACCCTCCTCAAAAAGGGCAAACGGCAATATAATGCAGGCAACCCCCTCTCGAGGAGCACAGCATGTTTCGCAAAAACAGCCGAC